>Ga0302326_10010415_pt1 | contig 20158 bp, 13 predicted proteins | sample Palsa_T0_3_FD_202264 | JGI IMG/M metagenome (GOLD analysis project Ga0302326, IMG submission 202264) | Peat permafrost microbial communities from Stordalen Mire near Abisko, Sweden - Palsa_T0_3 | ecosystem: Environmental > Terrestrial > Soil > Palsa > Peat permafrost | place: Sweden: Abisko...
ACGTGATGGCCGTGGTGCGGGACATGCGCGGCGGGCGGGAAAACGATCCGCGCTTCGGCACGCGCATGCGCGGTACGGGCCCGTACGCGCAGCTGCTGCGGGAGCGCTTCCGCATCGCCTGCCAGCGGCTGGGATTATGTGGCCAGGGCCGTAAACCGCTCAGCACGGCGCTCTTCTGCCCGCCCAGCGGGACCTGCGGGCAGCTGCGCCTGAGCCTGTAGCGCTGCCGACAGGCTCTCAAGCGGAAAACGTCGGCAAAGACGTACAGTCAGACACACGCAAGGGTGGCATACTTCCGGCTATAAGATAGGCCGGGAGATCCTCATAAACGGCCAGGAACCTCAGGTTGTCATCTTCCGGCCCGTGGCAACGTTGCGCGACACAGCCGCGCATTTGACAAGGACATGAACGAGACCGCGACCGCTAATCCCGGGCGTCCTCTTAAGGCCCGCTACGTGCTGCATGAACGGCTGGGCGCCGGCGGCCAGGGCGAGGTGTGGCGTGCTCGCGACCCCAATCACAGTTCGGACATCGCGCTGAAGATTCTGCGCCCGGGTCCGGGCCGCGCCGCCGCGGCCTGGACGGTGCTCGTGCACGAGTACGAGTGCGCAGCCCGCCTGGATCACCCCTACATCCTCAATGTCTTTCCGCCCGAGCGCGACGGCGGCACGTTCATCCTGCCGATGGAGCTGGCGACCGGCGGCGACCTGCGTCGCCTGCGCGGTGCGGGTTATCTCGCCATCGTGCCGGTGCTCATCGAAGTGGCGCAGGCGCTGGAGCACGCCCACGAGCGCGGCGTCATCCACCGTGACCTCAAGCCCGGAAACGTGCTGTTCGATGCGCGCGGGCGCGTGAAGCTCGCCGATTTCGGCGTGTCGGCGCATGCGCCGGATCCGGGCGAGGACGCCATGATCCGGGGCCTTTCGCCCTTCACGGCCAGTCCCGAGCAGCTGCGCGGCGAGCCGCCAAGCCCGGCCGACGACATTTACGGCATGGGCGCGCTCGCCTACGAGCTGTTGTCGGGCTACCCGCCGTATTTTCCGCACTTCGACGCGCGTCGCGTGCAGGAGGAGCCGGTGCCGCCCTTGGTGCCGACCGAGCAGATTCCGCCGCAGCTCGATGCGCTGATCATGCGCATGCTCTCCAAGGACGCGAAGGCGCGGCAGGCCTCGATGCAAGTCGTCATCGAGGAGCTGGCAGCCGCGCTCAACGACACTCTGACCTTCGAGGTCGACCCGGCACAGTCCGGGCGGGTCCGGCCGCTGCTGCCGAAGGCGCAGTCCGCCGACATGTTTCCGACGCTGCCGCCCGGCCAGGTTCCCGGGCTCGCCGCGATGCGCGCCGATCCGCTGCCCGTCGCGCCGCAGCTCGACGTGCCCCTGATCGCTGCGGTGCGGCCGCCGCCTGTGCCGCCGCCGCTCTCGCCCGGCGCCGCGCGCCGCGCGGCATTGCAGGCAGTGCCGGGCCCGATGCTGCGTAAGGTGCCCGGTGCGGACACGGCGGCCAACGAAGCCGATGGGCCGCCGGCGCTGCTCACGCCGCCGCCGGCGCTGCTCACGCCGCCGCCGCGCTGGCAGCAGGTGGGCGCGACGCCCGTGCTGGAACGGCGCTTTCAGCCGATGCGCAGCAACGCGCCGCGTATGCTGTTCGTCCTGAGCGGCATTGCCGCCGCCGCCGCGGCGGCCTACTTTTTTCTGCCGCGACAACTCAGCCCGCTGCCCGTGCCGCCGCCGCTGCCGAGTGCGAGCAGCACGCCTGCCGCGACGCCCGCGCCCGCAGCCAGTACCCCTGCGAGCGCAGCTGCAGTGGCCCCGCCGGCAGCACCGGCCGTGACCCCTGCCCGCCAGGCCGGCGTCGGCAACGACGGTTACGCCGCTGCCGCCGGCGAAGGCTACGCAGCCCTCGGTGCCGGACGCCTGGACGAAGCGCGCGCGGCGTTTGAGCGCGCGCATGCGGCGCGGCCCGACGGTGCCGAGGCGTCTGAGGGCTTGCGGCGGGTCGCCGCCGCCAGCGTCGGCCGCGGCCAGGGCGCGGTGAGCCGCAGTCATGCCGAACAGCTGGAAGCGCAGGAGCGCTGGGGCGATGCGCTGACCGCTTATTCGTATCTGCTACGCCGTGACAGCGGCGACTCGTATGCGCAGATGGGCAAGGCGCACGCGCAGGCGCGCCTCGAACTCGACGACGAGCTGCAGAGCTTCATCGATCATCCCGATCGCCTCGCAGCCGCGGTGGCGCGCGACCAGGCGGCGGCGCTGCTGCAGAGTGCGCAGGAGGAGCCCTCACCCGGTCCGATCCTGCGCTCGCAGATTGCACGCCTCGGTGCGCTGCTGCCGGGACTGGATAAGCCGGTGAGCCTGTCCCTGGTCTCGGACAGCCAGACGCAGGTGGCGATTCCGAGCATCGGCAGCTTCGGCAGCTTCGCCGAGCGCGACATCCAGCTCAAACCCGGCCACTACACTGTCATCGGTACGCGCGATGGCTACCACGAGGTGCGCCGCGACATCACGGTGAGCCCCGGACAGGACAGTCAGACCGTCACTGTCCGCTGCGACGAACCGATCTGATTGAGCGAGGTGCTCATCGTCGGCGCGGGACCCACCGGGCTGGTGCTGGCGCTGTGGCTTGCGAAATTCGGTGTGCGCCTGCGCATCATCGACAAGACGAGCGAACCTGGCACCACGTCGCGGGCGCTGGCCGTGCAGGCGCGCACGCTCGAGCTCTATCGCCAGCTCGATCTCGCGGCCGCCGTCGTTGAGCGCGGCCACCGCACGCCGGCGGTGAACCTGTGGGCCCGCGGCAGGCATGCCGCGCGGCTGGGATTCGAGACCGTCGGCGAGCGGCTCACCCCGTTTCCATTCCTGCACATCTTCCCGCAGGACCAGCACGAGCGGCTGCTGATCGAGCGGCTCGCCGGCTACGGTATCAGCGTCGAGCGGCGCACGGAGCTCGCAGGCTTCGAGGACGACGGTGAGTCGGTGCACGCGCGCCTGCGCCGGCCGGACGGCAGCGAAGAGAGCGCACAGGTGCGCTACATCGCCGGCTGCGACGGTGCGCGCTCGCTGGTGCGCGAAACACTGCGAACCGGTTTTCCTGGCGGCACGTACCGGCAGGTGTTCTACGTCGCCGACATCGCCGGCGCCGGTCCAGCGGTGGACGGCGAGCTGCACGTCGATCTCGACGAGGCGGATTTCCTGGCGGTGTTCCCGCTCGCGGAGGCCGGCCACGTGCGTCTGGTCGGCACGGTGCGCGATGAGCGCGCCGAGCATCCCGAGAATCTGCGGTTCGAGGACGTCAGCGGCCGTGCGATCGAAAATCTGCAGCTGCAGGTCACAGCGATCAACTGGTTCTCCAGCTACCGCGTGCACCACAGGGTCGCCGCGCACTTCGCGCAGGGCCGCGCGTTTCTGCTGGGCGATGCGGCGCACATCCACAGCCCGGCCGGCGGGCAGGGGATGAACACCGGCATCGGCGATGCCATCAATCTCGCCTGGAAGCTCGCGACCGTGCTCAGGGGAGAGGCCGATGCGAGGCTGCTGGACAGTTACGAGGCGGAGCGCATCGTGTTCGCGCGCCGCCTGGTGGCGACCACCGATCGCGGCTTCAGCTTCGCCACCTCCGACGGAGCGATCGCCAACGTGGTGCGCACGCGTCTTGCGCCGCTGCTGCTGGCGCGGGCGGTCGCGATCGAGCCGGTGCGGGAATTCATATTCCGCACCGTCTCGCAGATCATGCTCAACTATCGCGACGCGCCGCTGTCGGCCGGAGCCGCCGGGCACGTGCATGGCGGGGATCGCCTGCCCTGGGTCGCGCTCGCCCCGGACGACAACTTCGCCTCCCTGAACGCCATGTGCTGGCAGGTGCACGTGTACGGGGAGGCGCCACCGCCGCTGCGCGCGGCGTGCGCCGCCGGCGGCCTGCCGCTCACCGTGTATCCCTGGAACCGCGCCTGCGAGGCGGCGGGATTCAAGCGCGATGCCCTCTATCTGCTGCGTCCGGACAGCTACGTGGCGCTGGCTGATCCGGCCGCCGACCCGGCCGGCCTGCAGCGCTACTTTGCGGCGCATGGCCTGCGGCCGGGACTTGCGCCCGCCGCGGCCTGAAGCGACGGCAGCGCTTGCCGGAGGGCAGGCGCACTCCTAAGCTTTCGTGAGAAGAACTCCGCCCCAGGCGGAAACGGTGGCAGCGATGGAGGCGGACAGCGGTATTGCATTGCTCGCGGGAGCGAGCGGCATGACCGGCGGCTATGCGCTGGAGGCACTGCTGTCCGCGCCGGACATCGGGCGCGTGATCGCGGTGTCGCGTCGTCCGCTGCTCGGCCGCGAGCATCCGCGGCTCGCCAATCGCATCGTGCAGTTCGAGCACCTCGAGTCGCAGCTGAAGGGTGTCACGGCGGACATGGCCTTCTGCTGCCTCGGCACGACGCTGCGCAAGGCGGGCTCGCAGGAAGGCTTCCGCGCGGTCGACGTCGGCTGCGTGCTGGCCTTTGCGCGCGCGGCAAGACAAGCCGGTGCGCGCCGCTTTGTGGTGATCTCGAGCGTCGGCGCCAACCCTGCCGCGCGCAACTTCTATCTGCGCACCAAGGGCGAGATGGAACAGGGGCTGCAGCAGATCGGCTTCGAATCGCTCGACATCCTGCAGCCTTCGCTGCTGCTGAGCTGGCGCGGCGAGATGCGTCCCATGGAGCTCATCGCCTCGGCCTGCATGCCGCTGGTGAACCCGCTGCTGCGCGGCAACTACCTGCCGTACCGCGCCATCTCCGCGCGCACCGTGGCGCGCGCCATGCTCGGGGCGAGCCGCTCCGGGCGCCGCGGCGTCCAGCGCTACACCTACGAAGGCATCGAGGCGCTGACGCGCGTCACTTCCCGTACGCCGCCGCTTGTGTCACCGAAGGCACCCGCCCGCGCGCGCTAGCGCCGCGAGTCGCTGGGCGTCCTGCTGGGCGCTCGCGCTGCTGCTGAGCTCGTGCACCAGCTTGCGCGCACCCGCGCCGCCGCCCAGTCCGGACGCCGGCACCCGCATCGCGGCGCTTGCGGCCGGCCTCGTCGGCACTCCCTATCATTTCGGCGGGGCCGATGTCGGCGGCTTCGATTGCAGCGGGCTCGCGCTTTATGTGCACGAGCAGGCCGGTTTCCTCATCCCGCGCACCGCGGCCGCGCAGCAGGGCGCCGCGCGAGCCGTGCCGCTCAAAAAGCTCGCACCCGGCGATCTGGTCTTTTTCCGCATTCACTCCGCCTCCATCGATCACGTCGGCATCTACACCGGCGCGGGCCGCTTCGTGCACGCACCGCACGCCGGACAAGCGGTGACCTACGGCGAACTGAAGCGCGGCTTCTATGCGCAGCACCTGGTGAGCGCGGGACGCTTTTGGTAGATGTGTGCGGTAAGACATAAAGGTGAGCGCGCCGTGCATGTCGCCGATTTGTGACACCGATGAGAGTCGCGACACGCTTTCAGGCCTTGACTGCGATCCGCGACGCTTTGACACTAGCCGCAGCTGATAAGGGCAAACCCGTCGAAAGACGGGGACGCAAAGCCACCGGTCTAAAGGACGAGTTCCTACGACGGCGGGGCTGCCGCGATCGTGTCACCCACGATTCGTAAGCATCCTCATTCCGCACTCGTGCCGACCGTGGCCGTTGAAGTGTTCGGTTCCGGGGAAGTTATGACAGCATCCGCCAATTTCGCTTCCGGCTCCGTCGCGGGCACGGACGTTACTGCTGCGGCTGCGGCAAATGCCGGGCCGTTCGTGCTCAATCTGTGTTCGTCGTCCACGCCGATGGCGCTGGCGCAGACCGAACTGCCGGAGCTGAAGCGCTTTACGTTTTTCGTCAGCCGGCGCTTCGAAGAAGGTCGCGAACGCTTCCGTCTGCACATGGGTTACTTCGCCACCCTCGCCGAAGCCGAGGAATGGCTGAACGTCGTGCGCGAGATCTATCCGGGCGCCTGGGCCGGCGAGGCTCCGGGTCGCAAGCTGCGCGAGCGCGCAGCGGCCGCGCAGGCCGCGCAGGCGCAACACGCCGCCGGGCCGCCGCCCAGAGCTTCTGCCCTCAGCGCGCGTCCGGCCGCCGCCCCGCCTGCGCCGCCGCTGGCCGTGCCGCCAAACCTGCACGTGCCGGTCGTGCACGCCGCCCCGCCGCTGCCACAGCGCGCACCTGCCGTGAGCACCACCGCGCCCGCTGCCCGGCCTGCCGCAGCTCCCGCGATTGCCGCGCCGCAGCCGCCGATAACCCAGGCCAGAACCCCCGTGGCCGCGCCTCCGGCGCGCGCACTGGTAGCCCAGGCCAGAACTCCCGCCGTGGCCGCGCCTCAGGCGCGCCCACCCGTCACCCAGGCCATAACTCCAGCCGTGGCACCGCCGCCGGCGCGCCCGCAGCCTGTGGCCGCCGCGCCCGTGCGCGCGCCGCTGCCACCGCAGGCGCCACTGCCGCCTGCTGCCAGGACGCTGCCGCCGCCTGCGGCCAAATCGCCGCCGCCGGCCCGGCCGCCGGTGGCCGCCAGACCCGCGAACTCGCCTGCGGCACCGGCCGCTGGCATGCCGCGCATGGCGAAGGCGGGCGCCAAGCCGGTGTTCGAGGATTCCAACGTACGCGAGGTGCTCAAGGCGCTCGGCGACGCCAGCGCCACCGGCGAGACGCGCCAGATGCAGGCACCGGTGCTGCCGCGCGAGGCCACCGGCGAGCGCTCAGGTCTCACTGACACGCAGGTGCTGCGGCTCCTCGAGACGCGCCGCGCCGCCACGAGCGAGGCGGCTGCTGCCGAAGCATTCGACGGCAACATTCCGCTGCTCAAGCCCGATGACACCGGAACGCGCCGCGCCCTCAAGGAGGCGGTCGCCAGCAACAGCGCGGTGGCCTTCGCGGTGCAGCTGCAGTGGTCGGTGCAGCCGGTCGAGCTGGACAAGGTGCCGCCGCTCGCGATCTTCAGCGCCTACACGCTGTACACGGTCGAGGGCAGCCGCGACGGTCGCAAGTGGTACGGGCTGCGCCTGGGATTCTTCAGCGACGCGATCTCTGCCAAGCAGGTCGCGCACTACGTGCGCTCGGAGTTCGCCTCCGTCGCGGTCCTGCCGGTGAGCCCGCAGGAAAAGGCGCGCGCCACCGATCAGGAACTGGCGGCGACCCTGTCGGCGCCGGTGAACACGCGCACCGACCCGATGGACGAGTTCAAGCTGATCGATGAGGCGAGCGTGAAGCCCGCGCCCGTGGCGGCCGCTGCCAAGGTGCCCGGAAGGAAGCTCGCCGTCGGCCGGGCGCTGCGCGAAGTATCGCCGCCGAAGCCCGCGCCCAAGCGCGGTGGCGGCAAGGTCGGGGCACGCGATCGCCGCAACCCGCACTCACTCGAGGAAACCCTCGAGATCCTCGGCGCCAGCCAGCTGTCGATCGACGTCGGCACCGGCGAGACAATCAACGACTCGGGCGTGCGGCACCTGCAGGTCGAGGTGCAGAAGAACTCGCCGTTCTCGAAGCTCCTCGAGCGCCTCAGCGAGCGGCTGAGGAAGCCGTAGCGGGCGCCTCGAACTCCGCCAGCATCCAGCGCTTGTAGGCGTCCAGGTTCGGTTCGCGACCGAGAAAGTCGCGCACCAGCTGGGCGGCGGGCGCGGTGGCGCCGGGGGCGAGCACCGTGTGCCGGTAGCGCATCCCCGCAGGTCCGCCCAGCAGGTCCCGGCCGTCGAACTGCGCGAAGAAATCCAGCGCGATGATCTTGTCGATCACGTAGGTGTAGTAGTTCGAGCTGTAGCCGTTCAGGTGCGTGAAGCTCGCCCACAGGTGATCGCCCGGCGCGAATGCGACCGTGTTGTAGCGCGCGAAGGCCTTCTGGTAGGCGCTGTCGAAGTCCAGCTGCTGCGGCGGCTGGCTGTGGAAGTCCAGCGAGATGGCCGTGTACATCAGCTGGCGCTGCTGGCCGCTCGCGCGCCCATAGGCATCGGCGCGCGTCATGCGCGCGTACAGCTCCTGCGGCAGCACTGCACCGCTCTGGTAGTGATGCGCGAACGAGGTCAGCACGCCGTAGTCGTGGAAGAACTCCTCGAGCATCTGTGAGGGCGCCTCGACGAAGTCGCCCTCGACGTTGAAGCCGCCCTCGCCGGCATAGCGGTTCTGGCCACCGATGACGTGGTGCATCAGGTGCCCGAACTCGTGCAGGAAGATCACGACGTCGCTGTACTGCAGCAGGCCCGGGTCGGCGCCGTTGCCACCGGGAAAATTGCACACCAGCGCGCCTTCCGGCAGCTGTCGCCCGCCGATGCCCGCGGTCAGGAGCTGCGTCGAGAACCACTTGTCCTTGCCCTCGCGCGGATGCATGTCCAGATAGATGCGCCCGAGCCGGGTGCCGCCGTCGTAGACGTCGTAGGTGGTGACTGAGGGGTGCCAGGTGCGCACGCCCGCCACCGGGCGGATGTCGATGTGGAAGAGCCTCGCGGCGGTGGCGATGACGCCGCGCTCGACCGCCGCGTACGGGAAGTACGGGCGCACACTCTGCGAGTCGAAGCTGAATTTGGCGCGGCGGTACTGTTCCTGCCAGTAGCGCAGGTCGGCCGCCGAGATCCGGGTGAGCGCCGGGTCGCGCTCGTGCGCGAACGCCACGAGCGCCGCATCCTCGCGCGCCCCCGGATCGCGCGAGGCTGCGTCCACTTTGGCGAGGTAGGCTGCGAGCCTGGCCGGCGAGCCGATCATCTGGTCGGCCATGGCGAAATCCGCCCAGCTGCGATAGCCCAGCAGCTGCGCCAGATCGGCGCGCGCCTGCAGCAGAGCGCGCAGGGTCGCGGTGTTGGCGGGGTAGGCGACCGAGTTGACCGCGAGATACAGCTTCTGCCGCAGCTCGGCGTTGTTGCCGAACTTCTGCGCGGGCCACGCGTCCGGCGGGTCGGTGGTGATCTTGACGTGTCCCTGTGCATCGGCCGGATGCGCCGCGAGGTAGTCCGGCGGCAGGCCGTCGAGCTGTGCACGCTCGATGACCACCGTGCGCACGTCATCGTGCACGGCGCGCTCGAAGGCGAGCCCGAGCTGCGTGATCTGGTCCTGCAGGGCCTTGATGCGCGCGCGTGTGGCGTCATCCTTGTCGACGCCTGCGAGCCGGTACTCGAGCAGCGTGTGCTCCAGGTAGTGCCGCGTGCCGGCATCAGCGGGTGCGGGCAGCCCCGACAGCCCCCGGTAGACGGCCTGGTTCAGCGACAGTTCCGTGAGCGCGGCGTTGGCGGTCTGGGTGAGCGCCTGGGCCTTGTCGCGCAGTTCCTTGGTCGCACCGACGCCGTACAGCACCTGCGACTGCTGGACCGCGAAGGTCAGCTCGTTGATGGCGTCGTCGTAGGGGCGCAGCGTGTTGTCGAGCGTGCGCGGTCCCTTGGCGCCCGTCAGCCTCGCGATCGCGGCATCGGCGCGGCGCATGTGCTCCTGTACCCAGCCCGCAAGCATCGCCGGGTCATCCCCGCCTGCCCAGGCGTGCAACTCGTCGGGCAGCGCGCGCGCAAGAGCGGCGCAGGCCAGTGCCGGCACCCAGAGGCTCACGGCCGGCAGCAGCCATCGTAAAGCTGGGAAGCGGGCGGACATGGCGTTACTCGCGTGAACCGTGCCCGCAAGGGCAGGCAGGTGATTGCAAGTCTAGCGCTAAGGCTGCGCCGGCGGCCCGGCACGCAAGCCCGCGGGGGCGAGTTTCAGGAAGCCGATCTCGAGGAAGCGGCCGGCGAGCGACAGGCGGATGTCGTCGCCGACCTCGCCCGGGATGTCGCGCACGCGGAAGCGCGCGGTGTTGACCATGTACTCGATGCACGGCTGCGCGCCGCGGTGGATATAAAGGTGTCCGCCCGGATAGCTGACATCGATGCGCTCCGGCGTCGCCGTCAGGTGGCACAACGCCAGCTCGCCCTGTGCCAGCTCGCTGTCGAGGGTCAGCGCCGGGGCGCTGCCGTCCTGCGGCAGCGCGGCGAGCGCGGCGATGGCGCGCGATGAGCGCCACTGCAGCGCGCTCGAGAGGAACCCCGGCGTGCGGCAGGCATTGGCGAGATTGACGGTCGCTTCCGCCACCGCTGGCGATATGCGGTCCAGTCCCGGGCCGCGCAGCTGGTAGCTCAGGCGGTTACCGATGGTCGTGCGCCAGCCGCGGTCGAGGTCGGCGAGGTGATCGACGGCGGCTATCACGGCGGCGCGCACCGTGAGCGGCGTGAAGCCGATCGACAGGTGCAGCGAGTTGCTGTCCGAGTCGACGCTGTGCCAGGTGCCGCGCGGCAGGTAGAGCAGGTCGCCGGGGCGCACGTCGACGGTGTGGTGCGCGCCGAGTTCGGGCGGCCGCTCGGGGATCGCCGCCCAGGTGTTGTTGAGCTCGGAGGCGCGGCTCGACACGTACCAGCGCTTGTTGCCGCGCAGCTGCACGACCAAGAGGTCGTGATCGTCGTAGTGCACCGGCGCCTTCATGCCGCCGCGGCTCCAGAAGGCGGACGACGTCACCGGCTGATGCAGCAGCACTTCCAGCGCGCGTGCCAGGCGATCCAGCTGCGCGGACAGCGGCCGCAGCTCCGGGAAGCGCACCGAGAAGTTGCGGGCGTGGAACTGCGCGATGCGCTGCTGGAAGTCGGCAGGGCCCGCAACGTTCGCCAGGCTCGGCGCGGGACCGGTGGCGTTGGCGGAATGAAAGGTCAGCTGCGGCGCCAGCTGCCACGCGCCGAGCAGCACGCTCTCGGGGTCCGCGCCCAGGAGGCCCGTGCGCGAGCTGCCGGCATCGGCGTCGACCTTGCGGAAACCGCCGAGCAGCATGCCGTCGAGGAACTCATCGAGCGTGAGGGGCGCCAGAAACTGCTCGAGCAGGCGTTGCGCATCCGGAAACATCATGCGGGCGGATCCTTGAACTATTTCTTGCCGAACAGTTTCTCGAGCTCGCTGCGCGACTTGTCGAGCGCGGCGGTGTTGGGTGGCACGTAGGCCGCCGCGCGTGGCTTGAAGTGATCGCAGAAGTTGGCGTGCGCCTTGTCGCTCACTTCCTCGGCGGTCGGCTCGCGGCAATGCTTGGCGATGCGCGTGTCGTACTCCTGGCACATGCGGCACACGTGCAGCTCGGCGCGGCAGCTGCCGCACTCCTCGCGCCGCAGCAGCGGCAGGCTGAGGTGCGCAAGGCTTGCGCCGCATTGCCAGCAGACCAGGTCGTGGGCCATGAGGACTTAAGATTACTACTGCACGCCGGGCGCGGCTGCCGCCGGGGAGGGCAGGTGATGGATACGCGTCAGGCGGTAGCTGGCGAAGTTCGCCCAGCTGCCGTCCGCTCGCTCGCTCTCCATGAGCAGCGTGCCGGAGTTGCCGTCGGGGGAAAGCGTCAGGGTGTCGCGGAACGCCCCGTCCGCGTAGGGAAACTGCAGCACCAGTGTCTCACCGTCGCGGTGACCGCTGCCCACCACGCGCGCGCCGGCGGCGCCGAACTGGTCGAGCCAGTGGGCGATGTAGTCGTCCTGCTGCGCATCGTGCCCGAGATACACGTCGGCCTGGTATGCGCTCGGGACGCCCAGGTCGAGCAGCGACAGGCACAGCCAGCCGTTTTTCAGCAGCCACCGTGCCGTGCCGCGGTAGTGCACCGCCTTGCCGGAGAAGGTGCCCGGCATGTCCCAGTCGCCGACGAGCCGCGCGAGGAATGCATCCGGCTGCGGCGCGCTCGCGGCAGCTGCGCCTGCGGCATCGCCCGAGGCGAGCGCGAGCAGGGCCGCCAGGGCTGCCGCCCGAACCCAGGCATTCATGGCTTGGGCACCGACGCCGGCGCTCGCGTGCGCTCGCGCAGGAACTCACCGAGCACCCGCCCGGTGTGCGAGTGTCGCGCGCGGCGCGCGATCTGGGCGGGTGCGCCCTGCGCGACGATGCGGCCACCGCCGGCGCCGGCTTCCGGACCCATGTCGAGGATCCAGTCCGCCTCCGCCATGATGTCGAGGTTGTGCTCGACCACCACCGCGGTGTTGCCGGCCGCGACCAGCCGATGCAGCACCAGAATCAGCTTCTCCACGTCCGCCATGTGCAGCCCCACGGTCGGCTCATCCAGCACGTAGAGTGTGTGCTTGGGTTTGTGGCGCGGACCGCGCCTGACATCCTCGCGCACTTTGGACAGTTCCGTCACCAGCTTGATGCGCTGCGCCTCGCCGCCCGACAGCGTGGGGCTCGGCTGCCCGAGCGTCAGGTAGCCGAGGCCCACGTCCTGCAGCAGCTTCAGCGCGTGATGCACGCGCGCGTGCGCTGCGAAGAAGTCCAGCGCGTCATCGACGTTCATCGCCAGCACATCGCCGATGCTCGCGGCGCGCCACAGCACCGCGAGCGTCTCGGCGTTGAAGCGGCGGCCGCCGCACACGTCGCACAGCACCTTCACATCGGGCAGGAAGCTCATCTCGATGGTCTTGACGCCCTGGCCCTCGCACGCCTCGCAGCGTCCGCCCGCGGTATTGAAGGAGAAGCGGCTGGTGGTGTAGCCGCGGATGCGCGCCTCGGTGGTGCCGGCGTAGATGCGACGGATTTCGTCCCAGAAGCCGATGTAGGTCGCCGGACACGAGCGCGGCGTCTTGCCGATCGGCGTCTGGTCGACCTCCAGCACGCGGTCGAGGTGCTCAAGGCCGCGCAGCCGCCGGCACCCCAGCAGCGGCGGGGCGCGGCCGCGACGCCTGCCGCCGTGCGCCGTGGCGGCGAGCAGGTGCCGCAGGTTGGCGTACAGGACGTCGCGGGCCACCGTCGACTTGCCCGAACCCGAGACGCCGGTGATCACGACCAGGCGACCGAGCGGAATGCGCACCTCGGCGCCCTTGATGTTGTGCAGGGTGACGTGCTCGAGCGCCAGGTGCGCGGTCGATGCGGTGACGGGGCGGTGCGGCTGCGCCGGGTGCAGGAGCGGTGCGCGCAGGAAGCGGCCGGTGGTGGAGCGCGGGTTGGCCATGAGGTCGGCGACCGTGCCGGCGGCCACCAGCTCGCCGCCGCGCACACCCGCCTGCGGTCCGAGGTCGATCACGTGATCGGCACGGCGGATGGTTTCCTCGTCGTGCTCGACCACCACCAGCGTGTTGCGGTTGCCGGTGAGCTCGGCGAGTGCTGCCAGCAGGATTTCGTTGTCGCGCGGGTGCAGCCCGATGGTCGGCTCATCGAGCACGTAGCACACGCCCTGCAGGTTGGAGCCGAGCTGGGCTGCGAGGCGGATGCGCTGTGCCTCGCCCCCCGAGAGCGTCGGCGCGGCCCGATCCAGCTGCAGGTAGCCAAGACCCACGCGCTCCAGGAATTTCAAACGCGCGCGGATCTCCGCGAGCAGATCGCGCGCGATGTCGCGCTCACGCGTGCTGAGCCGCAGGCGCGCGAAGAACTGCGTGCACTGCGTCACCGTGGCGGCGGCGAGCGCTGCGATCGAGCGTGCGCGGAAGCGCACGCTGAGGGCGGTGGCATTGAGGCGCGCTCCGGCGCAGGCGCTGCACGGCTGCACCTGGTGCGCGTACCACTCGTTCCACCAGACCTCCTCGCCGCTTTGTTCCGCATCGAAACCGGGCATCTCCATGCCGGTGCCGAAGCAGCTGCCGCACCAGCCGTGCCGAGAATTGAAGGAGAAGAGGCGCGGATCCAGCTCCGCGAAGCTCTTGCCGCACTCAGGGCAGGCGCGCTTGGTCGAGTACACGGTGACCAGCTTGGCCTTCGGCGGCAGCACGTGCACCACGCCCTTGCCGAAATCAAGCGCCCGCGCCAGTGCCTGGCGCAGCGCCGCCTCGCCCTTCACGCTCACGTCGATCTCGGCCACCGGCAGCTCGATCGTGTGCTCGTGGAAGCGCGACAGGCGTGGCCACGGTGCGGTCGGCGTGAGCTCGCCGTCGACGCGCAGCGTGCGGAAGCCCTTCTTGCCGGCCCACTTGGCAAGATCGGTGTAGTAGCCCTTGCGCGCCAGCACCAGGGGCGCCAGGAGCCCGATGCGCTGGCCCCTGTACTCGCGCAGCAGGCGCGCCGCGATCGAGGCCGGGCTCTGCGGTTCGATGGCGACGTCGCAGTCCGGGCAGAACTGCGTCGCGAGCTTCACGTACAGCAGGCGCAGGAAATGGTAGATCTCGGTGAGCGTTGCGACCGTGCTCTTCCTGCCGCCGCGGCTGGTGCGCTGTTCGATCGCCACGGTGGGCGGAATGCCGAAGATGGCATCCACGTCCGGGCGCGCCGCCGGCTGCACGAACTGGCGCGCATAGGCATTGAGCGACTCCAGGTAGCGGCGCTGGCCCTCGTTGAAGAGGATGTCGAACGCCAGCGTCGATTTACCCGAGCCGGACACGCCGGTGATGACGGTGAAGCGGTCGCGCGGGATCGTGACGTCGATGTTCTTGAGGTTATGTTCGCGCGCGTTGTGGATCACCACCGCGTTGCGGTCGTGGCCGTTGCCGCGCAGGTAGGGTGCGGCAGGCTCTGCGACTGCGGCGCGCAGCGCCTGCGCCGCCGGCGACAGCGCCGTCTCGTAGGACTTGAGTGCCTGCCCGGTGAACGAGCCGCTCACCGAGCGCACCTGCGCCGGCGTTCCGGCGCACACGATGTGGCCGCCGGCATCGCCGCCTTCGGGACCCAAGTCGATGATCCAGTCCGCGGCGCGGATGACGTCGAGGTTGTGCTCGATCACGAGCAGCGAGTGCCCGGCGGCGAGCAGCTTGCGAAAGGCGCGCAGCAGCTTGGCCACGTCCTCGAAGTGCAGCCCCGTGGTCGGCTCATCGAACAGGAACAGCTTGCCGCGGTGCGTGGTGCTCGAGGCGACGGAGGCGGCCTGCGCCAGGTGCCCGGCGAGCTTGAGCCGCTGCGCTTCGCCGCCGGACAGCGTCGGCACCGGCTGGCCGAGCTTGACGTATTCGAGCCCGACATCCGCCAGCGGGCTCAGGCGCGCCGCCACCTCGGGCGCATCGGCGAAGAAGGCGCGCGCCTCGGTGACGGTCAGCTCCAGCACTTCGGCGATGCTCAAGCGCCGTCCGTCGGCCCCCTCGCGGCGGATGTCGAGCACCTCGTCGCGATAGCGCCGCCCGTTGCAGTCCGGGCAGCGCAGGTACACGTCCGACAGGAACTGCATCTCCACATGTTCGAAGCCGTTGCCGCTGCAGGCCGGGCAGCGGCCATTGCCGGAGTTGAAGCTGAAGGTGCCGGCGGTGTACTTGCGCTCCTGCGCCGCAGGCTCGGCGGCGAACAGGGCGCGGATGGCATCGAAAGCGCCGACGTAGCTGGCGGGATTGGAGCGCGTGGTTCGGCCGATCGGGTTCTGGTCGACCATGACCACATCATCGATGAGCTCCGCGCCGGCAAGACCTGCGAACTGCCCGGGCGCCTCCGTCGGCTTACCGCGGTACTTGAGCAGTGCGGGGTAGAGCACGTCCTCGACCAGCGTGGACTTGCCCGACCCCGATACCCCGGTCACGCATACCAGACGCTTGAGCGGAATGCGTACGTCGATGTTCTTCAGGTTGTGCTCGGTGGCGCCTTTGAGCTCCAGCCAGCGGTTGGAGCGGGCCTCCGCCACGACCGCGCCACCGCTCGCAGGCTTGGGCCGCGCCTGCGCTTCGCCCCAGGGCGTGACGGTGCGCCTGCCGGCAAGGTATTCACCGGTCAGCGAGCCGCAGGCGCGGATGTCGGCCGGGGTGCCGAAGAACACCACCTCGCCGCCGCGCTCGCCGGCGCCGGGGCCTAAGTCCAGGATGCGATCGGCCTCGAGCATGATCTGCGGATCGTGCTCGACGACCAAGAGCGAGTTGCCGGCGTCGCGCAGGCGTTTCATGACGCCGATGACGCGCAGCATGTCGCGCGGGTGCAGCCCGATGGACGGCTCATCCAGCACGAACAGCGTGTTGACGAGCGAGGTGCCGAGCGCCGTGGTGAGATTAATGCGCTGCACCTCCCCGCCCGACAGGGTGCGCGACTGGCGATCCAGCGTCAGGTAGCCAAGGCCGACGTCGACCAGGTAGCGGAAGCGCCCGCGGATCTCGCCGAGCAGGAGCTCGGTGGCCTCATCGAGAGGTGCCGGGAGCCTGAGCTGCTGAAAGAATTGGTAAGAGCGCTCGAGCGGCAAGAGCACCACGTCGTGAATCGAAAGACCGGGCAGCGCTGCCAGAGTGTCAGCGCTCCACTCGACGCCCTGCGGGCGAAAGCGCGGCGTCGTGCGAAGCGTTGCGGCGGCGAGCTCGTGAGTGCCGAGGCGCCACAGCAGCCCCTCGGTCTTCAGGCGCGCGCCGTCGCAGCTGCCGCAGGGGGTGTAGGCACGGTAGCGCGACAGCAGCACGCGCACGTGCATCTTGTAGGCGCGCGTCTCGAGCCACGCAAAGAAGCGCTTTACTCCGTACCAGACCTTCCTGCTCCAGGCGCCCTCGCCCTCGATCACCCATTTGCGCGCCTCTGCCGGCAGCTCCCGCCACGGCGTGTCGAGCGGGATGCCGCGCAGCTTCGCGAACTTCTCCAGATCCTGCTGGCATTCGGTGTAGGACTTGGTCTGCCAGGGCTTGATCGCACCGCCGCGCAGCGTGCGCGTCTCATCCGGGATCACCAGGCCGTAGTCGATGCCGATGGTGCGGCCGAAACCGCGGCAGCTGTCGCAGGCGCCGAGCGGGGAATTGAAGGAGAACTGGCTCGGCGCGGGCTCGCGATAGGCGCGGTCGCATTCGGCGCAGTGCAGCTCGCTCGAGTACCGCCAGGTATCGAGGGGGTGCGGCGGATCGGCCGCATCGACCACCTGGATGTTGACGCGGCCACGGCCGACGCGCAGCGCGGCCTCCAGCGATTCGAGCACCCGGCCGCGCTCGGCGCTGCCCATGCGCAGCCGATCCTGCACCACGTGCAGCACCACGGCCGGCGCTTGAGGAGCTGCGGCGCGCTTCTTTTTCCCGGCGCGCGTCGCCGGCGGTGGCGCTGCGGGCGAAAGCCGTGCAACCTCGCCCGGCGGCTCGAAGAAGCGCGTGTAGCCCTGGCGGGCGAGGAGCTCGCGCACCTCGGCGGTGGTGAAGTTCGTCGGCACCGGCACCGGGAACGTCATGAGGAGCCGCGGATCGCCGCCGGCGGCGGCGCGCGCGCTCATGTCGGCGTAGATCGCTTCCGCGCTGTCACGCCGCACCGCATGGCCGCAGCGCTGGCAGTAGAGCGCGGCGCCGCGCGCAAACAGGAGCTTCAGGTGGTCGTTGAGCTCGGTCATGGTGCCGACGGTGGAGCGGGAGGTGCGCACCGGGTTGGTCTGGTCGATGGCGATCGCCGGCGGGATGCCGCTGATCGAATCCACCTGCGGCTTGTCCATGCGATCGAGGAACTGGCGCGCGTAGGGCGAGAAGGTCTCGACGTAGCGGCGCTGGCCTTCGGCGTAGAGGGTGTCGAACACCAGTGAGGACTTACCCGAGCCGGACACCCCGGTCACGACGATCAGCTCGTTGAGCGGCAGGTCCAGGTCCAGGTTCTTGAGATTGTTCTGACGCGCGCCACGCACGGAGATGGCATCGCGGGAGGCATCGGTCATTCCGTTACCGTCGGTAGATCGCAAGTGGGGAGCGCCTTGCGGCGCTAGGGGCATACGCCGGCCAAATTGTAATGGATCCAAAGGATGCAGTGCGTCAAACGGCAGACCGTTATGGGGTCGCGACCGGCGCATTGCAATTCAGTACGCGTTTAGCCGGTCTACTGTATAAAGCCGCCTCGTGTGGCTTTATTGTCGTGCACGCGCGACACGCCGAGGTTCAGCCGCCCGGCGTTACAATCGGCGGCCCCTAACGTTAGTCGGAAGGAGAATGTCGAATGAGTTCAAGAATCCTCTCTGGTGTTGCCCTGGCTGCGGCTGCTGCGGTCATGTTCTCGAGCATCGCGGTGAGCACGGCCAGCGCTGACGAAGCGAAGGTGAAGTGCGAAGGCGTGAACTCCTGTAAGGGCCACTCGGCCTGCAAGAGCGCTAACAACGCCTGCAAGGGTCAGAATTCCTGCAAGGGCAAGGGATTCATGGAAATGACGCAGGCGCAGTGCGACGCTGCGAAGGCCAAGGCCGCTAAGTGATCGCTCGCGGGCCGGGGCGCTGACAACCCGGCCCGCCTCTTCACGCTCATGCTGACCTATCCCGCGCTCGGTTTCGGCCTGGGCCTGCGCGTTGAGCACTACGACGCGATCCTCACCGAGCGGCCAGCGATCGACTGGCTCGAAGTCCTCACCGAGAACTACCTGGTGGGCGGGGGCAAGCCGCTCAGCTACCTGATGCGCATCCGCGAGCACTACCCGCTCGTGATGCACGGCGTGTCGCTGTCGATCGGCAGCACCGCGCCGCTCGACCTTGAATACCTGCGGCAGGTCAAGGCGCTGGCCGCGCGCGTCGAGCCCGCCTGGATTTCCGACCACCTGTGCTGGACCGGGGTGGCGGGCCGCAACACCCATGACCTGCTGCCGCTGCCCTACACCGAAGAGGCGCTCGCCAACGTGGTCGAGCGGGTGCGCACCGTGCAGGACATCCTCGGCCGCCGCATCCTGCTCGAGAACGTCTCCAGCTACGTGGCGTTCCGCGACTCCGCGCTAACCGAGTGGCAGTTCCTGGCCGAGATCGCCGCGCGCGCCGACTGCCTGATCCTGCTCGACGTCAACAACATCTATGTCAGCTCGGTGAACCACGAGTTCGACGCACTCGAGTATCTGCAGGCGCTGCCGGCGGCGCGCGTGCAGCAGATCCATCTCGCCGGCCACGAAGATCACGGCGACTACCTGGTGGACACGCACGACCATCCGGTGCCGGACCCGGTGTGGCAGCTGTATACGGCGGCGCTGCGACACTGCGGCGCGGTCTCGACCATGATCGAACGCGACGATCACATTCCGCCGCTCGCAGAGCTGCTTGCGGAGCTGGCGCAGGCGCGCACTCTGGCGGAACGCACCCTCGGCACAAGCGCGCTGCGCACGCCGGCGCCGGCCGCCCAGGGCGCAGCGCGTCCCCGCCCCGAAGTGCAACGCGGCGCCGCATGAGCACGCTCGCGCGCATGCAGGGCGAGTTCCAGCAGTACCTGCTGCAGGGTGACGCGGCGGGGATCGAGCCGCACGTGCTCGGCAGCGCGCGCGTGCCGGTCGCCACCCGGCTCGGCATCTACGGGGGCGCGTACCGCAGCCGCCTGGCCGAGGCGCTCGGCAGCAACTTCCCCGCGCTTGCGCAGCTTCTGGGCGAGGACGACTTCCGCACGCTCGCCGCGGCCTACATCGCCGCACACGACTCACCGTACTTTTCGATCCGCTACTACGGCGACCAGCTGGCGCAGTTCCTGGCAAGCGAGGCAAGTTACGCCGCGGCCCCGGTGCTTGCGGAACTGGCGCGCTGGGAATGGGCGATGACCTGCGTGTTCGATGCCGCCGATGCGCAGCCGCTGCCGCACGAGGGGCTGTCGCGCGTGACGCCCGAGCACTGGGCGCAGCTGCGCTTCGGCTGGCACCCGAGCGTGCAGCGCCTCGATCTCGAGTGGAACGTGCCGCAGCTGTGGCAGGCGCTCACGAGCGAGGGCGAGCGGCCGGAACTGACCGTGGCCGCCACGGCGCTGCCGTGGCTTGTGTGGCGCAGCGAACTCACCACCTATTTCCGCTCGCTTACCGGCAGCGAGGCGCAGGTGCTCGATGCGGCGCGCCGCGGCTGGCCGTTCGGCGAGCTGTGCGAGCTCTTGTGCGCAGAGCTCGGCGCGGAAGCCGCACCGGCGCAGGCCGCGGGCTTGTTGCGCGGCTGGATCGACTCCGGCCTCATCGTCAGCGCCGCCTGAAGCGGCGCGCGCGCGTGCGCCGTGGCGCGCGCGTGATCGCGTACAATTGCGGCCATGCACCTGGCGACCCACGACAACGTGCTGCAGATGATCGGCAACACGCCGCTCATGGCTGTGCGCCGGCTCGATACCCGGCCGTGCGAGCTGTTCCTCAAGCTCGAGAACCAGAATCCCGGCGGCTCCATCAAGGATCGTGTCGGCCTGTACCTGATCCAGGCGGCCGAGAAGAGCGGCGCGCTCAAACCCGGCGGCACGCTCATCGAGGCCACCGCCGGCAACACCGGTCTCGGGCTGGCACTGGTGGCGGCGCAGAAAGGCTACCGGCTGCTCCTGGTCATCCCCGACAAGATGAGTCAGGAGAAGATCTTCCACCTGAAGGCCATGGGCGCGGACGTGCTGATGACGCGCTCGGATGTCAGCAAGGGTCACCCGGAGTACTACCGCGACGTCGCCGAGCGCCTG
>Ga0302326_10010416_pt1 | contig 20157 bp, 19 predicted proteins | sample Palsa_T0_3_FD_202264 | JGI IMG/M metagenome (GOLD analysis project Ga0302326, IMG submission 202264) | Peat permafrost microbial communities from Stordalen Mire near Abisko, Sweden - Palsa_T0_3 | ecosystem: Environmental > Terrestrial > Soil > Palsa > Peat permafrost | place: Sweden: Abisko...
CAACTCAGCGTACGCGACAAACGGCGGGCAGCATCCTTTTCAGATCAGGCACTTATACCCATCACTGTACCCAAGCCTGGCCTTTACTCCTTGCATTCAACCTACGCGGGGAGTCGCGCGAAAGCGGACGGTTGCAGAGTCAATATTACCGGGGAACATGCCGGGTAGAGAGCTAGGCGTAGAATGGCTCCGTTTTGGAAGTGAAAAAGGAGATCCCGGATTGATGAGCCAATCCAGATCCGTCTTGCGTGAGCTCCGAGTTCGTTTCGCTGCCAGGTGCCTAATGTTCTGTGGCTTGGCGACGATGTGCTGGCCGCAGCAATACACATCGTATGAACGCAGTGAAGTACAAACGATGCTTCGAAATGTTTCAGACGAAGTGAAGAAGCAATATTACGATCCGCAACTGCACGGTATCGACTGGGACGCCAAGGTCCGGGAGGCGAAGGAAAGAATCGACAAGGCGGATTCGCTCAACAAGGCGCTTTCCCAGGTTGCGGCCTTGCTCGACAGTCTCCACGATTCGCATACTTTCTTCCTGCCACCACCGCGGCCTTACGTGCACGACTACGGTTTTCGGATGCAGATGATCGGAGATCATTGCTACGTCGTCGGAGTTCGTCCCGGTAGTGATGCGGAGACAAAGGGCCTTAAGCCCGGCGACGAAATCCTAACCGTGAACAACTATGCACCGGCCCGCGAGGACTTTTGGAAGATGGAGTATGTCTACAATGTCCTGCGGCCGCAGCCCGGGCTCAACCTGAGCCTGCGAACCGCAACCGGCGAACCGCGGCAGGTTCTCGTGGATGCAAAGGTCCGCGAACTTCCCCCCAAAAGGGACTCAACCGGCGACAGAATATTCGACGTCATTCGTGACATGGAGAACGAAGAACGAGTCTTTCGCGTGCGCTATGCTGAGAGGGGCCGCGACCTGTTAATCATCAAGCTGCCCCGGTTCCTGCTTTCTCCTTCTGAAGTGGACTCTGTTCTCGGAAAGATGAGGAACTATGGCGTCGTGGTGTTTGACCTTCGCGGGAATCAGGGAGGCGGCGATGATACGCTCAGACCCCTGCTCGGAGGTTTATTCGATCATAAGGTAAAGATCAGCGATCGCGTGGGCAGAAGCTCAACGAAAGTTCTCGAGACCGAGGTGCGCTACCACCCGTTCACTGGCAAACTGGTGGTTCTGCTGGATAGCAATTCGGCTTCGGCCTCGGAGCTGTTCGCACGCGTGGTACAGATCGAAAAACGGGGGTTGATCGTTGGCGACCATAGTTCTGGCGGAGTCATGGAGGCAAAGCACTATAGCTAACTAGGCACCAGCAGGGTTGTCTTCTACGGAGTCTCAATCACCGAGGCCGACTTGAGAATGGCCGATGGACAGAGCCTCGAACAAAGGGGCGTGGTTCCGGATCGGGTCATACTCCCGACAGCCTCTGACCTCGGCAGCGGCCGCGATCCCGTGCTCGCCCAAGCCGCAGAGATGATGAATGTGAAGATGAGTTCTGAAGAAGCCGGAAGATTGTTTCCCTACGAATGGCCAAAGGAATAATCAATCGACAGTCGGGCAAGCAATGTCGGTGAGGCACTTCTCAAGCAGGCGCGTAGCGTAGGTCCTGTTCGTGCTGTAGCCCCTGGCTCCTTCAATCTAGGTAATTTTGCTGCCGAGGATGTAATCCTGCCGCGCTTAGGAGCCCCTGGGCGCGGGTGGGAGCTGCCGGGTCCATGGTTTGGGAGCGCTTTCGGGTGCCGAATCTAATCGGCATAGAAATGAGTGCAAGTCGTGCGGTTGTAAAGCGTTCGTAACCTAGTAGAGCCTATCCGTTACTGAATTCACGTTCGCCGCGGCTGTTATAGTAGTCCCTATGCGATGGTTACCGGCAGGATTTGTCTTGTTGTGGGCCGCAGTTTGTCCGGCGGCAGACACTCCCTCGCCGGTGGCGCCACCGCCCTGCTCCGCTTCCGGGAAAGCACCCGCTTGTCAGGCTCCCGCCGAAGACCTGAAGGCCGCGCGCCAGGCTTTCGGGCGTGGCCTCAAACTCGAGAAATCGCGGAACGAGGATTTAGAAAAGCGCGAGAAGGCTTTTTACGAATTTGAGGAAGCGTCCCGCTTGGTGCCCGGCAACGTCGAATACCTCAGGGCGCGGGAGCTTGCGCGGCAAGATCTGGCCCGAGAATATCTGGAACGCGGAAATGGCGACCTGCTCGATGGCCGGCAAGTTGAGGCAATGGCGGAGTTCCAGACGGCGCTGAACCTCGATCCCCAGAACGAATTCGCACAGCAGCGCGTAAACGATGCCCTGGGGCCCATGCCGGCGCGAAGTGCGAACCCGCCGCAAGTGGTCGCCAGTGCCGACGTGCTGAAGGTTAAACCGCTCGATGCGCCCCATGACATCCACTACCGCGGCGATTCGCGTGGTCTGCTCACTGCGGTTGCGGCGAGCTTTGGACTGACCGTAATCTTCGACGACAGCTTTCCCAACCGCCAGGTGCGCTTCGATCTCGACAATGCCGATTTCGCAACCACCATGCAAGCCGCCTCCGCCGTCACGAAAAGCTTCAGCGTGCCAGTCGAAGACACCGTCCTTTACGTCGCGCTTGACAATCCCGAAAACCACCGTCTGTTTGACCGCATGGGTATGCGATCGTTTTACGTCCCGGGCGGCCCTTCTGCTCAGGAGCTGAACGAGCTGTTGACCTCGCTGCGGACTCTATTTGACTTCAAGTTCGCGGCCCAGAACGCCCAGTCGAGTACGATCACGGTGCGCGGACCGAAGCCGGCACTCGAAGCCGCAACCCAGTTTCTTGCCCAACTGAATAGCCCGCGGCCGGAAGTGATGTTCGACCTGAAGGTCTTCCAGGTGAGCCACACCTACATGCGTCAACTCGGGCTGCACGTTCCCGACAATTTCAATCTTTTCAACATTCCGGCCTCAGCCCTCGCGGCTCTCGCCGGACAAAATGTCCAGTCCCTGATCAACCAGCTCATCGCTTCGGGCGGCATCAACCAGGCGGGCAATCAGACCATTTCCGCGCTGATCGCGCAATTACAAAGCCAGGCGAATTCCCTCTTTAGCCAGCCACTGGCAACGTTCGGCGGCGGTCTCACGTTCTTTGGACTCAGCCTCGACCAGTTATCCCCCGTGCTTTCGATGAACGAGAGTTCCGTCCGGCAGCTCAACCATGTCCAGTTACGCGCCTCCCAGGAAAAGGACGCAACTTTTAAACTGGGAGAGCGCTATCCGATCCTCAACGCAACCTTCTCGCCGATTGCCAACAGTTCTGCGATCTCGGCGGTCCTCGGGAATCAGTCGTACACGCCGCCCTTTCCTTCGGTCAATTATGAAGATATCGGACTCACGGTCAAGGCGAAGCCGGTGGTGCACCACAATTCCGACGTGGCGGTCGATTTGGAGCTGCAATTCCGCACTCTCGGAACCACCGTTACCAACGGCATTCCTGACATTTTGAATCGCGAGTACAAGGGCGGGATCCTGCTCAAAGACGGCGAGCAAGCGGCGGTCGCCGGAATGATCACAAAGTCCGAGGAGAGGAGCCTGACGGGTCTGCCGTTGTTCGGTGGGATCCCAGGCTTCAGCGTCCTCACCGGGCAGAGTAGCAAGCAAGAAGAGGACGATGAACTCCTGATCCTGATCACGCCTCACGTCCTGCTTGACCCGGAGCGGCTGGAGACGCCAGAAATCTGGATCGGAAACTAAATCATCGGGTCATCGCGCGATCGCGCCATCCGATGATCAAAAACCTGAAACCCGAGACTCCCTGAGTTTCAATGACCCGATCGCCCGATCTACTTCTGGCTTGCCTGGAAATCCACAATCTTTTTCAGCAGCTCAAGCGGCGTTCCACCGGGTACGTTGCGTCCGTTGATAAATAGCGTTGGCGTGCCCGTCACGTCCACCGACTTTCCCAGCGCAAGCGAGGCCTCGACCCGAGCCTTGGTATCGGGCTTGGCCGAGCAGGCGGCGATTTCGTCGCCATTTGCGCCCGATGCGGTTGCGATCGCTTTCAGCTTTTCATCGATGTTGGCTTCCGTGATGTTGGTCTGATCTTCGAAGGTCTTCTGAATGAATTTCCAAACTGCATCATTGGCTGAAGCCCGGCCCAGGCAATCGACATAGTCGGCCGCCTTCTCCGCCCAGTTGTGCGAGGGCAGCGGAAAGTTCTGAAAAATAAAGCGGGCGTCGGGCTCCTGCGCCAGCAGCTGTTCGATCACGGGCGCGGCCTTCGCGCAATGCGGGCACTGCATGTCGCTGAACTCAACAATGGTCACGGCGGCTTTCGCGGGTCCTTTTGCGGGCCCGGTCACGCCTTTTTCCAGTTTGGCGCGGGCGTCTTCAAACGGTTTGGCCCCGAAGGGCAGTATGTCGCCCGCGATCGCGTGCTTGCCGTCAGCGCTCACCAGCAGCTTATTCGGGTTCGAGCCCTGCGCGTTGGTGATCGTAACCAAGACTTCCGCCAGTCCCGGCACCTCGGAGGGATGAATATCGGTCACCTTCCAGGAAACCGAAGCGTCGTAGCCAAACATGTGGAACAGGAACGAGTTGACCGTGTCTTCACTCGGGAGCGCCGTCATCGCTTCGGGAGTGGTCGAAGTGGCTGCCGGTTTGACGGCGGATTTTACAGGATGAGCGGATTGGGTTTGAGCGAGGACGATGCCGGATAACAAAAGAGCAACGAGAAGCGTGCCATGCATGCGTGTCATAGTCAGAATCCGATTGTTACAAAAACCAGCCAAGTTGTCATTCACGAGGCTTGGTCATGGCAATCGGGAATGGGCACTCGAGCGAAAGGAAAGACCTGCTTTTCGCCGCGAGCGGCAGATCGCTCGCGCGCGATGACAATCGACAGAAAAGGCTTGGCCGTGCACGGACCAGATTTTTGTCGCGGTTCGGGCAGTCTAGACCTCCGCCTTGGCTGCGATCGGGAACCTCCGCCCGTAGCCGAACGCCTTGGCGGAAATCTTGATTCCAGGCGATGCTTGTTGCCGCTTGTACTCGCTGCGCTCCACCATTCGAATCACGCGCCGCACCAGATCCAGATCGAAATCGTGAGCCAGGGCAATCTGTTCGGCCGAACGCGACTCCTCGACGAAGTCTTCGAGGATCGGATCGAGCACTTCATAAGGCGGAAGTGAATCTGAATCCTTCTGATCGGGGCGCAACTCCGCCGACGGCGGCTTTTCGATTGTCGCTTGCGGAATCACTTTGCGGCGCGAGTTCACGTAAGCGCTCAGGCGGTAGACCAGCGTCTTCGGCACATCCGAGATGACCGCCAGTCCACCCACCATATCGCCGTAAAGAGTGCAATAGCCGACGGCCAACTCGCTCTTGTTGCCGGTCGAAAGCACCAGAGCCCCGAACTTGTTCGACATGGACATCAGCAGCAATCCGCGGGCGCGGGACTGAATGTTTTCTTCAGTGACGTCGGGCGGCGTCCCGGCAAACACGGGGGCGAGCGTCTGGCGCGCGGCCTCGTAAATCGCGTTAATGGAGAGCAGTTCGAAGCGAATCTTGAGGTTATCGGAGAGCTCCCGCGCGTCGTTGATCGATCCGGGCGACGAGTACGGCCCCGGCATGCCGACGCCGATCAGGTTCTCAGGGCCGAGTGCATCGGCCGCGATCGACGCGGTAAGGGCGGAATCAATCCCGCCGCTCAGTCCGATGATCGCGCGCTTGAAGCCACATTTGTGAACGTAGTCTCGCGTGCCGAGAACCAGCGCCTGGTATGCGCTCGCTTCCTCCCCTTCGACCTGCGGGTGCATGTCTCCGGTAAGTTTCTGAGAATCGAAATAGATCAGGTCTTCCTCGAACGATTTCCCCTGGACGATCACTTCTCCGCCGGGCGCAATCACGATGCTTGACCCGTCGAAGACCAGGCTATCGTTGCCTCCGACCTGGTTCACCATGGCGACCGGCACTTTCTGGTTTTGCGCGATCGAAGTGAGCATCTCCCGCCGCAGCTCGCGCTTGCCCAGCCAAAACGGCGATGCCGATATGTTGAGCACGAAGTTTCCGCCGGCTCGAACCAGCTCCTCAACCGGGTCGATGCCATACAACCGCCGGTTCCAGAAGCGTTTGTCGTTCCAGGCATCCTCGCAGATGGTCAAAGCCATCTGCTTGCCGCAAAGGCTGAACAGTTGCTGGCTCTTGGCCGGAGCAAAGTTGCGCATTTCGTCGAAGACGTCATAGGTGGGCAACAGCATCTTCGACTGGATAAAATCGATGCGCCCTTCGCGCAGCAGGGCTGCGGAGTTCATCACCTTTTTGCCCGAGTCCGCTTCCGCCGGGGTCACGGTCCCGCAGATCACGGTAATTCCACGGGTTTCCGCGGCGATCGTCTCGACGGTTGCGTGGCTGCGCGCCACAAACGACGGACTCTCCACCAGATCACGCGGGGGATAGCCGGAAACGGCGAGTTCGGGAAACAGAATCAGGCCGGCGCCAGCATTCCGCGCCTGCAGGGCAAACTGGATGATCTTGGCAGCGTTGCCAGAGAAATCCCCGACGGTGGGGTTGATCTGGCCGAGGGCAATCTTCACACCTATAGTTTAGAAGGTCGCGTGGAGAAGGTCGAGGCGTGACCAAAAAACAATGACGGGAGAAAGAGCAAGATGACTTTTCACGGCACGATCAGCTTGCAACGCTCCCATCCTTCGGTCATCGTCACTCGACCGGCGACGGAACCCAGTTCGGACCTGGGCCAGTATCGGGCCCGGTCGGTTGCGGCGGCGGGTTGAGCGGTGGCGTGTTGGTTGGGTTGGAAGAATTGGAGTCCGGCATCTCTTCTCCGGGGCGTCGCAGCGTGGGGGCGTTCGCGGGCCGTTCTGTCTGTTGCTTGGCAACAGTAGCTGTGCCCAAATCGATTTCTTTTTCAACGCGCACGATTTTCTCCCCATCCACCTTCATGGTCTCGACGCGCACCACTTCGTCGCCCACGAAGCGCACAAAATCCACATCCTGTGGAGGCATGCCATAGATCCATTCTTCGTACTCAACGTCGTTGGCGGTCTCGCGCACCTTCCTTGGCGGACGTCCTTTGGCATAGATCACCATTTCGTGGTTCATGCCCACCAGCACACGGTGATTCTTGATCGCATCTTTGACTTGCGGAGAAACCGTTTCCAGATACGCTTCAAGGGCGGATTTGGCGTCGAAATCAAACACCGGACGCAAGAACTCCTTCAACTCCGGGCCCGTCATCTCCGGAACATACCTGTCGAAGTAGAGATCCACAAAAGAACCCCGGGCGTTTGCGGAAGGATCGGAAGGCGCAACCGGCACCGATGCGTCCGCACCCACAATGGTGATGTGCTGATACCACTTCTGCTTCTTGATGGGCCCGCCGTTGATCTCAAAGCGGATGTAGTTGTCCTTGATCATGACGTCGCTGATGCGGGCCCGGTCGCCGGGTTTCGCGGCCGGTCCCCAGAGCGCCATCAAGTGTTCGAGCTCTGCGCCGCTCGGGGATAGGGCCCCGTCCTTCAGCCTCAGTCCGGTCCGCCCCATCGGAAAATGCGCACGGATGTAGACCAGTTCTTCATTGAAGGCGTGGACAATTTCTTCCCGCGTTTCCTTGGAAATCCTGGGGGCCGGAGTATTTCCGGCGAGCGTCAACGAAGAGCAAATCAGAAGGGCCGCCAACAGCCGGCAACAAAAGCAGTCAACGTGGAGGGACCGCATAAACCACCCCGGGCCTACCGAGCCATTATAAACCCGGCCGTCAAAGTCAGTTCCCCGGCTCCCAGTGAAAGCAGCCAGAAGCGCCTGGACGGCGCACCCAGGACCTCTACAACCGGCGCCTGAGACCTGCCGGGTTGCCCGGCGCTTAAGCCGTGGTGACCGGCGGTCTGAGTACTTCGGTAACGGTGAGCTGTACTTAAAACAGCTTAGGCCATCCCCCAAACCAACCTAGAATGGATCTAGGACGGACCAACCACCCCCGCGCTGGGCCGACAGGATTGCCCTTTGCCGTTTAAGCTTCCCATACCCGCGCGCATTCCGCTCCTGTACGTCATCCTCGGCGTGCTGTTGGCCATCAGTGTCCTGCCGATGTACTTCTATTCGGTTCAGATCGAGAACATGAACCGGGAGCGTCTCAAGACCAACGAAATGCTGCTGCAAAACACCGTCACGCGCTCCCTGGCCGACGACATTTCCCAGCATCAGGCATCCCTGCGCATGATGCTGACCAATCTTTCGTCGTCGATTCAGGTGATGATGCTGGCCAACCCGAGCGGCAACGACCCCGGTGCGCAGAAGCTGCTGACGCCGGAGTTGCGGGCCATGCTCGAAAATTTTGTCTCGTCATCGAACGACATTGCCTATGCCACGCTGCTGAATGCCGATGCCAAGGGAATTTCCGCCGGGCGTATTGAGCCCGATGCTTTCCTGCAACGGGAGCTCGAGCACGCCTATCAGGCCTCCCGCGAAGGGCGTGTCTACAGCGGCCAGCCGTTGACCGTGGGCAGTGGAAAATCCGCGCGAACGGTAATGCTGGTCAGCTCGCCCATCATGTACAGCGGACGGTTCCTCGGAATGATCGGGTCGGTGGTAGACATGGATTACCTGATCCGCCGGCTGGAGCAAGTCAGCCTCAGCGGATTGATGCCCTACGTAGTCGACAGCCAGGGGAGACTGGTCGCGGCCGCGACCGGCCAGTACGCCACCGGGCAGGACATGAGCCACTTCGAGATCGTCCGCAGTTTCGTGGACAAAGGCTCGAAGGCCCAGTTGGCGGCAACCCGCGAGTTCACGATTCATGACGGGGTTAAGTCGACCGAAATGTTGGGAACGTATAGTCCGGTGACCTCGCTCGAGTGGGCGGTCGTAGTACAGAAGCCGCGCGAAGACGCGTATCGCGGAATCTATGAGATGCAGCGCACCGGGCGCCTGCTGGCCTGGCTGGCGGTGTTTGTAAGTGTGGGGCTCAGTATTCTCTCGGCGCGGCGGATCACCAGCCCGTTGCAAGTGCTGGCGCAGTCTAGCCGGGCGATTGCGCGGGGCGATTTTTCTCAGCGTGTGCACCTGAAAACGCGCACCGAGATCGGTGAACTGGCGACCACGTTCAACACCATGTCCGAGGAATTGGAACAGTTCGTCGAGGACCTGAAACGCGCGGCCGAGGAAAACAAAGCGCTGTTCATGGGCTCGATCCAGATGCTGGCCGGCGCGGTCGATGAAAAGGATCCTTACACGCGGGGCCATTCCGACCGGGTCACAAAGTATTCCCTGATGATCGCCAAAGAAATGGGGCTCGATCCGGGGTTTCTGGAGATCCTGCGCATTTCGGCGCAGCTCCACGATGTCGGCAAAATCGGGATCGAAGACCGCATCCTGAAAAAGCCTGGCGCTCTGAGTCCGGAAGAATTCGAGATCATGAAGACCCATACCACCAAGGGCGCGAACATTCTGCGTCCGGTGACGCAGTTGCGCGAAATGCTGCCCGGCATCGAACTGCATCATGAGGCGCTCAACGGGCGCGGATACCCTTACGGCCTGAAAGGCGACGATATTCCTCTGCTGGCGCGCGTGATTGCCGTCGCTGATACCTTCGACGCTCTGACCACGAACCGTCCTTACCAGCAGGCCCACGATCAGGTGGAAGCTCTGCGAATCATCCAGAATCTTTCCGGACAGCGCCTCGACCCCCGGGCAGTGGCCGCGCTGCTGGCGGTGTTTGAGCGAGGAGAAATTCGAATTCAGAAGTCGCTCACGCAGAAGATGCCGCTCGGATCGCCGGCTTCGTCGCCGGCGACGCCCACCGCGTCTTCGCTTCCACCCGCCGACCCCGTCAGCGTTGAAACCACACGGACCTAGAAATCGTTGATCATTAATCGTTGGTCATCGATCATCGGTCCTCGATCATCGATCATTAATGCATTGACCATTGGTCGTTCGGTTTTCGCCACTCCGTCGGCCGTCCGTCGAGAATCACGAGTCAAACGGCTCGCGAACGACTTGCGCCGAGCGATGATCGACCGTCTCCTGCACAATTACCAATTCCTCCGCCGTCGATTCTCCTATAATCATTCTCGGATACCTCATGATTCAAACTCTTTTTGGCAGTCTGGACGAAGTACAGAAACCCAGTTTCATCGAGCGCATGAAGGAGGCCGTCGCGCGCACGCGCGAGAACCTGGCCGAGCGCATCGAGGATGTGGTCTCGATCGGCAAAGAAATCGACCGCTCCACCCTCGACGACCTGGAAGCCACGCTGATCGGCGCCGACCTCGGCACCACCACCACCCATGAGGTGCTGGAAAAGCTGCGCGACAAAGCCGATCGCAAGCAGATCAAGGATGTGAATGAACTCAAACGGCTGCTGAAAGAGGAACTGCTGGCGATTCTGACATCGACCGCTTTTCGGCCCGTGACCAAAGTGGACGGCACGCCTGAGGTGATCATCGTCGTAGGCGTGAACGGCACCGGCAAGACGACCACCATCGGAAAGTTGGCGCAAGTGTTTCGGGCGCAAGGCAAAACCGTGCTCCTGTGCGCGGCCGATACCTTCCGCGCGGCGGCCATCGAGCAGCTGGAAATTTGGGGGCAGCGCACGGGAACGGAAGTGATTAAAACCAAGGCCGGAGGTGATCCATCCGCTGTGCTGTTTGATGCGCTGCAGGCGGCCACCTCCCGCAAAACCGATTACGTGATCGTCGATACCGCCGGGCGGTTGCACACCAAGCAAAACCTGATGCTCGAACTCGAAAAAATGAAGCGCACCGCACAACGCATCGTGCCCGGCGCGCCGCACGAGACTTTGCTGGTAATGGATGCCACGACCGGCCAGAACGGATTACAGCAAGCAAGGCAGTTCACGCAATCGTCGGGAGTCACGGGAATTGTACTGACCAAACTCGATGGCACGGCGAAGGGTGGCGTGGTAGTCGCAATTTCGCGGGAACTGGGATTGCCGGTGCGATATGTGGGCGTCGGCGAAAAGGCAGGGGATTTGTTGCCGTTTGATGCAAAGGATTTTGTGGATTCGCTGTTTGCCTGAGAATCGGCCGCGTAGCCAGGAAGAAGGCAGAAGACATATAAGGATGAATAAACGATCGCCTCTCTCATCCCTTGAAAGATTATTGGATCGCCTGAAGCGGTGGCTCCGTCCCAAACCCGAACCGGAAGATCCCTATGCCTATGTCACCGCTCCCTTGCGTCGTCCCCCGCCCTCGCGGAGCGGAGCCGCGGTCGTAGAACTGGACCAAGAATGAAGGAAGCGTCCAGCGACGAACAACACATGCGAAAGGCGCTCGACCTGGCGCGAACCGGCGTCGGGCTCGTCTCCCCCAATCCCGCAGTCGGAGCGGTGCTGGTGGATGCATCCGGACGCGAAGTCGGAGCCGGCACCCATACCTACGATGGCGTGAAGCACGCCGAAGTTCTCGCACTCGAACAGGCCGGCCACGCGGCACGCGGCGGAACCCTCTACCTGAATCTGGAGCCGTGCTCACATCAGGGTCGTACCGGGCCTTGTGCCGACGCCCTGATCGCCGCCGGAATCCGCCGCGTGATCTGCTCCATGGAGGATCCGAATCCCCGAGTGTCCGGCCAAGGATTTGCCAAGCTCCGCGCATCCGAGATCAAAGTGGAGGTCGGCTTATTTCAGGCCGAAGCAAAAAAGCTGAATGAACATTTTGCCAAGTACATCCGTCGAGCGAAGCCGCTGGTCACGCTGAAATCGGCCATGACCCTTGATGGAAAAATCGCCGACGCCACCAAACCTGGCACCGAATCGGGGTCTTCGACGTCTGCGACCGAAGGCGCCCGCAGTGGATACCACTGGATCACAGGCGAGCTGGCGCGCGCGCATGTGCAGCAACTGCGTCATCAGAGCGATGCGATCCTGGCTGGCGTAGGGACAGTGATGGCGGATGATCCGCTGCTCACCGACCGGAGCGGCCTGCCGCGGCGCCGCAAACTGCTGCGTGTAATCCTCGATTCTTACTTGCGCATTCCACCTGAATCGCGGGTGATCCAGACCGCCGAGCACGATGTGCTGGTGCTATGTTCCTCGGCCGAGGAACAGACCAAGCGGGCGCTCGAAGCAAAGGGGATCCGTGTGGAACAGATAGCGGCCATGGCCGACGGACGGCCCGATTTCGCGGCGATTGTCCAGCGCCTCGGAGAGTTGGAGATCACCAGCCTGCTCATCGAAGGCGGAGCGCTCGTGAACGGCGCGGCCCTGGCGTCGGGTGAGGTGGACAAGGTGTTTCTCTACTACGCCCCGAAGATTTTTGGCGAGGGCGCAGTCCCCTTTCTTGCCGGTGAAAGCTTGCACGGTCGAGCGCAGTGCGTGCAGCGCTACGAACTGCACCGCTTCGGCGAAGATTTTGCGCTGGAGGGCTATCTCCGCAACCCGTATTCGTGACCCATTCACTGTTGGTGGAGCGACGGTCGCCTCGCCCGTCGAGCGGAGTGGCGGCCGGGCTCTCCGCCGGCGAGCCCGGGTCGGCAAGAAAGACTGAGGCGCATATTTTATGTTTACGGGAATCATCGACGAAGTGGGCAAGGTCGTAAAGATCGAGCTGCGCGGCGAGCGCCGCCGCATCACCATCGAAGCGGAGCGCATCCCGAAAGAGTTGGCAACCGGCCACAGCGTCTCGGTGAGCGGCGTTTGCCTGACGGCGCTTGATATCAAACCAAAATCATTCTGCGCGGACCTCGCGCCTGAAACCTGGATGCGGACTTCGTTCTCGCGACGCCGCGAGGGCGCGCTCGTGAACCTGGAACTGCCGATGAAGGCCGACGGGCGTTTTGGCGGCCACATTGTTCAGGGCCACGTTGATGGCGTGGGCACGCTCGTCGAGTTCGAGCGCATCGTCGATTCTGACGGCCGGGATTCCGGGAACTGGTGGCTGCACATTGAAGTCCCATCCGAGGTCGAGAAATACACGGTATTCAAGGGCTCGATTTCAATTGAGGGCATCAGCCTTACGGTGGCCAAGCTCGAAGGGAACCGCTGCACGATCGCGATCATTCCCCATACCGTCGAGATGACGAACCTCAAATCGCTGAAGTCGGGAGACCCCGTGAACCTGGAAGCCGACCTGATCGCGAAGTATGTCGAGAAGATGATGCAGGGCCAGCCCGCGCAGAGTTCGATCACCCTCGAGAAATTGCTCGACCAGGGCTTTTGAACCTGAATCCGGCCGGCATAGACCCGACCTCACGCTTCTGCGTGTCCCAAAGCGGCCGTCACCAGTTCGGTGTCGAGGTACTCGGTGACTTCTTTCAGTTGGTGGTCAGAAAGCCGAAAAACGAAACAATAGTTGTTGTTGTAGGGCACTCCGCTCTGGGTCGTGTTGCTTCCGCGCGCTTCCACCACAACCAAGTCACCTTCTGCAATCAGGCGGTGCGCCGTTGTTCTGATTCTGCCCTTGATCCTGGCGCGCAGGGGACCGAACAATTCCACGAGGACCGACTGCTTCCCCTCATAGGTCTTCGACCATTTCGTTGTGCCGGTAACGGTCCAGCGGAAATCGTCCGCCATGCTTGCTACGAAAAGCTCGGAGTTGCCTTTCGACAGTTGCTCAAAAATTTGTTGCACCAGTTGCTTGTTCGTGCTCGCTCCCATTTCCCTTCGCTCCTGACGCATAGGCTCAAACCGCCCGAGGTCCATAAACCCGGATTTCGAATTTGAAACGAATAAGCACGAGCGAAAGAGCCTCGCCGGATCCGGTCGTAGAGCCGACCGTGCCTTACGCTTCGAGCTTCAACTCATCCAGTTCCAGGAACTCATGAATGATAGGCTCGGTCGATTTCTCCATGTCCTTGTAGGGCCCAAAAAAGATCGCACGCCCTTCGTGCAGGAACACGAGACGGTCGGCGAGTTTCTTAGCCAGGCGCATGTCGTGCGTCACGACGACCGAGGTCAGGTGCAATTGCAGTTTGAGCCGAGCGATGAGATCGCCCAGCAGATTTCCCATCATTGGATCGACCATGGTGGTCGGTTCGTCATAGAGCACGCACTCGGGTTGCGCGGCGAGCGCGCGTGCGATCGCGACCGAGCGTTTCATGCCGGTAGAGAGGTCGGATGGCAACAGTTCGCGCATCTCCTTCACTCCCACCATTTCGAGCAGGCCGTCGATGACCTGGTAAATCTGATCTTCCGAAAGCTGCCTTTTTTCGCGCAAGGGGAAAGCGATGTTTTCGCCCACCGTCAAGGAGTCAAACAGCGCCCCGTTCTGGAATACCATGGTCACTTTCTTGTGGATCTCTTCGAGTTGAAGTTCGTTGTAGTCGGTAATGTCCTGGCCGGCAACAATGATGCGGCCCGAATCCGGCTTCAGGAAGCCCATGATGTTGTGGAGCGCGACCGATTTTCCCACGCCGCTTCGGCCAAGAATGCAGACCATCTCGCCCGGCAACACCTCGAAGCTGACGTTCTTCAGAACGACCCGATCTCCAAATGCCTTGGAGACGTCCTTGAACTCGATGTAAGGGGACAGTGGATTGGCTGCGCTCATGGCTATCAGCATGGCATGAGACGGCAGTGCGGCTCAAGCGAAAGCATAGGACAAAATAGGACAAGCGCCCTCGGCTGTCCCTGGGCCCTCACTTGCTCAAAGCGTCCAGGCGGTCCTGCGGGGTGTTTACATTGAAAAAGGTCTGCTGTGAAAAACCGGCTGCCGCGAGTTCGCTCTCCTCAATCACGCGCACGGTGACGCCCAGAAACGCGGCATCGACCTTATACTTCCCTGCCCGCAGAGCCTGCTCGGCGATTGTGCAAAAGTCGCGGCGATAGACCGCACAGAGCGGCTGTAGACCGCGGCTGGTGCGAGGCACGGTGATGGTGGCATCGGTGCTCTCTGCCGCCGCGAAAAGAAACGCGAGAAGCTCGCCCGAGACGAAGGGCATGTCCACCGCGAGCATCAGGTTCAGCGGGGCGGAAGAATGAACAAGCGCGGCGTGAATACCGGCTAAGGGGCCGCATCCCGGAAAAATGTCGGCCACGACCGAACCCTGTTTCGGAAATTCGCAACGCGCAAATCGGGCCGGGTCGCCGACGATTGCAACCCGGTCGCAGACCGCGCCCATCACGGTAAGCGCGCGGTCAAGCAAAGTCTGGCCGCCGCAGTCCAGAAACGCCTTATCCGAGCCCATGCGAGAGCTCTTGCCTCCAGCAAGGAGGAATCCCATGCGCGATGGCTCGGTTCGTGCCATGTGGAAAAGCATTAAGTCATCGACCGCGCTGCCCCAAAGTAACCTATCCAGAACGGCCAAGGCATCGGAAGATGGAAGTGCCCCATTAGCGCGGGAGCGACTCGTCATCATGCCACAAAAACTCATGAACGCCCTTACTTTGGGACGCTGTTCACATGCGTTTTCCTGGCCTCGGAGGGCAGCAAATGGAGATTACTACCAAGTCTGCCTGCTCTGCGCGACTACTTATCAGTACGACTGGAAGACCATGCGTCGCGGAAATCGAGTCGATGAGCCAGTGCCGCAAACCGCGGTCCCCCGCCGTTCCGCTCAAAAAGAGCAGGCCTCATGGATGCCCCGGGCGCGGCGGCTGCATGTGAAAATCGCGATTCGATATCGTGTGAAAAGTCTCAGTGCCTGGCATGAAGGCATCATCCAGGACATCAGCCAGTCGGGCATCTTGTTTCACGGGCCACAGCCGCTCCCCGCCAAGGCCATGGTGGAAATGATCTTCGAGATGCCCGAAGAAATCTCCGGACAAAAAGACAGCACGGTTATTTGCCAGGGCACCCTGATTCGGGTCAGCGACAGCGTTGCCAACGGCGACGATGCTTTCGCGCTGGTGGCCTCCATCCTCGATTACAAGTTCCTCCATCAGCCCTAGATTGCAATCCTCAAAATTTCCGAATCCACCCGCTCATGAAAGACAATGCCGAATCTGTGGCCTGTTACCGCCGCCATTTCCTCTTTCCTCACAATAACTTGCAGAAGGCCGAAGTACAGTGACCTTCGTGCTTAGAAGGCAGCCACAGGAGCGGCTTATAATCATCCAAGTCTAAGCAAACTGAACACTTAGCGGGAATTGTCGAGTACACGTGAATCTCTTTCTGGAAGCTGCGATCTTCGCCTATGGGCTGTGCTTTGGCAGCTTCCTGAACGTGTGTATTTACCGATTGCCGCTTGGCCAGTCGGTCGTATCGCCGCGCTCCGCCTGCCCGCATTGCCGAGATCCGATCCCGCTCTATCACAATCTTCCCGTACTAAGCTGGCTGATCCTTCGGGGAAAGTGCCGCTCGTGCCAGCAGCCCATCTCGCCCCGCTACCTGGTGATCGAAATACTCACCGGCTTGCTGTTTCTTGGTTGCTATAGCCATTTTGGTCTCACGCTGGCGATGTGCAAGTGCACCGTGTTCGGCTTCCTGCTGCTGGGCTTGATTTTCACCGACGCAGAAACCAAGCTTCTTCCTGACGCCCTGACTCTGCCCGGCCTGGCTCTGGGCATCGGATTCAGCCTGGTGGTTCCGGTGAATGATCTGGCTTCGCGAATCATGCCTGGCATGGTGTCGTCCGCAATGCGAGGCGAGATTTCGTGGCGCTTGTGGTCCCTGTCAGACTCTTTGCTCGGAGCGACCGTTGGTGCTTCGTTTCTATACGGCGCGGCAGCCATTTACCTGCGCGCTCGCGGCGTCGAAGGCATGGGGTTCGGCGATGTCAAGCTGATGGCCATGATCGGCGCCTTCCTCGGAACCAAACTCACGGTCTTAACCATTTTCGCTGCTTCGCTCGCCGGGTCGGTGTTCGGACTGAGCACGGTTCTCGCCGTCTGGATGAAACGCATTCGTCGCAATCGGGCCCGCGTCAATTCTTCGCTTGTTTCTTCGGCTGACCTCCGGCGGCGTGCCTGGCATTCCGCGCGCCTCGCCCTACGCTATTACGAGATGCCGTTTGGCGTGTTTCTCGGAGGGATGGCTCTGTTGTCGTTCGTGTTTGGAAACCGGCTCTTGAACTGGTACTGGGAGGCACTGTGAACCTGCTCGCCAATCCGCTGGTGCTGCGAGCGGCCCTGCTTTTGTTCGCTGCCGTCGCAGCCTTCGGGATGGGCTGGTACTTGATTCGGCGCCTGCGCATCAGCCTCGAAGCCGGATCCGAGTCGCTCCGTTCTGCGCCGCTTGCGGCCGAAGGATTACCGGTGCACGCCTATCAGGCCGTCATTCAACAACTGAAGCAGCAGAAGCATGAGCTCGCCACCCAGCATCTGTCGGAGCGCCGAAAAGCGAAGGCCTCCGACACGCTGAGCTCGACCATACTTTCGAACCTTCCCTGCGGTGTTCTGTTTTTCAACGCCAGCGGCTTGGTGCGGCAAGCGAACTCGGCCGCGCGCACACTCCTCGGATTCGCCTCGCCGGCTGGACTGAGTGCGGCCGATGTTTTCCGCACGGCGACGCTGCGCCCGGAAAGTCACCCCTCGAATTCGGTTTCCGGTTCAGGTCTGGGTTCGCCATCAAGCGTCGGGCAAGCACTCGCGCCCGCCCTGACGGGAAAGTCAGCGGTGCGAGGGCTGGTGCTGAATTACTTTCTGCCGGACGGGGGACGCCGCGGGGAAAGTCGTGTTCTTGAAGTGACCGCCTCCCCGGTGCTCGCCGAGGACGCGAGCTTCATGGGCACGACTCTGGTGCTCGCCGACAAGACCGACATCGAACGCATCCGGCACGATCAAAAGCGGCGCGACGAAGTCTCTTCGGAACTCGCGCTCGGGCTGCGCAGTTCCTTGACCACCATTGCCGCATATGTGCAGCAACTGGAGCATAGCGGGGATCCGAAACTTGCGCGCCAGTTGGCTGAGAGCATCGCCGGCGAAGCGGCGCAACTGGACCAGACCATTGGAAGTTTCCTCGGAGAGCTCGCGCCGCAACCACAAGTTCTTGACACCAGCAATCGCGGGCTATGGTCTAAACCGTGGGCCTGCCAAAGGATGAACACATGAAGCACACGAAACTCATCGCAATCGGTACTTTTCTACTGCTCGGAATCAGCGGAGCAACCGCTCAATCGCTCGGAGACTATGCGCGGGAGGTGCGGAAGAACAAAACCGAACCGGCTCCGGCCACCCGCCACTTCGATAACGACAACCTGCCTAGCGGCGGAGAGCTGAGCGTGGTCGGGCCGTCGGGAAGCGACTCGAAAGCCGCGCCGGCCGCCGATGCTGCGACCTCTTTGGCAGCCGCCAAGGCCGAAAAGCAGAAGGCGGGCGAGGAATTGAGGAGTAAGATCGACGCCGAGAAAGAGAAAGTCGCTGCGCTGAGCCGCGAACTCGACCTCGAGCAGCGCGAATATCGCTTGCGCGCCGCGGCCTTCTACGGCGATGCCGGAAACCGTCTGCGCGACGCCGCCCAGTGGGATAAGGACGACGCACAGTACAAAAGCGATATCGACAGCAAACAAAAAGCAATCGACGCCGCCCGTCAGAAAATCGAGGACCTGCAGGAGCAGGCGCGCAAGGCGGGAATGCCGGAAAAAGATACCGACAGCAGCAACGGCAAGAACGACAGCAAAGACAAAGACAGCAATCAGGACTCGAGCAACAACACAACCCAGAACAAGGACGACAATAAAGACAAATAGAAGATCCCAACCAGCGAGCGCTTCTTGCTTATCTACTGTCCTCGGCGGCGGGTTTCTCAATCCGCTCCCGAATTTGCCGGGCGTGATGCCGCCCGTGAATCCAGTGGAACTTGCTCCACTGGTCCGCCGTTAAAGGCCCCAAGACCGGATGGTCGAGGATTTTCGTCCGCCCGCCGAACTTCCGGACGCAATCGTCCAAGATCGAGTCCAATTTTCGCAGCTCAAGCGTGATCGCTTGCTGCACTTCGTCGGGCGACATTCCTCGCGGAATGGAACGTTCCGGCGCTTTGCGGCCGTTCGGGAAATAACCGATATTCAGCACCAGAACGGTGGCAAAGCGATCCCTCAGGGTGGGTTGCGTAGCCGAAGGAGCACCCTGTTCCAGACATTTTTCCAGTCCCCGACTGGTGTGCTTGTAGGTAAGGAAAAGGTGCTCGAGTATCTGGGCCGCGCTCCATTTCTCGGCGGGCCCTTTCGCCAAATGGCCGGGGCTCGCGCTTCCGACCGCATCTTCCAGCTCGCGCCGCAAGCGTTCAAGGTAGGAATTCATAGGGCTCGGTGAGTACAATGATCCGCGAACGCGAAACCAATCGGAAATCGTCGCTGAAGAAAAGTATGAAAAAACTATTCGCCGCAATTCTAGCAGCCGGATTGATGTCCGCGTGCTCGTCGGAGCCGAGCAAAACGGCACCGGCGGAGACGCCCAAGTCCAAAGCTCTCGAGGCCATCACCGGAAGCAGTGCGTTCTACAAGTGCTACGTTTCGGCCCGTCTCTGGGCGCCCGATGCGCAACCCTATGGTGCGGAATCGGCAGCCTCGGCGGACTTCAACGGCCATGACGGCAAAGCCGGCGAGTGGCGGGTCGGATTCGCCTCGCCATCAAAACATGCCATCAAATCCTTCACCTGGGCGAATGGCGATATTTCTCATGGCGTCGACGACACCTACAGTCCCTCGAATTCGAGCACCCAGATTTTCAACGTCCAGTTTCTCAAAATCGATACAGATAAGGCGCTCGCCGTAGCCGAGCAGCACGGCGGAGAGAAACTGCTGCAAAAGGAATCCGGTACGCCGGTAATCTATGTGCTCGAGTGGAACCGCCAGGAAAACGCGCTTCTCTGGCACGTAATCTACGGAACCGATCGCGAGACCGCCACGCTGCGGGTGGCCGTCAACGCATCCACCGGAGAATTTTCGCGGGTCGAGAAGTAGGCCGCTTCAGGCTGCGATCGAGCAGGAAACGGTTGCTCGGAGCTCGTGGCGTGCTTACTGCGCCTTCGCCAACCGCTCGAGCGAAGCGCGCGCCTCCTTGGCGAACGGGCCTTGCGGCTGGATCTTTAGGTACTTTTCGTAGTAGGTCTTGGCCTCGGCCTTATCGCCGAGCTTTTCCTGACACACGGCGACACGGAAGCTCGCAAGGGCATCGCCATCCTTGTAGTAGAGGGCTTCCTTGTACCGCTCGAGCGCGGCGTGGTAGTTCTTGCGGATAAAGTAAAAGTTGCCAATGTCAACGTCTTTGGACGCCTTCAACGGGTTCCAGGGATGAAACTCCTGGATGCCCGAAGTGTCCGGGTTATCGGGGACTAGATCC
>Ga0302326_10010421_pt1 | contig 20152 bp, 11 predicted proteins | sample Palsa_T0_3_FD_202264 | JGI IMG/M metagenome (GOLD analysis project Ga0302326, IMG submission 202264) | Peat permafrost microbial communities from Stordalen Mire near Abisko, Sweden - Palsa_T0_3 | ecosystem: Environmental > Terrestrial > Soil > Palsa > Peat permafrost | place: Sweden: Abisko...
GCACATTGGGCGTGACGTAGAGAATCACCCCTTCCCGAGTGGCCTCGACGATCAGATCGGGTGAATTCTCAACGAACAGGCGGAAGCGCTCGGAGGTTTGATTCAGCGCCGCGAGATCTGCCGACGAATAATCTGCGGAGCCGCCGGAAGCGGCTGAGAGGTGTGAAGGAGACACGGGGGGACTCAGAGCGCTCCATCGTTAAAAGCCGCGGAATTTCCGCAGGCTGGCTTGGGCGGGGATCGCAACTCGGCCTTCAGCGTGTCCAGGTCATCCTTGGCGACATAACCTCTGGCTCCGGCCTCACGGGCGGCACGCCGCAATTCCGGCTGATCATAGGCGGACACAATCACCACGCGCGTTGCGGGCCGGGCCGCGATGATGGCGCGCACAGCCTCAAGACCGCTGATTCCCGGCATCTGCAAATCCATGCTCACGCAGTCGGGACCAAAATCGCCCAGCTTCTCCACCGCCTCGCCCCCGGTGGCACATTCGCAGACCACGTCGCCGGGCGCGGCGGCGATTTGCCGAATCATATCCCGCACCCCTGCATGGTCGTCTACTATCATGAGCTTCATCATTCGTTGTCGGCATGACTCTACACGAACGCGGGCCTCGCTGACTATTGAGGGAGCCGCGTATTTGGGCCTAGGTAGGGCTCGCTATTTTTCTAAGTACGATCCCGGGGCATAATCGCCCGAAGGGCCCGCATCAAAGTGCGGATCGATTCTCCAAAGCGAACAGCAGCAAGCTGTTGCTGCCGCGCAAGCCGAGCTTGGCCGATATATTCGCCCGGTGCGCCTCGATCGTGCGGGGGCTGACGAAGAGCTCCGCGGCGATATCCCGGGTCGTCTTCTTATCGGCAATCAATTTCAGCACCCGTTGCTCCGCTTTGGTCAGGTCCCCCAGACCCGGCTGGCGCGAAGCGAGCTCCTGCGCCTTGTCGCGGCGGCGAACCAGATAGCTCGAGATCGACGGGCTCAAATAGTGCTCACCCCGCGCCACGGCCAATAGGCAATTGGCGATATCCTGCACGGCGTTGTCCTTGAGGACGAATCCGCGCACCCCGAGATCCATCGCCCGATTGAACGTGTCCTCGTCCTTGTGCATGGTGAGGATCACGATCCGCGTCGGCAAAGAGGCGCCCTGCAATTGCCTCGCGATCTCCAAGCCGGATAGTCCCGGCAGGCTGACATCGAGCACGGCGACATCCGGCTTGATCTTTTCAATCAAAGCCTTCGCAGCCAGGCCATCGCCCGCCTCGCCTGCGAGTTCGAAGCGGGGATCGGATGTCACCAACTGGCGCAGCCCTTGGCGGAACAGCGGGTGGTCATCGACGATCAGGACTTTGATCACTCGATCCATGGCAGGGAGGAGCCTGCGCTCTTTGCCAGGGATTAGCCAGAGGGAACCGGCCATCCGGAATGCGGGATGACGACCTCAATCCGCGTGCCTTGCCCGGGGGCGGACTCGATTCGCAACGTACCTCCAAGGATGCGCACGCGTTCAGCGATGCCGCTGAGGCCGAGGCCGCCCATCGGCAGATCGGACTGCGCGGGCGCCACGATAAATCCCCGGCCATCGTCCTCGATCTTCAGCCGCATGTCCCGCACGTCGCGCTCCACCCCGATCTTCACCTTCCGGGCGTTCGCGTGCTTCAATATATTGCTGATGCTCTCCTGGGCCACCCGGTACAGGTGGGTGGCGGCATCCGGCGTGAAAAGATCATCCACCGGGTCGAGTTTGCGCTCGATGGGGAATTGGCTGCTTTGCGCCGCGCCATCGATCATGGACTCCAGCGCGCGGGTCAGGCCCAATTGGTCGAGTTGGTAGGGCCGGAGGTCGTGGGAGATCTGCCGGACCTCCGCAAGCGCCTGTGCCGCCATATCTTGAAGATTCTTGAACTGCTCGCCCGCGACGGACGACGCACCGGCCATTTCAAGCGCGATCTGCGCGCGATTCTTGATCAGGATCAGGTTTTGACCGAGGCTGTCATGCAATTCTCCCGCGATCCGGCGGCGCTCCGTTTCCTGCGAGGCGAGTAGCCTGCGCGTAAATTCGTCCCTGGACCTGCGCTCCCGATTTTCGGCCTGTTTGAGCTTGGTGACGTTGTGAATGACCGAGACCATCCGCGTGCGCCCTCCCATATCGATCAATTCGCCGCTGAACAGAATGGGAATCCGCTCGCGCTTCCGGCTGAGGGTGACCATTTCCCAGTCTCGGATCGCACCTGTGGCCTTCATGGCCTCGACCAGTCGTCGGCGCTCGCTTGGATCCTCGAATATTCCGAGTTCAAGCGTCGTTCGGCCAATGAGCTCCGTCCGGGAGTGCCCGAAGAGCTTCTCATAGCTCGCATTCGCTTCGATGATTTCCCCGGTTTCCAGATCGCTGATGACGATGGCGTCCGGGCTGGCCCGAAACACCATGGCGAATTTCTCCTCCGATTCGCGCCGAGCCTCCTCGGTCTGCTGCTGGCTGGCGGCGCTCGCCAGGGCCTGCGCTTCCGCCCGCCGGACGACCCAGCCAACGACCGCCTGCACGACCACGAACTCGGCCATGACGATCGCGAGCAGCATCCAGGTCGAGGTCGCCGTAGGGTGCACCGTGGGAACCGGGAGCGCGCCCGCGCGCTCGGCCATCAACAGGAGGAGGCTAAGCGCTCCGGCGGCCGCGCCTGTCAAGGCCGCCGCCCAAGCCCCCCGCAGAATGCCGGCGATTCCAATCACGAGCAGGTAGACCATCATTCCGGGAGCGTGCACGCCCCCCGCCGTCCAGGCTGAAATGCTTGCCGCCGCCACAAGCGAAATGATCAGCAAACCAGCGGCCACGAAGGTCCGCCCAAAACGATTCAGGACCAAAAGCCCGATATTCATCCCGTCAAGCGCCGCCAGGTAGTCGATGAACCGCGCCCTGTCTTGCGGGACCACAAACATCAGGGGCACATAGAGAGCCGTCACCGTCGCGAGCAGGCTGATCAGAACCGCCCAAAGCTTGCGCGCATCCAGAGTGCGGCCCTCGTCGGAAAACGTGGGCGGCAGAAAAAGATTCATGGCCGGCCCGCGGGACGGCGCCCCGGCCCCGCCGGCTTCTCATCGGGCAGGAGATCTTCCACCGGAGCGGTGCCGTCCGCCCGGGTGATCGTGAAGGTTCCGCGCAGGCGAATATCCTCCGAGGAGGCGCCCACCATGACGGTGAAGCGCCCGGGTTCGACCGTCCAATGCCCGTCGCGGTCATAGAGCTGCAGGTCCACGGGCTTGAGCTCGAAATGGACCGCGCGGGTCTCCGCCGGAGCCAGGTGCACGCGCGCAAATCCGCGCAGCGTCTTCTCAAAGGTGGTCACGCTGCTGTAATCATCGCGCACGTACAATTCGACGACATCGTCCCCCGCCACGGATCCGCTGTTGGTGACATCGCAGGAAACGGCGATGGTGCCGCCCGTCCCCTGACGATCCGGCGTGATGTGAAGATTTGAATAGCCGTAGGTCGTGTAACTCAGGCCGAAGCCGAAGGGATACAGCGCGCCATCGACCATGCCGGCGTCGTGCGACTGCGAACCGGGTCGCGCCGGGAAATTGTAGGGAATCTGCCCCACCGACCGGGGAAAAGTGATCGGCAGCCGCCCGCTGGGGTTGACCTCGCCTGTCAGCACGTCGGCCACCGCCGTTCCGCCCTGTTCGCCGGGAAACCACATCTCCACGATAGCCGGAACATGATGGGCCGCCCAGTTGACGCTCAGGGGCCGGCCGTTGGAGAGGACCAGGACCACCGGAACCCCCGTGGCCGCGACTGCCCTCAGGAGCGCTTCCTGATCGCCGGGCAGGTCCAGGCTCGTGCGGCCGTGGGCCTCGCTGCAAATGGCGCCCGTTTCGCCCAGGACCAGGATGGCGACATCGACCCCGCGAGCGGCGGCGACCGCCCGGTCGATCCCGGCCTGGGCCGCGGCGGACGGCGGCTCCTTCTCAACGTCGCTTTGGGGAAAGCGCTCGTCGGTCACGGGGCACCCCTGTTCATACCGAACTTCGCACTCCGAACCCAATTTGGCGCGCAGGCCGGCAAGGACCGTGACAAAATCCAAATGCTGCGGGCCGTAGCGATTCGCCCACGCGCCCGGATTGTCGGCCAGAGGGCCCGTCACAAGCACATGCCGAAGGCCGCGCTTGAGCGGCAGCAGTCCGCCTTCATTTCGGAGCAGCACAATGGATTCTCGGGCCGCCCGAGCGGCGGCGGTCATCGCATCGGGCATTCGGATGCGGGCATCGGCCGCGCCCGGATTGTCGATGTAAGGCTGATCAAAAAGTCCCAGCCAGAATTTGACGCGCAGAATATCGCGCACGCGAGCGTCCAGGGTGGCCATGGACAATTGTCCCGTCCGGACCAGTTCGCGAAGCGGAAGGACGAACACCCCCGGGTCGGTAAAATCCGTTCGAACATTCAGGCCGGCCTCGACCGACTCGCGCACCGCCTCGATCCGCGTGGGCGCCACCCGGTGCTTCTGCTGGATATTCTCCACCGCCTTGCTGTCGGAAACCACATAGCCCCTGAAGCCGAGCTCGCCGCGAAGGATCTCGGTGAGGAACAGGCGGCTCCCCTCGATAGGCACCCCGTTGTAGTCATTGTACGACGCCATCACCCCCAGCGCGCCCGCATCCCGCACGGCCCGGCGAAATGGGGCCAGGTAGATCGTCTCCACATCGTTCCAACTCGCCTCCGGATCCGTGCGCGCATCGCCGTCACGGCCGCCCTTCGGTATCGCATGAATGGCGAAGTGCTTGGCCGTCGCGACGACGTGCTCCTGCTGGATGCCGATCACCTCCTCATAGCCGAGTTCGCCCGCAAGGTACGGATCTTCCGTGTAGCAATCGGGCGTGCGCCCCCACCGCGGATCGCGCGCGAGGTCCAGGATCGGCGAATAGACATTGGTGTAACCGAGCGCCCTCGCCTCCGCTCCGGTGGTTCGGCCGATCGCCCGAACCAATTCACGGTCCCAGGTGCTCCCCACCGCCATCTGGTCCGGGAAACTGGTCGCACGCGTGTGCATCAGCCCCCGAATACCCTCATTGGTAAAATCGACCGGAATGCCCAAGCGCGTCGCTTCGATGTAGAAGCGCTGCACCTCATTGAGCGCCCGCACGTGGCGGGAGGGCGGCCAGTCCAGGGTCGTCTCAATGTGCCGGCCTTCGAGCCCGTTGAGGTGTTCGTCCATGTTGCCGGAGCCGTCGTGCCAGATCTCTTGCGACCACGCCGGAGTCGGCAGCTCATCCTTGAGCACCCGTCCGTAACCATAAATCGTCGCCATCTGAGCGGTCTTCTCGTCGACCGTCATGCGGCTCAGCAGGTCGTCGATCCGATGCTCCACGTCCAGGGTCGGATCCTCATACGGGTCCTTCACGCCGTTTTTATTCAGGTCGATCCAGCCCTCATGATAAATGGGGGCCGGCGCGGTCTCATGGATGAAAAGTTGCGGCACAGGAGCCGCGGCTCGCGCGGTTCCGGACACAACAGCCAACAAAGCGAGAGCCGGGGTCAGGGGTACTTTCATCATATCGTTGAGCAATCTGACCGGACCCCGAGCCTCTGCCCAGACAAACCTCGGACAGTACCGTCCGCGAAAAGGGGGATCCACCCACACCGATCTCTCAGAGGCCGGCAACAATATCGTCGCTCGTCCACTGCGCCCGGTCGGGACCGGCCGAACGCACCTGCGTCACCGTGCCCGAGATCTGATGGAAATAGTAGGGCGTTCCCCAGCGGTCACAGAGTTCGCCCTGGCTGTTGATCGCGGGATGATCTGGGCGGACAAAAGCATACCCGAGCTTGTTCTTGCCGGTCAGGACGGCCGTGATCTCCGCGTTATCTCCCACCGGGTTGGTCAAGTGCGAGAGGTTTCGGTAAAGCTGAAGCAGGGAGACCAATAGCTGAACGTCATCCTGCGCTGTTTCGCCCCGCGTATTCAGCCTGTCCGCGTAGTGGAGGACTCCGGGCGGCGTGGCTTTGGCAATCTCGGCGGGACTGCGGTCCGGCCAATTCCCCGGAACGATCACCGTCGGACGGGAGAGCGGCCGCGCGCCGCCGGCCAAGGCCCCCATGGCGCGGGGAGCTCGAGTCGCCACACGCGCCCCCGGGCGCAAGAACCACGCTGCGGCACCCAACAGAGCGAGCACGGCCGCCAAACAGGTCCAACGCCGGGAGTTCATGACCCCATGAAGCCCAGATTGGAGGTCGCGAACCGCCCAATGTTGGGCAGCACCGTGGACATATTGGTCGAACTCACACCAAACCACGTGGCGAGTGTCGCGGCGTACTCGTCGACGCTGGTGGAAGGAATCCAGCGGCCGCGCCCGGTATCATCCGGACCTCCGACCACCAGGCTCGGCATTTGGCCGTAGATGTTCTTGCCGTTCACGGCTCCGCCCATGATCAGGCAATGGGTGCCCCATCCGTGATCGGTGCCCGTCCCGTTGGGATTGTAGGTCCGGCTGAAATCGGAGGCCGTGAAGGTCGTCACCTGATTGGCGACCCCGAGTTCAACCGTCGCGGCGTAGAAGGCGTTGAGTGCCTGGCTGATCTCCGTGAGCAAGGGCCCATGGGCCGTGACTTGGGACGCGTGCAGGTCCCATCCTCCCAGCTGGGCAAAAAAGACCTGACGTGTGAGCCCCAGTGACGGGCCCGCTGAGATCAGGCGGGCAATCATATTGAGCTGACCCCCGGTCGTCGTCGCGGGAAAGACCGTCTTGAGCGTCGCCGCATTGCTGAGCGCCCCATTGAGCACCTGGCTTTCCGCGATCGAGTTGCTGGTGAGGCCGCCGAAGGCCGTCTGAAAGAGGCTCGCCTCGCGGACGCTCAGCAAGTCGGTCTGGGCCTTGTAGCGAACTCCGTTTTGGGACGTAGGCGTGGAGGTGCTCCCGCTCAAGATGATGGCGCCGCTGGGGCTGACCGCGTACTGGGCGACGGAATTGCCCACCTGAAACGAATTATTGCCGGTCAGGCCGATCGACATCGAAATCTGGTTATTCGAATTCATCGAATTCACCAAATCGGCGAGGCGGCCGCCCCAGCCGGTCGTGAAAGGCTGGTCGGGCACACTGCTCTGCCACTGGGTCTGCTGATCGATGTGCGAGAAGAGCTGCGGTGGCAGCGCGGTCCCCGCATTGTACTCGGCCAGGTTTGTGGGCTGCACGAGCGTCCCCGTGTTCGCGAGGAACGCCAGTTTCCCCTGGGAGAAAAGGGATTGGATCTCGGGCACCGCTGGGTGCAGTCCATAGGACCTGCCGTCGGAATAGGTCGTCGGGCTGATAGGCAGGAGTTGGGACTGCGGGATCGCTAGGAACGAACGCGCGGCGGCGTACGCATTGTAGTCGGCCGTATCGCTGGGGATGATGACATTGTTCGTGTCATTGCCCCCTTGGAGAAAAAGACAGACCAGGGCCTTGTAGCCGGACGGAGCGGCATCCGCTGCCATGGCGCCGATAAGGCGCAACTGCGCCAGCGTGGAAAGCATGCCGGTCGCGCCCACGGCGGCGCAGCATGCCTGCTTCATGAAACTGCGGCGCGTCAGGTCAAAGGGATCTTTTGGGTTCATGGGGGGCCTAGCGCTGAATCGCCGCCTCCTGGGAGGTGACAGTGAGGAACACGGCCGTCTCGGCGGCATCGAGCGACGTCGCGGAGGCGGGAAGCGACTGGATGGCGGTGAGGATTCGGGCGCTGGTCGCGCTCGACATGGCATTTCCGCAAAAGAGCAGGCTCACCTGGTTGATCATGGACGCGGGAGTGGCGGCGAGCGCCGTCAGGCTCGAAAAATCCATCGTGAAGAAATTGGTCGGCTGGGGCGCTGTCCGATTGAAGGTATACGTATAGAGAGCGTTCGGCACCTCGATCGACGACGCAGCGTCGGTGATTTGAAACTCCGGCCCGACGAGGCCCGCGGAAGCCAGAACACCCGGAAGGACAAAACTCGGGGCGAAGAAATTAAACACGGTCGGCGACTCCATCACGCTTTCCTCAAAGGTGCCGATCGGGCTTGCGATGATCCCGGAGTTGTTGGCGGCGCCCGAGACAAATTCGATGTAGCGCCCATTGGCCGGAGTGGCGTTGAAAGCCCTCAGGAAGGCGGTGACCCGGATCAAGGGTTCGATCAGCTTTCCGTAACCCACGTTGCTCGTGGCCAAGCTCGTTGTCCGCGCCTCGTAGTCGGTCAAGATTGCGGTCACCACCGCCGCGAGGTTGCCGCGCGTGCCCGTGCCGTCGTTGGCGAAAACCTGCGCCACCCTATAGACGTAGGCCGGGCTCGGATTGCTGGTCACCAGCTTTTGGATCATCTGTTTGCAGAAGAAGGGCCCGGCGTTCTGGTGGTTGAACAGCGTATCGAGCATGATCTTGAGATCGCCCGCGGTCGTCCCGCCGGCCGGAATGACCACCCCGCCCACGATCGTCTTGGCGGTCATGTCGTGCTCGGCATCGTATCCTTGCATGGGATTCAGCCAGGCGTTGGTGTTGGGCATCGGACCGTTGAAGATCCCGGCCGTCAGGGGATTGTAGTAGAAATCGCCATTCGGGCTCGCGAATGACCAGCCGGTGAAGACGTTCGCCGTCTGAACGATCGTCGCCTGGCCGTAGATCGGGATCGGCTGGCCCGTCACGTCCAGTTGAAGGGTTCCGTCGGGCTGCAGCTGAACCAGGCCGATCGTGAAGAGCTGCTGCACCTCGCGGGCATAGTTTTCATCCGCGGCCGTTCCGGTGGTCGGATTGGCTTTCGCGTTTTGCAGCGTATTGAGGTACGTCCCCATCACTGGGGAGAGGGTCACATCCTGGATCAGCTGGCGGTAATTGCCGAAGGCATCATTGCATAGCATGTCATAGTAATTGGCGAACGCCTCATCCCGGTTGGCCAGACCGGTGCCCTGGTCCGAGACGACAAAGATTTCGCTCAGCGCAAAGGCCACTCTCTGCCGGAGTTCGTCGGGTGCAGTGAGGGCGATTTTCCACCAGGCCGCCTGCTGGTTGACCTCGCGGACATAGTAATAGGTCGCGATCGTGGGATCCACCGGATTGGGAAAGGCTGCGGCGTCCGCTCGGAGCGCGGCGAGATGCGAGGTGTTGGGAATCGCCATCTGGGACTTGATCCAGGCGCTGACGCCCCCAGACGTCACGGTGGCGATGTCCGCTGTGGTCGCTCCAAACGTGGCCTGGGTCAGAAGGCGGACGGCATTGGTGGAGTCCGTCCCGGCGCCCAAGACGGTCGCCGCGAGTGCGGGAGGGGCGGCCGGTACACTAAAAGTCTGTGAGCCGGCAGCCTGGATGAATTTTCCCGTCAGCTCTCCGCTCGGGTAATTGGCGGTGTCGATCTCGGCGAAAATATTTCCTGAGGCCAGGGCGCTGATCAGGTTGGCGACGGTGTAAGGACCGGTCGGCGCAAACGTCCACTGCTGGTTGCTGACCTGGCCGGGTTCGAGATTGAAAACGTAGGCGGGATTTTGGCCCGGTGTGCCCAATTCCAAGTGCGCAACCACCTCTGTGGAGCTGAGATTAGCGAATGAAACATTCACCAGGGCGTAGGTGTTGTCCGGATCCACAAGAATCGTCGCCGTACCCGAAGCGGTGGAGCCGGTTGCGGAACCTGCCGGCCGCAAGGTGGCCACGTACAGGGTCGGAGGCAGATCGGTGATCGTCACCGTCGCGCTCGTCGGCGAACCCAGCGTATAGCCGCTGCCGCTCATGAGCGAAAGGACCGCCTGGGTGCTCGCGTTGCTGGTGATGACCGGCAGCGCGTTCACGGTCACCGTGGCCGAAGTGGACCCGGCAGGAATCGTGACCACTCCGGGAAGGGCGGTGTAGTCATTGCCGGAGATCGCACTCCCTCCCGTCGAGTAACTGACGGTGAGCGGCAGCGTGACGTCGCCCGAGCGCGTCACCGTGAATACCCCCGGATTTTTGCCGGAATCGTCGGCCGCGGACTGGGTCGCCCCGATCGATACCACATTGGGGCCGCTTGGGGTGATATCGTAAATCTCCACCAAGGCCCTTCCTGAACTTCCGTTGTTGCCCGTTGCCAGGACGCCGTAGTTGCCGGGAGGAAAATCCGCCACCAGCGCCGAATCCTTGCTCGGGTTTGGAAGGCTGAAGGCGCCCGCCTCAGAGAAGGCGAGCGTCAGCGAGGTCGTATTGCCCGAGCTCCAATCGTCGTTTTGGGAAACCACTTGCTGGGTGGCCGAATTGACGACGACCAAGTTCGGATCGGATAAGACCCCCGTGACGCCGTAGTTGGTCAGAGTGGGTCCGATGCATCGAATGAGCAGCCGGCGGGTACCCGAGCCAGGTGAGATGACAAAGCCGAACGTGGTCGCTGTGGTGCCGATCGGCAGGAGGGTGGAGGCATTGATCAGCTGCGATCCCACTCCGCTGACGTCGTAGACTTCAATGAGGCAATTTCCCGTGGTCACGCCGCTGCCGATCGCCTGGGCCGTGTAAACTCCGGCCGGCAGTGTGAGCACCAGTGCGGAATCGAGACTGTTCGCCGCCAGCGAAAAAGCGCCCACTTGTTGGAAGACCGCGGCCAGAGCGGCGCTCCCGCCCCAACCGCTGTTGGTGGCAATGACGGTATTGCCTTGCAACACGTTGAGCATGGGCTTCGGCAAAACTCCCGAGACACCGAAGCCCGCGAGCGAGGGTCCGATGGCCCGGACAAGCACCGTCTTGGAAGGCCCGTTGGCGATGACAAATCCACTCGTCAACACGGAGGTGGAGCTTGTTTGCGCCAGAGCGGACATATTCACGAGGCTCTGAGCGGGCATCCGCGAAACACCCACGAAGACCAAAAAGAGCGCCATAAGAGGCAGACGCAGGGGGTGCATTGCAGACGGGACTGGGAAACAAATAGTGGAGCCGATTAAGCCTCAAGACGGCGGCGCGAGTTAAAAAATTACGCTCCATTCCCCATCAAGACCCCCGAAGCAAGGACAGGCGCTGCTGCGACACGTGTCGTATTGGAAAACCCTATTTTCTTGTCAACCGGCAGGATGCCGCTCTAATGATCTACCAAGTCACCACCGGGTACCCCGTAAATCCTCCGGTCGATTCGCTGCTGTTAGGTTACCTATCGAATCACCGGGAAGAGCCCGACGGACTCATACCACAAACCAAGGACACAATGAAACCCAGACTAGCCATGCTTTGCACCGTCGCGTCGTTCGCAGCGCTGCGAACCCACGCCCAAACTGCGCCGACGGAAGCCGCCGCAACCAACAATGCCGCCGCTGAATCGGTCGTTCAGCTGCCCGCATTTGAAATCGAATCCGAGGGCGACAAGTCCTACGTCGGAACCTCGTCCCTCAGCTCGACGCGCATCGCGGTCGATCTTTCGGAGCTGCCCCAGTCGGTCAAGGTCCTGAACAATTCATTCCTGACCGCCATCAACCCGACGATGATGAGCGATATTCTCGAATACGTCGGCGGCGGCCAAAACGGAGCGCTGAACTGGACGCCCGGACGCATGAACATCCGCGGATTCACGGGAGACGCGGACTACCTCGACGGCTTTGCGCCGACCGCTGGTTCGACGGTCGACTCCATCATTTTTGACCGGTTTGAGATCATCAAGGGACCTTCGACCATCTTCCTCGCAGCCGACGGCAGCCCGGGCGGCATCGAGAACAAGATCTCGAAGAGCCCCCTCTCGACCTCTGCCACCAGTCTGTCGGTCCAGACCGGCATCTTTGACGGCAATCATATCGGACTGGACACCACCGGCCCGCTCACCGCCGACAAGAAGCTCCTGTACCGGGTGATCGCGGGAGAATCCTACTATAACGGCTACTACCACAATGTGTACATGCACCGGTTCACCTTCATGCCCGCGCTGTCCTACCAGCTGAATGCGGACACCAAGTTGGAGCTGAAGGCGGAATTGGTTCAGACCAATTGGCCCTCGTACAACGGCCTCCCCGTCGACCCTCGCACGGGCAAGATGATCGACGTTCCCTACGACTCCTCGCAGGATGAGAATGCCCCCTACAATTGGCGGCACGATGACGTTCGCCGCCTGTGGGGTGCGTTCAACACCCGCTTGAATCAGTATATGGCGCTGAGCATCCGTGGCATGAATGCTTTTGACCGGGCGGACCGGTTCGAGTCGATCACCGCGCCCTGGAATGAGGGCTCGCGCACCTGGGCTTCGGCCGCCGTCGCGCCGACCACCTACACCGGCGGACCCATTCCCCGTAGCACGACCAACGACGATGCCCATACCACCTACCGGGATCTGCAGACCGACCTGAACTTCAACTATACAAATAAGTGGTTCACGGAACTGTTTCTTGTCGGCGCCGAAGACCGCGATCAGCCGGGCCGCACCGAAACCTACAGCGGAAACGACACTTCGTCTCCCTGGTATCCGTATGCGCAAAATACGACGCCGATCATCACCACGAGCAAGATTCCCAGCGCCTACACCGAGACCCAATCGCTGTTCCAGCGCGTGTATGCGATGGAGACTCTGAAGCTTTGGGACGATAAGATCATCTTCACCTATGGCGCCAATCGGGCCAAGGCCTTTGGTTCGAACTTCAACTACCTGACCGGCGCGGCCACCAGCTTCGTTCCCTTTACGCTCTACAAGAATCTGATCCAGTGGGGCGCGGTGTTCAAAATCCTCCCCGGTGTCAGCCTGTTCACGGGTTTCAACCAGAACTTCGCCGCCAATGGCGTCGGCACGTACAACGGGCAGACCAATGTCGCGCTGCCCGCGAAAACCGGCAAGCAGCATGAAGTCGGCATCAAGACTGACTTAATGAATCATAAGATTACCGCGAATATCTCGTATTTTGACATCAGTCAGCAGAACAACACGGTTCCTTCATTTCCGCTGGATCCGAACAATCCGTTCATCCTGATTCCGGGTGTCATCTCGCGCGGCTTCGACGGAGACTTCTCCTGGAAGGTCAATCAGAACGTCTATTTGATCGCTTCCTTTGCCAACTACGCGGCGAAGTCGATCCTGGGGCCGGCCGTCAACGGCACCTTCGTCCAACCGGGAACCGGGCACGTCGCCTACGGTTCCATCCCGGTCGACAACACCGCGGAGCACACCGAGAGCCTGTACGCTCTCTATGACTTCGACTCGCACGGCCAATACAAGGGCCTGTCGATCGGTGTTGGAGAGAACTACCAGAGCAAGCGCGCCATCACCGACGGCCCGGATCAGGTGTTCTGGGGCTATGCCCCCGGCCGCACGCTCGTGAATGCAGTCGTTAATTACCAGTACGACAAGCACATCAAGTACACGATGAACATCGATAATCTCCTCGACCGGAAGTACATCTACTCCGTTCGAAGCGAGAATGTGCAGATCCCCGGAACGCCGATCAACGTCAAGTTCTCGATCACGTACTCGCTCTAACTCATGCGTTTTGCTTTCGCTGGACCGATACTCCTGTGTCTCGGTGTAGCGACCTTGTCCGCACGGCAGTCCGTTCTCAACCCGAAGGCCCGGCTCACGCTGAACCTCGACGGGAAATGGAGCGCGATCGTCGACCCCTACGACACTGGTTACTACGACTACCGATTACAGCCGTTCGATTCGGCGCCAAATCCGGCGGGCGGTTATTTTTTGGACCGCTCGCCGGCTAGCAAAGCCGAGCTGATAGAATACAGTTTTGATAGCAGCCCGACCCTGACGGTTCCCAAGGATTGGAACACGCAGGATCCGAAGCTGATGCTTTACGAGGGTGCCGTTTGGTACCGTCGCAAGTTTGATTTCTCGGTGAAGGAAGGCACCCGCGCCTTCCTTCACATCGGGGCCGCGAACTATGAATCGCAGGTCTACCTGAATGGAAAGAAGCTGGGGGAGCACGTAGGCGGTTTTACCCCCTATGACGTGGAGATCACCGGGGCGGTCAAACCGACGGACAACTCCCTGGTCATTCGCGTCGACAATCGGAGGCACCGCGACGGCGTGCCAACCGTCAACACCGACTGGTGGAATTATGGCGGCCTTACGCGTGACGTGTACCTGTTCACGACGCCCAAGACCGTCCTCTCCCGCTACACCGTCCGCCTGAAGCCGGGGGACACCTCCAAGATCGAAATCACGAGCGAACTCGACGGCCCGCAGCTGCATCAGGAGGTCGACGTGGAGATCCCCGAACTGCATCTGAGCGCATCGGCGCAAACCGATGATCTTGGGCACGCCACCGTAGTGACGGCCGCTCCCGCGGCGCTCACGCTGTGGTCGCCCGACCATCCGAAACGCTACGAGGTGCACATCAAGACCGCCTCCGACGAGGTCATCGAAAAGGTGGGCTTCCGAACGATCGAAGTCCGCGGCACCGATATTCTGCTCAATGGGAAATCCATTTTCCTTCGGGGGGTCTGCCTCCATGAGGAAGTTCCCACGCGCGGCGGCCGCGCCTATTCACGCGAAGACGCCCAGCTGCTCCTTGGCTGGGCGAAGGAGTTGAACTGCAATTTTATCCGCCTCGCGCACTACCCCCACAATGAAAACGTAGCCGAGGTGGCGGACGAGATGGGCATCCTCCTCTGGGAAGAGGTTCCCGTGTACTGGACCATCCAATGGGAGAACCCGGCCACCCTTCAGAACGCCCGCGATCAGCTGAATGATCTCATCACCCGCGATCACAACCGCGCCAGCGTGATCGTGTGGTCTGTGGCGAATGAAACGCCGGTCCTCGAAGCCCGGACCAAGTTCCTACGGCAGCTGATAACGGACGCCCGCGCGCTGGACGGCACCCGGCTCGTGTCCGCTGCGATGGAGCTGAGGGCCGTTCCGGAAAAGTCCCATCACATGGTCGTCGATGACCCCCTGGGGGCTTCCACCGACATCCTCAGCTTCAACGAGTACATCGGCTGGTACATTGGCACGCACGAAGGCATCCCGCTCACGGAGTGGGCCTTCAAATACAACAAGCCCATCGTCATCACCGAGTTTGGCGCCGACGCGCTGCAGGGATACCACGCCGACAACCTGACCCGCTTCACCGAGGAGTATCAGGCCGAACTCTACCGCAAGACTGTGCCGATGCTGCGTAAGATACCCCAGCTCCGCGGCATGACCCCCTGGATCCTCTGCGACTTTCGGTCGCCCAGGCGTCCCCTGCCCAACATCGAGGACGGCTGGAACCGGAAAGGCTTGATCGGAGAAAATGGCGTCAAGAAAGAGGCCTTCTCCGTGCTCGCCGGGTTTTACGCGGAGATGCGTGACCGGGGCTTTGAGGCGAAGTAGACGGACCAGGTCTGACAGATCTGGATAGAGTGACGTCTATCGGGACCGGCGACGTCACCGAAGGTCAAGGCGATTGCAGCCACGCAAGCCACCTCTGTCAGGTAATCACTGCCAACTCGTGATCGAGGATCGACGGAAGCTCGAAGTGACTCCAACCGCCCTGTGGCGTCAGTGACATCGTTCGGCCCGAAACGAGTAAGCGCAAGGAGCGGCCCGAAACAGCCTCGGGCAGCCGCACCGCGACTTTTATGGGCCCGACGGAAATGAGCTCGTCGACCGGCGCGCGCCAGGTTCCTGCGCTGGTGAGATTGACGAGATGAAGGAGGGAGCGGCCGGGTTGACGGTACAGATGGCAGTCGATCAGCCCTGGGCCGTCGACGCGAAGCGGTAGGTCGTCCTGGGCCGCCCAGCGCACCAGATTGGCCAGGAGATTCCCGTGATCGGGAAGATTGTCCCGAGCGAACCGGCGGTCGAGGTCGGCGGGCAAGTAGGCCACTCGGCCGCGGCCCGGGACCTCGTTCACCACGAGACCCGGAATGTCGGTTTTAGGCGTCCGCATCCAATCGTCCTCCGGCGGCGTCGCCGGAAAAGCGGGCACAAAGGTCATAAGAACCCGGGCCGAGGAATCGACGCGGAGAGCCTCCAGCGTTCCGCCGAAAGGCAGGAGGTCCGTCTCGTCGAATCCGCGCAGGATCGGGTGACGCTCGCCTGTGATCGCCGGTTCGCTCCCCGTATGCGGTCCGTCCACCCTCCCCTTAAGTTCGGGGGATAGACGCAGATAGGAGTGGTGATTTTCAGCGGCCCAGCGCTTGCGGATCGATTCATCCCGGCCCCCGTGTCCCACGGGCAGGTGCGCGCCGAAAAGGTCTCCCAAGGCGAAGTCAGGCCGCGGATCGCCCCACTGATCGCACAAGCTGCTAAATCCCGTCGCCAGCAGGCCACCGCCGCGCTCAACGAAGCGCCGAATGCCCGCCGCCTGGGCATCGGACATCCCTCCCACGTTGGGCAGGATCAACAGACGGAACTGCGCCCCATCACGCTCCAGATCGTCGATATGGACCGGCAAATAGGGAATACGCGCCCGCACGAGAGCCTGGAGAAACCCCTCGTCGGGCAGCGCGGCCTGGGCCCGCCAATCGTCCCGTCCGAAGAAGTCACCGCTGCGCTGCGACCAGACCACGCCGACGGTCGCAATCGGCCGGCGGTGGATCAGATACTCCTCGTGGGCCGCGTGCCATTGGCAGAGAGCGACGGGGGTGCGGTACCCGCGCCGGTCCTCGCCGTAAGCACCGAGGTAGTGCCACCAAGGCTGGATGCCGCCGGCAAAGCCCTCAATCATCCACAGCCGGGCCTCCGCCTCCGGCTTTGCGGTCAGTCGAAACGTCGGATCGGTGGTCTGGTACATCGCCATGCTTTCAGGAAGGACCTTGTCCCAGCCGAGCACCCCGTGAATGAGCTTGCCGACCTCCCCGTTGCGCTGAAATCCGGTCGCATTGAGCCGGCGTTGGTCGTCCAGCATGATCATGTCCGCTCGGCGACAGATCTCGCGGACATCGCGGAAATCCTGAGCCTCACCGTAGGGCGAACCATCGTTCATGCCGACCCAGATGCAGTCCGGGCCGCCGACCGAACGCGTCAGCACATTGTTCTCGTCCCAAATCTCAAGCCGCCGCGCGTAGCCCCACTCGATCCACGCGCGGTAAGCTGGATCGTTCCAATCCTTCCGCCGCGGCAGGTCCTTGCCCACCCGCTCGTGGAATTGCTGCGCGCAGTTCGCGCAGTAGCAGATGTTGGCGCGGGCCAGACCGCTCCACAGATTGTCCGTAAAGCCCTCTGGACGGTACTTCGCGGCAATTTCGCGCAGAATGGCGGCCAAATGCTCGCGGTAGTAGGGCCCATTCACGCAGGGGACATAGAGATCGCGCGCCCGGTACGGAGCGCCGTTCACGTCGGTCGAGAACCAGGTGGGATGCGCGCGGAAGAACTCCTCCCCTGCCCCACCCGAGTCCATGCGGGCAAATACCGCCAACCCCTCTTCCCGCGCCGCCTGCCTTAGCTCCCCGAAGAGATCCCGATCGCCCAGAAACTGGGCCCGCCGGTGCATCGGAACCTGCGTCGGATAGAAGGCCACGATCCCGCCCGCGTTCACCACAATCCCCTGAATGCGCGTCCGCTTCCACTCCTCCTTCCACCAGCCGATGTCGTAGCGTGTCGGATCGAGCTCGTTAATATTGGTCTGCCCCCAGCGCACGCAGCGCCGGTACCAGGGCTCCGAATGGGGGGCGCGGGCAGTCGAAGAGCCGGAGCCGACAGCAGCCCCAGCCGGAGCAGCCTCCGAAAATCGCGGCCACCGGACGCTTGCGAGCGCCACAGCGGCGGCGCCCGATTTCTTCAGAAAGCTTCGGCGGGTCTCAGGAATCATGATTTTGGGGTTGGGGTGTGACAGTAAGACGGAGCCGAGCACAGGACGATGCGCAGAGTGCTCAGCCGTTTGCGGGGGATTTCCGCCTCAGCGCTTTTTTGGACAGCTGAAGAGGATTGGCGACAGAAACAAGAAACGTACCCCCGCCGGAAACGTCCTGTGTTAGGTTCGCTCCGACCCAATGAAATCCCTCGTACTTTCGCTCGTGTTCCTCAGCGCCCTTGGAGTGCCATTTCCCCTTTTGGCGCAGGCCCCCCCAGGGACCTCCGCGCCCGAGCCCTCCCCCATCAAAGTCCTGATCGTGGATGGGTATAGCAATCATGATTGGATTCTGACGACCCAGCTCATCGAGGGAATCCTCGCCCGCGCCGGCCTTTTCACGGTCGATGTCTCCACCTCCCCTCCCTCAAAATCGGCGCCGGGTTGGGATATCTGGCGGCCGAGCTTCAAAGGGCACGATGTGGTCATCCAAAACTACAACGATATCCACGGTGGCCCGACATGGCCCACGGAGGTGCAGGCCGCCTTCGAGGACTACGTTCGCTCAGGCGGCGGAGTCTACATTTTTCACTCCGCGCAAAACGCTTTCGCCGACTGGCCCGCATACAATGAGATGATCGGACTCGGGTGGCGAAAGAAGAGCTATGGCACCGCCATCGCCATCGCTCCCGATGGAACGCTTGTCCGCTATCCGCCGGACACGGGACGCGACACCAGCCATGCTCCGAACGGGGAGGTGGTTGTCCATCTCCTGGGTAAACATCCCATCCATGACGGGTTGCCCAATGCATGGAAGACCCCTCATCTCGAAGTCTATTACGATGCCCGCGGACCGGCGGAGAACGTTCAAGTGCTTTCCTTCGCACGCGATCCCCGCTTCGGTGAGAATTGGCCCGTCGAATGGACGGTCACCTATGGGAGCGGCCGCGTCTACGTCGCCACATTTGGCCACGTATGGAAAGGGGACGTGGCGCCCGAGAGCATGCGATGCGCCGGTGTGCAAACGATGATCGTGCGCAGTCTCCAGTGGCTGGCCAAACGGCCGGTCACGTTTCCAGTGCCTCCGGATTTTCCTAAGGAGGATGCCGTTTCGATTCGGTCACAATGATGAAGCCCCAAATGACTCGCCTAACGCACACGTCAGCCAAGGGCATCCATTTGCGCGCCCGCGCGTCAAACTCAGCAATCGATGCTCATCTGCTCCGCCGTCAAAGCCAATCTGCTCGGTCTACTCTGCCTCGGTCTTATCCTGGCGTTCGCGGGTCCGCTCCGTGGAGAGGATGTCACCCTCCTTCTCAACGGTTCGCCCGCCCAGCCTGGCGATTATAAGCCGGCGGACATCAAATCCCTCGTCCTAGCGAACGGGCTTTTGACCCTCACGTTTGGCCGCGACGCCAACGGCGATTTCAGCGCGACCTCAGTGGTCAAGAACGGACAGGAGCTGGCGCACAATCTCCATGGCGTCGAACCGCGCGATGTGGATGCGCACCGCACGTTCTATATGGATGGAGGCGCCGGGCAAAGCCATCTCACGGCAGACATCGTGCGGATCGTCAAGAATACCGGGGCCTTGGCCCATTTCGCAGTCATCGACAACCGCGCACTACATCTGGAAGACCATTTCGTGATGCTGCGGGGCGAGAGCGGGGTTCATCCCTACGTCATCATCAAGAGCCCGCCCGGAATGACCACCGGCGAACTCCGCACGATGTACCGCTTCGACATGAACATCCTCGACTGGGCCTGGGCCAATGAGCGCACCGGCCGCCAGCCGAAGTACGCTCTCCTCCAGTCGATCTCCGAGGTCGGAAACATGGGAGACGAGACCTGGCGCCTCGCCGACGGCAGCGTCTATCAGAAATACGATTACTCCCTCTATTACGCCGAGGCGCCGATGTGGGGCCACTACGGCCATGGATTCGGCGTGTTTTTCATGCCGGTCAGCCTCGAATCCTACGCCGGTGGCCCTTTGCGGCAGGAGCTGGCCGTACACCAGGACGCTCTGATCTTGAATTACCTCGGAGGGGGCCATTACGGCGGCGGCGGCTCGGCCACAGGGCTGAATGGCGAGAAGATTCACGGACCGTGGTTCCTGTATTTCAACACCGGCGATAGTCCCGAAGCGATCGTCGCCGACGCCAAGAAAGTCGCCGCAACAGAGAAAGCGAAGTGGCCCTACACCTGGATGGACGAACCCCTCTATCCGCTCCAGCGGACGACCGTCACAGGCCGCCTAGCGATCACGCATGAGCGTTCGTCGGCCTTTGCCACTATCATCCTCGGCCAGCCGAAGAATCCACCCGCGCGCAACTTTGGGAGGTACGGCAACCGCACTCCCACCGGAGTTCCCGATCGCGCGAGCGCCCTCTACAACCAATGGGGCGACTACATCTACTACGTGAAAGCCGACGCCCAGGGGAACTTCAAACTGCCCGCCGTCCGGCCCGGCACCTACACCCTCTACGCCTGGCAGACCCAGGGCCCGATCACACAGTCATTT
>Ga0302326_10010422_pt1 | contig 20150 bp, 16 predicted proteins | sample Palsa_T0_3_FD_202264 | JGI IMG/M metagenome (GOLD analysis project Ga0302326, IMG submission 202264) | Peat permafrost microbial communities from Stordalen Mire near Abisko, Sweden - Palsa_T0_3 | ecosystem: Environmental > Terrestrial > Soil > Palsa > Peat permafrost | place: Sweden: Abisko...
CGATACCTGCGCCTGAATCAGCATAAGCAAACCCGGAATTTCCGGCTCCCGTTCCACCGAAATAGGACGAGAACAGTAGCGACGCCGCGCCACTGGCACCGGTGTTAATTTCCGTGACGAAAGCATTGCCCGCAGTGCTTTTCAGCGCTGTCGAGAATGGCGCCGTCGACGCGTTCATGATGGGAAACCCAGTGGCCGAAAGCGTCACGCCAGTTATGAACGCATCCCCGTTCGCGTCAACCGCTACGCCATTGCCCTCATCCATGCTTCCACTTCCGCCCAGAAACGTCGAATAGACAAGCTGCCCCGCGCCCAGCGCGGGGTTCAGGCGCGTAACGAATGCCGATCCCTCCGCGCTCACGCTGCCAGGAGGAAGCGGTTGATACGGCGTGTTCGCCGAATTCACCGGGAAATCAGCGGACTGCGTGAATCCCGTCAAGTAAATATTGCCGGCGCCATCGACGGCGATTGCAAACACTCCGTCGCTCGTGCTGCCACCAAGATAGGTCACATAAAGAGTGGCCGTGCCCGTGGGATTCAATTCCGCGACGAACCCTGAAGTCGCCCCGGTTGTGACCGACGTGGGTATTCCTCCGATTCCATTCACCGGCGTGAGATTCGCGGAGGAAGTCGTTCCCCCGATGTACGCATCTCCAGCTGCATCCAACGCAATGGCCCAGCCGATATCCCCGCCGTTCACATTTCCGCTTCCTCCGAAATAGGTTGCGTAGGTGACCACCGGATCGATTGTGAGCGGTTGCGTCCGGTCGTAGTCGGCGAGGGCGAATCGCACTTCGTGATGATTCGTAATCTTGTAGTTGCCCGCCACTTCGCGTCGAAGACCGTTCAATTCCTGATAAGCATCGGGTTTCTTCAGCTCCACCGCGCCGCCCGCGACGCTCAGAATCAGATTGCCGCGCGAATCCAATCGCATCTTGCTTGCGCCCTTTACATCGAACGCGATCGATTTCGCGTCCGCGCCGGGAGCCACGACAAAATCGTATTCCAGCGCGCGCCGGTTGCCGTAATACACCAAATCAATGCCGGGATAGACAGCGCTATATTTCACTTTCGCGTATGCCGGCACGTCAGTGTGCCATTTCTTCGGATCGTTCCCAATAAAGTAGTTAATCTTGGTCGCAGTCCGATCCTCGCCGGTTAGCGCGGCGTTGGGATTCGATCCGTCTAGGCGCATACGCAGAACAGCTATCTTTTCTGTGCCTCGCGTCCTGCCGCGGAAACGGGAAAGATGGGCGCGGCCCAAACTTGGTCCCTGCTTCGAAGCAGACTGCCGCAGCGTGAAATCCGCCTCCTGGCTCATGAGCGACAGGTCATAACCTTCGCCGCGGGCAAGGAATTGAACTCCCGCAGAAGCTTGCCCCTGGTTTCCCTCGAAGGATAGCGGCACCTGTCCGTACGTTCTCGGCCAATCCCGCTTCAGCGATTCCGAGACCGGCAATTTGTTTTCGGCGGAGATGACCTTGTGTTGCGCTGCGGCGTTGGAAGTTTCATTGCGATTCGTCTTAGCGTAAAATGAAAGGGCGATGACCAGAGCGGCTGCAACCAATGCTAGGGTGCTTACTCGGCGGGACGGCGTCTGCATCGTAGTTCTCCTCAACACTTCGTTTTTGCGGCTTACCCTTTGAATGCCATCCTAGTCTAATTGCTCCTGGCCCGTTTTGAATCATTTCGCAAATACACAGCCCGAATTAGCCCGCCCTTACTCGGAACGTCCAAAAAACCGAACCCAGTCGGCCAAGATCACCATTTGATGGGGGATATTAGCACGTCGCGAACCTTGCGAAAATGGCAATGGAACTCCATTCCACTACGAGGTATGCAATAAGCCATGGGGTCGAGTCATTCGTTTGCAACACCGGCGTCGTGCAGACCGGAGATTCCGGCATCCATCCCTTCCGCATCTTCGCGGATCAGCCGGCATAGATCAGCCAGACGTCCCGGATCCTCGTGCGCGAAGACCTCACGAACCCTCACATGCCGTAGCAGTCGGCCAAGACTCTCAAATTCTTTTGCCCGCATCGCGCTATCTAGAATGTTTGTTGCGAAAGTATTCGCCACCAACGCCAAAATGCTCTTTTGGGCGGAGATCGTTTCGATTATAGGTGCCGGATCGGGCCGCCGCTCGCCCAAGACATATATCACCCGCAACGGCAACGATCTCGCCTCGAACCGCAAGTTCTGTTTTTCCAGCGACAAGCATCGTTTCTCGAAGTTTCGGCTGAAACGCGGCAGCGCATCGGCGTTCCCGTAAATCGCTTCAACGGATTCGGGCCACAAACACAAGTACGGATAAGCGGGATGGATGTGGAAACAACCGTCCACTTCCTGCAATGCCACTACGTCGTCCGAGACGATAGCGCATCCCTCCCGTGCCAGCGCCGCAGCAGTCGTAGACTTTCCCGCCCCTTCCGGGCCTGCAAAGGCCACAGCGCAATCGCCGAAACTGACCGCGCTGCCGTGGATGCAGGTAACCCCCCGCAGCCTTAGCAGCAGCCCTAAGACTGGACCTAGAAGATAGGTCGCCGTATCTTCGAGAGTTAGATTTTCCGGCCACGTTGCCCAAATACTTGTTCCTTCACGGTCTAGCCAGAACTGCGTACCATCGAAATATTCGAGCCGCAAGAATTGGCCCCCGTTAATTTTCCATATCCGCAGGGCAGGCTCTCCGCTGCTGTCCTTGTACGCGCTCGTGTAGCCCGGTTCTTCTGATCCTCGGGGAACCGATTCGAACCCGTGCGGCGAAGGGCTGAGATAAATTTGAACGTTTTGATCGGTGAACGAAAAACTCCCGGGTACCGGGGAGACGGCATGAAGAATTCGAATCGAAGCTATTCCAGGTATTCCGAGGTTGCAACGAACATTCAGGCCGAAAATCGAATATACAAAGCCCTGCTCAATCAAAATGAAATCGCCCGCGCATCGTGAATGGGCAGAATCTCGAAGGATTCGAACATCGAAGGTTCCTCGATTGCAGCTAAGGCTGACCACCAAGGGAACGCGTCTGCTGAATGATTTCCATTGAGAGCTTAAGCCTAGAGATGTGTCTTAGTCCTGAACCTCGGGCCGCCGTCAGCGGTCTGACGCAGTCCAACCTTCTGGGTGAGTTGCTGCACTGTACCGTAAACGGAGAGCTTGGGACATGAATACGGTTTCTTGGAATCCCGTTTTACGGGCTTAAGCATTGCGAACCTCCGCACAAAAGTTATACCGGACCTTGCGCGCCGACTGCAACCAAAAGTTAAGACATAGCGGGCGAATATTCGATTGAAGCTGCTCCGCATTCGAATCATTTTGAAACGGTTGCATTAACCGTCGATCTGTAAATGAATCCATCTCGGCTGACCAGTCTAACTCATCCAGCCACTTCGTACCGAGATGTTGAAGGTGTTTCGATAGCGGATCTCCCTCGAGCGGCGTTTTGCGCCTCGTGCGGGCGGATTCGGGCATCCGACCTGCTGTCGCTTCTCGCAGCAGATTCTTTTTAAAGAAGTATGGGAACGGCGGCAAAGCGAGCAAAAAGTTCACGACACGCAAGTCGATGAAAGGGTGGCGAACCTCGACGGTTTTGCGCGTGAATCCTGCGTGTTGTAGTTCAAACATCGCGGCCCAGTGAGGGACGGATAGAGATGCGTGCGCTTTAGGCAAAACTGGGTGTGGTTGCGACGTCGGCAATTCGCTCCATTGTCTTGCGCGATCTTCCAGGTTCAAGCGCCGCGCAAAATCCGGCGCAAGCCACTTCGGGAATATCGGCGCCGTCGGATCTCTTCCGATAAGTCCCGCCGCACGCCGGAACAATCCCGGAAGTGGGGATTGCCGCGCGGACAGGTACCGTGGAGTTTGGGTCAATAAAGTCAGCCATTCGCGGTTGCGAACCATACTCTTTACATACGGCCACATCTGGAAATGCATGAGGTTGTCGCTGCCTTCACCGGAAAGCGCCACACGGCAATCCGCCGCTATCGCTCCGAACTGATCGAAAAGCCCGGCGAAGAAGGGATCATCTACAGGCTCGGGCCAGCGCAGTTCGGGATCGTTCCAACGTTCGAATGGACGCAAGGCGTCCATCGCGATGAACTGAATCGGAATATTCAAGAATTGGGCGACCTGACTCGCATATTCGCCTTCCTCATCCGGTATCAGCGATTTATACACCACGGTGTAAGCTCGCAAATCCTTCGTTCCACCCGCCGCGCGCGACAAATCCCGCGCCGTCGTCGCCACCGTCCCGGAATCCAAGCCTCCGCTCAGCAGGATTCCGACGCGCTCGGTGCGCAGCCGGTCCGCGACCGCGTCCTGCAATAGAATCTGAAAATGTTCGACAAAATCTTCTGGGCGTTTGTAGCGGATCCTTCCTGCCGTTGGCGCGCTCCAGTAGCGTCGCATCCGCAGCCCCTCGGTCGACACCGTCATCGAATGCGCGGCGGGCAACCGTCGAATGTCGCGAAACGAGGTTGTCGCCTCGTCGCAGTTCAGCCCGAACAGCAGAAAATCACCGATCGCTGCCTCGTTCAGATCCCCCGAAACCTCCGGATGTTGTCTTAGACAATCGAGCACATTGCTAAACAGGAAGACTTCGCCCGGCTCCGCGTAATAGAACGGCTTCACCCCGAAATGATCGCGAGCGCAAAACAGCAGTTTCTTGCGCGCGTCCCAGATTGCGAACGAGAAATCTCCGCGCAAGTGCTGCACGCAGTCTTCTCCCCAGGTCGCATACGCGCGCAGGACTAGGTCGGAATCAGTCGCCGCCTGGCGTGCCAAGCCTGCATGTGCGGCATCCGCGAGGGTCATTTCCGCCACCAGTTCGACTCGGCAATCAATTCGCGCGTCCGCCGTGATCCAGAAATGCCCGTCTACGCTGGCAGGCTGTCGTTCGTTCTGCGATTCGCGCGTTGTTCTCAACATCGTGTGCCCGAACCCGACCGCTCCGCTGGCCCAGGTGTCCCGCGCGTCCGGCCCGCAGTAGTTCAGCGAATGAGTAAGCGCCCGGAGCAGCGCCCGATTGACTGGCGCTCCGCTCCGCTCGTATATGCCCGCGATTCCGCTCATTTCGCTTGCGTCTCCACCGAAGCGATCGCGCCTTCGAACGGAATGAATTCGCGATGCTCGTCACTTTCACTGTCCAACGCGCATCCATTTAATTCCACCCAGGCGTGCGCTTCAAATCGTCCGGCTTCTTTTCGCGCTCCAAATTTCAAATCCGCAGGGAATCCGCGCCGTCGCAATAAGGACCACAGCACCAGCGACTGTTCCAGACAGTTCGTCGCAAAAAACAGGTTTCGCGCCGTCGCGCCTTCCAGCTGCCGAATCCGGATTGCCGGAATTTTCGGTTCCGACGCTTCGGATCCCAGCGTGGCGGGCTCCTCGCTTCGTCTTATCACCAAATCCTTCCATCGCCGAAACCCTAACAATCGCAAACCGGCCCACGTAACCGCCAGGCCAACTGCGGCATCGCGCACGATTTCACGTTCGGCGCTTCTCAGCGCCCAGAATGTTCGCGCCCCTTGAATTCTCGCTCTCATTCGAATTTCTCTAACCCGCTCCTAAACACAAAGTCGCAGCAAATCCAATCAACCCGCAGTCGCGGCACCCGCCTCGCCGTGCGCCTCGATCAGCCCTTCGCTTCGCATTTGCTCCAACAATGTAAACAAATCTCGCTCGCATCGCTCCTCATCCACGTCATACTCACTGACAATCGTGTCGCGAATCTCCGCGATGGTTTTCGGCTCTTTCAACAGGTTCCATATCGAGGTCCCCACAGGATTCATTCCGTAGTACACGCTGTTCTTCATGTTCAGAATGGCCGATTCATCGCCCAGCGGACACGATATCTGCCGCGACGACACAATTACGGTCGTTTGTAAGGAGAGGGGTGCGTCCACTTGGCCGCTCCTGCAAATCAGGGCTGGTTGATTCGGGGTAACGTCTTCAGACCACCGGAACTGCACGTCACGTTCCGTGCCTTGCCCCGATGCCTCCATCATTCTACCGGGACTGCACCATAAAGCAACGACGGAACTGGATTGCCTCGCTCACTTCGGTTATAACGGCCTTGATGCCTGCCGAAGCTATCGCCGTCTCTTCGCTTGAAAAATTTTTCCCAGCAGCACGCTCCGGCTGGCGATCGTTACTTCAGCCATTCGTCCAACCCACCGAGCGCGCCCTTGCGGATGTTTCCTTTTCGGTAGCGCCAGGTGAGGCAGTCGCAATCATGGGCCCTAACGGAGCAGGCAAGTCTACGCTACTTCGCATCCTGGCTACCCTTGTTCTTCCCACGCGCGGTCGGGCCTTTATCGCTACTCATGACGTCGAACGCTCGCCTGCTGCGGCCCGCAGCCAACTCGGCTACCATACCGGAGGTGACGAAGGCTTCTACGGCCGCTTGAGCGCTCGCGAAAATCTCTCGTTCTTTGGCGCCATGAACAACATGTCCCAAGCCAACATTCGCCAGCGCGTCGCCCTCACTTCCGAACGCATGGGCATCGCGGGGGATCTCGACCGCCAGGTCCGCACCTTTTCAACCGGTATGAGTCATCGCCTGGGTCTCGCCCGCGCATTACTCCATCAACCCGCCGTACTTCTTCTCGATGAACCCACGCGCAGCCTTGATCCGCTCGCCGCTGCCGACTTCCGCCATCTCATTAAGCATGATTTGGTGCGTCGGCTTGGAACGACTCTCCTGTTTGCTTCGCATACTCCCACGGAGGTGGAAGAAGTTGCCGACCGCGTTCTGATTCTCGACCATGGGCGGGTCGTGGCCTTCGATAAGCCTCGCGGTTTGTGCGCCGCGACGGGCGTGCAAAACTTCGCAGATGCCGTGACCGCGCTAGCGCGTCGTCCTGCCGAAACAGGCGTGCTTTCTTGAACCTCACACGCACGCTGCGCAAGATCGTTGCTTTCTTTCGTCGCGACTTCGCTATTTCGCGCGGCTACCGCGGCGCTTTTGTCCTCGAGCTTCTCGAAGCACTTTTTGGCGTCGCAACTTTTTATTACCTCTCGCGCTTCGTCCAAAGCCCCGAGCTTTCGAACGCCCTGCCCGCCGGCAGCAGCTACTTTGCATTCGCGCTGGTGGGGTTCGCGTTCTTCGATTATCTGAGCGTGTCGCTGACGGCTTTCGACTCGAGCATCGAGGAAGCGCGCCAGAATCGCACCCTCGAAGCGCTGCTCGTTACGCAGACGACGCTCCCCGTGATTCTCGCCGGCTCGGCGGTCTATCCATTCGCCGCCCTCGCGCTCCGCACCTGCGTCTATCTGGGCTGGGGAATTCTTATTTTTGATTTTTCCCCGCGCTCGGCCAACTGGCTGGGCGCGCTGGCAATTCTCCTGGCCTCGATCCTCGCCTTCGCGGGATTGGGAATTATTTCAGCAAGCTACTCCATCCTTTTCAAGCGTGGGAATCCGGCGAAATGGCTAGTCCTGGGAGTTTCCGGCCTGGTCGGCGGAATGATGTACCCGGTTTCCGTGCTGCCCGAACCGCTGCGAATTCTCGCCGGACTGATTCCAATTACTTACGCGCTGCAAGGCATGCGGGCCGCGCTGTTGGCGCACGCGTCCTGGTCTCAGCTCTGGCCTTCCGTCGCGGCTCTTCTGATTTTCGCGGCCATCCTCATCCCCCTCTCCTTTGCGATCTTCGCCTGGGCTCTCCGCCGCACGAAAATCACCGGCACTCTCACTCACATCTAATATGAATCGGGGTGACTTTGCCAAACCGTGCCTAGTTTCAGTGCGTGCTCAATCGACATGCGCTCGCACTTCGCCTCCACGCCCGCCGCTTGCCGCGTGGCCCGCACTACAGTAAAGTTTTTGAGCACGCTGAAAGGCTGCCCATGAAAATTCCACTTCTCGATCTGAAATCCGAATACGCGGGCCTGCGCGACGAAATTCTCCCCGCCCTCGATCGCGCCTGCCAGGATTCCACATTCGTCGAAGGTCCGGACGTCCGAGCTTTCGAGCGCGAATTTGCCGATTTCTGCGGGACCACCCATTGCGTCGCCCTGAGCAGCGGAACTGCCGCGTTGCATCTCGGACTGCTCGCCATGGGCGTCCAGGCCGGCGACGAAGTCATCACCACGCCAAATACCTTCCTCGCCACAGCGGAAGCCATCACGTATTGCGGCGCTCGCCCAATCCTCGTCGATATCGATCCTGCCACCGCTAACATCGATCCAGGGCTTCTCGAGCGCGCCGTCACTCCGCGCACGCGCGCCATCGTTCCCGTTCATCTTTACGGCCGCCCCGCGGACATGCATGCGATCCTCGAAATCGCCGCCCGCCACAATCTTCGCGTCCTGGAAGACGCCGCGCAGGCGCACGCCGCGCGCTACCGCCATCAACGCGTCGGCTCGCTCGGCCACGCCGCGGCCTTCAGCTTTTATCCTTCGAAAAATTTGGGAGCCTACGGGGAAGGTGGCGCACTAACCACGAACGAAGAAGCCATCGCAAAATTTGCGCGCGCCGCACGCTCTCACGGCCAAACCGCACGTTACGACCACGAATTCGTCGGCTTCAACTACCGCATGCACGGATTTCAAGGTGCGGTCCTGCGCATCAAGCTGCGCCGCCTGCACGCCTGGACGGAACGTCGCCGTGAGATCGCTCGCGAATATCGCCGCGTGCTCGAACTCGCGCGTCTCGAAATGCCGGTGGATGACCCACGGGACGAGTGCGTCTATCATCAGTTCGTAATCTATGTGAAGAATCGCGCGGCGATCATCGCGCAGCTCGCCGAACGCGGAATCGAAACGTCTGTGCATTATCCCAGGCCCATTCACCTGCAAACCGCCTACTCCTCGCTCGGCTATCCCGAGGGCACTTTCCCCCACGCCGAACGAGCGTGCGAACGCGTCCTCAGCATCCCACTGTTCCCGCAGATGACCGCCGAGCAGGTGGAATACCTGGCGAACACCGTCCTCGAAATTGTCGGTAGGAAATAGCTTAACAGTGTTGGCGGGCGGACGCTGAGTGGTCGGGAACGAATCAACTCGGCAGAGAAGCCGCGTCTCGTTCGCCTTGTCGCGCCTCTCGCGCCGTCGAGCAGTAATATCGAGTAACTGTCTTAAATGACTTTGTTGCGCGGACCGGCGCTATCCGAACTGTCACGATTGGGAAGTTGCCCGAAACCTGACACATTTCCAACGCCCGCCGTACCGGCAGCCCGATCACGTAACATTTCCGAAAGCCCTTCAAAAACCTTCGCGAACGAATCCCGGAGCGCTTGATCGGCGGTCCGCAACAGAGTTTCGATTCCGTTCTGCCCGTGCTCGTTTAGCCGGCGCATCGATGAAAGCACCCACGCCTCGCTGGCGCTCTGTAACTTATCCTGATATTTCCCACTGGCTTCGCCGCTTAAGTTCTCAAGGTGCTCAATCCACTGTTGCTTATGCGCTTCGCGCTCGGCTCGATAGCTTTCGAGTGCCGACGCAAATTCCACATGCAGCGCCCCGCGGCCTTCCACAACGGCTGCGTCGAGGTGTTCCGTCATCCGCGCTCGAAAACTCTCGATCGACGACCACGCGTTCACGTCCAGCTTGTGCAGCAGCTCCTGGGTCGTGTGATCGAATTGCTGCGCGCGCTCGCGCTGGATTCCGCTTGTTGTGGCCCGGAACTCAAGTGTCTGCCGCTCGGATTCGGAATGGAGCACCTGCCCGAATGATGCTGCGGCAGCTTCGGCGGCGCGGTCCAGTTCAGTGCGCGCACGTCCCGCGGCTTCACTCCCCACAGCCTCCACCTGCTCGCGGATCTGCGCCAAGTGCGTAGCAGCCTGGACGGCGAGCTGACTTTCAAAACTCTGCGTCGCTGCGGCGGATTTTTCGTTCAATCCCACACCCGCCGTGACCACGGCCTGTTCGACAAGCACTTGAAGCCGCGCCCGCGCTTCCTGCTGGAACCATTCCGACGTGCGCCCCAGTGCTTCCGCCGCCGCATGAGCCGCGCGGACTCCGCTCGCGTCGAGCTCCTCGCTCCATTTCCCGAGCGCGTCTCGACGGGCGGCTTCGAAATCGGCATGCAGCTTTGCGCTCGTCGTGGCGATTTGCGTTTCCACTTCCCGATAATTGCCTTCCGCAAGCTGCCGTAATCGTTCGCGGTGCACTCGCAATCCTTCTTCGGTCTGCACCTCGCGTGCCTCGAGCTCGCGCAGCAGTGCGGGCACCCGCTCCAGATGCGGCGCAAGCCTGCCTTCCGTTTCTGCGATCGTCCGCTCGAGGAATTGATGCCCGGCGGAATCAAGCGACAATCCCACTCGCTGTGACAGATTCGCGGAAATTCCTTCCGCGCGGCGATTCATCTCCGCCGTATGCGTATCCAGAATCTTTTCCAGTCGCCGGTGCAGTTGATTCAGCGTGTCGTGGCTTGCGGCCTCCAATTGCTCCGAGATTTCCTTCGTCCGCCCGGCTACTTGTTCTACCTCCGTCAGTGATCCGCGTGCCCGCTGCACTTCTCGATCGAGCGATGACTGAATCCCGGCAATGGTGTCGCGCGCCTCTTCGGCCGCTTTCGCAAACGGCTCGCGCAATTCTCCCAGCCGCGCCGTCATTTTCTTCTCGGCGTTCTGCAGAATTTCCTGCGAGTGACCTGCAATCTGCTCGACCATATGATGCAGACTGCTATCCAGCGACGATTGCAGCAATTCGTTCCACTGTTTCTGCGCCTCTTGCATCTCCGAGTCGAGACGTCGTCGCCATCCTTTGGCTAAACTTTCCCGCGCTTCGAGCTCCTCCTTTGTCTGTCCGGGCGTCGGGCCCGCCGCAGGTGCGGCCTCCGCCGCCTCCAATCGCGATAGCGATTGCGTCAACTGAATGTTTCTTTCATGCGCGGTTTCGCCCGCCGACCGCAGCGCTTCCGTCTGGTGATTTAAGTGGCCCACCAGTTCGCGCGCCTGCTGCACCTCTCGCCGCACTTCTTCCGCCACGCCCGCCGCGGCCTCCTTCGCTTGCGCATCCAGTTGCGTGCGGAGTTCGCGGATCAACGGGCTGTCGGACGCCAAACGAAGAGGAGAATACTGAGTAGGCTCAAACCCTGGAGCCTCGCCGCCTCCAACTGTGAGGTCGCTAACAATCTCGCGCGAACTCGCCTCCGCGCGGCTCTCGCTCATCGCGTGATTCATGAAATTCGCCAAGCCGGGCGTCAGCGCGGGCAACCCCCCCGCGACAGCTTCGCTTCCCGGCGTTGCCTCGTGCTTCCAAACATTCGCCGGCGTTTCCAATTCCACCGCAATCTGAAAAAAATCACGAATCGAATGTGGTCGTTGCACCCAAGCCACCCGCGCGCGCAGCGGGTACGCTGGGATCGAGCCTGCGCGAATCTCCAGCGTTACCCAGGAATTCCGCGGCAAATGATGTTTCGACGTGTAGCGGCAACCGTGTTGATTGAACGCGAGAGTCGCGGTGCGTTCTTCAAATGGCTGGCCCAGTAGGTCCACTCCACGCACGACAAGAGGGCGTGATTCGAGGGCTCGTTCACTGCGGCGGCGTTCCGTACTGGTCTGATGGGAGTTCACTTCGGCACCACGTTCCTAGGGGATGAGGGAAACAGAATAGCATCCTTGCGAACGCGAATCGAGAGCGCAAACATGGACGCTCGAAGCGCGTTCTAGAGGTAACGGTACGGCCGGATCAACGAAATGCTTGCCGCCGATCGCGAAACGCCAGAGCCTACTTCTTTTTCTTTTTGCCGACGCTGGTATCCTGCCCGCCGCTTAACGCCGTGAGCCCGTCGATTCCGTCTTGTGCTTGCTTCGCGACCGGCGTCCCAGGGGCCAGATCAATCGCCTTTTGGTACGCTTCTTGCGTTCCGGGAGGAATGATATAAGTCATCTTATCTCCTTCTGCCTTCGGAACGATCGTTGCCGTCATTGCGTTGCCCAGCATCAACCAGCTTTGCGCATCTTTTGGGTCGGCGGTGGTGGCCTTCTGTAGCGGCACAATCGCCTCCTGCATCCGACCCTTGTTGCTCAGCACGATTCCCAGATTCTTCCAACACGTTGCCCCCGCCGCGGGATCAAGCGCGATCGCCTTATCGCAAGCAGCGCTCGCGTCCGCGAACTTGGCCGCCGAAACGGTCTTATCCGTCGATGCCGCCCCGGCATTCGCGTCGTTCGTCGCGAGGCCCGTGTAGTATCCCGCCGTTGGTTGCAAGTCGATTGCCTTCTGGAATGCAGCCGACGCGTCGTCAAATTTCGCCTCGCACTCGTCTGCGGCGCCAAGATTACCCAGCACCATGGCGTGATTCTTCACGTCTTTCGCGCCAATCCCTTGTTCGGCGTCGGAAAATTCAGTCGCCGCCGTCTGGCAATCTGCCATGCGTTTTTCCTGCAGCGCGCTCTTCTGGTCGGCAGCCGCGGTTCGCAGCTGGGTTCGCAGATCGTTGGCCTCGGTCATCGACTTCACGCCGTTGTCGAAATGCACTTTCATGTTCTTGAACTTTTCGGCTTGATCGGCCTGCTTCTTTTGTTCCTCAGCGCTCGGTCCCGACTGCGCGATCACTTCCTTCATGTTGAGTTTGTAATCGTTGTCATGGTCAAGAACGACCTGAAATTTTTCTGAGAAGTTGAAATTATCCTTCGCATTGGTCGAGGTAATCACGTAAATCCCCGCCTTCATTCCCAGCTGCACGAACTTTCCGTTCTTGTCCGTTTTGTCCGTATACGCCTGTCCTGATTCGGTGTTCTTCATCACCACCGTCACGTCCGGGTAAGGATTTCCGTCCTTGTCGCGAATCTCGCCGTTGACCCTGCCGATGTCCTGCGCCAGCGCAACCGTCGCAACCGCCAGAACCAGCATGCACGCGCTCAGAATCGACCTTGCTCGTCTCATGTATTTCTCCTCACGCTGTAAATTTCGGCGGCCATTATCACGCAATTCGCGCCCCGTAGGCGAGTTTTTCAGCTTGCGCTTGCTGCCCGGCGTAATCGGCACTCGCAACAGTCCGCGCCAAAAATGCCGAAAATTATGCTTGGGGGGATAAGTCTCGTCCGCGGATAATTTCTTTCGCCCATGGGAACTTAAGAAAAATTCAGCCCGCCGCATCGGCGCAGCCGCAAAAATCCTTACGATGCGCGTTCTTTCCTCGCCGAATACGCCGCGATCCCAACCAGAATCGCAATTTCCACACAGGCACCCACCACCGCCGTTCGCCAGCCCCAACCCATAGTAAGCCAAAACGTCGAAACCAGCAGCGCCGGCACCGCGATTATCAGCAGACCTTTATTCATTTTTTCTTGGTTTTTCTGTTCTTGAATCGCCGCGCGTCCGCTCGGCAGCTTTCATAGTGCGTTACCGCTTGCTTCACCCGGCACAGTCGCATTGGAGGTCTCCTCCGCTACGGTCTATACGTGGCCGCTGTTACATCTGATTCCCACACCGTGATGCTCGAAATTCCCGCGCCGTTCGGCGTCTGGTGCATCTGCTTCGCGGCTTCGTCGTAGATGTGCTTGGCGATATTCTCTGCCGACGGATTCAGCACGTCAAACGGTTTTAATTCGTTTAGGTATTTGTGGTCCAGCGTCCGTATCACGCCCTGAATCACCAGCTTCAGGTGCACAAAATCATACAAGAGTCCCACATCATCCAGCTGCGGCCCAGCCAGGGTCACCCGCACCTTATAGTTGTGCCCGTGCAGGTTTTCGCACTTTCCCTTGTAGTTCCGCAGGTTATGCGCCGCCGCAAATTGTTCGTCTACGCTAACCTCAAACATCCATGTTTCCTTTGTCTGCCTTGGTTTAAGTTCTCATTCCGACAACGGGCCGCCTAGTGGCCCGCCGAGGGCTCGCTCTTTGGTTGCAGCCCCGTGTGGGCTGCCAACCATGCACGCTCAATCCGGATGATTCTCCATAAATCGCGAAACCTCGGCAATATCCTGCGTTTTCGCGTAATCCGGCAGCGACTCCAAGAAAATCTTACCATACTGCATTCGCGTAATCCGGTTATCCAGAATCGCCAGAATCCCGCGATCCGTCTTTGAACGAATCAGTCTTCCGAACCCCTGCTTCAAAGCCAGCACCGCTTCCGGCACCTGATACTCCGCAAATGGGTTCCGCCCATCTTCCTGCAACGCGCGCACCCGCGCCGCTACGATCGGGTCGCTTGGCACTGCAAACGGCAGCTTATCGATGATGACGCAAGAAAGTTGCGACCCCTGCACATCCACGCCCTGCCAAAAGCTTGCCGTAGCGAACAGCACAGCGTTCGGAGTAGTTCGAAAACGATCCAGAAGCGTTGACCGCGGCGCGGTACCTTGCAGAAACGTTGGAAAGCTTACCCGTCCCATGACCATTTCATGCACCACGCGCATCTGCGCGTAGCTGGTAAACAAGCAAAACGCACGGCCTTTCGAAATTTCCAGCAACTTCACGATCTCATGTGCCGCACGGCTCGAAAATGTCTCATGCCGGACATCGGGCATTCCTTCCGGAATGTACAGCAACGCCTGCTCGTGGAAATCGAATTCCTGCGGCAGAACCGTTTCTTTCGCAGGCAGCACGCCCAGCCGCTGTTTCAGAAAATCGAATCGTCCGCCGACGGCCAGCGTCGCCGAAGTCAGCACCACCGTGTCGAACTGATCGAATAGTTTCTCCCGCAGAATCTCGCTCACGTCGATCGGAGTCGCGGTCAGCACGATTCCTTTCCCGCGGCGCTCGTACCAATACACATAGCTCTTTTCTTCGCTCTCCAGCAGAAAGATGAATTCGCGCCGCAATTCCGCCGCACGCCGCGCCAGGGTGAGAATTTCTTCTGGCTTGGGGGTAATCGCCGAAAGTTCCGTCTCGATCCGTTTCACCGCTGCCGACAAATCCTCGAACGCCGAAGCGTGTCGCTCCAGAAACGCTTTTCGCTCCGTCGGCCCAAACGGGAAACGTCCTTCGCGCTCCGGAAAATTTTCAAAGAACGTTCGTGCCCGCTCGCGCACCCGAATCAAATGCTTCCGCAGGGGCGATGCTTCTACTTTCAGCACTCGCAGCATTGCTTCGGTGTCGCGCACCAGCTCTTCGAATTGATAGCTCGAAACGCGCCGCCCGAAATAGTCGCTGGCCACATCTTCAATCTCGTGCGCTTCGTCGAACACCACCGCCGAATACTCCGGCAGAATCGAACCGAAATCGTCCTGCCGGATCGCGAGGTCTGCAAAAAACAAGTGATGATTCACGATAATCAAATCGGCTTCCTGCGCCCGCTGATGCATCGCGGTAATGAAACACCTTCCAAATTCCGGGCATTTTTGCCCGGTACACAAATCGCTCCGCGCATCGATCCGATGCCACAATTCCGCGTCATCCGGCAAAAAAGTCAGCTCCGCCCGATCGCCCGTCTCCGTCAGCTTTTCCCAATCTTTGATCTGCGAAAACCAGTCCACCTCATCGATGCCGCGCAACACTGCCTGCCCTTCGATCTGGTGCACCTTCTGCCGGCACAAAAAATTATTTCGGCCCTTCATCAGCGCCGCCTTCAAATTCGGTGCAAAATGTTTCTGCAGAAATGGCACATCCTTATTGAACAGCTGCTCCTGCAGGGATTTCGTCGCCGTGGAAATCACCACCCGCCGCCCGCTGCGAATCGCCGGAATCAAATACGCGAGGGTCTTGCCGGTCCCGGTCCCAGCCTCGATGACCGCGTGCTGATGCTTCTGAAACGCCGCATCGACAACTTCCGCCATCGCCAGTTGCGACGCCCGAAATTCGTACCCCGGATGCCGGCTCTCCAATAATCCGCCAGGCCCAAAAATCCCCTCGACGGTTACTTCTTCAGGTTTTGCAGCAACAGTTTTCTTCGCCATGGATAAGTAGTAGTAGCACAGCCGCTCTTGGCTGTGGCGGCGGTGTCCTCGGTCGCGGAACAACTAAACCAAAAATCTAAAGTAACACAGGCCGCACAATCCGCCGCGCTTGCTCACCCGGCGGGATTTTCAAGGAAACGCAATTGGTGCCAACGGAGAGATTCGGTTTGTGCCGTCGCACGAAACGACAGCAAAAGACGTCGTTGATTCGCCAGAAAAGCGGCGGATTGTACTCAGACAGAAAAAAGCTCCATGCGACCCAGGTTCTCCCGACCACGCGTTAACGATCCTCCAAACATGTTAATCTTGTTGGCTCGGCACGCCAGCGCGCCACCACTTATGACTCCCAAACTTCCGTCCATCGTAATCGTCGGTCGCCCCAACGTGGGCAAGTCGACACTGTTCAATCGCCTTACCGCGACGCGCCGCTCGATCGTCACCAACGAGCCCGGCATCACGCGCGACCGCATCTACGGCACCTGCACCTGGGAGGGCCGCACCTTCGAACTCGTCGATACGGGCGGGATTGTGCCTGAAGATAAAGCCGGGATCCCCGGAGAAATTCTGCGCCAGGCGCGCGTGGCCATCGACAACGCCAGCCGCGTGGTCATCATCGTCGATGGCCGCACCGGGCCCACGCCGCTCGATCAGGAAATCGTGCAGTTGATGCGCCGCGCCGGCAAGCCGCCCATCATCGCCGTGAATAAAGTCGACACCCCAAAACAAGCCGTCGAATTCGCGTCACAATTCTATGAGCTCGGCGACGAAGTGTTTCCCATTTCCGCCGAACATGGTTTCGGTGTGGACGTTTTGCTCGACGCGCTCACGGAAGAAATGCCCAAGGGCGAGCCTGCGCCCGCGACGCAGCACGTGAATCTCGCCATTATCGGCCGCCCCAACGTGGGGAAATCCACGCTGCTCAATCAACTCGTCGGTGAGGAACGTTCCATCGTTTCCTCCATACCCGGGACCACGCGCGATGCTGTCGACACGGTTGTCGAGCACAACGGCATTTCGTATCGCTTCCTCGACACCGCCGGAATTCGCCGCAAAGGCAAAACCAAACTCGTCGCCGAAAAACTAAGCGTCATCATGGCGCGCCAGCACCTCGAGCGCGCGGACATCGCCCTGCTCGTCGCCGATGCGGAAATGGGCATCACCTCGCACGATGCCACCATCGCCAGCTACGCGGAACAATCCGGCCGGTCGGTCATCATCATCCTGAATAAATGGGATCTCGCGATCAAAGCGGCGAAAGAGAAAGCGGCGGACCAGAATAAGAGCAGCGCAAAAGTCTCCAGCTTCAACGCCAACAAACTGTTGCAAGATTACGAACCGTTAGTTCGCGCGCGCCTGAAATTCCTATCCTACGCCCCCGTAGTTTTTCTTTCCGCCAAAACCGGTGAAAATATCGACCGCCTGTACAAAATAATTGACCGCGTCGTCGAAGCCCGTCGCCGCCGCATTTCCACTGGCGAACTCAATCGCTGGCTGGCGAAAGTCGATCTAACGCGCGGCACCTCGCCCGCCAGTCGCGAAGTCAAAATTTTCTACATCACGCAGGCCACTACGGCCCCGCCCACGTTCGTGTTATTTACGAATCAGCTTAAGCCTTTACACTTCAGCTATCAGCGCTTCCTCGAGAATCAGCTCCGCGAAGAATTCGATTTCATCGGCACGCCCATCCGCTTCACTCAGCGCCTCAAAAAGCGCGGAACGCGCCAGCGCGAACGCATCGACCCTCGCAAAAAGTAATCGACCAAGAAATATCCACAGACCGGCCCATATCGGCAGGGGTTGACACTCAGCGAAATCGGCCTACGATACAAATAGACATGGCGAGCGCTGCTCCAGCACCGCATCCGCACGACTCTTCGCTGCTCGCGGAAAAAACGCTTTTCCGCATCGGCGAGGTCAGCCGCCTCACTGCGACCAAAACTTTCGTCCTCCGTTACTGGGAAACCGAATTTCCCACGTTGCAGCCGGTGAAAAGTCTCAGCGGTCACCGCCTCTATCGCCGCGAAGACATCGAAACCGTTTTCGAGATCAAACGTCTGCTTTACGACGAAGGTTTCACCATTGCGGGCGCGCGCAGATTCCTGGCGGGCCACACGGATGCGGAAAATCACGTACCGCAAAAGGGCGAGCAACACCCTAACAACGAGATTCCCAGCGGCGCTGACAGTTCAGCGCAAGGTCCGCGTGCAGTGGTGGCTTCCCGCAAGAGTTCCACTTCGGCACAACAACGGAAATTCTTACTCGATCTTCACCAGGAACTCCTTGCTGTCTTGACCCTTCTCGAACGCGAGTGATACGCTAACTTCGTTGCAAACGGTCGGGACGTAGCGCAGCCTGGTAGCGCGCACGCTTGGGGTGCGTGAGGTCGCTGGTTCAAATCCAGTCGTCCCGACCATCTTCTCTTCCGGCTCTTTGAAGCGCGAAAGGTGCAGCGTCCACTTTTGAATTCCTTGCCTCACATTCTGATTACAAATGACGACGGGATTCACGCGCCGGGTTTGCGCGCGCTCGTCGACGCGCTAAAAGAGGACGCCAAAATTACCGTTGTCGCGCCCTCCCACGAACGCAGCGCCAGCGCCCAAGCCCTCACCCTGCGCCAGCCGATCTACATGGATCAAATCGCAGCGAACGAATATTCGATCGAAGGAACGCCTGCCGATGCGGTGATTCTGGCCTTCAACGCAATCCTTCCCGAGAAGCCCGATCTCGTCGTTTCCGGAATCAATCGCGGCGCCAATATGGGCGAAAATATTTATTATTCCGGAACCGTCGGCGCGGCCATGGAAGGCGCGATCAATCGCGTCCCCTCGATAGCAATTTCTGTCGCCTACCGCAGCAAGGAGATCGACTTCAGGCCCGCCGCCGAATTTGCCCGCAGCTTAATTCCGATTGTCCTCACTGAAAAATTGCCGCCAGGAATTTTGCTTAACGTAAATGTTCCGCAAATCTGGAAAGGTCCGGTGCGCTTCACCAAACAATCCTCAAAGATCACCCGCAACCTGCTACAGCCCGGCACAGACCCCCGAGGCCGAAAGTATTTCTGGCTGCACGAGCAACAAATCATCGAAGGCATCGAGCCCGACACCGACATGGCCGCGGTGCGCGACGGAGCCATCTCCATTACCCCCCTCGAACTCGATCACACTCACGTCCCGTCGCTCAAACACCTTTCCCACTGGGCCGATCTTCTCGAGACCGTCGTCAAGCGCTAGCCGCGCCGCCCGACCGAGAGTCATCGGTCATCGCATCTCTTCAATGTTTTCTTACGGAGAAAGTCCGCAGCACACAACTCCTATGTTAGCCTCGCTGGCGAAGAGGGAACCTCAGCGTGTTCATTTCAAAACGGGTGTTATGTTTCTTCTCCGAGTCTTTGTCACGGTCATTTCTTCTGATTTTCCTTGTAGTACCGCCATTCTTCGGCGCAACTGCCTTCGCTCAAACACAAGCGCCAGCGCCCGCCACCTACGCCACCATGAAGAAAATCCAAGTCTGGATTCCCATGAAGGACGGTGTCCGCCTCGCCGCGAATCTCTATGTGCCGGACGGCCCGCTCCCAGCCACGAAGCCGGTAGAAAAATTTCCAGTCATCCTCGAATACCTTCCGTATCGAAAAGATGACTGGACCCTAGCTCGCGACTGGCAACTCCACGCCTACTCAGTCCGCCGCGGCTACATCGTCGCGCGCGTCGATATCCGCGGCACTGGCGCAAGCGAAGGTAATCCTCCCGACCGCGAATATTCCGACCAGGAACTGCGAGACGGTCTTGAGGTCATCGACTGGCTCTCGAAGCAACCATGGTCAACGGCAAAAGTTGGCATGACCGGAATTTCCTGGGGCGGTTTCAATTCCATCCAGCTCGCCCGTCTTCACCCTCCCGCGCTAAAAGCCATCATCGCCATCTGCGCCACCGAAGAACTTTTCCACGACGACATCCACTACATCGACAATCTGATGCATGCCGACGAATTCGAAATCGGAATGGATTTGCAGCTGGGCCTCACGCGCGCGCCCGATTTTCCCACCGAAGAAAAATCGCTGGCATCGCGCTTCGACGCCAAGCCCTGGTTTCCGCTCTACCTTCATCACCAGCGCGACAGCGAGTTCTGGCGCCGCGCCTCGGTCGCGCCGGATCATTACGCGGATTACACCGTGCCCAGCTTCATGATTGGCGGGTTTCTCGATGGTTACCGCGACTCTATCCCGCGTTTTTTCGAGCGCTCCAAAGCGCCCATCAAAGCCATGATTGGCCCGTGGAATCACACGTTTCCGCATGAAGCCGACCCCGGGCCTTCCATCGAATGGCGCGTTGAAGCCACGCGCTGGTGGGATTACTGGCTCAAGGGAA
>Ga0302326_10010423_pt1 | contig 20149 bp, 20 predicted proteins | sample Palsa_T0_3_FD_202264 | JGI IMG/M metagenome (GOLD analysis project Ga0302326, IMG submission 202264) | Peat permafrost microbial communities from Stordalen Mire near Abisko, Sweden - Palsa_T0_3 | ecosystem: Environmental > Terrestrial > Soil > Palsa > Peat permafrost | place: Sweden: Abisko...
GGAAACCGGAGCCTGCGCGCAAGTGCTGATCACGATGGCGGTGGAATCCTACCGCCAGGGCAAGGTGCTCTATTTCGACGAGAAGCGCTGGAAGGTGTCGGATAAGCCGGTGAAGGCGTAATTCTCGATTTCGTGAGCCCGTCCAGTTAAGTCGCGTTTCGCGCGGCGCGGGTGATTATTGAATTGGCGAAGCTCGACCCGAGAGATCTGACTCGCGATGCGCTTGGATGCTATGCCCGGGAAACGGCGAGACGAGGCCTGACGGTACAGCTGCCGCTGGAACCGCCGCAGCTGGATCAGGACCATGATGAGGTCGAGGAGCTTCTTACGGATGCGGCGTCGCGCACCCGCTTCAGGGCGGCTTGAGGCTATGATTAAGCGATTGGGAAGAAATCACGTTTTTGCCGCCTCCGCCCTTTGAATTGCCTTCATGGGCCAAGATGCGACAGGCGATTTCTTCAAGCGAGAGCGCGGCGTCTTCGGGATGGACTGCCCAGTTGCGCAACTGGAAAGCGTCATGCGGAGGTACAGGCTGGCCATGCGTAAGCATTTCCAATAGCTGGCGTTCGCTATCGCAGAGACCGTACGCTACTCTCGGCGCTACCGATATTTACCGATATCAGGCCGCTTTGTTGAATGCCAACCTTTGCCACTCCGACCGGAGCCGGCGATAAGCCACTGCCGCGGTTAGGGCGTAAGACGGCCAAACGCCAAAATCAGCATTGCAAAAGGGTCCCTTGTGCAATGCAATTCGGCCGGTGCGAGGCCGAGCATGCAACACCTATGGTTCGACCCAGATCGTGTAGGCGAGATAGGAGACAGTATGCACGTCGCGGCTCGTGTCGACGTATTGGGCGCCGATCTCCCAGCAGCCTGACGAAGGAATATCTATGCCCGTCACCATGAACATCCCCGCTAGACCTTTGCCCTCCATAAAACCGCTGGTCGCCAATCCGCTCCAAACCAGCGGCCCTTCGCCATTCAGTGGTCGAGCCACAACCGTTAGGCGTGGGCGTTCCTTCCCGTCAACGAAGCCCTGTCGAAAAAAGGGCAACTTGCCGCCATCCCTGTGCACGTGCCAGCCGGGATAAACGATAGTCCAGAGTGCTGCACTACCGTACAAAAATTCATTGCTTCCCGCCGTAGGTGAGTAGGGTGGGGGCGGCACGAAGGGACGATCAGGGGGACGGGTAGTGGGACAGTTCTGCCGGTTTGCGGCAACAGAGGAAGCAAGCCACCCCGAACAATTGGCGAGCAGAAAGATTAAAAACAAACCGCGACAGTTCACGAAGTATGCTCCTTTGCCGAAGTTGCGCAACGGAATTCTAGATCGCATGGCATTCTCTCCTCCTCATATGACGAAATCCTCGCGCTGAGTGTTAACCGGTTTGTCGAGGTCGGCCACAGCCCTTCAATAAGCCGGACCGTTCGTCAAAAGCGGACGGTTCCGGACAAAAGACGGCGCTACCGTAAACTGGCTAGGTCCACTTGAGTTTATCGTCGCCATATCGGTTATTGGACCATCCGGCCGATTGCTCCGGCCGCATGCCCGGTCCCTCTGCTAAAGCCTTCAGCGCCAAGTTGAGGGCGATTTGGATACTTATCTGGGCGGTTTCAGCCAAAGCCCGATGAACAGGGAGCTCGGCGGGCGGAAGTGCTCCGCGGCGCCGGGCGCCGCTCGCGTATATGCCGCAACCACGGTTCCATCCTTGCGCATGTAGGAGCGAACCCCGGATCAAGCCCTGCTGCTGCCAGGAGGAAACCGGATTCTCTGCGGGTGATTCGCAGCGCACCCGGCAAGATCTTTCGCTGCGATCAGTCTTCAATTTGGGGTGCCTGGCGGCACGAATTGGCGCACATAGGCGTGCGCCACGCGGAAGCCTTCTTTGAAGGACTCGGTGAAATCGGTACCGTCGTAGTTCGGGTAGTAGAACTGATCCTCATTTTCAATGTTCAGCCCGCCTGTGTACCCTGCATCGGCAAGCGCCGTGAAAAAGCCCTTCCAATCGATCACACCCGAGCCCGGCAGCCGAAAGCGCCACCACTTGGCATTGTTAACCGGCTGAATGCCGCCGCGGCGCACCAGAGGCCAGAGGATTTCGGTGTCTTTAAGATGGACGTTGAAAATGTATTGGCCGAATTCGCGAGTGGCTTCGACCGGGTCGATCATCTGCCACGCGAGATGCGACGGGTCCATCTGGATGCCGACGTACGGCGAGCCGTTAAATGCGCGGAGCAGCGCCGCGAAAGCCGCGGGGCTAGTCGCGATATTAGCAGGATTGACGTAGGGCTCCCAGAGGATTCTGACTCTGTACTTTTCGCACGAGCGGAAATACTGCGATTCGTAAGCCTTGACGATCTCCTGCACCTGCTCATCGAGTGATCGGCCGGCGATAGCGCCAGAAGAGCCGCCGATAAACGATACGCCTAGGCGGCCAGCCAGCTCGATCATTTTCACGAACCGCTGCTGGGCAGCGGGGTCGAGATGGTTTCCGCCTCCATTCAGAGCGACCAAAGTCAATCCGCGAGCCACAAACGAGCGCTTCACTTCTGCGAGCTGCTCGTCGGTCGAGTCTGGCGAGATGAGGCCGCCGGCTGCCAATTGCAGACAGGTGAATCCCTCCTGTCCGGCGAAGGCGATATTGGCAGGCGAGTAGCGGCAGTAGATGCCCAGCTTAGGCTTCCAACCAGCTGCGGCGGCACGAGCCGCAGCTGCCGCGACTGCGGACTGGAGAATCGCGCGGCGCGTCATTTGGGTGCGGCTTGAGAGAACGGTCATCCTTCCGCATTATATGCCCGATGGCGGCCATTCTTCGCGGGGCCTAAAGTGGGGGACGTACTCGGATTCAGATAATTCGACGACTGGCGCTACCGCCCGACCTACGATGGCTTCCGCTATTGCGGGGTGCCGTCGATCTGGATATCCAAGATCTTTGGTCTATCCGGCGTGAGGGTGGCCTATCCCTTCGACCCTGATCGGCAATCCCGGAGTACGGACTATCGTCGCTCCCTCTATAGCTGTTTCACTCCGCGACCCAGGCCGTCAAGGTCATACGAGAGTTCCCAGTCGTTTGGCACCCTTCACTCGTCGAATCCCCGCCGCGAGCTCGGGGCTCAAGAGTCCGGAATCCGACGCCTCATAGGCAAGCCGCCGAACGGCGGCCAGCCGAACGTTAATCGTCGACGGAGCCAGATTCTTCTGCTCCAGGAAAAACCGATATCGAAGCACTACAGTTCGATTGAACGCCAGGTGGGGTTCAGAGCAGTACCACTCGATGAACTCATCGATGGCATGGCCGTAGGATTCTTGCGAGCTCGTCGCCGCGAGCGAATTTACGACCGAGTTCTTCGAATGTTCGAGGTCCGGGAACCGAAGGATTGTCTTTGGCTTTTGTCGTTTTGTCGTCTTTTGTCGTCGTGCCATACTGGCGGCCTCCTGGGCCGCGGTTTCAGTATGAATCGGGAAACCTCGCACCGCAGTTCCCGGAACGCCGTTTGGGACCGATTGCGTCCACCGGGGAGCCCCGACCAACCGGCGATTTTGCGGGCCGCCCGAATCGCAGCAACCGCCACCTTCGACAAATCATATGAGGTACGGCCCCTAAACACCACAATGCGGATCGAGGCGCTTTTGTGTGGGCGTGGCTTCGCTGGAGTAGCATGTAAGAAGCCATGCCGTTTACAACCAGAAGTTCCGCCTTGAGGTGACACCCGATGCCGGTCATACATTTCCTGAACGTGAACAATGGAGACTGCTCCATCCTCCAACACGGGTCGGGTAGAGTTACAGTGATCGATGTCTGTAATGCACGCGCCGAGACGCCATTTGACGAACTCAGCGAGACGATTGACAGGCTAGTAGGTCAGGCAGAAGTTTTGGAGAAGGGCGTCGCGGGAAACTTCCAACAGAAGAAATACCCAGTTAACCCGATTCGGTACTAAAGCAACACGCGATAAATGAGGTGTTCCGATTTGTCGTTACCCACCCTGATATGGATCACCTGGACGGAATCGAGGACTTCTTCGCTGCCTTTACGCCAGCCAACATGTGGGACACCGATAATAGGGAGGTCAACGATTTTAGCGAGAGCATCGGAAGATACAAAGAAGCGGATTGGTTATTTTACAAAAGCCTTAGAGACGGCGGGCCGAATCGAAACCCGAGGCGACTAACCCTTTACTCTGGAAGTCTCGGCGCGTATTACAACCAAGGGGATGGAGAGACGAGCGGCGGCGATGGCATTCACATTCTTGCACCTACGGAGCATCTTATTGCTAATGCGAACGAATGCGGCGACTACAATGACTGCTCGTACGTCCTCCTTTACCGCGCCAATGGGCACCGGATCGTTTTCGGCGGAGACTCTCATGATCGGTCGTGGGAGCACATACTTGATGAACATGGGGCAGCCTAGACGCTAGGGGATCAGGCGAACAACAGCCGTCCTTTTGGCGCAGGTATAGACCGCCCCAATTCCTGAGCGGTTTCGATCCATTCCTGAATCGCGGTTTCGGCATTCGCCAACGCCTCCTGTCGAGTGGGACCATCAGCGGCGCAACCGGGCAACTCAGGAACTTCTGCGATGAAGGCGTCATCGTCAATGCTCCAGTAAAGGATGATCTCGTATTTCGTCATTCGGCCCCTTCCGCTAGTTTATATCTGATGATCACAGAGCGAACCTGCTTGACCTGGTAGGGCTTCGCTAGAGAACCACGCGGCTGCAGATTCAGGATCTCAGCCACGCCCCGTTTGGAAAAGATGATGATCGCCTCTGATGCGCTCGGCGAAAGAGGAGTCCGCGGTGGTGGAACCGCCGATGGGCCCATTGAGCCAAAAAACCGGAATTTGGCTCTATAGGAGCCTTGCCAGAGACCCATTTTGAACTTTTTGGAATTAATTCCCGGCCTCTCGGCCACGGTTCTAACCGAAGGTTGATTGCAGGAAGCAGATCTCATATGTAGGACGTCAGTTCCGCGTAGACAGCGGAAGGCGATACAGCAAAGGCAGGAGCCGGACAACGGCTTGTTCGGGCAAGACTTGGGATTGGCGATGTATCGGAGGCAACGATCAAAGCTGCGCCGTGCGGCGGAGAGTCCGACGATCGTCACGGAATTCCTCTACACCGTAATGGATCGGAATTCGACGTTCTGCCGTTTCTAAACCTGAGACGACCGCCCGCGGTACGAATAATCCGGCTATTGACATTCGACAGGAACGGTCCTAATCTTCATATAGACTTTCTATATGAGGATCTTCAGCCGCAGAAATTCTGAAGCCGACCTGGACGCGGAACTCCGTGCTTATCTCGATCTGTTGACCGACGAAAACCTTCACGCCGGCATGCCGCCGGAAGCCGCCCGCCGCGCCGCCGTGTTGAAGCTTGACGGCATGGCGCAGGTGAAAGAGCAATGCCGCGAGGTGCGTCCGTTCCACTGGCTCACCGGCTTCTGGCAGGATGTCCGCTGCGCCTTCCGCAGCATGCGCAAGCACCCTGGATTCACGGCGGTTGCGCTGCTTTCGCTTGCCCTCGGCATCGGCGCCAATGCGGCCATCTTCAGCTTGTTTTATAACGCGCTCATCCGGCCTCTTCCGTACCGCAACGATGCCCAACTGCTGTTCATCGGCCGGGACATGGATGGCGGCCGGCCTTTTATCGCCTCACCAGAATTCGGTAACTGGCACGACAACATTCACGAATTGGAGGGCGTGGCCGCAAGGGGAAGCGACGATTACAACATGACGGGAACCGGTACGCCGGAGCGGGTACACGCGGCCGTGGTTACCACGAATTTCTTAACCGTGCTGGGCGTCAGCCCCGCCATGGGGCGCGATTTCATCGCGGCAGAGGGTCATCCGGGAGCGCCAGGCGTCGCGCTGCTCACCGATTCCATGTGGAGGCGGAACTTCGGCGGCAGCCCCGCCGCGGTTGGCAAAATCGTGTCCTTGAACGACCGGGCTTACACTGTGACCGGCGTATTGCCGCGCGAATTTCGCTTTCCCGGCGACGATGACGTGGAGTTGATCGTCCCATTCCAGGACACCGGATTCGCGTGGACCGATCGGGGGCACATCATCCTCCAAGTCTTCGGGCGCTTGCGGCCGGGCGTCACCCTTCGGCAAGCGGCAACCGAACTCCAGGCCATTACGGAACGCGACCGCGCCAATATCCCGCCCTTCTTCCAGCACGCATTGTTGCGCAACCGACTGGTCTTAGTTCCTCTACGCGAATGGCTTGTCGGAGACCGGCGTCCGGCTCTTGCGGCGCTGCTGGGCGCAGTGGGGCTGCTGCTGCTGATTGCATGCGTCAACGTCGCCAACCTGCAACTGGCGCGCGCTACGGAACGGCAGCGCGAAATCGGGCTTCGCGCCGCGCTGGGAGCGAGCCGCGCCCGGCTGGCTCGGTGGTTGATCATCGAAAATTTGACGCTCAGCGCGATGGCCGGCGGGTTGGGAATTGCAGTCGCCTACGCACTCACCACACTGCTGCGGCATGCGCCGGGGTTCCCGCTGGCTGGCTCCGGCGATCTGCAAACCGGCTGGATACTCTGGGCCGCAACCTTCGCGATCTCAGCCCTCACGGGGTTGGCCGCGGGACTCGCGCCCGCGTTGGCCGGGCCGCGCGTTGAGTTGAATGAGGTCTTGAAGCGCGGCGCCCTCTCTATCGCCGGCGGATACCGCTCGCGCCTTCGCGCAACGCTAGTGATGACTCAAGTGGCGCTGGCGCTCGCGTTGTTGGTGGGCGCGGGCCTGCTAATGCGCAGTATGCAGCGCGTTCTCTCCGTAGATTTCGGATTCCGTGCCGAAAACCTGCTCACCTTGCAGATGCGCCTGGCTCGTTCCCGCTATCCAATCGCTAAACGGGACCCGTTCGTAGACGCGCTACTGGACAAGGTCCGAAGGCTACCCGGCGTGGAATCGGCCGCCATAACCACTGCGCTCCCGCTGACCCCCACCACTAATCTGGCGTCCGTCTTGTTCGAGGGCCAACCGGAGCCGCCGCCTGGGCAAAGGCCCAATTTCTCTCTCAGCGAGGTCACACCGGAGTATTTCCACACCATGGGAATCCCACTGATGTCCGGCCGGAATTTCGACCGCACCGTTTCCACTGGCAGCCCCCTGGTAGTCATCGTCAACCAGGCCTTCGCCAAACGCTTCTACCCGGGGGGTACGGCCACGGGCAAGCGCATCCGGCTATATGGAGTCCCCGAATACGCCACCATAATCGGTGTGGCCGCGGACGTTCGGTATAAAGGAAGAGAAATCGCAGCCGATCCGCAGCTTTTCGTGACCTCCGTCGTCGTCTATATCCCCACGCTCGGCCTTGTCGTTCACACCAAGAACGACCCTGCCTCACTGGTCTCAGCCGTCCGCGCCGCCGTTTGGTCCGTCGACAAAGAACAGCCCGTCTATGATGTCCAAGCCATGCAATCTCGCGTCGCCGAGAATGGCGGACACCGGCGCACCCAGACCATTCTGCTCACGGCGTTCGGTCTTCTCGCGATGTGCCTCGCGGCGATCGGCATTTACGGCGTGGTGTCCGAAGCCGTGAATCAGCGCACGCGCGAGATCGGTGTCCGCATGGCGCTGGGGCCGGATGCCAAGGATGTGGTGGGAATGGTGATGCGCCGCAGTCTTGGTCTGGCCGTAATCGGAATCGCCGTGGGATTGGCCGCGAGTCTCTATCTCACGCGTTTCCTGCAATCGCTGCTCTTCGGCGTCAAGGCGACCGACGCGCTGGCGTTCGCCGGCGCTGGGGCCGTGCTGCTGGGCGTGGCGCTTCTGGCCGGATATCTGCCGGCGCGGCGCGCCTCGCGTATCGACCCAGCTGCCGTTCTGCGAAGTGAGTAGTTCCGATCGGACCCGCGACCGCAAGGGAGTGATTTTCCACCACAAGATCACCGGTCGCAGCCCTGGCAACGCTAGAATAGAAGTATGAAGCTTTGTGCGCTCTTGCTGGCCGCCCTGATCCCGTGCCTGGGCCAGCCCCTTCCTGCCGACAAGGACAAGGCGTTTGGGAATCCTTCGGCGGCTTTCCGCCTGGATATCTTCAGCGATTTCGAGTGTCCCGCCTGCCGCGAGTATCATATGCAAATCCTGCCGCAGGTCGAGAAGGATTACGGCGGCAGCGGCAAGATCTATATCGTGAGCCACGAGTTTCCGCTGAACATTCCAGCGCACAAATACTCTCGCGAGGCCGCCTACTATGCCACCGCGGCGGCGCGCGTTGGCAAGTACGAGGCCGTAGCCGATCGGCTGTTTCTGACTCAGGCGGCATGGGGCGAGAGCGGCAAGGTATGGGAAACGGTCGCGGCTGTGCTCACCCCCGCCGAGCAGAAGAAGGTGCTGGCGCTGGCGAAAGATCCGGCGGTGATGGCCGAAGTGCAGAGCGATTACGATTTGGGAATGCGGCTCGGAGTAAACTCGACCCCCAGCCTGTTCCTCACGCACGGAATGCGGCGGTTCCCGCTGCCGAACTTCAACAACTATACGCTCTTCCGGTCGATGGTCGATGGCCTTAAGTAAGCTTGTCCGCATTTTGCTGGTGGTTCTGCGCGTTGGGCTCGGCGCAATTTTCGTCTACGCCGCGTGGATCAAACTGCGCGACCCGTGGCAGCTCTTTGCCATGAGCATCGATTCCTACCGGATTCTGCCTCTTGGAGCCGTGGAGCTGGCAGCGCGCATCATCCCTTGGCTGGAGCTGGCCGTGGGACTGTTGCTGATCGCGGGCCTGTGGCTGCGAATTTCAGGCTCCATTGTTTCGCTGCTGCTGCTGACATTCTTCGTCCTCATGCTGCGGGCGTACGCCAAAGGCATGGCCATCGACTGCGGGTGCTTCGGCCCGGGCGAGACAATTTCGTGGAAGACGCTGCTGCGCGACGGCACGCTGGTAGCGGCCGCGCTGCTGTTAACCACGATGGCCTTCCTGAACCGCCCCAAGACCGCGGCATGAGCGCGGACACTGACCCTGGCGGCGAAAACCAGCGCATCCGCGAGCGGCGAGAGCCGGCTGAAAGCCAGCTGCAGACAGGGTTGCCTGCCCCACAAGACGACGTTCTTCAGCGCGAGCTGGCGTACCACGAAAAGCTCTATTCCGGATTCGCTCAGGCACATTTTGCCCGCCCCGCGGTGCGGGCGTTGAGGGCGCACATGGCGCAGCGGATCTTGCGGATGACCGGCGCCGGCGAGAACTCGCGCGTGCTCAGCCTGGGATGCGGCATCGGCGACACGGAATTGCTGCTTGCGCCGCATGTGCGCGAAATTGTGGGTGCGGATCTGTCTCCGGCGGCCATCCGCCAGGCGCGCGCCGACGCGCAGCGCCTGGGCATTCGCAACGCGCGCTTCGAAGTGGGCAGCGAGGCGCCCGGCCGCTACGACGCGGTGATTGCCATCTTCTTTCTGCACCACCTGCCGGATACGGCGCTGGCGGAACTGCCAGGGAAGTTACGGGAGTGCCTCGAGCCCGGTGGCGTCTTCTATTCGCTTGACCCCAGCCGGGACCGGCTTTCGGGCGTAGTGGGCCGCAAGCTCATTCCAGCTTTGATGAAGAAGTATCAGACCGCCGACGAGCGCGAGCTGGAAGCGGCCGCGACCGCCAGCCTGTTCCGCTGCGCCGGCTTCGAAGTCCGCGCCGATGTATACGATTTCGGGTCGTCGCCGCTGGCGGGGTTGTTGCCGGGATGGCGGTTCGGCTACCGCGTTGCGCGCGCGCTGGACGATGCGCTGCTGCTTTTGCCGGCGCTGCGGCGGCGCGGCAGCAATTTTGAGTTGATCGTGACGCGGCGCGCTAGTGTATCGCGATCGTCGAACCAGCGCCAGCACCGCTAAAAGCGACGGTTAAACCATTCGGCGCTGGCTTTTTCTGTGTATACGTCGCCCAGTGGCCTCTGAAATCAGGCAGGTAGATTCAATAAACGGTAGTCTTCGATTTCGCATGCTACGCCGTAGGATTGCCGCTCGCCTGCTGGTTCGACCCGTACGACCCGGACCTTGCATTCCAAAGACGATCCGCGGCCATTATGGGAAGGCTGGCGCGAAGGTACATGCAGCCTGCACGTTACCAGATCGCCGGCGATCATGGGGACGGGAGAGAAACAATGGAATCCAGAGCTGCTCAGGTTTTCCGTCGTGGTCTCGACCATGCGACCCAAATTCACTCCGAAAAAGCATACCTGCCAATGCACATGGGACCGCAACCGCTTCCGGCGCTCTGGACGACTGACCATAAAGTAATGTCGGCTGTTGCACTTTCCATGCCATCGGAGCCAGCCCTCCATTTGCCGGAAATGCGCGTCACCAATAACCCGAAGTCCTAACCTTTTTCCAATCCGCATCCCGCGACACTTGTAAAGATCGAAGACCAGGTACGGTTATAGCAGTACTAAGCCATGAGCCCACCCAGAGAGCCACCCCCCACGGGGTTATCCCTGAGTCCCTAGTTTCGAGATATCGATCATTTTGATTGGAACAACTCCATCGACGGCCACGCTAACCTCTAGAGCCGACGTGCCGCTGGCGGCGGCTGGCACGGAAGCACACTCAGTTAACTGCGATGCCGTTACGTAGCGCACAAATTGCTCACATAAACCCACGTTCTAGCCCCTTTTTCGGTATTGGCGCTGGGGCGCGGCTAGGCGAACGCCGTGCTTGGGGAGGGCCTGCGCATTCTACTGTTCCTCTTGAGGACACTTACCCGGCTCCGCATTCGGCCGGATCAATAACCAAATCGAGACTTGGCGCGGAGCGACTGCTCGCTGTTTGAAAGACCTGACCGAATCGAATCATAGGTCCTAAGGCAAATACCCTAGAGAGAAACAAAACCGTAATATGTCCTCCGCTTTGGTAGGTTCCACCTTTTCACACTATTTACCTCGCCACCACGTGTTAAGCTATCTTATAGGTCAATTCCGCCAAATACTGCGCGGATTGCCGCTGATGGAAATAAACATGCTCAATACGACGGCGCCCCTCATGCAAACGCAGCTAGAATACACCCATCAGCCGACCCAGTTGATCCTGCCTCCCGAAACGGCGCCGCTGTGGTACGCGGTGCGCGTGCGGTCCAAATTCGAGCGGAATGTAAGCATCGTATTGGAGCACAAAGGCGTGGAGCAGTTCCTGCCGACGTACCGCTCCCGCCGGACTTGGACTGATCGTACGAAAACGTTGGACTTGCCGCTCTTTCCGGGTTACGTCTTCTGTCGAATCCCTCTGGAACAAAGGAATCGAGTTGTCACCACGGATGGCGTCGTAGGGCTTGTCGGCGCGGGGCGGCAACCGATTCCGGTAAGTGATATGGAGATCGAGGCAATCCGCACGATGATCCATTCCCAAGTGGAAGCCCAGCCTTGGCCTTTCCTCAAGATCGGCCAGACGGTGCGCATCTGCCGCGGATCTTTGTCGGGTATCGAGGGTATACTGATCAGGGTCAAGAATTCCTGGCGTCTGGTTGTCTCCTTAACCTTGCTTGAGCGGTCTGTGGCTGTCGAGATCGACGCGGCCAACGTCTCGCCGGTCCGCTGAGTTTCTAGTACCGGATTTCTCATCGAATTTGATGAAAAACCCGGCTAGGGGGATTTACAGCTTGGCGTACGTGAACGATCAAGTCGGACCCCGCTTTTTACCTTAGCCCGCCCCTTAAAACCATCACTTCAGCCACCTTCTGCGTACCCAAAGATGCTCTCCGGGACCACTAAGTTGGACAAAGTTCTAGTAGTCCCATAAATTATTCAGTACGGTATCCTGACACTACCAAATTATTGGTACTCTTTCCCCTTGACTTGATGTGGAAGTAAGGTATGCTTGGCACTAGTTAGAGGGATGGGCTCTCGGGTTGAAACAACCTTTGCAAAGATGGGTATCAATGTCGTCGGCAAAGTTTCCGAAGCCGTTTCTCGTAGTCCGATTATTAGGAACTTCCTGATGGATGTAAGACTCGTTACCCAAGATCGCGAACTGCTCAAAATGTGCCGTGAGATTGTTACAAATCTCCCGCACCAACATTGCAGCTTTTCTGCCTCGGCGTCCGATGACGGCGAGGGGGAAGCGGACGTCTTTCTCTGGGATTTCGAACCTCATACGACGCGCCTGCCGGATATCGACGGCAATCCTTCGAAACATCTGTTCCTCGTGCATCGCAACGATCTGCCATTATTTCGCGACCGGATCCCAGCCGCCGAAGCTAGAATTTTCCTCAAACCGGTCAGGCGGGCAACTCTGGAGGTATTTTTGGCTCAGGCACTGGCTGCCTACCGGGATCGCGAAGCGGCGACGACCTCGTTGCGCGCCGATCGCGATGAGATTTTGCAGTGTCTTATTGAAACGAATTTGAGGCTCCAGGAATACGACCAGGAACGTACCACGTTTCTCGCCCGGGCCGTTCACGATTTTCGGGCGCCTCTGACGGCTTTGAGCGGCTACTGCGGGCTGCTGTTGAGTGAGCCTCTGGGGCCTTTAAGCGAAGACCAGAAAGAGGTCCTGCGGCGCATGCAGCACAGCGCCAAGCGTCTGTCGCGGATGACCAGCGCCATGTTTCAGTTGAGCGTGGGCCGGCAAGTCAAGAGGCTCCCCGACCTGAGGCCGGGCGACATCCGGGAGTGCCTGGAACAGGCGCTTCATGAGATCACGCCCTTTGCCGACGAGAAGGGCATCGCGGTGCGCGTCGACCTGGCCCCTTGCGATCTTCCCCTCTACTTCGAAGCCGGCCAAATGGAGCAGGTTTTGATCAATGTGCTCGATAACGCGTGTAAGTTCACGCCCAGGTCCGGTTCGATCGATATCCGTGGTTATCCCTTCTTCTGGGAGCGCCGAATGAGCAAATCCGCTTTGCCGCCGGGAGCGGAACGGCGGTGGCGCACCACCACCGAACCCAACACCTATCGCGTGGACATCCAGGATTCCGGCAGCGCCATACCAGAGGAGCATCTGGAACGTATCTTTGAGGAATACACTTCTTACTCCGGCGGGCGGGACCGGTCCGGAGGCGGACTCGGACTAGCCATCACACGCATGATCGTGAATCAGCACGACGGCGCTGTGTGGGCTGAAAACGCAGATTCCGGACCTATGTTTTCATTTGTTCTTCCCATGTACCGGCGAGAACCTTTATATACAGCAGAGCAATTGGGCGAAACAGCAAAAGAGGAGCAACTGTCAAATGCAAGATGTTAAGAATGGCCGCACAATTCTCGTAGGTGAAGATGAATTGGAAGTCCGCGGATACCTCGAGATGGCTCTAAAATGCCTCGGCTACTCCGTAGAGCTGGCGCAGGATGGGGACGAAGTGCTGGCCTGCTTACAATCGTCCCGGACAGATTTCGCGGCCATACTGCTGGATATCGTCATGCCAAGCCGGGACGGTATGGATACGCTACGCGAGATCCGCCGCATGAATACCGAGATACCCGTCATTGTGGTTTCCGGCGCTTCTTCCACGATGAACATTGTTACTGCCATGAAAAACGGCGGGACCGATTTTCTTACCAAGCCGGTGGCGCACGAAGATCTGCGAAAGGCGATTACCCGCGCCCTGGAAAACAAAGGCACGGAATACCTGCCTCCCGCGCGGAATGCTGCCCCCGTCACGAGGGTTTTCGTCGGTCGCAATCCTCAGATGAAGGAAATCCAAACGCTGATCGGGCAGATCGGCTGGTTTGAACCGCCGGTCCTGATACAGGGCGAGACTGGCAGCGGCAAGGAAGTGGTTGCGCGCGAGTTGCATGCCCAATCACCCCGAGCGCATAGATCGTTCTTGAAGCTGAATTGCGCGGCGCTTCCCACCGAATTGGTCGAGAGCGAGCTGTTTGGGTACGAGCGTGGCGCCTTCACCGGGGCATTTCAGAAAAAAGCCGGCATGTTCGAAATGGCGGACGGCGGCACCATCCTGCTGGATGAAATCGGCGATATGGACGTGCGGCTCCAGGCCAAGCTTTTGCAAGTTCTCCAGGATCATGAATTCCAGCGCATCGGCGGCAAGGAAACCATCAAGGTCGATGTCCGCGTAATTGCCGCGACCCACCGCGACCTGGAGAAGGCAATCGCGGACCGGACCTTTCGCGAAGATCTGTACTACCGCCTGAATGTGATCAACATTGTTATGCCGCCGCTTCGGGAACGCAGCGAGGACATCATTCCCCTGGCGGAATTCCTGATGAAGAAGCACGCCTCACAGAACGTAGCCAATCCGGTGATTACTGCCGAGCTGAGGCACGCGATGTTGAGCCACCATTGGCCGGGCAACGTGCGCGAGCTGGAAAACTTCGTGCGAAAGTTTGTCATCTTGAGAGAGCCTGACTCGCTGGCCCGCGAGTTGCGCGCCAAAATTGCGCGCAAGTCGATGATTTCCGCGGCGATGCCCGAGATGTATACCGCTCCCGCCCATCAGATCGCTGAGCGGCCCATTCTGGAACAGGTGACCCGGGCCAAGCGGCAGGCCGAAACAGAAGCCATCCTTGCAACCCTGAATTCCACCCGGTGGAACCGGAAACAGGCAGCCGTGCTGTTGAAGATCGACTACAAGGCGCTGCTGTATAAGATGAAGAAGCTTGGCATTGAGGACACGGAAACGCCAGACCAGCGGCCTGACCCTGTACACCTGGAAGAGCCGGTATGGCGGGATGGACATCAACAAGCCGCAGCCATCGAGAGCGCTGGATAACCAATCGGCCGTTGTAGGGCGGACCCGCCGGTCCGCGCAGGTCCCCCTGGACCCGCCCCTCGCCCAGCCAATCAGCCCCATGCGATCTCTGAGAGGCCGACCGGGGGATCGGCCGCGGACCAGGGGGGCCCACGGGGGGCCCACCCTACTCACGAACGCGTAGCATCGTTAGCCGGCTTAGTCTTTTAATCCAAGATCCGCCAGCGCCTCCGGCACATCTTCCCAGATCAGCCTGGCCTCTCCCCAGCCCTGCCGCCGCAGGTATCGAGCGCGCAGCCACGCCGCTAGAAAGAGAGTCAGTCCGAATAGAAATGTCGCAGTAAGTTGGCTCAGAGTGGCAACGATAATCGAAAGCGCCGGCGCCAGAAAGAAGACCGCCGCCATATAACTCCCAATAACGCTTGTCAGCGGCTTCTTCCCGGGCGCATAAGAGCACGCAAACGGTAGCTGCTGCCAGTTATAAAAGAGCAGTTCGAAGATAGTGAGCGATACCAGCGCCTGCAGCGCCATCATCCGCGCGGCCACGCTCCATCCCAGCGTCATCACCGCAGGTGGCGCCAGCAGAATGTAGATCGGCAGGATGGCATAGACCATCACAAACCTCTCCACGGCGGACATCCACTGCGCCCGGCCTTAGCTTTCCGTCATGCGGAAGATCCAGTTGGCGCCCGGTTCCACCGGTATCGAGAGCGCGTGACGCAGTCCGGGGATAAAGATCATTGACGCAGCCAGCGGCCAATACAATGTCATGAACCGAAGCATCGTGTCCCAATCGATCTCCCAGTTCGTGGCCGCCAGCGCCAGCAGCACGCTGTTCAGCAGAATTCCCAGCGCCAACCCGCCGTATGCCAGCAGCAGGAGCCGATGCGTCCGGCTGCGGACCAGCGCCGTATCCATGAAGTGAAAAATAGCGGCTTGATGGGGCTCCCGCGTGAGCAGGCCGGCGATACTCCACTGCCGCACGGAAGGCGATTCGAGCGCGCTCCCCGATTCCACCATCAGCTTCCGGTAGCGCCGGTAGCTCACGAAATACGCCAGCACCGCGAGGGTAACCGCGCAGCCCGTAGCCAGCGCCGCGCGGCCGGCCATGGCGCGCAAGAACGGATCCCGATTGCCGGCCAGAACCTGCTGAAGCCCGGCGAACCAAACTGGCGGCGCCCACGGGAATTGCGGAAAGAGCGTAACGGCCTGTTCTGGCCGGTCCCCGATGTGCCAGCTTTCGAGCGCCGCCAGGAAGAATGCGGCCGCAAGCACTCCCTGCGCATACGCCGAAACCCGCGCGTGAAGCTTCGCCGGCAGCAGGTTTGCCAGCGCGCCCTGCAGCGCAACCATACTAAACAGCGCGAACACACAGGCCAGCGCGGACGCCGCGCCCCGGGATGGCGCCATCAGACTCAGGGGCGCATTCAGCGCCGCCACCACGCCGGCCGCGAAAACCAGGAACGCCGTGAACCGCGCCAGGAAAATCTGCCGCGGCCGGATGGGAAGCGAGGCCAGCGCCATATAATCGCGGCGGCTGGGCAACAGCATCTGCCATTGAAGCATTGCCAGCAATCCCGCTTCGCCAGGAACAGCGTGATCTGCCCGGCCTCATCGGCCAGCAGCGGCGCGCGGAAGACGTCTGGCCCGGGCAATCGGGAAAGGCGCTGGTAACGAGCGGCCTTAGGCAGCAGCACCGCCGTGTGCAGCAATAGCATGAATGCGCCGACCGCCACTGGCCGCCACCGCTCCCGTCCGGTGAAGAGCTCGCTATCGAACATGCGCGCCAGAAAGTGGCGCGTCAGCTCGAACACCGGCCCGTGTGTCTCTTCGATTCGGTTCAAGCCTGCATCACCTCGATGATCTGGTCCGCCGCGGCCGCCGTATCACCCTCTTCGGTCAGCTCGGCGAAGATATCCTCGAGCGAGGGCAATTGCATCAGCTCGCGCAGCCGATCGATGGAATCGTCCGCCACTACGCGCCCCTTGCTGAGAATCACGACGCGTGAGCAGACCTTTTCCACCACGTCCAGAACGTGCGAGCTGAACAGGATCGTCTTCCCCTGCGCCGCCAGCTTTTGCAGAAGCTCGCGAAACACCAGCGCCGCTCCCACGTCCAGGCCGGACATAGGTTCGTCCAGAATCAGTAAGTCGGGATTGTGCAGCAGCGCGGCCGAGAGCAGAATCTTTTGCCGCATGCCCTTGGAGTAGAAAGTCACCGGCGCATCTTTGTCGCTCCACAGCGAAAAGAGGCGCAGGAAGCCGTCGATCTTGGCTTCCAATGCAGCGCGCGGAATCCCGCGAAGCCGTCCCGCCAGTTGCAGGTACTCGCGCCCGGAAAGATGCGGATAGAGATTCGGTTCCTCCGGCACGTACCCGAGCCGGCGCTGGAAAGCCGGAAGATCTTCGATGACGCTTCGCCCGTCCATCAGGACCCGGCCCTCACTCGGTTCCAGCAACCCGATGAGGACCTTCACCGTAGTGCTTTTCCCGGCGCCGTTCGGCCCCAGATAGCCGAGAATCTCACCCGGGCGAATGGAAAAGCTGACATCCTGAACCGCCGCAACACGGTGGTAGCGCTTGGTGAGGCCCTCGATTTCCAGCATGGCGATTAGACAAAGCTTGGCGGAGCTTTGTTCCCAACCCGCGCCTGACGATGCGGCGAATGCCTTACAACCGTAGTCCCCTTACTGTACTGGCCGCGGGGTTTCCCAAAGCCGCCGCGATGGCTTGATTCCAGCTCGTTTGCTGCAGGGAATCCTTGCCGTGATCGGTCTGCGTGTCGTATGCGGAATCGATCGCCTGCGCGTTGCTGCGGTGCGTCTGCTGTATGGTCTGCACTTGCGTATTGAGCGCCCTTGAGGAGGAATCCGTAGCGGCTCCAAGATCCCGGGCCATAGCCTTGGCGACCAGGATCAAGAGATCGTAATGCCCTTGCTCATGCCGCAGCAGATCGGCCGTTTGCGTCGCGGAACGCAGCACGATGGTGTCTTGCGGTACGGGCGCCACCGTGATGGTGAACGAATTCAGGCGAAACACGCCATTGGTGTTCACTACCTGAACGTTCGGCGGCAATCGCATCTCCGGATGAATCTGGGCTACCTCGTCGCCCGACAGGTCGGGACTGGAGCCGACCACTTGAAAATTCGACCAACTCAGATTGATCGGATTGGCAATTACGTTGACCGCCATTCTTCCTCCAATTGGGAAATGCCTTTCAAGGCGGCCAGCAAAGGTGGCCCCGTGCGGCTAAACCCCATCCTATTATTATGCGCGTTCGGGTCGGCGGCCGTACCGTCAACAAGTTATGCAAGCCGCATCGGATGTAGGGGCCATGCACACCTATCCGGAAGATCGGGATGTGGCTGAATGCCAACCGATGACCTTGGGGTTGAGAGTGGACGCCGCGCGGGATATCCCCCACGGTCCGCGATAGGCGGATGCCCAACGCGCAAGCCAGACGAAGGCGCCACCAGCGCGGGCGAAAGCGCTGGCATGAAGCCGCCGCTGGCTTTCCCCCAGGCGCCAGCCAGCTGGTGAAACTGGGTGGTGAAACTGGGATACGAGATGCAGCTTTGATTGTTATAATCAAGCTCGCGGAGCAACCTCCGGGCTGACCCGCCACGGAGAGGAGAACTTATGTGCCAGATGAAACGGCGTTCGTTTCTGGGTTCGTCCGCGACGCTTGTGGGCGGCGGTCTGATCGCCGGCCAAAAGGGTCACGCCCAGAACCACGCTTCCAGCAACCCGAGCGGTATGCATGGCCACGTCCACACAGTCTCGGTGATGACCGAAACCGCCAATCGCTTGCTAGCCGCGCTCAGCCCGGAACAGAAGGCCAAGGCGACCTTCCCGTTCCAGGACGAAGAACGCATGCATTGGTTCTATGTTCCAATCGACCGCAAAGGTCTGACGCTGGGCGAAATGAGTCCTTACCAGAGACATCTCGCCAGCGCGCTGCTGGCTTCCGGGCTAAGCCAGTCCGGGTACATCAAGGCAGTCACCATCATGAGTCTTGAAGACGTGTTGAAGGTGATGGAAAACGACAGCGGGGCGCGCCGCAACCCCGAAAAATATCACTTCACGATTTTTGGCACTCCCTCCGACTCCGGCGCCTGGGGCTACCGCGTGGAGGGCCACCACATCAGCCAGAACTATACGGTGACGAATGGGCAGGTGGTGGATGGGCCGAGCTTCTTCGGCTCGAATCCGGCCGAAGTGAAGCAAGGGCCGCGCAAGGGGCTGCGCGTGCTCGCGCCTGAAGACGACCTGGGCTTCGAAGTGATTCATGCGCTGGATGAGCGGCTGCAAAAGGCTGCCATCGTCGACCCCAAAGCATACAGTGACATCCTGACCACCAACACGCGGACCGCCGCTTTGAAAGGCCAGCCGTCGGGGCTTTCCGCTTCGAAAATGAACGCCAAACAGTACGAAGCGCTGCGGGCGCTGGCCGAGCTCTACGCGCGCAACCTGCCGAGTGACATCGCGCAGCGGCGCATCGACCAGATCGACAAGGCTGGCCGCAACGCCTGGTTCGCCTGGGCAGGTGGCGCCAAACCGGGCGATCCGCATTATTACCGCGTGCAGTCGCCCTCCTTTATGATCGAATTCGATATGACGCAGGACAATGCCAACCACATACACTCAGTCTGGCGTGACTTGAACGGCGATTTCGGCGGCGATCTGCTCAAGGCGCATTACGAAAACAGCCACCAGAATCAACTGGCTTAGCGACGAAAATGGAGATGATCGTCACCACCGGGCGCAGACGCTTCCTCGCATCCCTGGTGGGCGGCTTGTCGAGTTTGGCGCTAGCCGCTCAACAGAGCCCCGCCCCGGCATTCGTGCCGAAACAAAGCGACCGGCCGGAGGCGCTCAGCGGGGACGAACCAGGGTTCAAGGTTATTTTCGACGGCAAGACACTCGACGGCTGGGAGGGCGACCCCAAGTACTGGCGCGCCGCCGACGGCGTCATGACCGGCGAAATCACGCCGTCCACTCTCATCAAGAGCAACACGTTCCTCATCTGGCGCGGCGGGGCGCCGAAAGACTTCGAGTTGAAGGTGGATTACCGCATCACATCCGGAGGGAACAGCGGAATCAACTATCGCAGCTTGGTGGTTCCCGACACAGTGACTCCGGACAACCGGTTCGCCATGCGCGGGTACCAGTGCGACATCGACGGCGAGAACCGCTACACCGGTAATAACTACGAAGAGAAAGGACGCCTGTTCCTGGCAGTGCGCGGACAAGTGACTCACGTAATTGGTACGCGGACGCCGATCATACTCTCCACTCTAGGAGACAACAAGGAGCTGGCTTCGTTGATCACCAGCGACTGGAATTCGATCCACCTTATCGCTCGCGGCAATGTGTTGATGCACATGGTGAACGGACACGTGATGAGCGTCACTATCGACGACGATGTTGCCGGGCGGAAGATGGATGGTCTGATCGGCGTCCAGGTGCACGTGGGCGGTCCGATGAAGATCGAATACCGCAACTGGCGATTGAAAG
>Ga0302326_10010426_pt1 | contig 20142 bp, 23 predicted proteins | sample Palsa_T0_3_FD_202264 | JGI IMG/M metagenome (GOLD analysis project Ga0302326, IMG submission 202264) | Peat permafrost microbial communities from Stordalen Mire near Abisko, Sweden - Palsa_T0_3 | ecosystem: Environmental > Terrestrial > Soil > Palsa > Peat permafrost | place: Sweden: Abisko...
CCCACTGGATATAGGCGCCCTTTCACGGCGCGCCGGAGCTTCGCCCTACCGCGCCGGGCCTTCCCGCCTCGACCTGCCACTTATTTTAACGCCTATGGGGTGAACCCTGAGCTAAGCTTTTTGGCCCTTTCGGGCGGGATGACTGGCGCTAAACACTTACAAGCCTGGCCTCTGCGGCGGGTATTTAACGACAAGCACCGGGCATGGCGCGTATTGCAGGACTCGGTCAGCGGTACTCCCGAGCAGCAAACGTCCAAGACCGGCGGAGCCATGGGAACCGACGACAATGAGATCGACACCCAGTTCTTTGGCTACGTTCACTATTTCTTCAAAGGGGTTCCCAACTCGCAATACCGACTCGGCCTCCAGCCCGTTGCCATGAATCTGTTCAGCGACCAGTGTGAGCTGTGTGGCCGCTTCACGTTTCGCAGTTTCTACATGGATCTTAACCGCATCCTGCTCAAGGTACTGACCGTGATAGAATGCTGCCGGATAATCCGGTATTTGAAAAACATGCAATACCCGAATGCTAGCGCCGGTTAGCGCGGCCAGTCGTGTCGCATATTCTATAGTCTTCTTTGAATGCTCCGAGAAATCGATCGGAACAAGAAATCTACGAAAAGCTATCAAAAGATCACTTTTCACATTGGCAGCATTAAGACGAGAATCTGGACGATGAAAACACGCAATATCATCACCAGGGGATAGACCGCTGCGTAGGCAACAAGCGGCTGATCAGACTTGGTAATACTCGTTGCGAAAGCCAGGGCCGGCGGGTCAGTCATGCTTCCGGCAAGAACCCCACAAATTGTCGGGTAGTCGAGTTTGAAGAACTTTCTGGCCACAAGGCCAGCAATCACCAGCGGTACGAACGTCAATACCGCGCCGGCTGCCATCCAGTAGAAGCCACTCCCGGAAAGCAGGACTTCCAGAAATCGGCTGCCGGACTTGAGGCCGACGCAGGCAAGAAACAAAACAATGCCGATTTCTCGCAGGACCAGGTTTGCTGCTGGCGAAAGATACCAAATCAGTGGGCCGACCCTGCCGACCTGGCTCAAGATTAACGCGACGACCAGAGGACCCCCGGCCAGTCCCAATCGCACCGGAGCGGGCATCCCGGGCAAGGCGAGCGGCAAGCTGCCCAGAACCACACCGAGCAATATTCCAACAAAGACCGGCAATACGTGTGGATGATCCAAGGCCTTCGGTTTGTTGCCTACAAGTTCCCCGACCTGTGCCACCCCATCCTGTGATCCCACGATGAGAAGAAAGTCTCCGAATTGCAACCGCATCTGATCATTCGCTGCGAACTCGACATCTGCCCGGGTAATGCGCGTTATCACTGCACCGTACGTGCGTTCGAAGTTGAGTTCGCCCAGGCTTTTCCCGAGTACTTGGCGTTTCGTGACGTAAAGATGCTCGGTCGTCAGCTCACTAGGAACGCTCTTAATATCAATCGAACTTTTTCGTCCAATAACCGGTTCGAACTCCAGCAGCTTAGCTTTCGGACCGACCAATCGAAGAGCGTCGCCAAGTCGAACGATAGAGTCATCTTCAGGCACAATGACAGCGCCGCTTCGCAGTAATCGTGAGAAGACAACTCCAGCTTCGTTGGCGAAGGGTAAATCTCTCAGAGCCAGACCGTCGACGTTCGGATTGGTGACTTCGAGGTCGATGAAATCCGGCGTTCGCTCACTTGAGGTTGCGGATCTCTCTCCGGTTCTGACCTCCGAGTCGACATCGATGGAAAAGACTCTGCGCACCAACAGCATCGTCAGGATTATGCCGACAATACCGAACGGATAAGCGATGGCGTAGGCCATCCCGAGTATTTCGCCAGAACCCGAATTTGCGCCAGTGACGCCTTGGAGTGCAGCCTGGGCGGCTGCGAGACTCGGTGTATTGGTCGACGAGCCTGAGAACAACCCTCCAATCACCGGTACTGAGAAGTGAAAGAGAAATCGAAAACCAGCCACGAGCAACCCGCCAAGCAAAACAACGCCTGCACCGAGTGCATTCAGCTGAAGACCCTTCTGCTTCAACGAAGAAAAGAAACCGGGCCCGACCTGAAGCCCGACGGTATAAACAAATAACAAAAGGCCAAAGTCTCGGACGAACTCAAGAATCCGTTCGTCGATGCGCATCCCAAGCTGCCCAAAGAAAATTCCCGCAAACAACACGCCAGCAGCGCCCAAACGAACGCCTCGGACCCCCAGACTTCCCAGTGCGAGCCCGGCGGCCCCGACAATACTCAGCGCTAAGACCGCCTTCGCCACTGGGCCCTGCGCCAGAATCTCCATCCATTGAAACATACAAATTCTACCTTAGATCAAAGCCTTTAATTCTTTAGCGAACCGATGGTTTCGCTGAGTTGTTGTTTCAGGCGGCAGATCCTCAAAAACGGTTGTCATTTTCTTTCTATTCCCGGCGCAATCTATACAGTAGAGATCCCGAGCGACCACTCGCAGATTGTCCAGGCCATGCCGTTTTTTGCCTTTTCTATTACAAGCTCTTTCAGGAATCCGTCCGTTTTCCATCTGGTCGATCCGCGATCCAGCGAGCAGCAAATGAAATCAGCTCGGCACTCGTTTTCATTTTCAGCTTTTCTTTAATGTTCGCGCGATGCGCATCCACGGTTTTTGCACTCAGATGAAGCCTCTCGGCGATCTGGCGCGCCAAAAGACCTTCGCCAATGAGTTCGAACACTTCGAATTCGCGATCACTTAGGCTCTCAATCGAAGAACGGTGCGGCGTCATTTGCCCACCCGAGAAAATCTCCAGAATATGCGCGGACATGTATTCACTGACATAAATCTTTCCGCTCAAAACATGACGGATCGCGCGCATCAGTTTCTCGCCGCCTTCATGTTTGGTAATGTACCCGCGAGCGCCGGCGCGCAGGACGCGGTCTGCGTACAGCGATTCATCATGCATGGAAACAACGAGCACAGGGAGGCCGGGATGCATCGCCTTCAGATCCTTGATCAGCTCGAGCCCGCTTTTGCCTGGCAGCGTAATATCCACAAGCATCAAATCGGGCTCGTTAGTCTCAAGCGCGGCGAGTGCTTGGGCTGCGCTCTCGGCTTCCCCGCTCACGATCATGTCAGGTTGGTGATTGATCATGTGCGCAAGTCCGGCGCGGGTCATTGGATGATCGTCCACGATCAATACGCGCACACGTCTGATAGTTGATTTGCCCCGCTTCATCGGGTCGATTTAAGCTTGCATACGACCGTTGTCCCGATACCGGTCCTTGAGTTAATGCCCAAAGTCGCGCCGATCAGCTCCGCACGATATTCCATTATTCGCAAGCCCATGCCGTCCATGATCTCCGATTCGCGAGCGAAACCGGAGCCGCTGTCGGAGATCGTTAAAGTCACTTCACCGCCCGATTCGTTCAGGGCCACGGTCACCGATTTCGCGTGCCCATGGTTGATCGCGTTGCCGATTGCTTCCTGCGCGATACGATACAGGTGCGTGGCCACCGCGTTATTGGTCAAGAGCACCGGTCGACGACACGCGAAATTACACGAGATATTAAAAAGCTTTGCCGTATTCGCGCTTAGCGCTTCCAGCGATGACATCAGGCCATTAGCCTCCAGGTGGACCGGTGACAAACCACGAGCAAGAGTCCGCGCCTCGCGCATTACATCACGCATCAACTCGCCGATTGCCCCTGCCGCGGCTTGTGCAGAAGGATTGTCGGCTAGTTGCTGCACCAGTACGGAATTTCTGAATTCTATTCCCGCGAGTTGCTGGCAGAGCCCGTCGTGCAAATCCTGGCCCATCCGGCTTTGCTCGCGACTGCTGATGCTCAGCAACTCTTCCTCCAAGCCTCTGCGTTCAATCGCCGCCGCCAGAATGCTTGCCACCGACTGAAGAAAATGGATGTCGTCCGGTGTGAATTTGCGCTGCTGCGTTGTGTGAGCTTCAAGCACGCCGTAGGGCCTCGAGCGCCCGTGAATGATGACGGTGATGCCGCTGACCGCTCCATGTTCCAAGAGGAGCGACGACCCGTGGAAACGCTTTTCGTTACGAAGGTCTTCAACGATCACTGGCGACCGGGAAAGTAAGGCAAACCCTGCTTGTGAGTTTGGTCCAGCAGCCAGTTGCACCTCTCCCACATATCCCCCTTTCCAGCCGGCCCCAGCGCGCAAGAGCAATGATTTTCGGTCCTGGGAGAGTTCCAGCATCTTGCAAAACTCGACTCCGAGAATTTGCTGGACGAGCGATACGGCGTCCTCCAGCAGCGTCGTCAGATCGAGACCCTCTAACGCGTGCTGGCTCAAGTCCGAGATAGCTTTTTGCTGCCGTGAGCGTGTCTCGAGCGAGGCGACCGCGGCGTGACGCTCGGCCACCAGCGCCTGCTCGTCACGGGAATTCCGCAGGCCTTCCTCGGCTCGCTTGCGCTCCGTGATATCGCGGACCGTCGCAATCACGCTGCGACCCTCGGGCGTCTCGACCGGGCTGAGCATGATGTCAACGGGAAACTCCGTCCCGTCCTTGCGCCGCCCATATAAATCGAGCCCGGTGTCCATCAGCCGTAGTTGCGGCTTGGCCATATACTCCGCGCGGTGACGCACGTGCGTCGCCTTGAAACGCGCCGGCATTAAAATTTCGATTTGCCGGCCGTGCAGTTCCGCGGAGGTATAACCAAACATCAATTCGGTCCGGCTATTGACCCGCAATATGCGACCCTGCGCATCGACAGTGACAACCGCATCCGGAGCAGCCTGGAAAAGTGCCTGGAGCGTTTCGTTCAGCCTCTCTAACTCCCTCTCGGCGCGCTTGCTTCGATCGATGTCGATGAACAAGATTACCGCCCCATCCGATAACCCATCCGCCGTCAAGTGCGGATCTATCCGGAGCAAATACCAGTGACCGTCCTGACACTGAACTTCCGTCTCCGAAAAATTGAGCGTTTGAATGACCAGCGCTGAGGATTCGTTCAGGCCCTGGATCTCGAGCTTGAGGCTGGAGAGTCGTGAACCAATGTCGCTCGCTTTCAACTGAAACATCTCCGCGGCTTGCCTGGTGAACCGGCGGAGCCGAAGATCCTTCCCGAGCAAAAGGATCGGTAGACTGATCCGATGGAAAAAGGATTCCGAACCGTCATCCGGTCCGATGGGATCGCTGTTTTGGGCGGAAAGGTTCCCACTCCGAGCGGAAAGTTTCGGCTGGGTCATTTCGAGTTTTCCGGTTTTTCAACAGAGTCCACAAATGAGATGGTTGGACCGAGATCAGTGGTACTCAAGGAGGCCAACGGAGAGTTTAGCACGGCGAGCTCTTTTTTGACGATTCAATTTAGAAAACTCGAAACTGTGCAAACCAGCGAGGTTCAACCGATGGAAAGGGTTCGCCAATCCCCGGGAAGCGCTTTGACTGCATAAGGTGCAATAATGTAGTCCCGGAGCATTGTCGGCGCATACGAGCGCATTGAGAACGGACTCGAACGAGAGCCATCATGGAAACACTTGATCATATCATTCAGTCACATCCCTTTTGGGAAGGCCTGAACCCGCGTTACCTACCCATTCTCCATGAATGCGCCACTATTGCGAAGTTCGGTGTCGGCCAACCGATTCTCCACGCGGGTGTCGATGCAGACCGTTTCTACCTGATCTGTACAGGCCGCGTGGCTTTAGAGACGTTCGTCGCAGGAAAAGGCGCGATCACGATCGAAACACTCGATGCCGGGGAAGCGCTTGGCTGGTCGTGGCTCTTCCCACCCTATCGCTGGAATTTCAGCGCCTGCTCTCTTGACCTAACTGAAGCAGTCGCGTTTGGTGCGCACCGCCTGCGCAAGTACGCCGAAGAAGACCACGATTTCGGCTACGAACTGACCACCCGTGTCGGACAGGCCCTTTTGCAGCGGTTGCAGGCGACGCGTCTGCAATTGGTGCATTCAATGTCGCACTTGGAGAGTGACCCGGTTCCGCTGTCTCCCTAAGGATAAAAAAGGAGCCCAATGAAAGAGAGTGCCAACCGCCCGGAGGACCAAACAGCAATGTCGGTTCGGCGGGCCGCTTATGCGCAACCTCTCTTTAGACGGATCCTTGCCCCGACCGATTTTTCACACAGGTCGGAAGCCGCTCTCGACTATGCAGTTAACTTAGCCCGGCGGACCCACGGGCAACTTACTCTCCTGCATGTTTTACCGGAGCCGTCCGCCTTCGACTATACCATGAACGGATATGCTCATGGAGAGTGGGACCAAGCAAAAGAAGAGGCAGAGAAAAATCTGGCTGACGCAGTAACACACGCCAAGCGCACTTTCCTGGAAGTCGACTCAAAGTTGCGAATCGGCGTTGATCTCCACCATGAGATTTTAAGCGCCGCAAAAGACGTTTCTGCCGATCTTCTGGTGCTATCGACGCATGGATACAAAGGTTGGAAACACTTGTTGTTCGGCAGCGATGCAGAAAAAATCCTCCTGCAGGCTCCATGTCCAATTCTGATCGTGCGCTGAGAAACCACCAGCGGCAAGGCTTACCATCCAAAGACGCGTTCAGATCGAACCGACGCTTAGATGTCAGTCGTCGTACGCCAAGAGGTGGAAAGACCCCGAATGTATTGAGTGCGCTCGAACGCTTCCGGGTCGGAACAATTCCAATTCTTTTGACTCATACTTCCTTTGAGCTCTGCGACTGAGTCGTACCCGTGTTTTTCGATCCACTCTTCCATTTCGCGTTCAATGACACCAATCTGCTCGATTCCAGAACGAAGCAAAATTGAGCAAAGCATCGTCACATCCGCACCAGCCATCAGCATTTTGATGACATCGGTCGCACGATGAATACCGCTTGTCGCTGCCAAATCCGCCTTAATCCGACCACGAAGAATAGCAATCCAACGTAAGGGCAACCGCATGGCCATCGGTGTGCTCAGAAGAATGTTTGGTGCGACATCCAGGGATTCCGGATTGATGTCGGGTTGGTAGAAACGGTTAAAGAGGACAAGCCCGTCTGCTCCCGCATCCGCGAGCGCTCTCGCCATGTTAGCAAAACTGCTAAAGTAAGGACTTAACTTGACAGCTACCGGAAAGCGAACCGCCGCCTTGACGTGTGAGAGTATCTCCAAATACTTCTTTTCCACCTCTGCACCCGCGAGATTGGGATCCGCAGGAATCCAATAAATGTTCAACTCGAGCGCGTCAGCGCCCGCCTGTTCAATTTTTTTGGCGTAGTCAATCCAACCGCCAAGTGTCGAACCATTCAGGCTTGCGATAACCGGGATTGCGACTGCCTCTTTAGCGGCCGCTATCTCGTTTAAATATGTCTCCGGACCGATAGTCAGGTCTTTTCGCCCGGGAAAATAAGTCATCGATTCCCCGACGTTTCCGGCGCCATCCGGAAAATGAGGCTGAAGCCGATGATTTTCCTGAGAAACGTGTTCCTCGAACAAAGAATGGAGTACCAGAGCTGACGCGCCTGCGTCCTCCATCCGCTTGATGTTATCAAGATTTTCGCTCAAAGGCGAAGCGGAAGGCACCAACGGAGTCCGCAATATCATACCTAAATAACTTGTTGCTAGATTCATGGCTCTACCCGCTCATTCTGTTGAAATACCAGACAAACAACGGCCTGATTGCCATCGATAGTTTCCAATTTTTTCGTTTCCATTCCCCTCTTTCGGATTCAACATCGCCCTGCGGATCGATTTACGGTCAACCGACGTCGGACCAGCAGCACTGGCGTTGCGACTTATTCGACTTGCTCAACTCGGGCCAACCTTACGAAGTTTCCACCTGCAGTGCTTCTCCGGTGTTGTCGAAAGCCAACCCTATTTTGACGAGGGCGTAGCGTTTAGCGTTCAGCGTTCAGCGTTCAGCGTTCAGCGTTCAGCGTTCAGCGTTCAGCGTTCAGCGTTCAGCGTTCAGCGTTCAGCGTTCAGCGTTTGGCGTTTGGCGTTCAGCGTTTGGCGTTCAGCGTTCAGCGTTTGGCGTTTGGCGGCAAAACGTCGACACTGACAACCGCTTACCCCGGCCCGATCCGCAGGGTTTCATCGACCTCCAACACCGCAATCTGCCCACCCTCCTCATCGGATTCTGGCTGTGCAAACCGGAGAATGACGTTCACGGCGTTTTTCGCTTCAGAATCGTCCACGATCAATTCGAGCTTAACTCGTTCCAGGAACGCCCCGGAAGCTCCTTTTTCCGTTGGAAGTAACCGTTTGTCGCTGTCACTGTGCCGAACTTCAACCACCGTGAGTCCGCCACCAATGCCGCGGCGTTGCAGTTCCTTTCGAACCGCGTTCAAATGTAAGGGAAGAATGACAGCTTCGATCTTCTTCATTAATCGGAAGTCTATCTGCGCCGGATCCCGACACTCATCATCAATTGTCAACATCTGCGCTTCTATTGCTCGTGTACAAGCTTTAAGCCAAATGGTATGCCTTCCATTGGTGAGACGATGCACCAGGCGTTAGCTCTTGCGACTGGAGCTATCTACGCCTTTTTTTCTCAAGCCGCGATCGGCAGATTTTGAACCTCGGAACACGGTTGGAGATTGGCCGGTCACTTGGCGAAAGACGCGATTGAAATGGGTCAACGATTGGAACCCGACGTCATACGCGATTTCACTGATCCGCAGGTGAGGATTGAGCAGCAAGCTTTTGGCCTTCTCAATCCGCACACGACCGAGATATTCCGTAAATGTCAGGCCGGTCGCCTTCTTAAACATTTTGCAAAAGTAAAACGTACTAACGTGCATCGCCTTCGCTACGTTGTCCAGATCGATGGGATCCGCCTGGTGGCCAACAATATACGCCCGCGCCCGGCGGACCAGCGGAGATTCCGCTTCGTTCTCCTGAACCGTGATTTCGTTTGCAACCATGGAGAGATGTTTGGCGAAAATCTCCAATAGTTTAATCATAGCGTTGTACTGACTAGAACTTAGCACTCGGGAATTAAAATACGCCTCCTTCACTTCGCGGAGATCAAGATTCGTGTCCCATTCCATGAGCTGTTTAGTGATTTTCTCGAACTGGGCCACACTTGGATTCATCAATGATATCTGCCCCGTTTGCAAATAACCGGCAACCCCATCCCCGACACGGACCGGAACCGCCGTATCAGACAAACCCGCAAAACAGGTTACCGTCGTTGATCCGGCACCATTTTGATCGGCAACTCTCTCTTGAATCTGCAAACAAGCAGCACATGAGCGGTTACACTGAGCCATTAACCCACAAAACCGGTTTTCGCGCGGTTTACCAGCCATCGACAAATTCCAAGATTCCAGAGGCCGCAGCGCGAGCGGTAACCCTGTTGCATCGCCGAAAGCCCGCTCATACTCTTTAAATGTCTCTGATCGCGAAAGGCGCTGCATAATTCCAGCCATGCGATTTGCCCGGCGCTTGTCGGGGGATATCTCCGCCCTCGACACCTCACTACTCGATGATAGAATCGTGCTAACCATATATTGCTCCGGCTTAGGCATATTTTAGCGCCACCTGCCGCATTTGCGCAATAGGGTGGGTACCACGAGAGATTTAGTCGCTTCTCTGACGGCGCTAGGCATTTTGCCTAGTCGGTTCCCGCTGCAATTGCCAGTACATTTGGGATAGGCAGATTTCAGTGGCAGCGGTTGGTGGCACTTCGATGGCCGGCTTGATGGTCACGGTTGGGTTCGCGCACTACCAAGACTGGGCACGGCGCTAGCCGGATAATTGCTTCGGCGTCGCTACCGTAGGCGATCCGCTGGAACCATCTGTTTTCATGGGTGCCAATAATCATCAGATCCGCCTGGAGATCTCTTACCGAGTTTGCGATCTCTTCACACAGAGTTCCATCGCGAAACTCCGTGTCGCAATTCGCATATTGTTTCTTGGCCTGTTCTCCAAGAAGCTCGAGAGCATTTTTCGAATATTGCCTTTGCCCCACTATTGCTTCGCAAACATGCGAACCCCTCATATACTGCAAATTGTGCGGCTCTTTATAAACGTGCAGAAGAGTCAAATGGGCGTTCCACGTTTGTGCTACAGTAACCGCATAAGTGATGGCTTTGCGGCTTTCCACAGTTAAATCAGTGAGCACAAGAATTTCCCTGATTTCGTGCAATCGGCGGTTGTGAATAAGATTCGTCGGATCTGCGAAATCTCGGGGTGTCTCGATCTCGATAGTTTCAGTCATTGCGTTCATACTTTCCCTGTCTATTAGGCTAGCCTTTATTGGTGCCAATCACTACACGGCGGATGTCCGTTTCTGAACGCGGATTGGCTTTACGTACAATGCGTCGTTGTCCGGAGATTTTCTGTAGCTTTTGAGAGCGGTGGAAGCAATTGTAGAGCTTGATTGACTCGTTTGAGAATAAACTGTAAAGCCGTCGACTGAAGGAGGGGAAAATAGATGACCGAGAAATATGATGTCGCGGTGATTGGTTCGGGATCCGGAGGAAGCGAGGCTGCGCTTTTGGTAGCCGAGAAAGGGTCAAAAGCAATCGTCATCGAGAAGGATGCGTTCGGCGGTACGCGTTTTCATCGTGGGTGCTATGCAGTCCGGGCGCTGCGCGCGTCGAGTCGACTCTTTCAAGAGATTTCCCAAAGCAGGCAGTTGGGGATTGAGGCAGATCTGCTAAGAAGCTCTCTGGTGGACTGGATGAAGGCGCAGCGCGCGGCCAGTTTCCGTCTCGCAGAGGGTCTTCAAAATGATTTGCGGACACTGAATGTACGGATAGCAACCGGGACGGCGAGTTTGCTCAGCGAGCATCAAGTCCGGATCACCGATTCTTCCGGAAAACAGGAGGATGTCGAGGCCGAGTACATAATTTTGGCGACTGGTTCGCGCCCCGACTTTTCGTCTTGCCATGGTTCCCGGTTTTTCAATAGCGACGACTTGATTGCTCGAGTCTATCCGCCTGCTCGCTTGTTTATTATCGGGGGCGGTTATATCGGCTGCGAATTCGCATCGATTTATCGCGCGCTCGGATGCGGCGTCACTCTGGTTGAGCAGCGGGAACGATTATTGCCCGACTGGGATCCCAGTGTCGGCAAGATGGTCGGCGGCGAACTCTCCGCGAACGGCGTCGAAGTCTATTTAGGGAAAAAGGTGGACATAGAAAAAGTCCCGGACAGGGATGGCTATCCGATCTTTACGAAGCCTGACGGCAGGACGACTTCTCCGGACCTTGTTTTGGTAGCGACTGGGCGGTGCCCGAATGTGGAGTCGATGGGGCTGGAGGACTTGGGTATCGCCATGACCCCATTCGTAGAGGTAGATGCGCAACTGAGAACGAGCCAGCGTCATATTTTCGCAGTTGGCGACGTTAACGGGTTGAGCATGCTGGAGAGTTCGGCATCTGCCCAGGCACGGATCGCTGTCGAATCGATTGGGGGCGGCGATACCCTCTTCAGCTCGCGCTGGGTGCCTCGCTATCTCGACACTGACCCGCCCGCCGCCGCTGTCGGGTGGATGGAGACCGACGCGAAGGAGGCGGGATTCGATCTGGAGGCAAAGTCAGCGACCGTCCGGCTAGTCACTTCGGAGGACCGCACCGTTGCGGAGCCGTCTGCCGCTCAAGTGAAACTGATCGTGGAACGCCGCACAAAAAAAATCCGGGGATGTGTCATTATTGGGAACGGAGCTGCCGAGGTCATTAACCTTGCGGCTCTTGCGATCCAGAGCGGGATGACTCCCAGCGAGCTCGAGGGGCTGTTTCTCGTTCACCCGAGCGTTTCTGTGGCTCTTCAGCGGTGTGCCAAAAAATTTCGTTGATCTCGCGTCCTATCCATCGCCGATGATTTCCACCTGACCCTGTAGACAGCGGCTGAAGTCGTCGAGAAGTGATAGATTCGTCAGCTTCGCCTGCACCATGTCGTTGTGCCCGCACCTGCTTCAATTTCTCAAGAGGCGCGGGACCATCTGAAGCGCCTCATTGACGCCGATTAATGCGATGTAACCGGTCGCCCCGTTCGTGGTCGTTTTTGCATACTGCCTAATGATTTCGACTGCCCTTTGGGCCTGGCGATCTCCAACGATCAACTCCACCTTAACCCGATCCTCCATCGTCCCAGCCGCCTCTATTTCAGCGGAGCCCGAAGCCTTGTGGCCGTCAGCCTGCTGCACCTCGGTCAGTGTAAACGTCGCGTGAATACCGCGGCGTTCGAATTCAGCTCGGACAGCATCCACCCTTGACGGAGGAATGACGGCTTCGATCTTTTTCATGTCTTTTGGAATCCCTGCATATTGATGGCGCTTCACATGCGGCGCTCTTTTGTTCGTAAGGCTACTACTCCTATGCTCCGCGCTGAACCCCACCTGGATTGCTAGAAACACAACACCACTTGTTGAATTTTCATCGCAACCCTTTGGGCCGGGGCCAGTTGGCCGTTTTTCCGCGTTGCTCGCAGAACCCGCATGGCTCAGCTGCCCGGGAAGTCTTGTCACTTGCCGCTAACCGCGAGTACGTTAGACGCATCCTCCCCAAAAATTATGACAAACTACATCAATACCGCCGCAGTGGTGGGCGCCGGCTACATGGGCGGCGGCATCGCACAATCATTGACGTTCGCCGGAGTTGCCGTGCAGCTTGCTGATGCTAATCCCGACCTAACCAAGAAAGCGTTTGAACGGTTACTGACCGAATCCGAGAAGTTTGAACGTGAGGGGCTGTTTAAGCCAGGCAGCACGGTGATCCTGAAAGAGCGATTACGTCCCGCCGATTCGATCGAGTCGGCAGTGGCATCGGTCGATTTCGTCCATGAGGCCGTGCCTGAAGTGCCCGAAATCAAGCACGATGTGCTTGGTCGTATTTCCCGCGCAGTTCGCTCGGAGGCAATCGTAGCGAGTAATACGTCCACGCTTCCGATCTCCGGATTGGCCGAGGCATTTGAGGATGCGAGTCGCTTTCTTGGCGTCCACTTTTCAAATCCGGCCCCGTTCATCCCGGGCGTCGAAGTAATTCCTCATGCCGGGACGGATGAATCGATCTTAGCCCCGGTGGAGGATTTGTTGCGTCGCGCCGGTAAAGTCTCTGCGCGGGTAAAAGATTCTGCAGGTTTTGTCCTTAACCGTTTACAATACGTACTCTTCAAAGAGGCAATAAATATCGTTGAGGAGGGCATCGCCAGCGCGGAAGCAATCGATGAGATCGTGCGGACGACATTCGGTTTCCGGTTGCCATTTTTTGGGCCTTTCGTCATCGCCGATATGGCCGGACTGGATGTCTACGCCGCTTGTTTCAAGACGTTTGAGGGGCATTATGGAGAGCGCTTGGCGGCTCCGAAAATCCTCACTGATTTAGTTAGCCAGGGCAAATGCGGGATCAAGTCCGGGGGAGGTTTTCTCAACATCTCGGCGGAAAAATCCGCTGAGCTTATCACCTACCGCAACCGGGCTTACCGAAAATTGGCTGATCTTTTGACGGAGCTTGGCCCAGCACCAACGAGCTGACCTTGGCCCTGAGTTTTTTATCGTACACCTGATACTACCTACATCGTAATTGCTTCCGGTGCGTCGAGGATCCGTGCCACAAATTGGTCCGGGCATCTATGGCGCGAACTGACATCACCAGCCTCTCGCGATAGTTAACTGGTCGGTCGCTTCATTTTTTATGTCATTACCTGTTCTTTCTTCCTCTCCAACTTCGAAGGTGCTTACAAGCGCCATCCGGAAGAGTCGACTTAGATTGCTGCCGTTCTTGGTGCTGATGTACATCTTGGCATTCGTTGATCGCTCGAACATCTCGTTCGCGAAAAATGCGTTTCAGGCCGATACCGGCGTCAGCAATGCTGCGTTCGCGTTTGGCGCAGGTATTTTTTTTATCGGTTACGCAGTCTTGGAAGTGCCAAGCAACATGATGTTGTATCGGTTTGGTGCGCGGATCTGGATGTCCCGAATCATGGTTACTTGGGGGTTGGTGGCAGGTACGCTTGCATTTGTACATACTGAAATCGGCTTTTATCTCGTGCGTTTTTTACTCGGGGTGGCCGAAGCAGGGTTTTTTCCAGGTATAATTTACTATCTAAGCATCTGGTTTCCGGCGCGGGAACGCGGCCAGGCGATGGGGCTTTTCTACTTCGGCCTCCCGCTTGCTTTGATCTTGGGAGGACCGATCTCGGGCTTACTCCTGGATTTCGCCAACCCGTTTGGCTTGCGTAACTGGCAATTTCTTTTCGCCTGCGAAGGGCTGGCAGCCAGTTTGGCAGGCGTGTTCGCGTATTTCTTTCTCACCGATCGCCCGAATCAGGCCAAATGGCTGACGGACGACGAGCGGCAGGCGTTGGCTGCCGCTATCGATACAGAAGATGCCGATCGTCGTCGCCATGGGCCTGAGACCTTTTGGGCCGCAATCCGGAACCCACGCGTGATCGCTTTCTGTCTCGTCTATTTCACGATCCAGATGAGCGTGTACGGGGTAGTATTTTACCTGCCGAGCCGGATCGCCGAACTAATGAAAGGACACCACGTTGGAACCGAAGTTGGCCTGATCAGCGCCATTCCCTGGATCGCAGCGCTTGTCGTTACGTTGTTGGTCACTCGTCGAGCCGACCGGAAAAAAAGTCATCGGCAATGGGCCGTTGCCATGCTCTTAATGGCAGCGTTCGGTATGTCGGCCTCTGCCCTCTGCCAAAATGTGACATTCGCCGTCGCCGCGTTCAGCTTCGCCGCAGCCGGATTCGTATCGGTACAACCGCTTTATTGGACGTTGCCGACCAATTATCTTGGTGGCGTTGTAGCCGCCACTGGCCTCGCTCTGATCAACTCGATCGGGAACGTCGGCGGTTTTGTTGCGCCGAATTTGAAGACGTATGTTGAAACCGCGACCGGCAATCCGCAGACTGGGATGTTTGCATTGGCATCTGTGAGTGTAATCGGTGCCGGTTTGCTCTACTCATTGAAGCCGCGGATTTCCTCCGAGACAGGTCACTAAATCGTTCTAGGCCAGATATTTACCTCATAAAACGCAAATAAATTATGTCTTTTAACAAATCTGAATGGCCGATCGCCGCGGCGATGTTGCAATTTCCCGGCGTCACGAAAAAGGGGCAGTTGGTCCAGGAACAGGGAGCCGACGAGTGGGCTGTTTCGCTCAAAGAAGTTGCAGAAGCAGGTTTCACGCATTTTGATCCTACCGATTCCTGGCTACGCGTTGCGGATCTTTCCGAAGCGCGGCTCGAAGAATTTATGACGACGGTCAGACAAGTCGGTCTTTCGATCCCGGCCATTTCGACCGCTCGTCGGAGCGTAATCGACCCCGATCATGGCAACGAATATTTTGCCTACAGTTATCGGGTTCTGGATGCCGCCGCAAAAATAGGCGCCACCGTCGTGTCGTTTGGCCTCTTTCAGGCGCTAACTCCGGCCCAAAAAGAGGCCCTCTGGTTTTGGACTGCACCCGGGCCTGCCTACCCGGGTGAACCGGCGACTTGGAAATTGGCCGTCGCCCGGTTCCAGGAGTTGGGCAAACACGCTGAGAGCCTGGATATCGATATCGCCCTGGAAATGTATGAGGACACCTTCCTCGGGACAGCCGATAGCGCGGTCGCCCTGGTGAAAGATATTAATCATCCTCGCGTTGGATTAAATCCGGATTGGGGCAACCTTCAGCGACTGCTTCGTCCGGTTGAGCGGTGGGAACAGATGGCCGAAAAAACGCTGCCGTTTGCCAAATATTGGCACGTCAAAAACTACTTTCGATCCGAAGATGCCGGCAGCGACCTCATCGTCACCGGTCCTGCGCCGCTCGAGTTCGGCGTGATTAACTATCGTCATGCTGTGCGCGCGGCGATCCAGCTTGGATTTAGAGGGCCTTTTTGCGTGGAGCATTATGGCGGAGACGGCCTGAGTGTCAGCGCCACCAATCGCGAGTATCTCAGGCGAATTTTGCCAAACACGATCGAGGGAAAACGGCCATAATGGCGCCCGGTCAACTTTAACGAACCGAAAAAAGGATCAGGATCATGAAAGTACTCGTCACCGGCGCAGCAGGCATGCTGGGCCGCAAATTTTGCAAGAAACTTGCTGAAACCGGCATCATAGCTGGCCGGAACGTCGAAAGTCTTACGAGGGCCGACGTCATCGAATCACCCGCCATCGCAGATGCACCATTCAAGGTCCGCTCTGTGGCTTGTGACTTGTCCGAACCGAGGGTAGCGGAAGAACTCATTTCCGATCGGCCCGACGTCATTGTTCATTGCGCCGCAGTTGTTTCCGGAGAAGCCGAGGCCAATTTCGACAAGGGATATCGAATCAACCTCACCGGCACACAATATCTCTTCGATGCGGTACGCAAAGCCATCTACATGCCGCGCCTGGTTTTTACCAGTTCAATTGCAGTATTCGGTGCACCGTTTCCCGAAGTGTTAGGTGAAGAATTCTTTACCACTCCGCTCACATCGTATGGTGCTCAAAAAGCGATCTGTGAACTGCTCCTTGCAGACTACACCAGGCTAGGCTTTTTCGACGCGATTGGCATCCGGCTTCCGACCATTTGTGTGCGCCCGGGCAAGCCGAACAAGGCGGCTTCGAGTTTCTTTTCCGGTATTATCCGTGAGCCTTTGAATGGCCAGGAAGCTGTGCTTCCAGTGCCTGACACTGTCCGCCACTGGTTTGCATCGCCCCGTTCAGCCATCGGATTTCTCTTTCGCGCCGCTGAGATTGACGGCTCACTGGTTGGTCCTCGGCGAAATCTCTCGATGCCCGGTCTTTCTGCGACGGTAGGTGAAATGATCGAAAGTCTTGGTCGATGCGCCGGGGCAGAGCGAGTCAAGCTCATCAAACGTCAACCGGACCCTGTCATCATGCGAATCGTTGAAGGATGGGCGCGCAAGCTGGACGCTTCACGAGCGCTTTCGCTCGGTTTTGCGGCCGAAACGAGTTTTGACGCGATTATCCGCGCCTATATCGAGGACGAGCATCTAGATATCTGAAATGCGCCAAATAAATTTTATCTCGGCACGAACTGGAAGATGCACAAAAGCAATACAGGCGTGCCATTCTGTTACCGAACTTCATTTGCTTCTACCCATATCCGATTTTCAGCCGGCGGAGATTTAGTACGGCAAATGATCGAATTGCTAATTGCCGACTATTCTGCAACCGCGACTCCGTTGGAGCAGGTGGCCGTCATGGTCAATGGTTTAGGCGGCACCACCGTGCTCGAATTGCTTGCGGTTACCGGACACGTCCGAAAGAACCTGCAAGAAAAGGGGATCCAGCTATTTCAATTTACAGCCGGCGAATTCGCAACATCTCTCGATACGGCCGGATTCTCGATCACCCTGTTACCGATCGATAATGAAATTGAGCCTCTTCTCGCCGCCGCCTGCGACTCTTTCTGTTTTACTCATCATCCGTAATGCTCTTACCCGCTTAATAAGCGAAATTAATTTCCCAGTCGAAACATGAAACAAACAGCTCTCAATAAACTTGAAACCTGTGAAGCTCTTGTCGCAGCTCTCACGACGTTATCGTCAAACGCTGATTACCTCAACCGGCTTGACCAGGCTCTCGGAGACGGAGATCACGGCAGCACAATCGCGCGTGGCAGCGACTCCGCAATCCGCGAGCTGCAATCGGGCTCGTTTGACTCGGTTAACCATGAGTTTGAGACGATTGGCACGGCCATGATGAAGTCGATGGGCGGCGCGTCCGGCATGTTGTTTGGGATCCTTTTTCGTTCCGCAAGAAAATGCTCTGCCAGCGAAACGATGGACACACCAACGTTGGCGTCCTTTCTTCGGTGTGGGTTGGCTGAGCTAAAACGGAAAACTCAGGCGGCCGTTGGGGACAAAACAATGATCGACGCGTTGGTCCCGGCCGTGGAAGCGCTCGAAGCGAAACAAACGGAGCCGCTGGACGTGGCATTGCGGGCCTCGGCCGCGGCCGCCAGACAGGGAGCTAAATCGACCATCGGGATGCTCGCTCGTTTCGGTCGCGCCACTGTTCTCGGCGAACGGGTGAGGACAGCTCAAGATCCGGGTGCGACCTCAATTGCCCTGTTCCTAGAATCCCTCACCGCGGCGGCCGAAAATTACGCCCGTAAAAATACCTGATTTCCAACCTAAAACCAAACACAAACAGTACATGAGAAACCTACGCCCCAGAAATTCCGACTAGCTCTCAGATCTAGCTTAACTCTCGCAGTCACAATTGCACTGCTCGATCATTGTGCGCCTCGGACGTCCGGAGAATCAGAGTCCGGAAAGAAACAAGACTATAAATTCGTGATCGTTCCAAAGGTCGTGCATCCGTGGTTCGACCAAGTAAAGCCTCGCTGGCTGGGATGCTGATGTGCGAGTTGAGTTAGACCCACACCTTCGGCTTCGAGATCGACCAGCGCTTTGAGTTCGTCGTCAACCCTCATCAGGGTGAAACTGATTCCCATCATGTCACGCGAGGTGAAATAGTTGCCGACGTAAGATCTGTGAACATTGATTTTTGCGTCAGCTATATAGAATGTCGTATGCCTTGCTAAAGGCGATGTAAAGTTCCATCACAGGGGTGGCCCCAAGCCCGGACACCAACGCGACTACGTCGTCTCCTGCTTGAAAAGGTAGATCCTTCAGAACGTAATCGAGAGCTAATATTGCGATCTCGTCTGCCGACTTGAGGTCGCTGATCAGAACGCCCGGTTCACCGTGGTGCCCGATGCCCACCTCCATCTTTCCCGGCTCGATAAGAAAGTTGGGTTTCCCGACTGCCGGGATGGTACACGAAGTCAGTCCCACCCCGATACTGCGGGTGTTGTCGATGGCTTTCCGGGCGACGGCGATAACTTCATCAAGCGATCCGCCCTGCGCTGATTTTGCTCCGCCGACTTTCCACATCAGAACTTCCCCAGCAACACCGCGCCGCTTTTGGGATTCACTCTTCGGCGCGGAGGCAACGTCGTCGTTGGCCACAACCGCCTTGATCTCGATGCCATCCATTGAGGCAAGTTGTATTGCCATTTTCACGTTCATGTTGTCGCCCGCGTAGTTTCCGTAAAGGCAGGCGATGCCTGCACCGCCGTTAGCCGCTTTGAAAGCGTCAAAGAATACCTGCCGCGGATGGCGAAGCAAAGACTTCGCCCACGGCCACGGCATCACACATGTTCTTTCCGATATAGCCGATGAATGCCGGTTTGTGACCGGAACCACCGCCAGTGACAACGCCGACTTTGCCCTTGATGGGTGCTTTGACGTACTTCAGGACGCGCGGATTTTCTTCGATTGGCGCGACCAGATCTTTGTGACATTTCGCAAATCCTTTCAGCATGTCTTCGACGACAAGGTCCGAATCGTTGATGATGCGTTGCAAGGGGAACTGATGCGCTAGACGTGCTGAAATTGTTTCTCGATCTCTTTCATCCGCTCGACCTTGGACGTGGAGCGACCGCCCTGGAACTCTGAGGCAAGCCAGATATCGACCAGGTTTTTCGCCAATTCCTCGCCGATGACTCGGCCACCCATGGTCATGACGTTGCAGTCGTTGCTCTTCCGCGAGCGCTCTGTGGAATAGGAATCGTGGCAGACCGCCGCCCGAATCCCAGGCACTTTATTGGCAGTGATGGCGACACCGATCCCTGTGCCGCACATAAGAATCCCCCGATCATGTTTACCGGCTGCCACGGCTTGAGCTACGATTAGTGCGACGTCGGGATAAAGAACCGACGGATCCGGCTTGTTGACACCGTAATCTTCTACGGCCATTCCTTTAGATTTCAGGTAGTCGACGATTTTGTTTTTTAACTCAAACCCTGCGTCATCGGCGCCAATTGCAATTGGTTTCATTGGAGTGCTCCTAGGTTATCGGATTGTGTGATTTTATCGGCTAATTATAACCGTCATCCATGACGAGGTTTGCTCGCGCGTCATCGTGCCAGCTACGCTAGCTTTAAAAAGGTTGGATGCCAATTCTTCCGCTGGATTCACTTGTTTCAGCAGCGTGGTCCACTCGCCTAACTTCCACGATTTGACTACGAAATCCATTCCCTTCTTCACCAGCGCTTGCAACGACCTTGGGGGAGATACTGCAAAACTTGATTTGACGGAGTTGGCACATCTCATCGGGCCGCTCGGAGGGCTGGTTCATCTACCTGCGCGTCAACATTCTTTAATTCGGGCGAAGAAACGCTCTTATCGGGGTAGGATGCCTTTAGACACCCTTCGTCGACGTCACACTGTGGGCGCGGCAAGCCGAGGTGGCCGGAAAGGGCGACC
>Ga0302326_10010428_pt1 | contig 20141 bp, 15 predicted proteins | sample Palsa_T0_3_FD_202264 | JGI IMG/M metagenome (GOLD analysis project Ga0302326, IMG submission 202264) | Peat permafrost microbial communities from Stordalen Mire near Abisko, Sweden - Palsa_T0_3 | ecosystem: Environmental > Terrestrial > Soil > Palsa > Peat permafrost | place: Sweden: Abisko...
GATATTCTCGACTTTGCCCGCGGACGCTTGGGCGGTGGGATCGCCGTCGAATTGACCGAGATCGAGAATCTCAATGCCGCCCTGTTGACCGTAGTTCAAGAACTCCAGGACGGCCAGCCGGACTGCCGAATCATCGCCGATATCGGTGTCGCCGGCCCCGTTAGGTGCGATTTGGGAAGACTCCAGCAAATCACCTCCAATCTCCTGGCCAACGCCTTGACCCATGGCCTGCCGATGAGCCCTGTCAGGATCAGCGCGAAAGCAGACGCCGATGACTTTGTGTTGGAGGTGTGGAATGCCGGCGAACCCATCCCTGCGGAAAGCCTGGGTAAAATTTTTGAGCCGTTTTGGCGACATTCGGTGTCCGACAATCGAAATGGCTTGGGCCTGGGTCTGCACATCTGCTCGGAAATTGTTCGCGCCCATCAGGGCCGAATCTCCGTGACCTCCACCCGCGAAGGCGGCACTCAATTCACGGCGCGTTTGCCGCTGGGCAGATCAAATCCGGCCCTCGCAACGGCAACGCACAGCGCAGAGCTACGCCCGCACCTGGCGGCATTTAGGGACGCAGGCTGACGCGGTTAGCGCTAACCCGCGGGCTTCCCCGGAAGCAGTCGCTCATATTCCTTTTTGACAACTGCGTAGCATTCGCACGTGCGCTTCTCGAGGCCCGCGCGGTCGAGCACCGAGATGCGACCGCGTGCATACCGGATCAAGCCCGCATGCTGGAGTTTCATGGCGCCCTCGGTGACCCCTTCCCGACGCACGCCCAGCATATTTGCGATCAGTTCTTGTGTCATCAGGAGTTCGTCGCCCGCCAACCGGTCCAGGCTCAGCAGCAGCCAGCGGCACAACTGTTGATCCAATGAATGATGGCGGTTGCACACCGCCGTCTGCGCCATCTGCGTAATCAGCGCCTGGGTATAGCGCAGCAGCAAATGCAGCACGGGACCGTTGAACTCGTCCTTCATTATCGCGGATCTGAGTCGAAAGCCTTGGCCGGCGCTTTGAACGACGGCCCGGCTCGGGGTGGACTCGCCTCCCATGAATAGAGAAATTCCCACGACACCCTCATTGCCCACCACCGCAATCTCCGCGGACGCACCATTTTCCATGACATACAGGAGCGAAACGATGGAAGTGGTCGGAAAATACACGTGGGTCAGGGTTCCACCCGACTCATACAGCACTCCGCCGAGAGGCATTTGGACGGATTCCAGTTGCGGCAGCAGCCGCGCCCGTATGTAATCGGGCAACGCCCCGAGTAAGTGGTTCTTGTGGATATCGTCAGTGTGGGCGTTCATGGACCTGCACGGCTCGGGCTCGGCTCTCCAAATCCCGATTCTGAAACAGTCAATACGATTGGTATGTGCGGTATCGCACGCAAATGGGCCGGCCTGCGGCGATTGGCGCCGATCGATGCATGGAATTTGGATGGAATTCCCGCGTCTATGTGTGACAGCGCACCGACGCTTGCGATTTGAAGGGCGGATGATTTCCACGACCCCGACATCCACCCAAAGTCGCCACGAGATTCACGGATTCACGAGGTGAGCTACGGCGGACTGCCGCGGAACTACATAAGCTTGCTTAGCACGGAGGCGCGCGATGGTTCGTAAACAGATAGGTCGCACCGCGTCCGAGCCCATGACCCCCACGGCCGTGGTGATGGCGCTCTACATCACGGATAGCGGGCCTAATTCGGTTCGGGCCGTCGCCAATCTCGATGCCATTTGCGAGGAGCACTTGCAAGGCAACTTCCGGCTCGAAATCATCGATGTCCTCCAATATCCGATGCGCGCTCTGGCCGACGGCGTCGTGGTCACGCCCAGCCTCGCCAAACTGTCTCCGCTACCCGCCGCAAGAGTCGTCGGCAATCTGAGCGACACCACCGGCGTATTGCGCGCGCTCGGAATAGTGGAGTAATACCGATGGATCGTGCCGTTCCCCTGCCGAACCCGCCTGCGTCCGGTACGGACGTCGAGCGTGGTTTCAAGAATGCGATCCTGCGCATGGTCAAGGGTGGCCCTGAGCGTCTCGCGATCGAAGCGGGCCAGATAGACGCCATCATCGACCCCAAAAGCGGCAATGCCATCCTGCTGCCCGCCGCACAGCGGGCGTTGATTGAGCGCAAAGCGGGATTCCGTAGTCTGATCGGGCTCGCCTTTGACTGGTACTGGGAACTCGACGAACGCTACCGCTTCGTGTCGCATCGAGGCGCTTCGGATGATGCCGACGGATTTGCCGAAGAAGGCATGATCGGGAAGACACTCTGGGACCTTTCGATCGATAATATGAGCGATGCCGATTGGCGGACACATCGCCAGCAGCTCGAGTGGCGCGCCATATTCCGAGACCTTGAAATCAGACGCGTGGGCCGCACCGGCGAGGTACGATATTTGAGTACCAGCGGCGAGCCGATTTTCGATGATCGTAATCAATTCAAGGGTTACCGCGGGATCACGCGCGATATTACGGCGCGCAGGCAGGCGGAGGTGCTGATGCAGGAGCCCCAGCGCTTCGACCGGGCCATCCTCGATGCGCTCGAGGCGCCGATCGCGGTACTCGATCGGACCGGTGCCGTGCTGCGGGCCTATCAAGCTTGGCGTACCTCCACTCACGCCGGCGTCGGGACAGGGGTCGCCGTCGGCTCCAACTATCTTGTGGTATGGGACGGTGCTTGCGGCGATGAGCAAGTGGACGGCAGGGCGATCGCTGCAGGAATCCGCCAGGTGATTGCGGGTGAGCGCGCACTTTTTCGCTACGATTACGCTTGCAATGCGCTCGCCGATCGGTCTTGGTTCGCGCTTAGCGTCACGGGGATCACTGAAACTGATCACGCGTGCGCCGTTGTTTCCTGTGAGGACATCACCGAGCGCAAGCGCGGGGAATTGCTGCTGGGGCTCGAGTTCACCATTGCACGGTGTCTTGCCGACGCGGACACCGCAACTGTCGCGTTGCAATCTGTGATTCGCGCGATATGCGAGGCGCAGGGATGGGACTGCGGCCGCTATTTCTGTATGGATCAGTCCGCCGGCGTATTGCGCTTCGTCGAGTCATGGGGTCAACCTTCCCCGGTCATCAAGCAATTTCTCGAAAAATCGCGCGGCATGGTGTTCCGCCCCGGCGCGGGCCTGGCAGGCCGTGTCTATCAGTCATCGCAGCCGCTCTGGATGCTCAATAGTGCGCGAGACGCCCGCGTATCCTCGATGGCTCTCGCGCCCGAAACGAGCGAGAACGGCGCCTGCGTCTTCCCGGTGACAACGGCCGACGAAGTAATCGGCGTGCTCGCTTTCTCCGGCAGCAAGGTCCGGGAACCGGATGACCGGATGCTTCATGCGCTGCGTTCCATCGGCAGCCAACTCGGTCGGTTTCTGCTGCGGCAACAAGTGGTAAACGCGCTGCGAGTGAGCGAGATGCGCTACCGAGTACTGACCGAGCTTGCGTGCGACTGGCACTGGGAACAGGACGGCGACTTTCGATTGACGCGAATCGTCGGATGCATTGCCTTCGGTACGCCCGACGTCCTCGGCCTGACCCACTGGGATCTCCCTCACGTTGTCGTCGCCGACATGGACTGGGCCGAACATAAATCCCAACTCGCAGCGCGCTGGTCCTTCTGCGACTTCGAATTCGCAATCGCCCAGCCGGACAGCAGGCGAGCCTACTATGCCATCAGCGGCGAGCCGATGTACGACGAGGCGGGCGCTTTTACAGGGTATTGCGGCACCGGGATCGATATCACCAAGCGCAAGCGCGCCGAGATCGAATTGCGCGAGAGCGAAGCGCGCTTGCGCGCCGCCATTGCGACCCCCGCCAGGGGACGGCCATAGTACAGGCCTCCCGCGGAGCACGCTGCGCTCGCACTGCCCCATGTTCGCTAGCGTACAGATAACGCCCGATGATTCGAGCATAGTGCAGTTCTAGCGGCACGAACATCGCGTTCGCCACGTTCCCCACCTACGCGGGTGAGCATCCTTGGCTACGGACCAAAATCACTTGATCGACTTGCTTCCGAGCAGTTCGCGCTCTCGCTTGCTTGCGATGTGCGAGCCGGTAGCGCTCGCAGTGGGGGAGGTCCTTGGACAGGTCGGCACGCCGACGCGGTACGTCTACTTTCCGACGGTCGGCTTCGTCTCGCTGGTGACCGCCATCAAGGGACGGCCGACTCTAGAAGTCGGCATGGTGGGCCGCGAAGGGATGCTGGGAACCCAACTGGTTTTGGGCGTCGAGACCGCTCCGCTGCATGCGGTAGTCCAAGGCGCGGGAGCGGCGTGGCGCATCGGCGCTCCCGAGTTTTCGAAGGAACTGGCGCGCAGCGCAGCGATGCAACGCGGGCTCAATCGCTACGTTTACGTGACCATGACGCAACTTGCATCGGCCGCATCTTGTCTGCGCTTTCATCAAATCGGGCCTCGGTTGGCGCGCTGGCTCTTGATGACCCAGGATAGGGCCCATTCGGACAGTTTTCACATCACACACGAATTCCTGGCGTACATGCTGGGGGTTCGCCGTGTCGGCATCACCACGGCGGCCTCCCTACTGCAGCGTGAAGGGCTCATAAGATATCGCCGCGGAGAGGTTCAGGTATTGAACCGACGGGGACTCAAGGCGGCAGCCTGCTGCTGCTACGCTGCCGATCGAGAGGCGTACGCAGACCTATTAGGTTAGCCCCGCCAAGTTCCCGGTATGAAACGGAGGCACGTCATGGCCACGCTGCGCCGATCAGGCATTCCGCCTTCCGGCGCGGGCCAAGCCCCGGCGTATCCAGTTAAACGGCGGTTCCCTGGCTATTTCATCGGCACCGCTGGTGAGACCCGAGGACGGTTTCGGATCTCGCTGCGACAGAACCTCCGCCAACTCACGATGGAATGAATCATGGCGGGGGTTTCTGTATGTCGATACGGCGCTATACGAGTCCATGATCCCCGTTTTACGTCGATCTCCCGGCTTCGTCTGTGCGCTGACCGACACTGTGCCCTGCCGGGCGCACTGCGTGCGGTAGCGTCCCGACACCCGAACTCGCTTATGTCCTAATGAGGACTGGGGCATCCCATGGGAGACTTTATGTATATCGGGGGCGGCAGCCTTGGAATCGTCTTCATCGTCGCGCTGGTCCTCTTTTTGCTGCGCAAGCTATAGAGGGTAGCTCCATCACTGCAGGGTACACATTGACGATGCTCGCGATGACTTCCGTGGCCTTTCCCGGGGCACCGGTGCTGGCGGCATCCGCACGTCCGCCGACGGCGGCCCGACATCAGATGATCGTAAAGACGATTGATTGCATGAGGAAGCGAATGTCCATCGACAAAGTCGTCTCGTACAACGAGGCGGCGAAGACCTGCAGGAATCAAGCAAGCAAACAGCCCGAGCAATCGGTGTCCGGCGCGCTGGTGGCGTCCGGCCGCTCCGCCAAGCCGTGACGCTAGACTCGCAGGTACATCCCCATCGACGGCTTCGGCGCCGCGTACGCGATTTGGCGCATCTCATCGAGGGCTTTCATTTGTCTTACCCGAGCGGGGCGTCTCTGCAACCGCGGGTAGGGACGATGGCGCAGAGGCCGCGCGGGCTGGCGACCTCTCGAAGATACTCATGGCGATCCATTGGCTGAGGACCATTACGCCGATGTAGATTGTGATGACCACCAAGTTGATGGCCGGCGGGGACCGATGCACGGCTGGTTCGCCGTGCAAGACATTGGGCGCGCCATCGACAGCAGCGATGTGGCCCGGCAACAGCGCGATCAAACGATCGGCGACCGCCGCTTGATCGGCGGCTGACGACTGACCCGGTGATGCCGCGATCATCGAGATCAATCTATGCGCGGCAGTCTCCTGAGGCATTCGACTCAGATCCGCCGCCTCCTTCCAGGGATCCAGGTTCTGTCGCGCCAGCACTGAGAGAACAGTGAGCAGCGCGCCGTGGGTGCTCTCGCCGACAAGCGCATACAGAAAATCATCATAAGCTGACGGGAGTGTCGACAGCGAAGTAGCTCTAACCACTTTGGACTTCGATTATCTTCTGCCTAGACCCGCCGACCTTGGATGAGTTGCACCACGATCATGATGATTGCAACCACGAGCAGGATGTGGAGGAATCCACCCATCGTATAGGACGTGATCAGCCCCAGCAGCCATAGGACCACCAAAACTATCGCTACTGTATAGAGCATCGCTATTCTCCGTGATGAGCAGGACTCTGGCAGGGAACGGCGATGCCGTCTGTTCGGTAACGCACGCGTCCGCGCCTCGGCACGTCCGCCGCGGCCTATGTGTTTTTGACGTAATCCGGCACGCGCTCGATATACCACCTATACTCCGCGCCCTCAGCCGCATACGAGCTGAGTTGGCCGGCACATTATTGCGGGCTATACGTCAAGGAGTTTCTTCATGAACCAACAGAGCGGTGGCTCCTATGCCCCTCCTTCCAAAGACATCGTCGATACGGCCATCGCCGCCGGCAATTTCACGACGTTCATGTCGGCCGTCAAGACGGCCGGCTTGACCGAGACTCTAACGGGCAAGGGTCCCTTCACTGTCTTTGCACCGGCGGATGAAGCCTTCAGCAAGCTCCCATCGGGCGCGTTGGACGCCCTGATCAGAGACACGGCGAAGCTCAAGGCTGTGTTGAGCTATCACGTCGTCAAGGGGCATATTCTCTTGAAGGACGTGAAGTCGGGCGAAGCGATGACCCTGCAGGGAAGTCCGCTCATGGCCTCCGTCTCGTCATCGGGTGTGGAGGTCAATGGCGTTCGGGTCAAGCAAGCCGATAGGATCGCGACCAACGGCGTCGTCCACATGATCGATGCAGTGATCCTGCCGAAGAACTGGCAATTGCTGGCGGCCGCGGCCTGACGATCGGCCGGGCCGTTTCGACGCACCGAAGGGGCCCTGTTCGCGGGGCCCTTCTTTTTGCTCGTGTGCGATCCCCTGTGTGTCAGCGAACAGACGCGCGCGCAGCGATGCCGTACCGTGTCACCCCATCCCCGATGGGCTCGTACGAGGACATCCGATCATGATAGGCAGCGCGAAGAGCCCGGAGGCATGTGCGATCGCCGGAGCGACCGGGAATGCCGTTGATTTCGACGACGTTCCGCGCTGGAAGGCCATCGTATCTCGATTTCAGCGGTCCTCGCGCGGGAAGGCGACATGGCAGTTGCTCAATACCTTGGGACCCTACGCTGCTCTGTGGTATGCAATCTACCGAAGCATCGCCGTATCGTATTGGATAACGCTGCCCCTGGCCGTGCTATCGGCTGCGTTCCTCGTCCGCATCTTCATCATCTTTCACGATTGCGGCCATGGATCGTTCTACCCGTCCCGATCCGCCAATCGAGTCATTGGATTCATCACCGGAGTGTTGACGTTGACTCCGTACTACCATTGGCGCTGGCAGCATGCACTGCACCATGGAACTTCCGGGGACTTGGACCGCCGAGGGGCCGGTGACATTTGGACTTTGACCGTCCAAGAGTACCTGGATTCGTCACGTTGGCGGCGGTTCGCCTACCGGCTGGCGCGCAACCCGGTCGTTCTTTTTGTCATCGCGCCGTTTTATGTCTTCGCGATTCATAACCGCTTCCCGTCTTCGGCGGCACCTGCGCGAGAGCGGCGCTCGGTTCGTTGGACGAACCTGTCAATCGTCGCCATGACGTGTGCCATGGGCTCGTTGATGGGCTTCAAAGCATATCTGGTGATTCAACTCGGCGTGTCTACGCTCGCCGGTGCGGCGGGGATTTGGCTGTTTTACGTACAACATCAATTCGAAGGGGCCTACTGGGAGCGCCGCGATCGATGGAATTACACCGAGGCTGCGCTGCAAGGGAGCTCGTTTTATAAACTGCCGAGAGTCCTGCAATGGTTTTCGGGCAGTATCGGATTTCATCATATCCACCATTTGAGCCCGTTCATTGCCAACTACCATTTGCAAGAATGTCACGACGCCGATGCATTCTTCGCGCAGGTCAAGCCTATTACCCTCGTCGCGAGCTTGAAGTCACTCGCGTTTCGCCTTTGGGACGAGCGGCACAGGAAATTGGTGGGGTTCCGCGCGCTGGCCTGATTCGTGGTACGCTACGTTCGCCACCGGACATAAGGCGCGCCGTTTTCGGTGAGCCTGAGGCTCGGCCTTCGAGATTGGTGCACCCGGGCACACTCATGTTCCCCCTAGCCGAAGTACTCGTGCAGAGATACGACGATTTCAGGAAAAATCACCTCCTGGCCGCGCTGCCGCCCCGGGAATGGAGCCGTTGGGCGCCCATGCTCGAGCCCGTCGACATGCCGCTGGGGCAAGTGGTTTACGAGTCCGGCGTCACGCTCAATTACGTTTATTTTCCCATCGACGCCATCGTGTCCTTGCTATACGTTATGGAAAATGGCGCCTCCGCGGAGATTGCCGTCGTCGGGAACGAAGGCATCGTGGGTGTGTCGCTTTTCATGGGCGGCGAATCGACGCCGAGCCGGGCGGTCGTGCAGAGCGCGGGGCTGGGCTGCCGATTGAAGGCCTCGCTCATGAAAACGGAATTTGATAAGGCAGGAGCGGTGCTTCACCTGCTCTTGCGGTATACCCAGGCGCTCATCACGCAGATGGCGCAAACCGCGGTGTGCAATCGGCACCATTCCCTCGATCAACAACTCTGCCGCTGGCTTCTCTTGAGCCTCGATCGACTAGCGGGCACGGAACTGGTGATGACTCAAGAACTCATCGCGAACATGCTCGGTGTTCGCCGAGAAGGCGTCACCGAGGGCGCTCTCAAGCTGCAAAAAGCGCATCTCATCCAATATACCCGGGGGCACATCACGGTCCTCGATCGAAAAGGTCTGGAATCTCGCACCTGCGAGTGCTACGCCGTCGTCAAGCGCGAATACGACCGATTGCTGCCGCCGACGCCAGCGGAATAAAGATCCACGCCGCGACCTTGCTGCATGCGCCTCCGCAACGCTACGCGTGCCTTCCCAGCCTGTGAACGCGGGGGCCGCTGATCGATTCTTGCGCAGGGTCCTGGCTGCGCAAATTCTCGGCCTTCATTCCGTCAACCCGGGCCTTCAGTATTCGAGCCTGATTGCGCAGCTCGAGACTTTCCAGGTGAAGCACCTGCTTGCGGGCGATTTCGCTGCCGTCGGGGATTTTCAGCGCCTCGGCATCCCGTGACTTGGCTCTCAGCTCGACCGACCGTATTTGGGGCCAAAGCTCATCGACCGAATGGGAGTCGTTGCCGGTGCCGCCAATGACGAAGCCATTGCCGTCCACCTCCGTGTGATCGACGATACGCTGCGACTGCATGACGGCTTCACCCTTGCCGCGGATCGTTTCGAGGGTTGCGCGCCGGTTGGATAGCGACTCTTCGCCACCAGAAGTGCTCGGGCGCAGAAAGTAATACACGAAGACATCGGTCATTGTTCTGTCATAGTAACTCATACGCGCGCGTCTCGTAGGCGCGCCGGCTCACATGATGACCGAGTAGCTAAGTTCGGTAACGCACCGACGATCTCCTCGTGTACCGGTATCTTGTCGGTCCATTCTCTCGACGCGCGCTCGCCGATACTACAAGGACCAGGTACTGCTATGAGTATGAAACCATTCACACTGATCAAGGGTATCGCTGCATGCGCGGCGACTTTAGTGGCCATGGCAGCTTGGGCCAAGGACCCTATCGCCGACGAGAAGATCGCGGTGGCGAAGGCGTCGCTTGTGCGTGCAGAAGGGTCCGGCGCTCCGGAATTGGCGCCGGTCGAGCTGGCCGCCGCGCGGGACGAGCTCGCCCGTGCGGAAAAGGCAAATGCCGCTCGGAACCTCAAAGTGGCCACGCAACTGGCCGACCAGGCGAACGTCGACGCGGAGCTCGCCGAAGCCACCGCACAACAGCAGCGATCGCACAAGGCCGCCATGGAATTCGACGCGAGCATGAAGGCGCTCAGCCAGGAATCGATGCGCGGCTCCCCCCCGGCTCAATAAGGAAACGACATGAACGCAAGAATAGTGATTGGAATGGCGCTCGCGCTCGCTATCGCGGGCTGCGCCTCGACACCCGAACCGAATGCCGCGCTGGTCCATGCGCGCGCTGTCGTCGAGGGGGCGCAAGCGGATCCCAACGCGAACAGATACGCCGCCTTGGATGTGGAAGCGGCAAAGAAGCAGCTCGATATCGCCGAGGCCGCTGCCATGCGCCGCGACGAACCGGCGATCGCGCAACCGGCATATCTGGCTGTTCAGACGGCGCGTCTTGCACAGGCGCGCGGGGCAGCGAAGGCAGATGACGCTCGTGTTGCTGCGGGCCAAGGGGAACGCGACAGGATTCAGCTAGCCGCCCGTACCCGGGACGTCGACGCTGCCAGAATGGCGGCCGAATCAGCCAATCTGGCGACCAATGCGGCCATCGGGCAACGCGATGCGGCAACCGAGCAGGCGGCTCGCCTACAAGCGGAACTCGATCAACTCAAAGCGACGCCCACGCCGCGCGGTATGGTGCTGACCCTGGGGGATGTGCTGTTCGATACAGGACGAGCAACATTGAATCCGGGTGCGGCACGCAAACTCGACCAGCTGGCGCAATTTCTCACCGAGCACCCGGAGCGGCGGGTGCAGATCGACGGCTTCACCGACAGTATCGGAACCGAATCGTACAACCAAGATCTCTCGCAACGGCGTGCCGACGCGGTCAAGTTCGCGCTGATCTCCCGCGGCATAAATTCCTCCCGGATTGGCAGCCAGGGCTACGGCAGGGGCTTCCCAGTCGCGGACAACTCCGACTCCGGCGGAAGACAGCTGAATCGTCGTGTGGAAGTGGTGATCGGCGACGATAGCGGCGCATCGATCTCTGGGCGCAGCTAAGCTTCTAGGTTCCTACTTGAAACATTTGTGTCCATGGGCCGGTAGGCCTCTACCGGCCCATGGCTTTTTTGGCGGACGATCGAGCCAGCGAGTCGAGCCAATCAGCACCGGTCCGCCGGTCGCATCGAAGTAATTCCAGACGGGACGGCGGCAATGCCCATACATGGATCGCCAGTCTCTCCTTGGGATAGCGACGAGATTATCCGCGCGGAGCTCTTCAGCAGCGAGCGTCTCGAGCAGCACGCCGCGAGTCTTGCGGCGGCCCAGCAGGTTACGCAACGGCGCTCGGCACGCCGCTCCCTGGTCGCGCGATTGAAGGACAACGAGTCCGCGCTGCTCGCCGCCTATCGCGCGATCGGAGCAGCAGTCGGGGAGGGCCGTTCGATAACACCGGCCGCCGAATGGCTGCTGGACAATTATCACCTTGTCGAGGAGCAGATCCACGAGATTCGGGCTGATCTGCCGGCTGGTTTCTATCGCCAATTGCCGAGACTCGCCGATGGCCCCTTCGTCGGCTATCCTCGCGTGTTCGGGCTGGCCTGGGCATACATGGCGCACAGCGACAGCCGATTCGATCCTGAGTCGCTGCGTCTATTTGTCAGCGCCTATCAGCGCGTTCAACCACTGACCATCGGAGAGCTCTGGGCAGTCGCCATCACGCTTCGCATCGTGCTGGTCGAGAACCTGCGCCGTGCCGCTTCACGTATCGTCGGCAGCCGTGCGGCGCGCCAGGACGCGGACGGCGTGGCAGATCGGTTGTTGGGGCAAAACGGTTACGCGGCGGAGTCCGACGCGCTATCGCGCCGAGGCTCCACCGGCGCCTCCTTTCCGCCGGCGTTCGTCGTTCAGCTGGTGCTGCGGCTGCGCGATCAGGATCCCGACACCACGCCGGCACGGCAGTGGTTGGACGAGCGCCTGAGCTCGCAGGGGACCACGGCCGATGAGATTGTCCAGGAGGAGCACCAGCGGCAGGGCACTTCGAACGTGACCGTGCGCAACATCATCACCAGCATGAGATTGCTCTCGGATATCGACTGGTCTGAGTTTTTTGAAAGCGTGAGTCTCGTTGATGAATTGCTGCGCTCCACCAGCGGATTCGCGGCAATGGATTTTGCGAGCCGCAATCTGTACCGTCGCGCGATAGAGCAATTGGCGCGCGGATCGAGGAAAACCGAGCTCGCCATTGCGCACGCGGCGGTGTCGGCAGGCGACACGAGCGCGTCGATCGATAACAAAGACGACGCGGAGCGCAGGCGTGATCCGGGTTACCACCTGATCGGCGCCGGCCGGCGCGTGTTCGAAAGCACCGTCGGCTATCGAGTTTCCAGGTGGAGCTCGGCTGCCCGTATCACCGCCCGGGGGGCGGGCGAGTATATCGCCGTCGTCGCGGCCGTCGCCGCCGTCGTCCTCCTTCTTCCTCTGATCGAAATGCGCAAGTGGGGCGTCGCCGACTCCTGCCTCGGGCTGCTGGCGCTGCTCGGAATAGTGCCGGCAACCGACGCCGCAATCGCTCTCGTCAACCGCGCCATCACCCGAGGACGGGCCGCGACGATCCTTCCTGGTCTTTCTTTGCGCGAAGGCATCCCCGCGCACCTTCGGACGATGGTCGTCGTGCCCACGCTGCTGACGACACGCGCGGCAATCGAGCAGCACATCGATCGCCTGGAGATCCACTATCTTGCATCCCCGGATGGCGAGCTGCACTTCGCCTTGCTCTCGGACTGGACCGATGCGCCGGCGGAGCACGCCGCAGGGGACACCGCGCTCTTGGATGTCGCCATCGAAGGCATCGCGCGCCTGAATCGTCTACATGGCGCTGCTCCCGCAGGCGATCGCTTCGTACTGCTTCATCGGCGGCGGGTCTGGAGCGAGGGACAGAAGCAATGGATGGGCTGGGAGCGCAAGCGCGGCAAACTGCACGAATTGAACCAGCTGCTGCGCGGGCCGCCCAACACGACTTTCCTCGACGTCGAGGGCCGGCCGCCCGTCGTCCCACCCGATGTACGGTACGTCGTCACGCTGGATGCCGATACCCACCTGCCGCGAGATACCGTGCGGCGTCTGGTCGGCAAGATGGCTCACCCGTTGAATCGGCCCAGGTTCGACGCGGCGAGCGGTCAAGTGGTCGAAGGCTACGCGGTGCTTCAGCCACGGGTCGCGCCGTCCCTGCCGATGGGCTGCGAAGGCTCGCTCTTTCAGCGCGTGTTCTCCAGCGCGGGCGGCATAGACCCTTATTCCGCCGCGGCCTCGGACGTATATCAGGATCTCTTCGGTCTGGGATCCTATGCCGGCAAGGGTATCTATGAGGTCGACGCCTTCGAAGCAGCGCTCGCCGATCGCGTGCCCGAGGGAACACTGCTCAGCCACGACCTCTTCGAGGGTACGTTTGCCCGGGCTGGACTGGTTTCCGACATCGAAGTAGTCGAGGAATTCCCATCGCGCTACGACGTGGCCGCTGCGCGTCAACATCGCTGGTCCCGCGGAGATTGGCAACTGCTGCCGTGGATATTGGGCCGGGGCGATGCGGCGGGCGGCAATCGCGGCAGCGGGACACTGCCCGTCATCGGCCTCTGGAAAATGCTGGACAACCTGCGGCGCACGCTGTCGGCGCCGGCCGGGGTTGCCGCCCTTTTGGCGGGCTGGCTGCTGCCGTCGAACTCCGCTCTGCTATGGAGCGCCTTCATCTGCGCGACGATCGCGTTGCCGGCGCTGCTCCCGATCCTCACCGGCATCTTCCCTAGCCGCCCTGGCGTCACGCTTCGCAGCCATCTGCGCGCACTGCGCAAGGATGTCTGGCTCGCAGCCTTACAGATAGCACTCATCGTGACATTTCTGGCGCACCAGGCAGCCTTGATGGGGGATGCGATCGGCCGGACGCTGTTTCGCGTGTTCGTGAGTCAGCAGAATCTGCTGCAGTGGGTAACTGCGGCGCAGGCGAGACTCAGCTTCCGCCCAACGCTTCCAAGCGCCTATCGCCGCATGGCCGGAGCTGTGGCAATCGCCGCCCTCGGCGCCGTTATCATCGGCCACTTCCGAGCCGATAACGGCTGGCTTGCAGCACCTTTTTTGATTCTCTGGGCGGCGTCCCCGGCCGTTGCAGTCTGGGTCAGCGTATCTCCGCTCGCGGCAGGCCGTCTTGCCCTATCGGCAGCGGACGCGAGCGCCTTGCGGCGGGTGGCACGCCGGACCTGGCGCTACTTCGAGACCTTCGTGACGGCGGACGATCAGATGTTGCCGCCGGATAATTTTCAGGAAGACCCTCGTCCGGTTGTGGCCCACCGCACATCCCCTACCAACGTGGGCCTCTACCTGCTATCGGCGGTCAGCGCGCGCGATTTCGGCTGGTCGGGAACCCTCGACTTCGTCGAGCGCGTGGAAGCGACTTTCGCGACTCTGGATCGCCTCGAGAAATTTCGGGGTCACTTCTACAACTGGTATGACACGCGCGATTTGCGGCCTCTGGATCCGCGCTACGTTTCTACCGTCGATAGCGGTAATCTCGCTGGCCACCTGATCGCTCTTGCGAACGCGTGCCGCGGTTGGATCGATCGGCCGCTCGTACCCGGCGGCCATTTTTCCGGCGTCCGCGACTCGTTGAATCTTGCGCGCGAGGCCCGACGGGCGCTGCCCGACGACCGCAGGATGCTCGCCACTTCGCGGGATCAGATCGATGCAGCACTCGCTACTCTCACCGAGACGCTTGACGCCGCCGAAGCCGCGCATGATACGGAGATCGCCGCGCGATTGGCGGGCCTCGTCCCGCTGGTCGTGACGCTGGTGGATATCGTTCGCACGCTGGACGGCGAGTGGAGCGGCGAGACCGTCGGGGAGCTGCTTTTTTGGAGCGAAGCAACAAAGCGGTCGATCGAGAGCTGGCGGCGGGATGTTGTGCAGACCGAAGCATCAGCGGACGGCGTGAAGAAGCGCCTGGCCGCGATCGAGGTGGCCGCCCGCACGATGGCCGAAGGAATGCGGTTCGATTTCCTGTTGGATCCGCAGCGCCGGCTTCTGTCGATCGGCTGCACGGCTGAGGGGACTCTCGACTCCAATTGCTACGACCTGCTAGCCTCCGAGGCTCGACTGGCGAGCTTCATCGCCATCGCGAAGAACGACATTCCGGCCCGCCATTGGTTTCGTCTCGGACGGTCGGTTACCCCGATCGGGAAGGGGGCCGCCCTCATCTCCTGGTCCGGCTCCATGTTCGAGTACCTCATGCCGTCGCTCGTCATGCGCGCACCGGCCGAGAGCTTATTGGAACAGACGAATCGCCTGATCGTGGAACGACAGATGAGTTATGGCGCCGAGCTCGGGGTTCCGTGGGGTATTTCGGAGTCCGCCTACAATGCGCGCGACCTCGAGCTCACCTATCAGTATTCAAATTTCGGTGTGCCCGGCCTGGGAATCAAGCGCGGCCTCCGTGAGAACACCGTCATCGCGCCCTACGCCACGGCGCTTGCTGCCATGGTCGACCCGCAAAGCGCGATGCGTAATTTCGAGAGGCTCGGCATCCTCGGTGCGCGCGGCCGATATGGCTTTTACGAAGCGCTCGATTACACACGCTCGCGCGTCCCGGACGGTGCCGAAGTCGCCATGGTTCGGGCCTACATGGCACATCATCAGGGCATGACCATCGTGGCCATCGCCAACGTCCTGCTCGATGGTGAGATGCGGGCACGATTTCATGCCGAGCCGAGCATACAGGCGACGGAATTGCTCTTGCAGGAGCGCGCGCCGCGCGATGTCTCGGTAGTTCGTCCCAGGGCACAGGAAGTGGCGGCGGCTACACCGCTTACAGATACGCTCCTCCCCGAAGTCCGGCGTCTGCGCAGCGCCCACGATGCCACGCCGCAAACGCATCTGCTCTCGAACGGCCGCTATTCGGTGATGCTCACGGGCGCCGGTTCCGGTTACAGCCGCTGGCGAGATCTTGCAGTAACGCGCTGGCGGGAAGACGTGACGCGCGACGACACGGGCAGCTATATCTTTCTGCGAGATGTCGCGAGCGGTCTTGTCTGGTCGGCGGGCTTTCAGCCGACCGGCGTCGAGCCCGAGGCCTACCAGGTCACCTTTACCGAGGACCGCGCGGAATTCATTCGCACTGACGCGACGCTCACGACGGCCCTGGAAATCGTCGTATCGCCCGAAGACGACGCCGAAGTTCGGCGTTTGTCGATCACCAACAGCGGCCATCGCGACCGGGATATAGAGGTCACGTCCTTTTTGGAACTCGTGCTCGCGCCGCCTGCGGCAGATGCGTCGCATCAGACATTCTCGAAGCTCTTCGTTCAAACGGAATACGTCGCGAAACGCCACACGCTCCTCGCGACGCGCCGCAAGCGCTCGCCCGAAGAGCCCGATATCTGGGCGGCTCATCATGCGGTCCTCGAAGGCACCCTGCTCGGTGAGCCGGAAATCGAAACGGATCGGGCGCGTTTTCTGGGTCGCAGGCGCGAAATCAGGTCGCCGCTTGCCATAGTGGATGGCCGGCAGTTGTCCGGTACCGTGGGAACCGTCCTCGATCCCGTGTTCGCGCTTCGATACCGAATTAGAGTGGCCGCCGGCGCGACCGCGCGCATTGCCTTCTGGACGGCAGTCGCGGCGTCGCGCGCAGCCGCGCTCGACCTGCTCGATAAGCACCACGAGGCAAACTCGTTCACGCGCGCGGCCACGCTCGCCTGGACGCAAGCTCAGGTGCAGTTGCGTCATCTGGGCATCGACTCCGCCGAGGCAGGCCTATTTCAGCGCCTGGCAGGCCATCTGCTCTTTGCCGACGCTTCGATGCGGCCTCCGTCGAACGTGATTCGCGACGGGGCCGGTCCACCCGCAGGGTTGTGGAGTCAGAGAATATCTGGCGATCTCCCAATCCTGCTCCTGCGAATCGACGCCATCGAGGATATCGCCATTGCTCGGCAATTGCTGCAGGCGCATGAGTACTGGCAGATGAAAGGCCTGGCGGTGGATCTGGTGTTGCTGAACGACCGTGCGGCGTCCTACGTCCAGGATCTGCAGAACGCGCTCGAGACGCTCGCACGCATGAGCCAGTCGCGGCCGCGGCCTGGGATGCATAGCGTACGAGGATCCGTATTCGTGCTTCGCGCCGACATCATCTCCGATCAGACGCGCAAGCTCCTCCTGGCCGTTGCCCGAGTCGTCTTGGTTGCGCGGCATGGCGGGCTCGCAGACCAGCTCGATCGCGTTCGCAAGCCTGCCGGACTCGCTCCGTTGCCCATGAAGAGTGCGCCGAGGACCGAGGCCGCCGCGAGCGGCGGCGCGGGCCACGATCTCGAATTCTTCAATGGCTTGGGAGGGTTCGCTGCCCAAGGCCGCGAATACGTGACTCGTCTGGGACCGGGGCAATCGACCCCCGCGCCGTGGATCAACGTGATCGCCAATCCGTACTTCGGGTTTCAGGTTGCAGCCGACGGCAGCGGCTTCACCTGGGCCCTCAACAGCCGGGAACATCAGATCACCCCGTGGTCGAACGATCCCATCACGGATCGTCCCGGCGAGGCGTTGTATCTGCGCGATGAGGAGACCGGCGAGGTGTGGGGTCCGACGGCCGCGCCGATTCGCGATCCCGGTGCGACTTATATTGCGCGGCACGGGCAGGGATACAGCAGATTCGAGCTTGCCGCGCGCGACCTCGAGCTGAGTCTTTGCATGTTCGTGGCCATGCGCGATCCCATCAAGATCTCCCGCTTGAGGATTCGCAACACCGCGCGGCGCCCTCGACGGCTGTCGATCACAGCTTACGCCGAATGGGTGCTCGGCACTGCGCGCGGGTCGTCGGCGCCCTTCATTCTGACCGAGCTCGATGCGGACACGGGCGCCCTCTTCGCCCGCAATCCGTGGGATGCCACCTTCGGTTCTCGAGTTGCTTTCGCGGATCTCGAGGGGCTGCAATCGCAGTGGACTGCGGATCGAGGGGAGTTCCTCGGACGCCACGGCACTCTGGAAATGCCCGCTGCTATGGCCGCACGGGCGCCCCTGGCCAAGCGCGCCGGCGCGGGTCTCGATCCATGCTGCGCGCTGCGCACATCCGTGGACCTCCAGCCAGGCCAGAGCGTGGACGTCGTTTTCTTCCTCGGCGAAGCCGACGACGCAGCGGCCGCGCGGTCGCTGCTCGCTCGCTACCGCAACGCCAATCTCGATGCCGTCTTCAGTGAGGTCACGGAGCATTGGGAGCATGTGCTCGGCGCGGTCCAGGTGAAAACGCCGGACCGGTCGCTGGATATCATCCTCAATCGCTGGATGCTGTATCAGGCACTCGTCTGCCGCATCTGGGCGCGGACAGCCTTTTATCAGGCCAGCGGCGCATACGGCTTTCGCGATCAGCTTCAGGACGGCATGGCGCTTGCCGTGGTGAGGCCGGATCTGACCCGTGAGCATTTGCTGCGGGCGGGTGGACGGCAATTCATTGCAGGCGATGTGCAGCACTGGTGGCTGCCCCCGGTCGCAGCCGGCGCGACCGGTCAGGGCGTGCGCACCCGCATCAGCGATGATGTGGTATGGCTCGCCTACTGCGCCGTCCAATACATCGAAACGACCGGAGACACCGCAGTACTCGACGAGCAGATCCCGTTTCTCGAGGGTCGTGCTCTGCAGCCCGAGGAGCACGACGCGTTCTTCATGCCAAGCATCTCGGACGAGACCCAGACGCTTTTCGAACACTGTGCCCGAGGGCTCGAGCATGCGTTGCAGGTCGGAGAGCATGGCCTGCCGCTATTCGGAACCGGCGACTGGAACGATGGGATGAACCGTGTCGGCGAGAAAGGGAAAGGCGAGAGCGTCTGGCTCGGATGGTTCCTGCAGACGACGCTGGTGGCGTTCGCGCCCGTGGCCGAGGCGCGCGGCGAGTGGGGACGCGCGGCCAAGTGGCTGGCCCACGCGGCTGCCCTCGCGAAATCCCTCGAGCAGGCGTGGGACGGCGACTGGTACCGGCGCGGCTACTTCGACGACGGCACGCCGCTCGGGTCTGCCGCGAGCACCGAGTGCCGGATCGACTCGATCGCCCAATCATGGAGCGTGATTGGCGGAGCCGGCGATCCCGGCCGCGCAGCGCACGCCATGGCAAACGTGCAAAGCCGGCTCGTTCAACCCGACCCCGGTCTCGTGTTGCTCTTCACGCCGCCCTTCGACCACACCCCGCATGATCCCGGGTACATCAAGGGCTACCCACCCGGCGTTCGCGAGAACGGCGGACAATACACCCACGCAGCCACCTGGGCCGTGATCGCACAGGCCCTACTCGGGCATGGCGAGGAGGCAGCACGGCTATTTACGTTCCTCAATCCAATCAGTCACACCAGTAGCCGGGCCGACGTGCAGCGCTACAAGGTAGAGCCCTACGTGGTGGCCGCGGACGTCTATTCAGTGGCGCCCCACGCGGGGCGAGGGGGGTGGACGTGGTACACCGGCTCGGCCAGCTGGATGTACCGCGCCGGTCTCGAGTGGATCCTGGGATTCCGGGTCCGTGCCGGAACACTTCAACTGACGCCGAACATCCCCGCCGACTGGCCCGGCTTCGAAATCTTTTTCAGGCACGCATCCGCGCGTTACGAGATCCTCGTCGAAAACCCCCATCGGGTCAGCCACGGAGTCGCTCGAGTCGAGTTGGATGGCAGAAGGCTTGCGGCCGGCGAAAGTCACATCAGGTTGGCGGACGATGGCCGCACGCACAAGATACGCCTCACACTCGGACAGCCGGGGGATGTTGCAGACGATCGCGCCGCTCAGTAAAAAGGCGGCGCGATTGCCTGGATCGAGGGAGCGGTTTAGTGGGGTGGGGTGCCGCCAGTTGCGCCCGTATTACCCTGGTTTCCTTGATTGCCGGTTGCGCCCGTGTTCCCGGTAGCACCCGTGCTGCCCGGGTCACCCGTTGCGCCCGTATTACCCTGGTTTCCTTGATTACCGGTTGCGCCGGTATAGCCAGTTGCACCGGTATTACCGGTATTTCCGGTCGCACCTGTGTCACCCGTTGCGCCCATGCTGCCTGCGCCGCCCGAGTTGCCGGTATTTCCCGTGTTACCGGTATTCCCGGTGTTACCCGTCGCACCCGGCGGCCCGGCCGGACCTGGTGTGCAAGCGCTAAACGCGAGGATGATCAGTGAGGCTGAGAGAAACTTTGAATACTGCACGGTGGTTCCTTAAATAATGGTCTTGGTAATTAGCTCGTTCTTGCGAATTCCGCTGTCTCGTCGCTTACGTTCTTCGGGGTGGTTTCTACGGCTTGTCCTTGTGCTCCGGTTCGGCAGGCGCTTTGTGCTCCACGGGTGCGGCGGCCACCTTGTGCTCTACCGGCGGCGCAGCTT
>Ga0302326_10010434_pt1 | contig 20137 bp, 17 predicted proteins | sample Palsa_T0_3_FD_202264 | JGI IMG/M metagenome (GOLD analysis project Ga0302326, IMG submission 202264) | Peat permafrost microbial communities from Stordalen Mire near Abisko, Sweden - Palsa_T0_3 | ecosystem: Environmental > Terrestrial > Soil > Palsa > Peat permafrost | place: Sweden: Abisko...
TTCGGAGGTGCCGGGCGGCGGGGAATTTTCGACGATGGAAAAGCGCCGAGACGAGTCTCGGCGCGGCAGACACGAGTGTCTGCGCCACAGTCTGGCCCGAGTTGCGTTCGATTTCTTCACACCTTCTCAGCGACCTATTTTGGCCTTGCACCGCCGCCAACCGAGCCGCGACTGTGAAGGAGCGGTACACTACAGCGCCAATTTCAAGCGGTTTTTCAGAGGAGCGATTGTGATGCAACTGCGAACGGCAAGCATGAGGACGCCAAAGGAACATCTTGCGGAATCGCTCATCCGGATCAGCTCCAACCCGGCAATTTCAAAAAGCGATACCGACGAACAAGTCAGCTTCTTTGCCCGCGCCGTGTTGAGCCGCTCCACGCTGCGGATGCTGATACAAAATTATGGCTTGTATCCGGAGAAGCGGGCAAAGATGCCGCTCGAAGATGTCGTCGCCAAGATGAAAGAGGATATCGCGATCAGGCCCGTGCCGGTCGCACCTCTCTCGTCCGGAGCGAGGGTTGGCGGGCTTAGCGTTCAGTCGCATACCGAGACCCGATCGTTGCCCAACGCGTCTCTGAGGACTTGGTGTCGCGGTTCATGACCGCCGATGGCCCGACGCCCGGTAGTTCTCCGTTCACTTTAAAACTGCTAAACGCACCGAGCCGCCCTCAGACTCCGATCACCCCTAACGCCTTTTCGCTCGCCATGATCGGACTCGGCGCTGGGATGGCTGTTGGCGTTTCAGTCCTTTTCCTTTGGCGATCGCCGAAAATCGCATGAATCGCTTGACACAGTTCTTCGCGCGGCTGTATCCGCGAACACGGCGCAAGCGATATGACGCGGAGTTCCATGCGCTTCTCGACGATGTGCAGCCGGGTTGAGGACATCCCTGGATGTTTTGAGGGGAGTGCCCATGGACCTGCGGGCCATCAATGACAATGAAAATCGACTCGGAGCCGGAAGCGTCAGCGACCTAGTTCGGCCTTTCCTCTCCTCCGCTCCCAGCCCGGTTTTTCAACGGAGCGGTCGTTACGCAAGTCCGAACGGTCGGCTTCCGGAAGATTGCGGCTGTGGCCGGTGCGGCGGGTCTATTGGCGGGGTTGGGCGCGTGGTTTGCGATTCCCAGGCCCTTCATCTTCAAAACGACTTTGCAGATACCGGCGGCTGACATAAAAGCGAATGCCGATTCTGCGGCGGGACTCAGTGCGGGTATTTCACTCGCTTTACTCCGCCGATCGCCAAACGCCTCGTGACAACGTTCCGGAGTTTTCGTTTCCAGCTATCTCCCAATCGATTCTTTGACGAAGTGATGGATCCTTGTCTTCGCTGGAGATTTCATCCGTCACGGCAACCACCTTTCAGTCGTAAAACCTACTCGTGTCATTTTGCGCTTTCATTGGGCCTTTGCTCTCCGGTTGCCGTTCAAGCCGCGCGGTGTCGCACGATTGCTTCCTTCAGGTGAATGTACTGCGCGCTCAAATCGGCCATGCGTTCCTTCACGCCGGCGAGTGTGCCGGATCTTCCTGCCATTTCCATTTCCAGTGCCACGGCTTGCATCCCAGTACCGCCCACGCTGGCCGAAGCCCCCTTGATTCGGTGGGCTTGATTCTCGATGTCCTGGGCGCTGCCCGCTTCAACGAATTTCGAAAGGGACAAAAGCTGCCGCGGCATGTCTTCGAGAAAGCTATCCAGGATTCTTACGGCCAACTGCTTATCGCCCATTAACCGGCCCAGCAAACCAGTCACGTCGAAGATGGAGGCCGACTCAACGGCCGCGGGCAAGTTAGAACGGCCGTTGGCGTTTCCGTCGCGCCTCGTCCCGCTCTTCGGTAGCCACTTTTGCAACACGTCCGCCAAGGCTTGCGGAGTGACAGGCTTCGTAATGTAATCGTTCATGCCGGCTTCTAAACACTTTTCACGGTCGCCCTGCATAGCGCTGGCCGTCATCGCGATGACCGGGAGGCGATGACCTTCCGTGAGCGAGGCCCTGTCCGGCGTGCGATATTCCTCGCTGCGGATGCGCCTGGTGGCTTCCAGTCCGTCCATGTTCGGCATGCGCACGTCCATGAGCACGAGACTGTAGGGGATGTCATCGAGCGCCTGCAGCGCTTCCGCGCCGTCCGCGACCGCATCGGCCCGCAGACCCATCTTTGTCAGCATTGCCAGGGCTACCTGTTGATTGGTGATGTTATCGTCGGCCAGCAGAATGCGATAGGGGCGGCCGGCGAACAGGTTGCTTAAGTTGGCTCTTTCGTCCGCCTTAGCCGCTGGGGCTGGCCGAAAGGGCTCTGCCGCGCGGCCGGTACCGGGCATGAGGCAGACATCGAACCAGAAAATACTACCCTCGCCGAGTTGGCTCGAAACCCCGACGGTTCCACCCATCAATTCCGCCAGCCGCTTGGCGATACTCAAACCCAAGCCGGTTCCGCCAAAGCGCCGGGTGGTGGAGCTATCGCCCTGGGTGAACGCCTGAAAGAGCTTGCTCTGTTGCTCGATCGAGAGCCCAATGCCGGTATCGCGTACGCTGATGCGCAACATAACGAGTTGCTCGGGCGCCGGCTGGCGCGAGACGAAAACCGAGACCGATCCAGCCTCGGTGAATTTCACGGCGTTCGACAAAAGATTGAGAAGAATCTGGCGCAGACGCCCGGCATCGCCCACCACGCTCAGCGGAACCTCCCCGGCGACCTCGAGCGAAAGCGCCAAATGTTTTGCGCTCGCGCCCGAGGCTACCAATTCCAGCGATTCGTCCAACACACTTCTAAGTTCGAATTCCACGTTCTCGATCTTCATTTTGCCGGCGTCAATTTTGGAAAAGTCGAGAACGTCGTTGATGATCGTCAGCAGCGCCTCGCCGCTCGAGCGGATCGTATCCAGATAATGGTGCTGCTCGGCGCTGAGGGGCGTGTCCGATAATAAATGTGCCATGCCGATGACGCCGTTCATCGGTGTGCGAATTTCGTGGCTCATCAGGGCTAGGAATTCGCTTTTTGCCTGCGCCGCGCTCTCAGCCCGGTCGCGTGCTTCGGCCAGCGACAGGGTGCGTTCGCGAACGGCTGCTTCCAAGCGCTCTTCGCTGCGCTTCTGATCGTCGATGTCAGTGGACGTCCCCAGCCATTGCGTGACCGGGCCGGACTGATCGGCACGCAAGGGATGGGCGCGCGCCATGAACCAGCGGAAAGTTCGATCCTTCGCGCGGATTCGGTATTCGAACTCGAAGCTCTCGCCAGCCTTCGCAGCCAGTTTGGCGGCTTCCACCTGAGGGTGGTCCGCCGAGTGAATTGTCTCGAGCCAGCCATCGCCCAGCAGTTTGGAAGTAGGAATCCCGGCGTATTTCGACCACTGACTGCTCATGTAATCGACCGCGCCGTCGGGCGTGGTGGTCCAAACAAATTGCGGCAGCGCTTCCATCAAGCCGCGCCATTTGGCGTCACTGTTGCGAAGTTCGACCGTTCGCCGCCCGACGAGGCCGCCCATCTCTGCCTTTTCTTGCAGGATCCGGTTCTCGGCTTCGACGTGGGCGGTAATGTCGTTTGCCATAACCAGCCGGGCCGGACAGCCGAATGCCTCAATGTCACGGCTGGAGAGCTCAACCCAGATTTCGCTTTTGTTCTTGCGCCGACGACGCAACGGCTTGCTCGGCCGATGGCTGACCGAACACTGACGAAGTTCAGCCTCGATGTCTTCCCCCTCTCCCGGCGCACGAAGGGAGGAAACGGCCATGCCTAGAAATTCGTCACGCGACCAGCCGTAATGATCGATCGCCGCCTGATTCACATCGAGGATCTGCAAGTCTTGAATGCGGTAGATCAAGCTGGGCAATGGATTCTGTTGGAAGAGCGCGCGATATCGATTCTCGGAAGCCCGCAAGTCCGCTTCGTCCTGCTTGCGCGCGCTGATATCGGAATGCGATCCCACCACGCGGAGGGCGCGGCCGTCCTGATCCCACACGGCTTGGCTGCGGGACAGAATCCAGCGATAGCTGCCGTCCTGGTGTCGCACTCGATATTCCATCTCAAGAACTCCCTGCCTGGCAAGAAGATAGTCCGCAAACTTGGTTTTAACCCTCTCTACATCCTGCGGATGTATGCATTCGAGCCACGCTGCCCGCGAGGCCTTGAATTCCCCGGGGCCGAAACCAAGGATGGCCTCCCAGCGCGGCGAGACGAACACTTCTCCGCTCAGCAAGTCGTAGTCGAATAGTCCGTCGTGATTGGCTTCCATCGATACGCGCCAGCGCTCCTGTTCGGAATGGAGCATGTCCCGCTGCAGGCGGAATCGGCGGTCCGCCTGCGACCCCAGGAGACTAAGCGCTAGCACCATAAAGGTGACGGCGGCGATTCCGGTGATGCCAAGCATGGAAATGGAGACTGAATTGCCCTCAGCGGCGCTGACTTGGGCGGGCTGAAAGCAAACGGCTGCCATACCGATGTAGTGCATGCTTGCGATGGCGAAACCCATAACGACAGCAGAAACCGGGCGGGACCAGGGGCGGTTCTTATTTTGGTCCCGCAGACGGAAAGCGAGGCGCAGGGCAACATAAGAGACAAGAACGGCCGTGATCACTGAAAGCGCGACGAGCCGCGGATTGTAAACCGGCTGGGCGGCGAGCCGCATGGCCAGCATGCCGATATAGTGCATGGCCGCAATCCCACCGCCCATGGCGAAACTACCCGCGGTCAAGTAAGCTCTAGTGAGTTCTTTGCGGCTGACAACCCAGAGCGCCACAGCGGAAGAACCCATCGCCGCCAGCAGCGAAAGCGCGACGATCGGGATGTTGTAGGAAATCGGAACCGGCAGGCTGAAGGCCAGCATGCCGATGTAATGCATGGCCCAGATTCCCTGGCCCATGGCAAACGCTCCGCCAATGAGCCAGAGTATCCGGCCGCGACCGCGCGAAATGGTTGTCCGGCCAGCCAGATCGAGCGCTGCATAGGATGCGCAAACCGCGATCGCAATCGAGAGCGCGACCAGTCCCAACTGGTACTGGCCTGAAAGCATGGTGTGGGTCATCAACTAAACGGAATGCCCGACGAATTGGCACGCATTCCCTCGCATTGCATATCGGCAATGGATTTAAGTTCCTACATGGCAGACTCCACTTGCTTACGCGCGCGGTTCCGTTGGGGTTAGGGGAGGCTAAACTCGCGGCCGAACTTGTGGTGAGCGGCGGCTTGCCGCAAGAGCCCGTCTGCCCTGGGCCGAGAACCTGTCCCAGCGAACGGCTGCCGGGCCATGTGCCGCGGGTCTGCGTGGCGGCTGAAATCGAAACGGCGGGATTCACTCGCCTGAGCGATCCGTTCCTTCCAAAGGAACACGCGCAAGACGGGCACGGTGTCAGGTGCTTCGCCCGGCTGTGCGCGGCAGGGAGGTTGAATACCGCACTTGGCTAGGAATGGCAGGTCCTGCGTTTGGGGCTCAAAGAAAAGCAGAATTGTCAACAGCAACTTATGGTACCACCAAGACTAACGCTGGCAGCAGCCCGGCTGACCTTCGGCTCAGATCAGAGTTTAAGAACAAACTTGAATCTGAAACGTAACCGCCGCTTAAAAGCAACGGCCAGCATTATTAGGGAGTGCATAAGCATCCTCCTTTCCGCATCAAGCGACCCGCCTCTCGATAAGGCGGGTTTGCTATTTAGCTCCGTCCTCCAGGTCTAATCCCACCGCCTTTAGGCGGTGAGCTTCCAGCGCTGCTCTACGAGAACGAGGGGATGGCGGAGTATCGACGAAGCGCGCACGCGGTTATTTCTGCGCGACGGTGGGCGCGGTGGACGAGGCAACGATCAAAGCCTACATCGAGAATCAGAAGTGGGACGAAGACGATCAGGGCTTCAAGATCACCGCGCCCACCGAGCCTTGAGCCGGCTCTCAGCCGGGGCGGGCTTAAGGCGGCTTCAGCCGCAATCCCGACTTTCAGTCGCAAAGTATTCTACCGGCTTTAGCCGGTAGTCTTTTAAACTTCAAATGGCTTTAGCCAAAGCTGGCGCTTGCTCGATTTTTTCATTTTAGCGCGATGGCTGCTGGATTGAGATGAGCGATCAACCCAAGAAAACCCCTAACTAACTCGTGGAAGGAAGGGGTCGCTGCGGGATACTCAGAGAGCGGACTGAACGGTGAGTAATACCTCACCGATTTCCAATCTCGCGATCATCGGGGAACTCGATCTTCTCCGTGCCGATCTCCATCGCGGCGAGGCGGAGGCGATAGCTCTCGCTATTGAAATGAAAGCCGACCTGCTCTTGATCGACGAAAGAGACGGACGGCGTATCGCCCGCGAAAACTGCGCATCCGCATTGTCGAAGACGGCGTAAATAGGATTTCGCTCTTTGAATTAGGTCCTCGCCGCGCTCGACGAAAAAGGTTTGAAGTTCCTTCATGAGCATCGGCAAATGATGTTCAACCGTTTCCCAGACTATCTCGAAATCGACTTGGCCGTAATCATGAACCACACGGTTGCGCATACCGATAATCTTGTGGAAAGGAATTTCGGGGAATTGGGCGCGCGTCTCTTCGGTCAAGCGGGCAGCCGCCTCTCCGGCAACGAGCAGCCTCCGCAAGACGGCATCCTGCGTTTTGCCGTCCTGGAAAAATTCTCCCGGCTGTAGCCAGCGGTATAGCTTTGAATCGCTTTGACGGAGTTGAAGATGTCGAGCAGGTAAGCGGCCTGCCTAGGCTGCATAGATTTCGCGGGTTGTTTCCAGGATCGAGTTGCGCCTTATCGCGTTTTCGTCTTGTTCGACGGAACGCCGGGTGAGCAAGTCCACCCTGCAACCGAGGGTCGCTTCTAATTCTTCCTGGAGTGTGAAAGGCAAGCCGGGATCGCAAATCGTCTAGCAAAGGAGAAATGGATTCGAGGGTACTCGCCATGTTTAGAACTCCACCTTCCAACATATATCAGGTGCCGTGTCACTGTTGCAGTACCCAGCAACAGCAGGAAACCCGCGGAAAGAATCGCCTGACTTTCTTTAGAATCTTGGTGCGGATGAGAGGACTTGAACCTCCACTCCCTTGCGAGAACTAGAACCTGAATCTAGCGCGTCTGCCAATTCCGCCACATCCGCAAATGAGGAGAACGACACTATTGTAATCTACCCCTGTGGACAAACTCATTATCGCTGGCCGGGTTCTGCTGATCGGCCTACTCTGCATCGGTGGACAGGTCTTCGCGGCCGAGCCCGTCCGTCTCATACTCGACACCGACATGGGGAACGATGTGGACGACGCGCTGGCGCTCGCCATGATTCACGCGCTGGAGAATCGAAACGAAGTGCGGCTGCTGGCGGTCACCATCACGAAAGACAATCGCGATGCGGCCCCTTTTATCGATCTGGTGAATCATTTCTACGGCCGGCCCGATGTGCCGATTGGCGTGGTGCGGAACGGTAAAACTCCGCAGGACGCGCCCATGCTGGCGGTTCCGGTTGAGCGGCGCGATGCGCATGGCAATTTCGTTTATCCCAGGCGGCTGCAGAACGGCTCGCAAGCGCCCGAGGCGGTGGAGTTGCTAACGCACATTCTTCAGGGGCAGCCAGACGCGTCTGTTACCATTGCCCAAATCGGTTTCAGCACGAACCTCGCTCGCTTGGCCGCTACGCCGGCAGGGCGCGCTCTGGCCGCCCGCAAAGTGAAAACGCTTTATCTGATGGCCGGAAATTTTCAGAAGCCGCAACCCGAGTACAACGTGTTTACCGATGGCGACGCGTTCAGAGATCTCATGAAAAATTGGCCAACGCCCATGGTATTCAGCGGTTTTGAAATCGGCCTGGCGATCACATATCCAATCGAAAGCATTCAGCACGATTTTGCGTGGGCCGTCGATCATCCCGTGGTTGAGGCATACAAAGTTTATGTCGGCAAGCCGGAAGACCATCCCAATTGGGATTCCACGGCGGTGCTGGACGCGATTCGGCCAGAGCGTGGATATTTCGGTTTATCGCCAGCCGGCACTGTTACGTTGGGCGAGAAAAACACTACGGTGTTTACGCCAGACGAGAACGGCAAGTGCCGTTTCCTCATTCTCAAACCAGATCAAGTCAGCCGCGTGCGCGAGTTGATTTCCGCCCTGGTCAGCGAGCCGCCACAAAAAACGGTTGTGAGCGCTGGAGCGAAGCGCCTCGCCTTCTAAAAGGGTGCTTAACCCTTTCGGGGGCAGAATCAACAGTGGCTTTCAGAACCGCGACCGCCAGGGAGCGTTTTTAAACTAAAAACAAAGCTTTCTAAACAAACCATATAAAATGAAAGGATGCCAGCCAATACCGCCAGCGCTGCCCCGAGTCAGCCTCTGTGGTCGCCCATTCTTCTCATTCCCATCGCGTGGTTTATCCCCGGTGCGGGCCATTTTCTACTGGGCCGGAAAATCCGCGGCGCCATCGTGTTTGGCACCGTGCTGGTCACATTTCTGATCGGCGTAGCGATGCGCGGACCGCTCTATCACCCCGCCGCCGACGGCGGCGACGTGCTGTCGCGCCTGATCCAGTTCGGCGGCTGGATTGGCGATATGGCGGCAGGAGTTTTTTATTTCGCGGCTAGTTTTATGGGCTATGCCCCGCCCGATGTGGCCGGCTATTCACCCGACTATGGATCTAAATTCATTGTCGCGGCTGGTTTGTTGAACATCCTGGCTATTGTCGACGCCTACGAAATCTGCACCCGGCAAAAGGATTAACTAGATGAAACTCGATCATTTCGAAACCACCGTTATTTTTGCGCTGGTAAGCAGCGTGATGTTAGGTTTAGTGACCAAAAGAACCGACAAGGAACGCCTGCGCTACGGCTTATACTGCTTTGGCTGCTTTATGGCCGCGCTTTTCGGTATCGGTTGGGCGATGCGCCTGCTCCATGGTTAAGTGCGCGGCTCGGAACGGAGCCACGACCGCGAGGGAGTGGTGTTTTATGAAATGGCGTACGAAGGATTTGGGCCGACAAGCCTGAGCCTCAATGAAGACTTTCTATATCGAGACTTTCGGCTGCCAGATGAATGCCCACGATTCCGAAAAGGTGGTGGGCACGCTGGTCGAAAAGGGCTACCGGCAGGTGGATGCCGTCGAAAGCGCCGAACTGGTGCTGTACAACACCTGCAGCATTCGCGACAAAGCGGAGCAAAAGGTATTCCACCGGCTGCAGCAATTCAAGCGCGAAGCCGGCAAGGGCAAGATTTTCGGGGTGTTGGGGTGCGTGGCGCAGCAGGAAGGCGAACGCATCTTTGAGCGTGCGCCGCATGTGAGTTTAGTGGCAGGTTCGGCAAGCTATACCAAGCTGCCGGAAATGCTGGTTCAGCTCGAGGCGGGGAATCGCCGCGTCACGGGCTTGAGCCTCGATACCACCGAGACGTTCGATACGCCCTTTACCGCGCGCGATAATCCGCACCGCGCCTACATCACCATCATCGAAGGTTGCGACAAATCCTGCGCTTATTGCGTTGTTCCGTTCACGCGCGGACCCGAGCGCAGCCGCACAAGCGAAAGTGTGCTCTGCGAGGCGGGTTCGCTCGCGGAATCAGGCTACAGCGAAGTGCAATTGCTGGGACAGAATGTGAACAGTTATCGCGATCCCTCGCCCGCCGGTTGGGATTTCGCCAAACTGCTCGATGAAACGGGCAAAATCGAAGGTTTGCGCCGCGTCCGCTTCACCACCTCGCATCCGCGCGATTTCGGCAAGCGGATCGTGGATGCGATCGACGAAAATGAAGCGCTGTGCAATCATGTTCATCTGCCGGTACAATCGGGTTCGGACGCGGTGTTGAATCGCATGCGGCGGCTGTACAGCCGGAACGATTATATGCAGCGCGTGGCATGGATGAAAAATGCCCGCCGCGACATTGCCATCACCTCCGACATCATCGTCGGCTTTCCGGGCGAAAGTGAAGCGGATTTCCAGGAGACTTTGCGTCTGATCGCTGAAGTGGAATACGACGCGATCTTTATATTCAAATATTCGAAGCGTCCCAACACGCCGGCGCTTGAGTACGAAGATCATATTCCGGAGGAAGAAAAGACGCGCCGCTTCACTTTGCTCCAGGAACAGCAGCGCTCCATTCAAATGCGCCGCAACGGGCGCTATTTGGGTAAGCGCGAGCAGGTGCACGTGGAAGGCTACAATAAGGCCACCAACCAGTGGATTGGACGCACCAGCCAACACAAGACTCTGAATTTTACCGACGCGGAAGTACCCGCGCCCGCCGGCGAAAAGACCTTGAACGGCAAATATCTGGACGTGCTGGTGACGCGCGCCGGACCAAATAGTCTCGCCGGGGAAAGCGTTTTCGAGTAACGTGGAGTTAGGGGACTGGAGGTTCTTTTGGAAGTAGAAATGAAAATTCGCGGTCTCATGATGGATCCCATGACCAATATGCCCATCGTCGTTTTGAAGGATATGAGCGGGGATTCGGTGCTGCCCATCTGGGTGGGGATCTATGAGGCCAATGCCATCGCTCTCGAAATTGAGAAGGTGACTACGCCGCGCCCGATGACGCACGATCTCATCAAAGTTCTGTTGATGGGCCTTGACGCTTCCATCAAGAAGGTGGTGGTCAGCGAGTTGAAAGACGATACTTTCTATGCCCTGATCTGGCTCGAGCGCGAAGGCCGTCTCATGAGCGTGGATTCCCGCCCGAGCGATGCGCTGGCTTTGGCGTTGCGTCACGATTGCCCGATATTTGTCGACGACAAAGTTCTGCAATCCTCGAGAAATTCCGCCAATGTTTCTGAAAAGGTGAATAATGAGGAATTGCGGAAATGGCTGGAAGGTTTGAACGACGAAGATCTGGGTCGCTACAAGATGTAGGCCTTTGCGCGAACACCAAACAAACGGGTACTACTCAAACCGAGCCGGAAGCGTAAGCGCCCCCAGATCGGGAGCTCTGAAATAGCAAAGGGCTCCGGAGAAAACTCTCCCAAGCCCTTTCCCGTTTGAACTCCGGACTTACTTTTTCCGCTTCTTGTGGGGCGGCGCGGGCGCGAGTTCCACGCCAGCCACGTCGGGGTCTTTGAAGGTTAGCATGTAGGGATCTTTGGTGAAGCTGTCGGCGACGCCGCCAAAGTCGATCTTCTCGCCAACCTTGATTTTGGTCAAGGCGGCCGTCGGAATCGGGTTTGTAAACAACAAAGTGGCGTCGGCTTTGGTCGGATCTTCGACGCCCACAGTCACGCGTGTTGGCTTATCGGCCGGTTCCACTGTCAAGATGGTGCCGCTGAAATTCTTCACGCCCTGCGCGCCGCCTGGAATCTCGGCATCCTTCACATTGTTGGCGAAGAAGGTCGGTCCCTGGTCGCCGACGAGATTCGTTTTGATGGAATACCAAAGGGCAAAAGCGGGATCGGCTTTAATGCGCGCATTCATGGCATCAGCTTCCGCTGTCATCTTCGCTTCAATGCTGCTAATGGCGAATCCGGAAGGCGGTAGAGCCGATGTTTTAGCTTGGGCAAGGACCTGATCCTTGCCATCGTCGCTCCCATGATAGGTCTTGTAGAGTTTGTTGAAGAAATCCATGGCCTGCTGGCGGCCGGTTGCCGACTGCGAAGGTCCAGGCCCGCTATATTGCGCCGTGCGGGCGTATTGGAAAAGGGCTTCGGGAAACTTCTTGTCTTCGTACAGTTGCTTGGCGTACAAAGCTGAGGTTTGTCCTGAATCCGGATTTACCGTCAGGCTCTCTTTGTATTCATTCTCCGCAGTCGAGGTATCTTTCTTCGACGCGGCCGCCCATGCTAGGGCATTATGTGCCAAAGCAATGCGCGCCACCTTCGCCTTTTGCCAATCGGCCTCTGCCAGATTTTGCGGCTTATTTTTGTCGTCGAACGCTTCATCGGCTCCCGCGATAAAACCGTGAGCGGCGGATTCCACCTGGCTCACCAGGTCCGGCGAAGGATTGGCGCCGCCATAAATCGGTCCCCATAAGGAGATCAAGTACATCGCGTTGGCATTTTTCGGGTCGACCTTGAGAGCATCCTGCGCTTTACTCAGAAGCACCGGGCGCATGCTAGGGTCGGTTCCGGCCAGCTTCGCAAGCGTATCCAGATAATATTGGAGCCGCAATCCGGCGTAGTCCGACGTCGGATACTTATCCTCCCAAGCCTTCAACGCTTCCAGCCGAGCCTTCGGGTCGGTCGTCGTTTGAACTTTTTGGAATGCGTCGTATTCCTCGCGGTCCTTCCAGTTCTTTTGGCCGGCCGTATCTTGCGCCTTAGCGCTCGGAACGGTCACCAAGCCTGCAACGAAAAGCAGCGCGCCGGCGGTGAGTATGATTCGCCCCGCCTTTTTGAGGACGCGCAACACAGCCACGGTATCAATCGGCGCAACTTTGCCCTTTGCGCGTTTGAAGCAAAAATCCACGATAACCTCCCCAGAGGAATTCTTCATATTTAACTCTACAAATCGAATGCTTCCGCGGTTTCTTTACTCGCCGAAGGTTGGACTACAATCGGTTGCAACTTGGCAGACAAAATATACGACACGAAAACTGCAAGTGAGTCACAAAGCCGGAGTATAACGAACGCCATTGCCGCCCGCAACTGTATCTATCATATTTCAAGATTTCTTAATTCCTGCGAAATTGGATGCCCAGCAGCCGAAGCCAGTTCCCGGCCAGGCCGTTAAACTAGCCTAACCTATCACGCATGCTATCATCCCCTTTCCAGATTCAAAACCCATGCGCATAGCCGACTTGGCGGTGATCGCTTGCTACTTGATCTTCATTACCTGGTTCGGCGCGCGCTTCAAGGAACGAAACGCCTCCGTAAAGAACTATTTCTTGGGCGGTCGAGGCGCTCCGTGGTGGGCCATTGCGTTCTCTATCGTTTCGGCTGAAACCAGCACCTTGACGGTCATCGGCACTCCGGCCATTTCATTTGCCGGTAATTTTACTTTTCTGCAGCTCATTCTGGGCTACCTGTTGGGCCGCATTGTCATCTCCGTTTTGTTCCTTCCGCAATATTTCCGGGGCGAAATGTACACCGCCTACGAGCTGATGGGCCGGCGCTTTGGCCCGCGCATTCGCAAATTCACCGCAGGAGCGTTTCTCCTGCTGCGCTCACTGGCGGAAGGTGTGCGGGTGTTCGCAGTCTCCATCGTAATCTCGATTGTCCTGGGCAGTAATGAAATATTATCGATCGCGGTGATCGTGAGTCTCACCCTCTTTTACACTTTTGAAGGTGGCATGACCGCCGTGATCTGGACCGACGTTGTGCAGATGTTCCTCTACGTGGGCGGCGCTCTCGCCAGCTTTTTTCTCATCCTCCAATTGATTCCGGGTGGCTGGCCGCACGCCGCCGCGCTCGGCGAAGCGGCTCACAAATTCCAGCTCTTCGATTTCCACTTTGCCTTGACGGCGGCCTTCTTTCAGGACAAATACAGCTTTTGGGCAGGACTGGTCGGTGGCTGTTTTCTGACCACCGCCAGCCACGGCACCGAGCAACTCCTGGTGCAGCGGCTGCTCTCGGCTCGCAATCTACGTGAAAGCCGGTTCGCTCTCTTTACGAGTTGGATCGTCGTGTTCTTTCAGTTCGGTCTCTTCCTGTTCATCGGCGTTTTGCTGTTTGTCTATCATCATGACAACGGCCAAGCCGTTCCGAAAACGCTCGACCGCGTATATCCCGAATTCGTGTGGAACCATTTGCCCGTGGGTCTTGCGGGACTTGTCATTTCCGCCATTCTCGCGGCCGCCATGTCGAATCTGAGTGCCGCTCTCAACGCGCTGTCCTCCACCACCGTGATGGATTTCTTCCGGCCCATGCGGCCGCAAACTTCCGAAGCCGGTTTGCTGCGACTCGCCCGCAGGTCCACCGTGGCCTGGGGGGTCATTTTGTTCGCGGTGGGCTTGGCCGCGCGGCACTGGGGAAGCGTCCTCGAAACCGGCCTGTCCATCGCTTCAGTGATCTATGGAGCTCTCCTCGGAGTATTCTTGCTGGGAGTGCTGACCAAGCGGACAGGCGAGTGGGCGGCCATCATTGGTATGAGCGCGGGCTTTCTGGCCACTTTGGTTTTGCGGACTCACGTAGCCTATACATGGTACGTTTTGATAGGTTCGCTAGCAACGTTTGTGGTTGGCTATGTCGCCAGCTTTGCGTTTCCTAACACGTTGTCTAAATGATGGCGCAGAACCCTTATGGCTTCTAATCCAACCGCAACCTCAACTCCGCATTTACAGCGCGTTCTTGGCGTTTGGAGCGCGGCTTCCATTGTCATCGGCACCGTCATCGGCAGCGGTGTGTTTCTCGTGCCCTCCAGCATGATTACCAAAGTCGGCTCGGTCAAGATGCTTTTTGTCGTCTGGGTCGTTGCCGGCATCCTGAGTCTCTTCGGCGCCCTTACTTATGCGGAACTGGCCGCTGCCATGCCGGAAGCCGGCGGTGAATATGTCTATTTGAATGCCGCTTATGGCCCGTTTTGGGGCTACCTCTATGGCTGGACTCAGTTCACGGTAGCTAAGAGCGGTTCGATCGCTACCTTAGCGGCGGGATTTTACACCTATCTCACAGTCTTTCTCCCGGCCTTGGGTCAGCCGGTCATTGTGACGCCGTTTATGATTGGGCCGAATCGCACGGCTTTTGAAATCCATTACGGGCAGTTGGTGGCCATCGGGGTGATTCTGTTCCTGGGCGCAGTGAACTACATTGGCGTTCGCGTAGGCGGTAATTTACAAGTTTTCGTCACAGGATTAAAACTGCTCTTGATCTTCGCCATAATCGCCGTTGGCCTTTTGTCCGGCAAAGGAGACTACTCGCACTTTGGGCAGCACATTCCCAGCCTCGGCGGCGTGGCGGGATTTTTCGCGGCGATGGTCAGCGCCTTGTGGGCTTACGACGGCTGGAATAACGTGGGGATGGTTTCCTCCGAAATTCGCAATCCCGGCCGCAATCTGCCACGCTCGCTAATCCTGGGAACAATGGCTGTCATTGCCACTTATCTGCTGGTCAACATCGCGTATTTCTACGTTCTCACGCCCTCGGAGGTGGCCGGATCAGAGCGCCTGGCTTCGAATATGATGGGGCACCTCTATGGCAACAAGGCCGCCGCGGCGGTCTCCGTAGCGGTGCTCATTTCCATTTTCGCCGCGTTGAACGGTTCTATTTTGACCGGCTCGCGCGTCCCTTACGCCATGGCGCGCGACGGGCTGTTCTTCAAGACCGCCGCCATAGTAGACCCAAAGTTCTTGACGCCGGGTCATTCGATCATCCTCTTAAGCCTATGGTCGTCGGTGGTCGTCCTCAGCGGATGGTACGACGATCTTTACAATTTTGTGATATTTGGCAGTTGGATTTTGTACCTAATGACGGCGTTTTCCGTGTTTGTTTTGCGCAGAAAGCGGCCCGACTTAGTTCGTCCGTACCGTACAGTAGGCTACCCAGTCGTGCCAGTACTTTTTATCTTAGTGGCCGCGTTCCTGCTTATGAGCACCTTCCAGACGCGCCCTCGCGAATCTCTCATGGGACTGTTTCTAATGGCTTTAGGCGTTCCGTTCTACTACTACTGGAAGAAGCGGGTGCGGCTGGCTTAATCGGCGAAAGCCGCCATAAAACGTCGTTAGTTCTAGGACCAATCGAACCTCGAAAAACCCCACTTACCTTGAAATTCATACCGTGCAACCTGTAAACTTCGTCTAAATCGCCTCTTAAGGGGAAGTTCACCTTTCCCTCAAATCGCGCTAATTCGGTACTCAATTCAGATCGTGGGAGGGTGGCCTTGGACGTGGACAAGATGCTGGCGGAGCTACGGCTTGAACGTGAACAGATTGAAGAAGCGATTCTGACGTTGGAACGGTTGGCTCGTGGGCGTGGCCGGCGTAGAGGTCGCCCGCCTGGCTGGTTGAAGGATGCCGCGAACGCCACCTCGCTTTTATCGGAAGAGGGCGTGGACGAATTGAATGGCAACGGCCATTCAGGCGAGCCAAAACGCCGCGGCCGGCCGCCGGGGAGCAAAACCAAGCCCGCGGTTGTTGCCGAAGTTCTCACCTCTTGATTAATTTTTGGTGCCGACCGTTTCCGTCCGTCCGGCCAAAGGTTTGACGGTCGGGCCTCCGCAGACGCCCACACCCGTCTTCAACAAGGCGTTCAGCAAATTAAAAAATACCGCGTACACCACTTGCTCCGACACCGGTTGCTTGCCCGGCATGCGAAAGCTGCCCGGCAATTCCTTAGCGATCTGTAAGCGCACTGCGTGGGGTAGGGTACGGCCTGATCGATCCCGTTGATTGGCGAGCCAAAGCGGAGTCTGCAGAACGCTGCCGGACGTGCCATCCACATAAAACTGGCAGCGCGAGAACCAGCCGAGATTGCCCGGGTCGGCTGCATCGAAAAGCAGCAGCGGTGCCTGCCTGTCGTTTACGGAGAGATCTAAAGACATCACCCGCCCGCGATCGTCAATCTTGTAATCGAAGCCCGCCTGGCGCGCAATGGTCCCGATGGACTCGGGGTCCAGCTCCAGGAGTAGATATTTGTTTTTTCCGGCTTCGAGAACTTGCATCCTGCTCTTCCATTCTAACTGGCGGAAGAGTGGGTGAGTTCATTTCGCAGCCGGACAGCCAATTGACAATAGGTACGATGATCGCTCTCGCTGAATTGCACCAGCTTGATCAGCTTAACGGAGCCTCCGTGGCTGCTGAGCCACGCGAGTACGGTTTGTAACGCAATAGTGGCCGCCGCTTCCAACGGATAACTATAGATCCCCGTGCTAATCGATGGAAAGCTGATCGAGCGGAGCCAGCGCTCGGCCGCCATATCGAGACAGGTCCGATAGCAAGACGCCAATTTCTCAGGTTCGCCATCATTCCCGTCTCGATAGATCGGCCCGACAGCGTGAAAAACGTACTGGGCCGGCAGTAAACCCGCGTTCGTTGCCACAGCGCTTCCGGCTGGGCACGGCCCGCGCGCCCGAATGCTCGAAAGCTCCCGCATGATCTCGCCGCCGCCTGCCCGGTGGATTGCGCCATCAACCCCGCCTCCGCCCGCCAGCGCTGAGTTCGCCGCGTTCACTATCGCGTCGACTGGGATCTTGGTGATGTCGCCCACCATCAATTGCAACTCGCGTGCGCCGATGTTCACTGCGAACATTGCTAGATGCAAGCGGCAATTGCGTCTAAGAGAAACTCAGCCTGTTCCTCCGTCGAAAGCGGGCCCATGGTGCCAATGCGCAGTATTTTGCCCGCTAATTTGCCAAGCCCGCCGCCGATTTCGATACCGTATTTTTGTATGAGACGGTCTCGCAGTTCGGCTTCATTTACGTGCGCGGGCGGCGCCACGACTGTCAGATGCCAAATCCGCTGATCCGGCTCTTTCACCAACGGTTCGAAGCCCAATTTGCCCAGTTCGGAAGCGAGCTTTTGTCCCACCACCCGGTGCCGTTCCCAACGCGTTCGCAGGCCCTCTTCTTCAATGACCGCCAAACCCTGATGCATCGCGTAATACAAAGGCGGCGATGGCGTGTGATGGTACACGTGAGGCTCTTCGAAATATTTCGCCAGCAGGCGCAGGTCGAGATACCAGGTGACGGGCTCATCCTGGCGTTTCTCCAACCAATCCCAAGCGCGTGGTGAGATGGAGACGGGCGAAAGCCCCGCCGGACAACTCAAGCCCTTTTGCGCACAACTATAAGCGATATCGATACCCACCGAATCCAGTTCCACCGGCATCGCGCCCATAGACGTCACGCAGTCGGCAAGAACCAGTGCGCCCGCCTTGCGCGCCGGTGCTGCGATCGCGCGGCCCGATTGATAAGCGCCCGTCGAGGTTTCGGCTTGTACAAACGCCACCACATCGGGCTTCTCCCGCTCGATAAATTCCGCCGCTTCCTCTTCCGTGAAAACTTCGCCCCATTCCTTAGCGCAATGAACTACTTGGGCGCCCTGGCGCCGGCCCATGATCGCGATGCGATCGGCGAAGTGGCCCGCCGTAAAAACGGCGAACTTGGAGCCCTTCTTTACAAAGTTGCCAACCGCCGCTTCCATGGCCCCCGTCCCGCTGCCGGGAATGAGCAGCATTTTTGTGTTTCGCGTGCCCAGCACTTCCCGCAAACCCGCCTGGATTTCGGCCATCACGGAAAGGAAGTACGGGTCGCGAATGCCAGTGAGCGGCTGGCTCATGGCCTCATAGGCGCGCGGATCGATCATCGATGGTCCGGGCCCAAAAATGAGCCGCTTGGGCGGCGCGATTCGTTTCATAGCGGTCGTCAGCATTAATTCCAAAGTAGCGTATTTTTCTTCGGCATATATGAAACGTTTCGCGACCGATCGTCACTAAGGCTGCACGAAGGCAATCTTCACCGGCATGCCGCTGATTGGGGTGAGCAGTCTCGGAGCTGCTTACCCATCCTTTCGGCGCTCACACCCTCAATTTGAATTCCTCCAGCGCAGGAACTTTAGCGGGAACTCCGCGCATGAAAGAACGCTTATCGCAAATCCCGTAAAATCGACGGCCCCTAGGTTGATCCAAAGCATGGCCTGCTGTCACTTTTAAAGTGGCGGAGTAATCCATTCAAGTGGAGGCCATCATGAATCCTCTAGTTTGGGGGCATCGGGGCAGTAGAGGGCGCGGCAACCCGCCTGAGAATTCACTCGGGGCTTTTCGAGCGGCTCTTGACTGTGGCGCCGGCGGTATTGAGCTGGATGTTCAACTAACCCGAGATGGGGTGCCGGTAGTGTTTCATGACGCGGCGCTTCGCCGCATGACGGGCGTGGAGAGGTATCCGCGACTGCGTTTGCTGAGCTGCGAAGGCATAGGTTGTTGACCTCGGACGCGCATCGCAGTACGGAAATCATTCCTACCTTGAGAGAAGTGCTGAACCTCGTAAGCCTTTGCCGGAAAGACCGGCCATTCGTCGTCAATATCGAGTTGAAAGACCCGCGTTCGTCGCAGGCGGTGGCTGCGCTGATGGGCGAGTACTTAGCGGCCGGCTGGAACCGGGAAGAGTTTCTGATTAGCTCGTTCGATATGAATTGTCTTAGGGAAATGAAAGAGCTTATCCCGGGCGTGCGCATCGGAACGCTTTTTGCATGTGCCCCGGAAGAGCTAGCGCAAAGAATGGCCGAATCGGCCGATCTTACGCCAGCCACCATCAACATCCCTTTTGCCTCTCTCACTCCCGCTACGCTGCGTCTCATCGAGGCTGCGGGCGCCACAGCCGTCGTATGGACTTCCAATGAAACCAATCCGAACCACCTCTCCCAATCGGAGCGGGAAGGTTTAGTGGCGCGCCTTCAGGAGTGTAGGTTTATCACGATTAGCGACTTTCCCAGAGAACTTATAAGTCTGCTGCAGCCGAACCCGCTGAAGCCGAGCAAGGCGCGGGCGACGGCTGTCGGTGTATTGGCGGCTTGTCTATCTTACGGCGAGCACGATTTGCTTTTCCGGCCCAGCGAGTCAGGCCTTGAGAACCTCAAGTCGCCCGCCGATTATCCGGAATTAAGGCCTTTTGGTTTTAGCGAATCGCAATTGGCCGCCAAGGAGGGAGTGCAATTTACTGTGTGGGAGAGGAAAGGCTCTGCGGAGCAGCCTCATTTTCTCCTTTTTCACGGCAACCGGGCTCATTGGGGCGACACGGGAGCGGGTGGACCGCAGCGAGACCGCCGCGCTCGCCTGAAATTCATTGAGGAACTCGCTTCCGCCGGTGCGGGCGTGACCGCCGTCACATTGCGGGGTTTTGGTAAGAGTCGCGGAAAACCCTGCGAACAAGGCTTTGCCCTCGATATTTGCGCGGTGACGGAGCGTGTGTTGGCCTACGCCATCGATTGCGGGAAGCTGGTGATCGCCGGCGAGTCTTTGGGCACCTGGGCCGCTATGCAGGCGGCGGTTGTGATGACCTGCCACAACTATCCTCCTGTGCTTGTGTCTCTGCAAAATCCTTTTACCTGCATGGCGGAAGTCGGCGAAAGGTATGTATCTCAGTTCCCGGTCTTTCGCTCCTTGAGGATCGGGCTTTCCGCGTCCGCGCTCGACCGCCATGTTCTCCGGAATCATTTCTATACCGTCAAGCTCTTGCGTGAGCTGAGCCCTTCGACGGCGGTTCATATTGCCACGTCCGGCATGGATGACTGGGTGCATCCCTCACACAGCGTTCGATTGGCGGAAATCGCCCGCAACCTCGGATTAGAAGTGATTCACGATGTCTACCGGGATTGCCTGCATCACAACATCCCACCCATTGAGTTT
>Ga0302326_10010435_pt1 | contig 20136 bp, 26 predicted proteins | sample Palsa_T0_3_FD_202264 | JGI IMG/M metagenome (GOLD analysis project Ga0302326, IMG submission 202264) | Peat permafrost microbial communities from Stordalen Mire near Abisko, Sweden - Palsa_T0_3 | ecosystem: Environmental > Terrestrial > Soil > Palsa > Peat permafrost | place: Sweden: Abisko...
GCGCTCTGGCGCAGCGTCTCGGTCGGCTTGGAGCCGATGTGCAGAGCCCGCATGTACGCCACCAGACGTGCGGGTGGCAGGATGGGCATGGACATCGGCGCAGCGACGGCGCTGAAGGCCACGCCCGCTGTCACGTAGCCAGCTCGGAGCCAGCGCTGGCGAACCCAGGCCTCGAAGGCCGCGCCACCGACGGCAAAGGCGCCTCCGTACAGCGGTGAGACGAAGTAGTCCTTGGCGTGGAGCGCCAGCATTGTTGCGAAGGTGAGCAAGAAGGCAACGCTGATGAAACGCATCTTGGAAAATCGCGCATCGACAAACGGCGCTGCGAATCCGGAGATCCACAGCGGCGCGAATACGGCATTCATCGACATGACTTGCCGAAGGACGAAAGCGCCCGGTGACAGCACTACGTTCTTGCCTTGCGCCTGGCTGTGGAGCATCTCGACGAAAGGAAGCCCGTGCGTGAGCTGCCAGATAGCGCTCGGGGCAGCCAGGACCGTTGCTAACGCGACGCCAGCGAGCACCTGCCAGCGCCGCAGCGCGCGGGCGTGGCCGGTCACCAGCAGCGCCACCGCGAGTGGCAAGAGGTAGATTGGCAGCTCGTACTTGGTCTCGAGGTCGAGCCCAATCACCAGACCCGCCCACAAGAAAAGGTGCGGCTCGTTTTTCAGCAGCGCACGCGCGATGAGGTAGGTGAGCAGGGTCCACAGCCAGGGCTCGAAGCTGGACGTGCCGACGGTAGACGTCATCCCGAGGTACATGGGCGCGATGGCTGCCGCCGTCCCCGCGAGCGCAGCGCCAAAGTTTCCAGCACCGATGAGACGCGCCATGGCGATGGTGACCCACACGGTCGCAGCCGCCGCCAACGCTGAAAGAGCGCGCAAGAGGAAGAGATGCTCCCCGAGGGTCTGGCTCAGCGCCGACAAGAGGGGCACGAGGGGCGGCTGATCGACGTAGCCAAACTGCGGATGGCGCCCGCAGGCGATGAAGTACAACTCATCGCGGAAGAAGTCGTAACGAGTGGAAACCGAGAGATGCAGCGCCAATGTTGCGCCGGAAAGCAACCATTTGAGCCTGTCGCGCGTCATTGTCTGCTGCTCGGTTTGTCGCGCTTCACTGCGTCGCGACCGTCCATTCCGGAAAATCAAAGCGGAAGCCGGCTTCTGGGGCAACTCGTCGGCTCTTCAACGTCAGCTCGGTATCCGTTCTGGAGGAAGAATGCGGGGAACTCGGCCATTCGCCTTCATGTTGGTATCCCTGCCTGCACGCCGGCGCCTGAACGGAACTCAGTCTCGAACCTGGGACACGGTGATTAATAGGCGCGTCGCGGCCCAAGCATGGGGCTCCAAGTCACCGAAGTTGCGGTTGTCGATGGCAGCGTCCGGGCCACTGGCCGCATCGGTGGGGGAGGAGTGGGGGACGGCTTGTTGCTCACTCTTGGCTGAAGAGACCTCTGGGTCGACAACAAGAGTGGCGAACTCGTAAACGACCGGGAAAGACCAGCACTAGGCTCGTTGGGCGATGCGGGGTGCGTCTCGGCCGCACGATGGCGTGAGCGCCTGGATGTTCTCTCACGCCTCCAGCTGCGGATGAGGTTAGAGCGACTGCCACTCGTCGCGATGCAGCTGCAACCACCAGCAGGGAGACAAGCCTTGGTGGGGAAGCGCCGAGCGAACGCATGGTTGTTCGGCGGTATCGACGAGGTCGAACTCAACACGGTTGCCCTTGAGCGGCGTCGACACAAAGTGTCTCACCTGAATAGAGCCGAGGCCGCCTCCGCGGGCGACGCGAATGCGGAGGACTGCCCAATCGGCGCAATACAGAACGAGCAGGAGGGCGGGCGTCCCCTTCAAAACCCATCTCATCCATGGCGACAGCTGCATTGGGCAGCTTCCTATCCGATGGATTGCCCAAGCCGCACCCTTGCGCTCGGTGGCGCGGGCGAGGGCGCTTCCGGCCAACATGCGCCGAAGATGTACTTCTCATGCTTCCGTGACATCGACGGCAATAAGCTTTGCGCCTCCTGGATGGCCTGCCAAGGCATCAGTCAGCACCTTCAGATGACGGCACGCGAACCCGGATAGGTCTCGCCGAGTTCGATCCGCTCGACGAAAGCGCTGCAGAATCAAGCGTTTCGGAAGCTCCCCGACCACGACTCGAACCTGAGAAATGGTCATTAACAGTCACCTGTTGACACCCAAGTTCTGCATAAATACCGAGATAAATTGGCGTCGGGCCGTATGTCGGTCAGGCATGCCAGATCAAGGCCTGAATTCACAGTTGCAATTGCCAGAAGCGTGGCAGCTAGAAACCCGCCAGCTCCTCGAGCAAACCAGGGTCAGGGCGCTTCGAGGGCCCGGTACCCTGGCGCCCGGGTGCAAAGGAGGAGTGACGCATGGTGCGCAGTACACGAAAGCAGGTGAGGCGGCCGAAGATTGCAAGGCATGCGAGAGGTGCGGCAGGCGGTCGCAGGTCCCCGAATGTGCTCGTGCTGGTCGCGACGCGAAAGGGCGCGTGGCTGTACCACGGCGATGTGAGCCGACGGAGCTGGCGAGTCGACGGGCCGCATTTTCTCGGTCACATTGTCAGTCATGTCGTCCTCGACCCGCGGGATGGGCGAACGCTTCTCGCGGCGGCGAAGACAGGTCACCTCGGGCCAACGGTTTTTCGGTCGACCGACCTCGGGCGCACCTGGAAGGAGGCTGTGCGGCCCCCGGCTTTCACCAAAGCGCCCGGCGGAGAGAAGGGTCGGGTGGTCGATCACACCTTCTGGTTGACGCCTTGTCATGAGAACGAGCCCGAAGCCTGGTACGCCGGAACCTCTCCGCAGGGCCTGTTTCGGTCGAACGACGGAGGCATGGTCTGGGAGGGGCTGCCGGGGCTGAATGACAATCCGCAGTACCGGGCCTGGATGGGCAGCGAGCAGGACGGCACACCGGATGGGCCGAAGCTGCACTCCGTCATCGTCGACCCACGCGATTCGGCACATCTCTACATCGCCATGTCCAGCGGCGGCGTGCACGAGTCCTTCGATGCCGGCAGGAGTTGGGCTCCCCTCGTGCAAGGGCTCGAGGTGGTGGAAAACCTAGACCCGGCCAACATTCAGTTCCACGATCCGCATTGCGTTCGATTGTCGCCGAGAGACCCGGACCGGCTCTATCAGCAAAACCACTGCGGCATTTACCGACTCGACCGACCGGCGAAGGAGTGGAGGCGCGTTGGCAGGAACATGCCTAAGCGCGTAGGAGACATTGGCTTTCCGATGGTCGTCCACCCACGGGACGCAGACACCGTGTGGGTGTTCCCCATGGATGGAACGACCGTGTGGCCACGGACGAGCCCAGACGGTGTCCCGGCCGTCTACATGACGCGTGACGGCGGAGAACGCTGGCGCCGGCTCGATTCTGGTTTGCCTGAGCGTCAAGCATGGTGGACGGTGAAGCGGCAGGCGATGACGGCTGATACAGGGAACCCGGTCGGACTGTATTTCGGAACGACCAGCGGAGAGCTCTGGACGAGTCGAGACGAAGGCAACCGATGGACCTGCATCGCTCGGAACCTCCCCGAAATCTACGCGGTGGAGGCTGCCGAACTGCGATGATGGTAGGCCGGCCATGATCTGTGTCGAGCCGAGAGCTGGGCCATGAAGGTTCTGATTCCTGGTCCTCTGCTCTCGTACACCACCCTTCGAGAAGTCGATGCCATCGGCGGGACTCTGACCGAGTTGTTCGTCGACCTTGACCGGCGGTATCCAGGGCTGAGATTCCGCCTCGTTGACGAGCAGGAGAAGATGCGCCCGCACATGCGCTGCTTCGTGAACGGTGAGCAGGTGTTCGACATGATGCGCCCGCTCCATCCGACCGATTCCGTCCATATTGTCCAGGCCCTGAGCGGCGGGTGACAGAGGAGCGGTTAACGCTCCCGATGCGACCACCATCGCCGAAGGGCAATGACTCCTGAAGTGGCTCTTTTCTGCCACGTCGATGCGCTCGACGCAAAATCGCCGCAGCGTGGCGGCTGGCGCCATCGTGCTCGACGAGTGATCAACGTGTTTGCGTGTGCGACGACCCGCGGGGTGCGCCGTTTCGCTTAGCGCTGGCAAGCAAGTCCCCGAAGATTAGGTGTTTTCGAGGACGTGCGCAGGCCTGCCACCTTCTGTTCAGGCGCAGGCAAGCAAGCCTCCCTGGTGGCGCTGGCCAAGCCCTGGTGTGGCAGATGGACCTTCTGTATATTAATTTGTATATGAAGGCCATACAGGTCACCGTGGATGAACGACTCCTGAAATCCTTGGATGCGAACGCCGAGGCGAAGCGGGATGGGCGTTCCGCGGTGATCCGACGCGCATTGGCGCAGTACCTCGCTCGACGTCGCAGCGCCGAACTGGACGAGCGGATTCGCCGCGGCTACGGAAAGACCCCGGTCGATCCTGAACTTGAGGGCTGGGAGCAAGAGGGAACATGGCCCAGCGAGTGAGCCGTGGAGAGATCTGGACCTACGAGTTTCGCAAGCCCGACAAGCTACGACCGGTCCTCGTGCTGATGCGAAACGCAACGATCGAAGTCTCGAATACGGTCTTGGTTGCCCCCGTGACCTCCACGATTCGAGACCTACCCACCGAAGTTCAGGTCGGCGTGGAAGAGGGTCTCAAGCATCCTTCGGCGGTCAAGCTCGATAACATGCAGAGCGTGGACAAGACGCGTCTCAGGCGCTTCGTTGGTTCGCTCGGTGAGCAGCAAATGAGAAAGGTGTGTCTCGCTCTGGGCTTCGCTACCGGCTGCGCGTGAAGCCAGCCCCAATGCGTCGCCCCGAGGTCCGGCGCGAGCGCACGCTCTCTCAGCATGCTGGGGCCAGCAGGTCTGCAGGATGGTGCGGGCCGAACTGCTGCCCTTCGCCGCCTGCCGCACTTCATGACCGTTCCGGAGTCGGAGCGGCTTCATAGGAGCTACTCCGGACGCCGTCCAGTCGCTTTGCTCGCCAGGCGGAAGCGGCGAATCGGTCGGTGCCCGGTTCCACAGGAGCAGAGTCAAGGGCCTCGGTACGTGCTCCATTTTGGAGGCTACGCCTTGAGGGGATTGACGCGAACGACTCCTGAGAAGCGCTCAAAGTCCGCGTCACACGAGACGACAGCGGCCCCGTGTTCTAAGGCCAGGGCCGCCAGGTGCGCGTCGGCCGTTAGATTCCCAGCTGTCGACAACGGAGCGAGTAGGCTCTCGAGCACATCCAAGTGCCTGTCACCCGCAGCCATCATCATCGCCGCGGGCGTGGAGAGCCAGAGTCGGATTCTCTCGAAAGCCTTCGCCGGCGAGAGCGGCCAGACAAAGACCTGGGGCTTGGTCGCCAAGCGCAGGAACGCAAGTAGGACGGTCCATTCAAAACCGACGGGCTCGTTTCCGTTCAGGGCTGCTTCAAGCCACGCCCGGCACGCCTGATGCTGAGGGGCGTCCGAGTTCGTCGCATAGAGAAGGACGTTCGCGTCGACAATCTTCATGTCTCGCTACTTGCCGACTTGGAGGCGACGCTCGAGTTCCTCATCTTCCAACTCCGAAGCCAGCCGCAGCGCCTTGTCGAGGTTTATACCTGGGCGCAATTGCATCGGAATGCCCGGCAGCAGCACCTGCTTCCGTCCGACCCCCGAATTGGAAGAAAGCCCCCGGCGAAGCGCGTCGTTTAGCGCCTCCTTGAACGATACCCCCGCCCGCTTCATGGCGGACTTGAGAAGGGCTGCCACATCAGGCTCGATCGTAACCGTCGTTCGCATCGTAGGCATCATAGAATCACTTCAGTTGCTGTCAAGATGCGAGCGCAGATCCAAGAGGGTCTGCCCCCCCTCAACCTCTGCGAGGGCCGAAGTCGCGGCGTCCTCGAGAGGGTGGGAAATGAGGCTCCGGCGGGCATCGGGTCAGGGGTTGCTCGCGCGGAAGGTCTTGTTGTCGGGGTAGATGCGGGCGCTGTCGAGGTTGATTTGAGCTGTCGCGTCTAATGGCGGGTCGCCAACCGCTCGGAAAATCGTGACGCACCGGTCCGCGTTGGGAACGAAATTAATCTGTGCCCAGAGCTTCGGGTTTAGCTCCTCCACTGAGAGCCCCACGTTGATGTCGCCCACGCTGTCTATCCGCAGACTGAGGCCAGGCAGCTTGAAGTCACGGGCGATGGCCTCACCGCCCGGCCTCATGCCCGTAACCCAGTTCAAGCCAAACGAAGTGGGGGAAGGGTGAGGAAGGCGGAAACAAAGCGACCCCGACTGCTTTGGTTCCCTCGACGAAAATGCTGCAGAATCAAGCGCTTCGGAAGCTCCCCGACCAGGACTCGAACCTGGGACATGGTGATTAACAGTCACCCGCTCTACCAGCTGAGCTATCGGGGAAGGAGAGGGGCGGTGTTTAGGGTGTGAGTCCAGGGATGTCAACGCTCTGGCCTGCAGAGGAACGGCTTCGCTCCATCGACTGGACTTCGCTCCAGGCGCTCCGCGAGGATGTTGTCCAAGCGCTCGAACCGGTCCTCGCCGGATGTGAGGCCGCCCGGGCTCTCACGGGGCTCCTCCGACGTCACTCCCGCTGGAGCCGAACCGAACGGGCTGCGGTTTCCGAGGCACTCCTTGGGGTAGCGCTTTGGCGGAGGCGTCTCCGCCATCATTCGCCAGACGGCTCCCCTTCCGCCCTGCTTGACGTGCTCGTTCGCGAGCTCGGTCGTGCATCTCGGGCACCAAAGGTGGTCCCCGTCGACTGGCCCACGCGCCTCTCGTACCCAGACTGGCTCGCCCTAGAGCTCTCGCGAGCCCTGGGCGCCGAGGCCGAAGCATTCGCCGCCGCGTCCAACCTCCCGGGGCCGATTACTGTTCGCGCCAACCGTCTCCGGCTCAGCCGGGACACGCTTCTGGGGCGCCTGGCCAGCGAGGGCGTCAAAGCCGAGCCCACCTTCTACGCCCCGGACGGACTCCTCCTCGCCGACCGGCCCAACATCCTGGGCTTGGCCAGCCACCAGGCCGGTCTATTCGAGGTCCAGGACGAAGGCTCACAGCTGGTTGGCCTCTGCCTCGGGGTGCAGCCCGGGGATAGCGTGCTCGACGTCTGCGCCGGTTCCGGCGGAAAAACCCTGCTTCTCGGTGCGGCGCTCAAGGACCAAGGGAGGTTGGATGCATACGACGTCGACCACTTGGCCCTCCAGCGGCTCTCTCACCGCGCTGTGCGAGCAGGTCTTCGGACCTCGCTGCGCATCCTGCGCGGGCTCCCCCCGGAACTCCGTGCGAGCCACGTGCTCGTCGACGCTCCCTGTTCCGCGCTCGGGACGCTTCGGCGGAGTCCGGACGCCCGGTGGCGTTTGGACGTGGCCTCCCTGGCTGCCTTTTCCCGCCTTCAAGGGGAATTGCTGCAGACCGCGGCCGCGCATACGGCGTCCGAGGGCCGTCTCGTCTACGCCACCTGCACCATCCGCGCCGAGGAGAACCAGGACGTTGTCGAGCAGTTCCTCGGTGCGCACCCTGACTTCTCCCGCGAGCCGGCACCTGTACCCGAGGAGCTTCGCTCCTCGCACGGCGACCTGGTCACGCTCCCGCACAGGCAGGGGATGGACGGTTTCTACGCCGCCGTCCTGCGTCGCCGCCGCCCTTGAGATTCGGGGATGCTGGCGGTGGCTTTGCCGACAGGAGTCGCTGCCCGCCTGCTCAAGACGAAGCTAGCGGCAACAAGCAGCGCGCCCTCGGTGACGAACACCAGCATGAACGGGTCACCGCGGCGGCAGAGGAATCCTCCGAGGCCGGTGGCGAAGTACAGGACGCCAATGAGCGCCGTGATGAAGAGCAGAGACACGTCGCCCTTGCGTTGACGGTACGAGGCCCAGACGGCGGTGAAGGCGAAGAGCGCCATGCATCCGCCGACGAAGTACCAAACGACGTAGAGCATCGTGGCCACGGCCGGCGCGATGGCGAACTTGCCGAGTTCTGCGTCGACGGCGAGTCGGCCCATGAAGGAGTGCCCAAAGGCGCCGAGGCCGATGAGGACACCCACCGTCAAGAAGAGCACAGACGAGACTCGTCTCATTGGGTCTCGGCCGCGCGCGAAGCGACGGTGGCAAAGCTTTGGAGCAGTTCGCCCCATCCACCGGCCGAGTCGATGCTCTTTCGCAGTTCAGCGGCCTCAATGCCAAAGCGGTCGAGGTTTCGGTGCTCGAGTTCGACCCGCGTCCGTTTCGGACCCTGGGGGGTGAAGGTGACCTCGACTTCAGTGAGGAAGCTCGGGTCAAACTTCCACTGGGAGGTGATTTGCCAGCCGAGCACCAGACGTCGCGGTGGGTCCCAGGTCAGCACTTTCCCGGTGTCGCATTCCGAGCCGTCCTCACTCACCGCGTACCAACGGCCGCCGGCGTGCGGCTCGAGCACGGCGCGCTTGAGCGGGGACGCGCCGATGTGGTGTTCGCGCGGCCACCAGGTGTCGATGCCCTCGGTGAAGACGCGGAAGGCGCGCTCCGAGGTGGTGGCCACCACGACGCTCTTCCTGACCGACAGGATGCTGCTCACGGGTCGTTCTCCTCGTTGGCCGCCGCCGCGAAGGCCGCCAGAGCTCGATTCCAGAAACGGTCCAGATAGGCCTGCATGGCCAGGACTCCTCGCGGGTCGAGCCGGTAGACGTGCTTCGTTCCTTCCGTCCGCTCTGCGACCAACCCCGCGTCCCGCAGCACCTTGAGGTGCTGCGATACGGCGGGGCGCGTCACCGTGAGCCCGGAGGCGAGCTTCCCGACCGACATGGGGCGCCGGGACAGCCGTTCGAAAATCACCCGGCGCGTCGGGTCGCCCAGTGCAGCGAAGCCATGTACTGCGTTAGTCATGACTAACGGTAAGCAGTACCTTACAAAGATAATCGTGTCAAACCCCTACCAGGTCGCCCACTCCCAGAAGTCGTTACCTCGGTGCCGGAGGGTTCGAGCCAGGTCCGCGAAACGCGTCCCGGCTTAAGAGGTACGACGGGTGTTCGTGCTCGAGGCGTGTCTGTCGAAAGCCGAGCTTTTCCAGTACCCGTCGCGACGCCGAATTCTCGGGGTGGTGGCTGGCGAAAATGGCCCTCGCCCCGAGTACCTCGAAGGCGTGCTTCACCGCGGCATGGGCTGCCTCCGTCGCCAAGCCCTGTCCCCAGAACTGGGGGCGGAGCAGGAAGCCGAGCTCGAGGACGCCCGGCGGGGAGGCGCGCGGTCGAAAACCGCAGCATCCGACGAGCGCTCCAGTGGCGCGAAGAAAAATGGGCCCGAACTGCATCCCGTGCTCTGCCCCACAGGCGATTTCTTCCCGTACCCGCTCCTGCGCCTGGGATGCCGAGAGCGGCGCGATCGCGACGAAGGAGGTGACCCGGGGATCGCCCCACAGCAGCATTCCCAGGGGCGCATCGTCCTGCCGCCAGGTCCGGAAGGCGAGGCGGCGGGAGGTCGGGAGCACGAGCGTTCCATGCTCGTGCTCTTCGAGAAAGTCGAGAAGGAGTCTGTTGACGCGATCGGGTGCTTCCATGGGCCCCATGTGGCCGAGGCCTTCCAGCTCCTCGAGGCGCGCCCCCGGAATGCTCACGGCGTATGTCGACGCCATCGCCTTGAAGCTTGGCAGTCCGTCTGGCCGACGAGGACGAGCGTGGGGCAGCGAATGTCAGGAAGCAACGGCCGCGGCTCCGGACGCTGCCACACCGTCTGCAGCGTGCCGCGCCAGTGGCCGTCCGGGTAGACATCCACCATCTCCCTGGTGCGCTCGCGCATCTCCGCGCTGGCCTCGAGACGCTCGAAGGGTTTGCTCCCCAGCCACGCCGCGCGCGCACCAGGAAGGTCGCCCGCACTCGCACGCTCCACGCATGTCACCCAGCCCTCAATGCCGGGCCGCTCGCCCAAGAGGAGTGCGTCGATGAGGACGAGCGTCTGGACGGTCTCCGGGTGCGCCAGGAGCAGGTCCACCGCCACCGCGCCACCGTGAGACAACCCAACCAGATTCACCGGCCCGAGAGCCTTTGCTGAAAGGAGGCGGCACACTTCCTCCGAAGGGCTGAAGACGCCTGCCTTCGCGCCGTTTGGACCAAACCCCGGGAGGTCCGGGGCGAGGACGCGGTGGGCCCGTTCGAGCGCGGAGACTTGGGCCGACCACATTCGGGCATCCAGCCCGAACCCGTGCAGGAGCACCACCGGACTCCCTGACCCCACGTCGACGTGTGGAAGCAATTCCTCGAACCCCATCGCGCAATGCCATGTAACATCCTGCGCCAAGGACGGGGCTATGCCCATTGGACTCCGCACAGCGCGGTGGGTTCTCCTCGGGAGCCTCCTCCTGGCACGCGTCCCACGCGCGGAGACTTCCGAGCGCAACTGCGCCTTCTCCGGAATTCACCGCGGCGAAAAGGCCCCGTGCCTCGGAGGAGAGCGCACGGTGTTGGGCCGCCCGTATTGCGTGCACGTTCCAGCCGCGCCGAGGGCAGGTCTTCCCGTCGTCCTTCTCCTTCACGGCTATACGAGCAGCGGGGGCGCGGAGTCGCGCTACTTCGACCTCGACTCGGCCGTTGAACGTCGGAGCTTCATTCTCGTGAAGCCGGACGGTACGTTCGATTCGATGGGTCAGCGTTACTGGAATGCTGGCCGGCACCTCTCTGCCAACAGCCCGGACGACATGACGTATTTGAGCGCCCTTCTCGAGGACGTCGTCGCCACCTTCGGCGCGGACGTGACTCGCCTCTTCGTCGTGGGCCACTCCAATGGTGCATTCATGGCCAACCGGCTGGCGTGCGAGCGGAGCCAGCGCATCGCCGCCATCGTCAGCCTGGCGGGGGCGGTCGACCCCGACAAGTGCCAGCCCGCCCAGCCGGTTTCGGTGCTCACGGTTCACGGTTCGGCCGACGCCCTCATCCACTACGCTGGCGGGGCTGCTGGGTTTCTTGGTTCCTACGCTTCGGCAGAGGCGACGCTGGCCTTTTGGGCCAAAGCCGATGGCTGCACAGGAGCGCGGACAGCCGGGAAGTCCCTGCATCTGACATGCAGCAGCACCGAAGCGGAAACCGCGGTCTCGTCGTATTCGGGCTGTCCGGCAGGGGTTGCCGTCCAGCACTGGAGGCTGGATGGTGTCGGCCACATCCCGGACTTCGCGCTGCCGGCCTGGCCGGATGCGGTGCTCGACTTCCTCTTTGCGCACCCGAAGACCAAAGCCACGAAATGAATGCCTCGGGACGTGGAATGGAACGCGGAGTGCGCTCGGTCGAGGACACGCTTCGCCTTCCTGCGGACGCTCAGGTGAATGCCAAGGCGCTCGTTCTAATGCCGGGCCAGTGGGAGCGGTACGACCCCTTTCTCCTCTGCGCCGAGGATTGGTTTCATCGCCCGGGTGGCTTCGAGGCCCACCCCCACCGGGGCTTCGAGACAGTCACCCTGGTGCTGGACGGGCAGCTGGAGCATGCCGACAGCCGTGGAAACCGAGGGGTGCTCGGACCGGGTGAAGTGCAGTGGATGACTGCCGGCTCGGGCGTCATCGATAGCGAGCTGCCCCATGGGTCGTCGCGGGTCCACAGCCTGCAGCTGTGGCTCAATCTTCCCCCGGCCGAGAAGATGACCGAACCCAACTACCAGGACTTGCGCGCCAGTGCGATTCCCGTTCACAGGGCCGCTGGCGTTCTGACGCGCGTCATCTCGGGTGCGCAGGCAGGGCTGAGCGGGCCAGCGCGAAACCATGTCTCAACCCTGGTTCTCGAGGTGCGCGCCGAGGCTGGAGCCACCTGCGCCATCGAGGTCCCTGGTGGGTATAACGGATTCGTCTATCTGCTCGCAGGGGAGGGGCGCTTCGGGGCAGCGGCCACACGTGCCTCTGACGGTCAAGTGGTGTGGATGGCGCCCGCGGAGGAGAATGCACGGTTCGCCGTCCTCGCGGAGACGGCGCTGCAACTCTTCGTCGCTGCGGCGCCTCCCATTCGCGCTCCGGTTGTCGCCCAGGGCCCATTCGTCATGAACACGCAGGAGCAGCTTCTCGAAGCCGTCCGGGACTACCGGGATGGGAAATTCGGTAACATTCCCGTCGCCCAGGCCTGAGAAGTGGTTGGGCCATGTCCCTCGACGTCCCGGGCGTTCGCGCCCACTGACAAGGCAACGCGCGCGCACCCTGGCCGCGCCCCGGTGGAATCGCCGAAACGTCTTCGTGGCCGGCGCGGCCGAGCGCGTCGTTCCCTGGCCCACCTCTCTCCTGATGCTAGCCTCCGCCACCGCATGTTTCGCCCCCCACCCCTGCGGCCTGGAGACCGCATCGCCATCGTCAGTCCTTCGAGTCCCGTCGACCGTGAGCTCGTAGGCCGCGGTGTTGCGCGCCTCGCCCAACGCTACAGCCCCGTCCTCGACAGTCACCTCTTCGATGCGGAGCGCTACCTGGCCGGTCCGGATTCCGTCCGTGCCGAGGCACTTCGCGCAGCCCTGGCCGACCCCGAAACGCGCGCCGTTTTTTGCGCCAGGGGTGGCAGCGGGGCCGGGCGACTCCTTCCTCTCCTCAACCTGACTGCCTCGGCGCCCAAACTCCTCGTCGGCTGCTCGGACGTCACCGTGTTGCATGCGGCGCTCCAGTCTCATGGGCGGACGAGCATTCACGGGCCGGTTGTGACCCAGACTGCCGACCAACCTCAGGCGGTGCTCGACCGGCTCTTCCAACTCCTCGAGGGAGGTCTCCCGTCCCCCCTTACCGGCGCGACAACCCTCGTCGGTGGAATTGCGGAGGGTCCGCTGCTTGGCGGAAACCTCGCAGTCCTGGCCACCCTGCTCGGGACTTCTTGGCTGCCCGACACACGGGGTGCGGTGCTTCTCCTCGAGGACGACGGCGAGCAGCCCTACCGACTCGACCGGCTGTGGACCCACCTCCGGAACGCCGGTGTGCTAGCCGGGCTCGCTGGCATCGCGCTGGGCGACTTCACCAACTGCGAACGCCGCGACGCCGACTTCACCGTCCGCGATGTCCTCCGCTCTCTGGCCGAGGAGACTCGCCTTCCCTGCGCCGTGGGCTTCCCGGTGGGTCACGGTCCGGTGAACATGGCCCTCTGCCTCGGAGCGCGTGTCCGGCTCGACGCGGACGCGGGGACCCTCACGCCGCTCGAGGCGGCCACCCAGTGAGCGACTCGCTTCAGGCCTTGCTCGACGCGGGCGTCAGCGAGGGGAGCTTTCCGGCGGCTCAGGCCGCCGTCTGGCACAAGGGCGAGCCCGTCTTCCGTGGTGCCGCGGGCGGCGTGTCGCGCGACACGCCCTTTGACCTGGCAAGCCTGACCAAGGCCATCTCCACCGTGCCGCTCTTCCTGCGGGCCTGGACCGACGGCGCAGTCAATCCGGAAACACCACTGGCCCGCTTCCGTCCGGGCACGCCAGCCGCGGAAGCCGGTGTCACGCTCGGTCAGCTCCTGACGCACACCTCGGGCCTTCCCACCTGGTTGCCGCTCTTCTCCGAGCCCATCCAGCGTCTCCCGGACCTCCTCTCGCCGGACTGTACGGCCGCCACGCGCTCCGCGGTGCGCGCGCGTCTGGTGGACTTTGTCGCGCAGACGCCACTCGTCACCCGCCCGGACGGCGCGCAGACGTATGGTGACCTCGGATTCCTTCTGCTCGGGGAGGTGCTTGCCGAGCTGGCCGGTAAGCCGCTCGATGCTCTGTACGACGCCCGGGTGCGCGAACCCCTTGGCCTCGGCGCGCACTTCCACCGGCTCTCTGGCAGGGGCCACGACATGCGCGACCCCTGCGCTGGCAATTGGGACGACCTCCCGCCGACCGGCCAGGTGCGCCCGCGGCCGCCGGCCCCGGGACAGGGGTACGACTGGGCCGGAATTGAGCCGGCGCCCTCCCGACCCGGCGAGGTGGACGACGACAATGCTTGGATTTTGGACGGCGTCGCCGGGCACGCCGGCCTCTTCGGCAGCGCCGAAGACGTGGCTCGCTTCGGCCAGGTCGTGCTGGAAGAGCTGTCCGGTTCCGGGCGCATCGCTCCCGCGCGTCTCTGGGAGCGCGCCGTGTCGCCGCTTCCCGGGGGCGTGCACGGGCTCGGGTTTGATACGCCATCGCCCTACGGCTCCTCAGCCGGGGCGCACCTGGGCAACAGCCCCCCGGGCGCCTTCGGGCACCTGGGCTTCACCGGGACGAGCCTCTGGGTAGACCGCGGACGCAACCTCGTGGTTGCACTCGTCACCAACCGCACGGCGCCGGGCCGGGACAACATTGGCATCCAGGCGTTTCGACCACGTTTTCACGACCGGGTGGTGGTGGCGCTCGGGCTCGAATAGACAAGGTCTCAGGGTGACCACCGCCGACGATGGAAACGTGCTGCTGGACGTCGCCCCGGGCTCCATTCGCCGCGTCCATCTCCTCGGCGTGGCCGGTACGGGCATGGGCAGCTTCGCCGGGTTGCTCAAGGCGAAGGGTTACTCCGTGAGTGGAAGCGACAATGACGTCTACCCGCCGATGAGCGAGATGCTCAGCGCCTGGGGCATCGAAGTCCTCACCCCCTACCGGCCGGAGAACCTGGACGCGACGAGGCCCGACCTGGTGGTGGTGGGCAACGTCATCCGCCGCGTCAACCCGGAAGCCACGGCGGCACGCGAGCGAAGACTGCCGCAAATGAGCTTTCCTGCGGCGTTCGGGTCGCTCTTTCTAGCCGGCCGGCATCCGGTGGTGGTGACTGGCACGCACGGGAAAACGACAACGTCGGCTTTGCTTTCGCACTTGCTCGTGTCTGCGGGGCTCGACCCCACTTTCCTGGTGGGCGGAGTGGCCCAGAACGGGGGCGTCAGCTTCCGGCTCGGCAAGGGGCCTCACGTCGTCGTGGAGGGGGATGAGTACGACACCGCCTATTTCGACAAGGGGCCCAAGTTTCTCCACTACCGGCCCCGCACGGCGATGCTCACCAGCTTGGAGTTGGATCACGCCGATATCTACCGGGATGAGGCGCATTACCAGTCGGCCTTCGAAGCTTTCGTGAAGCTGCTTCCCGAAGACGGGTTTCTGGCCGTGAGCGCTCACTGGCCGCGAGCTTTGGAGGTCGCCCGGCATGCCCCCTGCCGGCGCGTGCTGTATGGCCGCACCCCGGGAACCGTCGCCCAAGTCTGGGCGGAGGACGTGGTCCAGGGTCCACGAGGCACGCGCTTCACGCTGGTTGACGGGGGAAGGGCTCTGGGCACGGTTGAACTCCTGGTCTCCGGCCTTCACAACGTGGAGAACGCGGTGGGGGCCTGGACTGTCGTCGCGGCACTAGGGATGACCTTCCCCGAGGCCCAGGCCGGCTTCGCAACCTTTGCTGGCGTCCGTCGCCGGCAGGAGCTTCGTGCGGAGGTTGACGGAATTGCCGTCGTCGACGACTTCGCCCACCACCCCACGGCGGTGCGCGAGACGGTGCAGGCACTTCTCGGGCGCTTTCCGGGCCGTCGTCTGTGGGCGGTGTTCGAGCCGCGCAGCAACACCTCGCGACGGCGATTGCACCAGACGGCGTACGCCACCGCTTTCGACGGCGCGGCGCGGGTGAGCCTCCGCGTTCCTGAGCGGCATGACCGCGTTCCGGAGGGCGAAGAGCTGGATGTCCCACGGCTGGTCGTGGACCTTCGGGCCCGCGGGCTCGAGGCGGACGCCGAGCGCGAGGTGCCCGCGCTGGTGGACCGCGTGGCGAAGGAAGCCCGTCCAGGAGACGTCATTCTCGTCATGTCCAACGGCAGCTTCGGCGGCTTTCACGAGGCTCTCATCGCCCGCTTGCGCGGGCGCGACGCCCAGGCGACATGAGACACCCGCGCCTGCTCCTGCTGGTCTGCATCGCCGGATGCGCGCCGGGCGTTGGGACCGGCGTTGGCACGAGCATCGGCGGCGTTGGGGGCAGTTCCATTGGCACCCAGACACGGCCCCCGCCGACCGACCCGTTGGCCTTCATGGAGTGGCCCACTGGCCTGTGGTGGGCGCAGACGGACGACCGTGGGTACGTGGTGGTGCTTACCGCGTGGGGCACGTCGTGCCGGGCCTGTGTCGAGGCGCTCCCGCAGCTGGAGGCCATCGGCAAGCAATTCGCCAGTCGGGGCGTCCACGTCTACGCCATCAACGTCGAGCCAGACCCCACCCGCTTTCCGGCCCTTCTCAAGGCGTTGCCGGCCTACCCAACCATTCTCGTCGACCCCGGCGGACAGCGACTGGCGGTCGTGCTCGGGATGGGTTCCATTCCCACCACATGGATTCTTACCGGCAAGGGAAAAGTCGCCTGGGTCCAGGAGGGCTGGGACAGCAACATCGCGATTGCGCTCTCCAGCAAGCTCAGTGTGCTCCTAGGAGGTGGAACATGAAATACCTGCTTGTCACCAGCCTTGTGGCCGTCATCACCGGATGCGCGAGCCGTCCTCCACAGAAACCGGTTCCCGGTGAAGCGATTGATTTTTCGCTACCAGTTTGGGCCTCGAATCAGCCGCATTCCTTCACCCAAGACGTCGGGCACATCGTGGTCCTCGATGCCTGGGCGAGTTGGTGCGCGCCCTGCAAGGCCGAGCTTCCCCAGCTGGACGCCCTGGCCAAACAGTGGGCATCGCAGGGAGTACGCGTCTACGCGGCGAGTATTGATACGGACCCCGAAGCGGTACAGCCCTACCTCATGGCAATGCACATCGACCTGCCGATTCTGCTCGACCCGGGAGGTGCGATGCTCACCCGGATGCTCGGACTGCAAAACATGCCCACCACCTGGGTGTTCGACAAGGCAGGGCACCTGGTCTTCACCCAGCAGGGCAACGCAGCGCTGATTGCCGAGAAGGTCAATGGGATGCTGAGCCGGCCGGACAGCTTGTGAACCTGGCCGCCGAGCCGCCGGAGGCCTTGCTGGTGTCAGCGGAAGCAGCGGCCCGGCTGGGCGGCGAAGTCCTCCGCAATGCCTACGGGGGCACGCGGACGATTGGCTACAAGGGCGGCATCGACCTTGTCACCGACGCGGACAAGGCGAGCGAGGCGGTCATCCTCGGTTTCCTCCGAAAGCGTCACCCGAACCATTCGGTGCTGGCCGAGGAGAGTGGTGCGTCCGGTGCCGGAAGTCACCGCTGGCTTGTTGACCCACTCGATGGCACCACCAACTACGCGCACCGCCTCCCGCATTTCTGCGTGTCCGTGGCCGTGGAAGGCCCAGAGGGTCTGCTCGCCGGCGCAGTGTATGACCCGCTCAAAGATGAGCTCTTCTCGGCGGCCCGTGGGCGCGGCGCCGCCTGCAACGGGGAAGCACTTCACGCCTCATCTGCAACGGAACTGAAGCGCTCCTTGCTCTGCACTGGTTTCCCGTACAACGTCCATGAGCATCCGGAAGGCCCCATGGGCTTGCTCCAGCGCTTCATCCGCAAGGCCCAGGGCATCCGCCGCATGGGGAGCGCGGCACTGGAGCTGGCGTGGCTGGCCGCCGGGCGCTTCGACGGCTACTTCGAGTTCGGGCTCAAACCCTGGGATATCGCCGCCGGGGCGCTCCTGGTCATGGAAGCCGGGGGGCTCTGCCGCCGCATCGATGGTGGCCCCCTGGACCTCGCAGTCGGCGACGTGCTCGCGTGCGCGCCGGGATTGGAGGGACCGCTGGTGGGGGAGTGCAGGACATTCCTGACGGAGCTGGGGTACCAGCCCCGTTCCGGAGGCTCCGGTCGCTGACGCTTCATGCACCCCTGGACGGCCGGAACCGCCCAGGCTCGCGGGATGAAGTCTGGTGTAGGTTTGTGGACGCTGGAGGGACCGAAGCCGTGTCCGAGCCCATTCGAAACTTTGCCGAGTTCTGGCCCTACTACCTCGGCGAGCACAGCCGCCCCGGGACGCGCGTTCTACACCTGATGGGCACGACGCTCGCCATCTGCCTTGCGGTGGCTGCTGTATTCACAGGCCACTGGCTGCTTCTTTTCGCAGCCCTGGTGTGTGGCTACGCCTTCGCCTGGGTGGGACATTTCTTCGTCGAGCACAACCGCCCGGCGACCTTCCGGTACCCGCTCTGGTCCTTCGCTGCAGACTTCAAGATGTGGTGGGTTGCGCTCACTGGGCGACTGTCGAGCGAGCTCCGGCGCGTTCAGCACCCTCTCTAGGTTCTCCGGTACAGCAGAGAAGCGGCGAGAGCTCGATTGGACTGTCTTGGCTGGTGCTCAGTGAAGCACCGCCCCGCGGGCCGGCTTTGCCCTGGTGCTGGGAGCGCGTCGAGACGAAACGAGACCACCCAGCTGGCTTTAGGAGGACCGCTCTTCCGGGATGGCCCTAGCTGCTGGGAGCCTCACCGTGAGGCGAGCGCCCCCGTTGGGTAGATTCTCGGCGGAGATTGAACCTCCTGACCGCGTGACGTGCTCGCGTGACTTCGCCAGATTCAACCCTTTGCCGCCTCCAACGGGCTTGGTCGTAAAGAAAGGTTCGAAGAGCCGAGTGAGTGCTGTCTCCGAAAATCCTGAGCCGCTGTCCTCGACCTCGAATTGGACGCCAAACGGGGTAGCGGACGCCCGGATCATGACCCTCCGGAGACTGCCAGCCGGCAGCCCCTCGACGGCGTCCACCGCATTGCGGAGCAAACTTCTGAGAACCTGAACAAGGTGATGCCGCACGACTCGAACCGGAGGGAGCTCGGGCTCCGTCTCGCTGAGAATCTCTACCGAGGTGCCAGTGCGGATCATGTCCACGGCATCAGCCGCCAACTCTTCGGGCTCGCATTCCTCGGGTGCGGTCGCCACCTTGTTGTGCGGAGACAAATCGGCCAGGTCCCGGACCAAGAGCCTAATCCGCTCGACGCCACCGGTTGCCTCGCCCAGCGATTCCAAGACGACGCCACACCAAGGTTCGTGCACCCGACTCTGGAGTTCGCTGCGCGCAAAGCCGAGGTTGGCCTTGACCACGGCGAGCGGGTTGTTCACTTCGTGGGCCACTCCAGCGGCCAATTGACCAATGAGCGCGAGGCGCCTCGCCTCCGCACGTTGACGATCGTTCTGTGTCCTCCGACGCTGAAGCTTGCGTCGAGAGTTACCCAAGCTTTCCACGGTGTTGAGAACACGCACCTGAAGCACAGAGCTAGAGATGGCCACGAACGCAGTCGCGAAGACAAGGAATCCCCATGCCACCAGAGCTCGCCGGTCGGGATGTTCTGCCCACACCAAGGCCATTGAGGAGAGGCAGCAAATGAGGCTGCTCAGAACGCTGTCGCGAGTTTGTCGTCGTGAGAACATCGTAACGGCAAGCGGCATTACCAAGCACAACGGGAGGAATGGGCTGTGGCCGCCTCCGGTCAGCAAGACCACGATCACCTGGAAAACCGAGGACGCTGTCGAGAGCGTCAGATCGATTGAGTTGGCAATCGCAGAACCCTGGCGGCGCGTGAGTATCGCCGCGCCGAAAAATGCTGCTGACAAACTGAAATGGGCAACCATCAACCGGAAATCAACGCGGCCGACGATGTAGGCCTCGACCGGGACCACGACGAGCAAGAAACCCGCGATCGACCTGAAGAGACCTTGGCGGTGCCGCGCTTCCGCGGCTCCCAGGTCCCTTCGGGGGAAACTTGGCAAGTCGTCCCCTACCGGGAGCGGTGTCTCCTCAAGTTCGTCTTGCATTGCGGAGTCGTCGGTCGGCGAGCGCCAGTTCCGATTACTGCACCGAGGTGTGTTCGGCTAAGCGGCTGGAAATGAACGCAAGCATTTCGTCGGCATCGAAGGGCTTGATGATGAGGTGCCGGGTCGTGGTCGCAAGAAACGCCTGCGCTTCAGGCGTTACGGCTCCCCCCGTCAAGAAGACCAAGCGCTCGGCCTGGCTCGGCACCGCCCGCGACAACTCTTCCAAGAGCTGCATCCCGGTCATGCCCGGCATCATCAAGTCGGAAAAAATCAGGTCGAAGCGTTCGCCGGCGAGAATGCGCCGCAAGGCTTCTTTCCCGCTGGCCTCGGTAAAGAGATCATGGTGGCGCCCCAGAATGAGTCTAAGCACGCGGAGCACTCCCGGCTCATCATCGACGATCAGGAGCCGCGCACGGCGCGTGCGCTTCCCCGCGTCAGGGGAAGGAAGAGTCATTCGTCCCGATCATTGGGCCGGACTAAGGCAAGTCGTAAGCTTGGGCGCTGAGCACTCACGACGAGTTGGATGCATTCGCCTGTTGCTCATAGCGCGCAAGAAGCTCGGGCTGCTGTCGCAGAAAAGTCAAAAGTTTCCGGTTCTCGC
>Ga0302326_10010436_pt1 | contig 20134 bp, 25 predicted proteins | sample Palsa_T0_3_FD_202264 | JGI IMG/M metagenome (GOLD analysis project Ga0302326, IMG submission 202264) | Peat permafrost microbial communities from Stordalen Mire near Abisko, Sweden - Palsa_T0_3 | ecosystem: Environmental > Terrestrial > Soil > Palsa > Peat permafrost | place: Sweden: Abisko...
ATTCGATGCCACGAAGCCAAGTGACTCATATAGGGGGCGACCGAATTCGGACGCATGCAGGAACACGCGGTCAAAACCACGAGATGCAGCCCACTTCATGAGCGTAGTCATCAGCGCCCGTGCAATGCCCTGCCCGCGCAATTCAGGTTCGGTATAGACGTTCACGACCAACGGAACGGCCGTAGTAACGACCACGACACCGTCATGCGAAATACGTGGCAGCTGCGGCTTAACGTGCGCGCCGACGCCAGCTAAAACCCGGCCGCTTTCGTCGACTGCAAACCACCCAACATAGGAGCCCTCACGCAAAAACGCGTCGAGAGCCAAGGTCGATCTTTCCAATAATTCGGCAGCAAGCGCATCTGTCGGCAGCTGACCCATATCGCGAAACATGCTGACACGGTGCCGAGCGACGGTGGCGGCATCGCCTACGGTGGCTTGGCGAATAACGTATGTTGTCATGGTCGACCTCGGTATGCCGTCCCCGCTCACTCCGCCGCGCTGAATTCCCCCAACTCCCGCTCGCTCGTCGTATACCCCTGGCAGCGTCGGTCAATCTCCTGGTACTGCTTGAGGTGGGCACTCCGAAACGCGTTGTGCGCGTCCTCGCTCTCCCAGCGATCCACCGTCACATACCGCAGCGGATCCGCGTTATCGTGAAGCAAGATCGTCTCGATATATCCCGGTGCAGTCCGAAACAGCGATACCCAGCTGCCGCGCTGCCCGTACTCGAACTCGAACTGCGCCAGCGCCGACGGCGCAACGCGGAATTCCCAGAGGTATGTGAATCGAGCCATTGCGCTATCCCTTCACGGTCGCACCCCATCCGAATTCAATTCAATGTGATACAAGCATCGACGCGATCCGAAATCAGCCCTGCTCACCAGGTCGCGATGGACTGCAACAGTCCACCGTCGGCTCGGTAGATTCCTACGCGAGCTACTCACGCATTCACGCGCACCACGCCTTGAGATCGATCGCTTCCCGTCACCGCCGACGTAAACGCATATTCCTGCCACACGGAATCTTGGCGGCGGCCGCCGAGGCGCTTGCGAAAGCGTCGTCCCCCTGGTGTCGGAGCACGCCGTCACCACGAGAAGGACCAGGACTATCGAAAGCCCCTTCTGTTGGATCTTACCAAGTAACCCTGGCAATCGTTGGAGCGGGCCGTGAGGGATAAAGTGCGAGGCGCACGGTGCACGGACTCCCTATTTTCAATGGACTCACCGCGCGTCACGTCTCTGCGCGCGGGCGCCCAACTTTGACGTATGTGCTACCGAGCCGTCGCGTCCCCGTTTCAGCCCTAGTAGTCATTTCACTGGTCGCAACGATCGGCGGGCCATCTCTTGGTAACCAGCAAGTCTCAAACAACCACAATGACTATTGAAGCTTCGAAAGACGAATAACATTGGCGTGAGTTTTCGCCTGGTCATAACCGGCCTCCGCTCGTTCCTTGCACGACTTTTGCGCCTCCCCAGTTAGTGCAGAACACTGTTGGATTGCGACGCTATGATCACCATCTGCCTGCGCTACGGCGACATCATATGCGGCTTTGGCGCTCGCATCGCTGAGATCCTTGGCCGAGCCGCCAACGTTTGTGGCAGCACTGTCGACATTTCTTGCTGCATCCTTCCGAGCATCCGCCACTTCCGTGGAGGCTTGCTGCCGCGCCGCAGCCACATCGGCGGCGACTGCCGCCGGGGACTTCGCACTGTTGCACCCACACGCCAATGCCGTGGTTAATATTCCAATCATCGGCAATAAAAGCTTCTGCACATCAATCTCCTGATTAGACAAATACCGCTTTTCATGCTCAAGCCGCAATCGACGTATGCGCCGAGGTTTTGCTACGCGGTAAAGCTCGGTAGATGCGCGACTGCGCCAATTGGGAGCCAAACGAGGAGTATGAGGCGCGAAACCTAACGCACGCGTAAGACAACTCCATCGGATGAGGTAGGCAATTGGCGCTGAAGTGCGTGCTGTCGTTTCAATACGCTCGTGACGCCTTCTAGAAAGGCCCGAGATCCCAATCAATTAGATCCTCGAGCGCTTCGCGAGCTTCCGGCCATCGACCCAGCTGATCCGCCATCCGCGCTCGCACGGCTGAGATTCGGACTGGCGCGGACCCGACGGATTTTCCTGTTATTTCTGAAAGAGCCGCACCCAAAACGCCCGAGAGCATCACCGCTTGCGCGATGCCGAGGGTGCTCTCCAGCTCATCATCCGTGTTGCTCCAAATCGCAATACCCTTCAACCGTCCGGCCGAGCGCATCCGTCAATTTCCGCTCGGTGCGTCCCGACTCACCACGAAGATCTCGAATGCGATCAGTTATTGCCATTGTGTCTAATTACCTCGCCCAACAATCTCGGCAGATCCACGGCCGAGGCACGGGCGTGCCCAGTGGCGGGCGGCGAGCCGGGCGCGCCCACAGAGCGCCGTCCGCTGTCATATCTTTCTATCTCTCCCCTCGTCCTCCCCTACCCTTGTGTCCTTCCTCGTATTTCACCACCAGCGACTTGGGCGCGACCAGTAGCCAGGCGCGCTCAATTAGGTCCCGCAGCGCGCCCGCGTCGACGGTAGAGAACCGCACCAGCACCCAAGGGTAGTCTCGATAATGGTCGGCGACGAAGAAAACCCGGGGATCCGACTGTATCAGGATCTCGCGATCGATCAGGTGTGAACGCAGAACCAGACATTCCCCGCTCTGATGTAGGCGCGCAAGTAGCTTCCCTCGCACCTTGAGCGCAGGAGTTCCGTACGATGTCGAGTCTTCGACACCCGGAAACACTAGAGCGGCGAGACGCACCTGCGCGAAGCTCACGCCCCCGAGCTTGCGCCGTCTACTCGACCTACGGTGAGGTTTCTTGCCCGTCTCTTGCCATCACCAAGAGATAGTGTCCGTCAGAAATGACGTAGAGGGGCGCAAAGCAGGGCACCAGAACGATGCCGATGCGCTTCAAGATGCTGCGATAATCCTGATTGTCCAAGTCACCAAGTCGTTCGAGGAGGAAGCGCCAGGGCGCGAGTCAGCATCAAATTAATGCCGCTTACACAACACCGAGTCCGACTGCGTCGTAGCGACGCCGTGATCAAGTGCCAAGGAGAAGCCCAAAAACAGCAGAGAGCTGGCCGCCCAAGCGACCAGAAGCCAAATGCGCGGCCCAATCTTGATCCGCCGGCTTATCAGGCGCGCCGAGCGCTTGTCCTTCATCGATCGATCTCGGCTGAAGTCGACGTCGACCGCGGTATTCACGCAAAGATTTGTCACGCGATCCTCCCAATCCCTTGGAGCCTGTGCTCCATTTAAGGACCCGTCGCGCCGCGAGTCAACCCGAAGCTTTTATGTCAACTCCGCCCGGGAGGCGTTGCCCTTCAACCGCTGCGTGGTACTTCAGACCTCCGATCATCTCTCCGTTCGGGTTGTCGTTCTGCTTACCACAGTAACCACCTCGCCCAACAATCCCGGCGCCGCCGGCGCCGAGCCGGGAGCGCCGAGCCCGAAAGGGCGTCCGCCTGACTCTTAAAGCATCGCAAGCCGGCCTGCCGAACATCACGCCTTCAGTTCCGTTCTAATCATACCAATCGCTCTACAAGCTCCGTTGGATTGGACAGCGCGACCAGGTGCCCACCCGACACCACCCTAAGCGGGGCGCCCTCGACTTCGCCATCGAGGCGGTCCCGCGCAACGCGTCGCTGGAAATCCAAGGGAAAAAATCGATCGTCGGCGGATGCGATCACGCGTATGGGAATGTTGGGCCAGCGCTTGAAGCGGCGAGGTCCCTTAAAGATGGTGTCCGATTGCTCTCGTTGTCGGGGAGCATCGCGCAAAACGGCCTCCGGCACATCATGTAGGAAATAGGTTTGCTTCATCCGCATGAAGCTCCGCCTCGCCAAACCGTCTGGGCGGCGCCGCCGCCGAGGCGGGGGCGCCGAGCCGCCCTAAGGCGGCGTCCACCTTTTGGATTGCACTAGGCGGCACTTCTTACGATCCCAATCGCCGCCGCTGCCGCGACGCGCGCGTGCGGCGCGACGCGACGCGTGCTCGATCACTCTCCCTTCGGCTGGCCGCGACCCGTTTTTTGCTGCAGCTCATCGATGCGGGATGGCTGGCTCAGCCTTGGTCATGAAGTACCGACTAAATCACCCTCTCCACAATGTACACCGGTACGTCGAACAACTTGTCGAGCCAGCGGTCGCGGATCGCCGGCGGCATGTCCGTTCGATTGCGACGCCGATCTCACGCGCGACCCGTTGCCGCGCCCGCTTTGCGAGTTCTCCCACGGTCACCGACGCAGGAATTACATACCGGCGTTCGTAGAGAATGAAGCGAGTTTGCGCGAGCAGGTTATGGCGATCGACGCCGGCGCGAACCTGATCGCATAGAGCGTCTAAGACCCGAGGCGCATCGAATCCCCTTTTCCGAGGCTCCTGATCGTGCCCGGAATCAGATCAGAAACCATGCTGCGCCGCGTTATCAAAACGGCACTTTTTTGCGTCGAATGTACGGCGAGACCTTTACGGAGTTCCCAGGATTCGATGGACACGTCGGCGTCTCCTTGTCGCCAGCACCGGCACATCGTGCAAGTACCGCCAGTGGCCTTCCGACTATCACACTCGCCATTCACCACCCCGAGCAAGTCGTAGCCTCTCGGTTTACGTCATAAGGGACAGTCTGAAAGCTTATGTCGTAAGATCGGTTGGATTCCCATGATGGCCTGACCTATTTGCGACGCTCGCGCGTCGGGAGGCTGATATGTCGAATGGTTCCCCTAGCTTTGATCCGTTCTGGATGTTTCGCTTACCCCTGTCTGGTGCCGTCAACCAACGCATCACAGCACCGTGGTTCTCGCCGTCTCTCACCGTAAACTATGCCGGGGATCCGGCTATCGAAGATCGAGTAGTGACGGAGGTAGCAAGTTACGGCACACAGCTCGGTTGGCTCAACGCAATCGTACTCGCTCTTGCAAACAAGCAGCCCATTCCCGAAGAAACGCTGCGGAGTCTCGAGAACGCAGTACAGCGCATTAAGGCGATCAAGGAGGAAGCTCAGCCATCCGCCCTGAGTGCTGCCAGTAAAGCTCTCGACCGACTCCAACGCGATCAGCCACACGAGTATGAGGAGCTACTACGCGATCGCCAACGCGATGGTTAGGCGGATTCTTCCCGCGGATGATCCAACACCCGGACGCGTTGAGGGGGTCGCGTATAGATTTACGGATCGATGGCCATGCCCCGAGCGCATCGAGTTTGAACAGAAATCGAAATTGCTTTGATCAATCAGATTGGCGAGATTGCCTCCATGGTCCCACATGCCGCCCAAGCGCATCCCTTTGTCGGCGGCAGGCGACAACTAGGACACAAGGACAATCTGGGTCACGATGGACTCCAGGATGTGCGCGTAGCCAACAGAGGCGAAGCCGTCGCGTGTTCCGTGCATGCGTTGCTGGCCGCAATCGCGCAGCGCAGCGGCGTCATTGTTTGGTCAAACCGTCGCTGCACAATCTACATTGGTTCTACCCGGATTCCGCGGCTGTCTTGGGTCGCCTTCAATGACTTAGGACGTTAACGATGGAAACGCTAGCGGGATGCATAGAAACGCACGCCAAACACGCGGAGTTTGACTCTGCGCAAGACCGTCGGGAACTTCAACCCCAGGAGATTTCCACCCCGTTGACGTTGACGGAACTCCGCGAGTTTACCGACGAGGGACTGGAACTCATCGAGATGCGTTACCAGCAGATGCTGGCGCTCATGAATCTTGAAGACCTGTTCGCCGACGGCCAGCTAGACGGCATGTGAGAGCTCCCCCTCTCTGCGGCCCTCGTCGTCCTGCCGCCCGATCGCACCGACAACAAATAACTCCATATCAGACTCTTCGGGGCCCTCAAGGGGTCCGCTCGCGATTCGGAAATTTATGCACGCTCAGCCGGGATCCTCTCCTTCTTCGTGCAATTGCATACGGTTGAAGCACGGTGTTTTTCCAGGGAGAGATACCTTGTGTCGACATCACATATCCATATCACCTGATTTCAATTGGCGTTGTCGCGGAGAAATATTACTCGCTCGCATCGCTCTGATTCGCCAGGAGTTTTCACGGCCTCCAAATTTGCGCCCGCGGGCTGACCACCAACCGAGAAAAAAATATTTCAACAATCCGTGTCACGATCACGCATCTTGCCAACGATTGATGTCACCGTCCTCGGGGTTCCGGAGCCGCCACGGAGTACAAATTCAACGTTCGGCGCAGTGATGGCATGTTTATGCGACGGCTTTACGGCTTTCCCCCGTCTTCGTGACATCCTTGATGTCCTTCCAGTTCAAGGGATGCGCCTGGTCTTGGCGAGCGGAGGTTTCTCGTCCGATCTTTTTCAATCCCAATCGGACAGCTTCGCTTGAACAGGGATTGTGTAGATGGGCGGCCGTAGGTACGCGCGAGATCGTCGCCACATAGCGCTGTATCGTCGCGAGCTTCTTGCCGGCCTTCACCTGGGCAGCGATAAATGCGCGAATTACCAGTAACTACGTTAAGTCGCTCGCGAAAATCAAGTGTGCAGTCACGGGCTTGTCGCTCTTCCTATATCTTTCAGCGCGACGCGCTACACTGTGGCAGCTCGTGACCTGGGTAACTAGTTGTCGATAAAGGAATACTGACATGGCACCCCGACTATTTCTCCCGCCGCCCAAGCTACATCTGCCGCTCGCACCGAACGTGATGATTACGTCTCAGGGCACAAATCAGACCATCGCGGCGGAGTGCACCATTGCGATGAGCCCCGTTTCAAATAATGTGGTTTGCGCGTTGAGGCAAGTGTCGGGGCCCGACCATCAACTGGCACAGTTAAATGCTGCCATATTTTATTCCACGGACTCCGGCAAAACATGGGAGCCCTCCGCGCCTTTGAGTCTGAACGCCCCGAACTTCGGCGAACCCTTTGGCGCGAATGCCAATCCCTCCGTGGCATTCGATGAGGATGGTAATGCCTATTTGTTGACGTTAGCCGTGACGAGTAATTTGCAGCATTTGGTCGGAATTGCCATCTACAAATCGATCGACGGCGGCGTTACTTGGTCAAACCCCCACTTGTTGCGTCAGAATGGCTTCGACGATAAGCCAAGCATCTTTATCGACACCAAAAATGGCAAGTATCCCGGCCGAATATACGGAATGTGGCTAAGCTTCGAGGCCGATGCGAACGGCCAGAACGAACAGGTTGTAGTGCTCGGCAGATCCGATGATGCTGCTGTTACTTGGAACATTAAAACGATTTCGACAACAGCCAGCTGGCCGACAGGAGCGCTCTCTCCGGACGGTGTCTTTTATTTTGCGCGCTCGATTGGTGCGCAGGCTTTTTCGGTAGGGAGGTCCGACGATGGCGGAGAAACGTTCAGCTATTTCAAAGTAACCGGTATTGATCTTTTGCAGACCTCGGGTGCTACGGTCATGATAGGAGACGTAATTGAGTCGGCAGACACATTTGGGAATGCCTTGTTCCGTGCCAACTCTTTCACGTCAATCTGTGCGGGGAGCGACGGGTTGTTACTATGTGCCTGGTTGAAGCCGACCTATGACGACCAAAACAATCTAGTAAAGATTGGTATCAGATTTCTCAGATCCCGGGATGGAGGCGAAATTTGGGACCAGCCGCGCATTGAGAAGAACTATTGGGAAAAATACTCCCTTTCTCATGGAAATATAGAAGATACCTGTCTCTTCTCCCCCCAATTGGCCGTCACGCCGAGCGGCAAAATAGTGTGCAACTACTATTCCTACACACCGAGCTCTTCAACCGCCAACTGGGGGTGGATCAGCGTTCACGCCTCTGTTTCCTCCGACGGAGGAGAATCCTTCTCCGATTCGTACCAAATCAGTGACCAGGCTTGGATTACTGACGCAGGCCAGACAATGATGGTGAAGTTGGGAAGCTCTGATTACACGCTGATCGGAGACTACTTCGGACTCGCAACGGGACCCATATCGGGATCAGCTGAAGAGGGCTTTATAAGCGCTTGGACAGATGGGCGTTCAGGAGCGGAGCAGATTGTGTGCTCTATGGTGACGCCCATACCATAATCGTGAATCATATCGTTTAGAACCGCAATTGCATCGTATTCGCTTAGCCAGTTAAAGAACTTATTAAACAAATAGGATATTCGTGGCGGCCAGGTGCGGACAGCCTGCGGGCTGATCGCAACAAAAGGAGTGGCAGAAAATGAAAAAGCACCTACGCGGTATTCGCAGTACTCGTGACGGTCGCCAACTCACTTGCGTTTGCGGCAACGCCGAAAGTGTTCTATGGAGTATCGGTTGACGAGGGGCCACTGGCGACTGCCGACCGGGTGCTCGCAGTCGGTTCTCAGAGTTGTACGATATCGGTGCGTGTCTGCGCAAAACGTTTAGCACTCTCGATTCGGCCAAGGTGCTCAAAACGTTTGGTACGTCAGCGGGTGTGGGTTCACAATTAAACGCTGCGTCGCGAGCCGGTCCGAACGGTCGCATGTGGGCCGTCGGACAAAATGCAGTACCTCGGTTGGCCAACACCAGCCAAATAACCGCGACGTTGATTTTGTTGTGGAACGGGGAGTTCTTGAGGCCCGTTGCTAGCCCAAACTTTGTCGCCCCGAATACTCCACCTCAGCTGATGGACATTATACTGTTCGGAGTGGATGCCACTGGGGCCGCACGATGCATGGGCCGTCGGCATGGCCGGTGCGGCGGATTTAGTGGCGGCCACACCGTTGGTTGCGCATTGGAATGGCAGCGTATGGTCATTGCAGCCGCATCCTCCCAACGAGGGAGGAGACAACATGAATAACGTGTTGCTCGCGGTGACGGCAAATTCACCCGCGGACGCCTGGGCGGTGGGGTGGCACCAAGATGCATCGATTCCCCAGCGAACGCGGCGGCGCTCATTGGTCTATGAGCCACGCAGTAGATGCGGGTTCTGTGGCCACATTCTCAATAGAGTGACAGGCATCAAAGGTACAGACGATGTGTGGGCCGTGGGCACGGTAACAGGTCTCAAAGGGCAGCTTTGCAGGAGCTGGACGCTGATCGAACATAAACACAACGGCGTGTGGGTGCGGGAGGCCAGCGGGAATCTATACAACCTGCAAGGCACGGACAACGCGTTGAATGCAGTGTCGGCGTCGAACGCGAAGGATGTCTGGGCAGTGCGATGCGTTTATCCCGTTTCGCGTGTCCCCCGCATGCTGATTCTTCATTGGAAAGGATCATACTGGGAGCCCTCATCTATCGGGCAGGGCTGTCTCCATGCCGTCAAGGCCCTCTCGTCAGAAGATGTTTGGGCGGTCGGTGAGTCAGCCAATGGAGCAAGTTTGGTCGTTCATAGAACTGCCACAGGCTGGCACGTCATTCCGAGCCCATGAACCCAACGCGTATCCAAATATCGAACGCCCACTTCATCGGAGGGAGTCTGAGGGCGCAGGCTTGGTGGTCCGACCACGCAATATCGCAAGAGCCCCAATCAATAGCGCAATCGCGCTCGCGGTCGATGACAGATCCAATTCGGGGGCGGAGACTACCGATCCAGCGACACTGATTGAACCATCGAGAGGCCGCTCGTGGACGATTAGGAGCCTGGTGCTCATAGAGCCAGCGGCGCGCAAACCCGAGCAGTCGCTCGCGGCCGTACGAGCGGGAAAGCTCCTGGCGCAGCACTCCCCCGAGCACGCGCCGGTGTCGACCGGTGAGCCACTGAAATCCCAGAGCATCGCAGGCAAGCTGCTGGTGCTCGATCAACGTCGGGGCACGCTGGTACATCGCGCGCAGCGACGCAAAGTCCGGAGCGGCAACGCCGAATCGTTCGCCCAGATGCCGCCACAGCAGCGGCGGCACCATCCGCACCGCATCGAGGAGTCTGCCGCTCATGCGCAGAAACCCGATCGGCAGGGCAAGCCCGAGCTTGAGCTCGGGTCGGCGGCGTTCCTCAATGATCCGGGCCTCCTCGGCCGAATACTGGAAGAACACCTCAACCTCGAAGCCCGTTACCCCGCACGGCAGGTGCCGAAGACCCAGAAATGTCGCGTGCCAGCTGTCCATCGCGCACCTCCCTGACTAAGGCTGGCACAATACGCCGCAGCAAAACGCAATCCGCAAGTCATTGAATCAGATGACAGAATCACCATCGCCAGCTGCAATTAACGCCAAAAGCTACCGTATGTTATTGCACGGAAAATGAGAGGACCCCAAGGGAGGCTCCTCATGGTGTCGAAAGCGTAATGGTCGTTCGGAAAAAAAAAACGAGAGCCAAAACATAAATCTAATTCGTACGAATTCGGTCACCTCTTGACACCGGGAGGAAGTAAGCAGATCGTTATACGAGCAATCGATTCAAGGACGAATGATTGAACCCAACAACACTAGCGCTTTTCGCCGGCTCCGCTGCTGCGCAGAATTGCGAAAAGCGGCGACGGGTATCTGCCTCGGGTGGCTGTTGGCCGGCTGTCCCAGTCCACCCCAATTGGCGATTACGCTCCCATCTGACGCGCAGAATGCGTGTCCACTCGCTGCCGCGACCTTTGCTGCATGGTTTCAATCGGGATCAGTTTCATTGAACGGAGTCGTCAACCCCGCGAATAGTCTCAATACCTTGGTTCCGAATTGCGGCTTCTACCAATGGGCTGAGCAGATGTTCATGTGGTTGACTTCTCCAGCGCCTAGCACCTATGGAGGCGGTACTCATATCTTCGATTCGCCCACTTTTTTTGATGTATCGTCCCCCGACGCTAGCGGCAACCGTACCTTTGTTCCGCACACACTGAACTTCATTCACGCCGCGCCTTTGCGGATCGCCAAGCTGGGGGTTCATAGGCTCCCGGTCGTTATCGATCGCTTTGGAAGGCTGCTTGAGGTGAGACCTGTGCAGCCAGATCTAAAGCCGATGGTTCGAGACCGGCAGGGTAAGCACGTCGAGGTCGTGCACGCGAGGGTGGAACGGGGACGGTTGGTGTTGCTGGGTGGGAATGGCGAGATAATCCACCCCGTCCTCGCGGGAAGCATAAAGCCTGTCGATCAAAATAGAGAAGTCGATTCGCTGATCGTGCAGAAATTCATCATCGATCGAATACCGATATTCATCGATCCATCGCTTTCGGTCGTCGATACAGAACAGGGACAGGCAGACGGCGGTGTACTGCAGGCGCAGACAACTGCGAATGGTTCGCTGATTTACTATGCGACCATGGTTAATGATGTCTACGCATACTTTCTCACCGGGGCGTCAAAGGGGGCTATTTCCACCAGTCCCGCCAATCAATTCCCGACAACGCCAACCGACTTGAGTAATACGGTCGCATTCGCGGTTGCTAACGGCAAATCCTCGCCTCCATTCCCGGACCCGAATGCGCTGGCCGTGGAGGTTAAGTCTGCATGGGTCTTGGCAGCCGGCCTGCCCAACCTCAATAGCTACATCACCACGATGGCAACGATACCGACCTATAATCAATCCAATCCGGAGACGTGGATTCAGACGGGCCAGCAAACGGTGCAAGTGGCTCTGGTTGGCATGCATGTTGTAGGCAGCACGTTCGGCCACCCGGAGATGGTATGGGCCACTTTCGAGCATCTGGGTGACGCGCCGGTCGCGGCATATTCCTATACGACGAGCTCGGGCACGCAGACAGTGGCGCAAAATACGACTGGCGCATGGTTGTTCGCGGCAAGCGGCGCGATCGGCCCGTTTAACTTGCCCCATATGGCCGCTAACGGAACGGCGCCAAGTGTAACGATCCAGGCCAATCCGGGCTTCACCGTCAGCCCCAGCGATTCGTTGCGCGCTCAGCCCTGGGGTGCGCCCGGCCCCAGTACCGGATCCAATACAGAGATTATTTCTACCGATAACAACGTTCTCGGCATGATGGCAAACGGCGATATCCGCGGTAACTACATCCTTCGAGGAGCAACCTGGACCCCCTTTGGCAGTAACCCCAGTTCTTCAAATCCCGGGGTCGGTACCTCTCAACTGGCGAACATTTCGATGGAAACCTACCAGCAAGGGTCAAATTGTTTTGGTTGTCACCAGAACATGAACAGCAGCGTCAACAATGCAACGACCGAAATTAGCCATGTGTTTGGGGCCTTAAAGCCGCTTTTTTGATAAAGTGACTTAGCGTCCCGAGCTTAAGACCGCGCGAATGAAATCAGGGACCGAAGTCAGCTGCATCTTCTATCTTGCCGATCACTATTTGACCCTGCGCTACCGAGCCCGTTTCAACAACTCCTCGTGTCCCACTCGAATTCAACACTATTTCAGTCACGGTTACGAACAGCATTGGTACGTACGGCGTTGGCGAACCAGGAAAACTGAGGCTGAGACCATAGAAGCCCGGCGCCACCTGATTGGGAACCTCCGCGTAGTTCTGAAACGCGTTAGTTACTAACCCCTCAAGGCCAACACCAGAAAATTGCTCGCCAGTTGGAAAGTAGCCGAAGTCAAATGACTGAGCGGTCAAGTTAGTAACGAACGAGCCATCAGCACGTGACACAGAAATCAGTACACTAAAGATGGGGACGAGCGGCGTTGAACGAAGAAATCTGCAAGACGCACTCAGGAGGAGTGGGCTCATATTTTTTCTCCGGAATGGAAGAGAGAACGGCTAAAAACAGTCTTCGAGCGAGCGGTAACGGGGATACCCGCGATGGCTCTAGGTGTCATCGTTTAATACCGCAGTCATGTACATTCTGCTGGTCTCGCACCCGGTCGCCTAGGTAGTTATCTTAAATCAAGCCCAATAGACGGCAAAAGCGCTGACCTAGCGTGCGGCGTACGACGGCAAATAGTATCACTACCGGGCATAGAACGCGCGCGTCTCTTGTCACTGGATTTATACTTTCATCGGTAACATTGAGCACTTTACGTCACGATCACATGCCAGCGATCCGCCGATGCAAATGCGCGGCATCATGGGTGGCTGAATTTGCCTCACGCGTCCAGCTATGGTGTCTAGCGATATCGGAAACAACCACTGCGCATTAAACGCGCTTCATCCAAATCTCAAAGCTAGCAGGGAACCCACATGAACAAGCAATCGGTGAGTCGCAGGGATTTTCTACAGCAAACTAGTATGGCCAGCGGCGCCATCCTTGGGCTTTCTACTTTGTGTCCACGACGGGCCCGCGCCGTGGGTCCTTTCGTGCGCAGAGACATCGGGACCCTCAGTGCCACCGATACAATATTGACCTCTTACGCAGCGGCTGTCTCAGCCATGCAGCAGTTGGACACCACGGATCCGACCAACCCGTTAGGCTGGCGGTACCAAGCAGCCATACATGGAACCAACGCTCCGATGACGACACCTGGTGAGCAAGCGGCTTGGAATACCTGTCAGCATAATACAGAATTCTTCCTATCATGGCACCGCATGTACCTTTACTATTTCGAAAGAATCATTCGCAAGATGTCGGGCGACGCAAGCTGGGCATTGCCATTCTGGAATTATGAATCGGCAGCGGAACGAGCACTGCCAAAAGCCTTTTGGACACCGGCAGCCGATTCCAATCCACTCTACGTCTCAGACCGCATCCCCAGCTGGAACGACGGCACAGCATCACTCTGGGATTCCGCGGTATCAACTTCCATAGCATTCGGCGACATCGATTTCGGGAGTTTCTATAGCCAACTCGAATACAATCCGCACGACACCGTGCATGTCGCCATCGGCGGGCTCATGGGGGTAATACAAACATCCGCACAAGACCCGATCTTCTTCCTGCACCACTGCAACATTGATCGCCTCTGGAACGCCTGGCTGGCGCAAAAAGGTGGCAGACAGGATCCCTACAACGACTCGACTTGGACGACTACCGCCTTCACGTTCTTCGATGAAAACAAAAAACAGGTGTCCATCACGGGCTGCGATATTCTAAGAGCGCAAGAACAACTGGGTTACGTCTATGAAGGCGAGCCGCCTCAAATCAAAAAGTATTGCCTCCATCGAAGAATTCGCGTTCCCTATTACGCCTACATTCCGTGGTACGAAATCTGGCCGGGCCCGATCGAGCTGCCCGCCGTGCTCGAATCCAGGAGAATTCAGGTAAACACAGAGCCTCTGATCCAACACCTGCGGATCACCCCGCTCGCGCGCATAAGAGTCGGCTCCGCGGTAGTTCTCAAGCTTTCGCAGGTAGAAGCCAATCACCAACCCAACGTATACTATGAAGTCTATTTCGGACCTAAGGGTACTTTCCCACAATTTGAAAGTCCTTTCTACGTTGGCAACCTCGCGCTATTCGGCGGCGGCGTCCGTGACATGGAAGGGCAAATGAAATACCACGAACGATATCTCCCAAAAACAGCCGAAGCCGGACACCTACCCGTGTTCACCTTCAAAATCAGCCGCGCCCTAGAAGCCGCGATAAAGGTCGCCGGGTCGCTCAAGGATCTTGAGGTCATCATGGTTCCCCGTGGTGCGCTCTTAAATGGCCGACCCGACGAGCGGCGCCCAACCGCCACTATCAGAATTGGACGAGCAGAAATCGGTCTTCAAAGCTTGGAGTAGTTCTACGGCGCATCATCATCTGCCGGCCGCGATGACATCGCCTTCGGTCTCTGTGATCTCGGCATGGGATGCCCCGAATTGAGATTCGTCAGCACGACCGAGCTCCGGGCGCTGGGCGGCCGCTCGGCCTCCCCGTCGAGTGTCCGAGATAATCCCGATGTTATCAAGCTGAATTCACGCTGCCTTAACGTCAAGTTCTTCGCGGGTCTGAGTGTCGAGCAGAACCTCAAACCGAGCCGGACCTCCGTCGGACGCAAGGTCGACAATCTGATGTTGGCATTGCGCAGTCTGTAATTCGCCGTGCTCGGCGGCCCCTTAACCTTCGGGGGCGGTCTCTGCCTTCTGGTTTTCCTAAGGTCCGGTTGATGAACGAGGGCGAGGGGCTCTCTGCCCGGTCCACAGAACGTCGAGCATGTCGACATCACATATCCATGTCACCTGATTTCAATTGGCGTTGTCGCGGAGAAATGTTACTCGCTCGCATCGCTCTGATTCGCCAGGAGTTTTCACGGCCTCCAAATTTGCGCCCGCGGGCTGACCACCAACCGAGAAAACAATATTTCAACAATCCGTGTCACGATCACGCATCTTGCCAACGATTGATGTCACCGTCCTCGGGGTTCCGGAGCCGCCACGGAGTACAAATTCAACGTTCGGCGCCGTGATTGCATGTTATGCGACGGCCTTCCTCGTCTTCGTGACATCAATTGCTGAAATAAATGACATGGAATATTGAAATCGACAGCATTGCGCACCGGCAGCAGTCCTCGTCTACCGGCGGGAGCGGTATGGTCCTTTGAAAGCGCCCGTCTCGAGAAGCCTGTACGCTTCGGCGCCTTTGACGACAACTCGATTGCGACCGGTACGTTTGGCTTCATACAACGCCTCATCAGCCAATTGGACGACGCCCTGAGGCGTCCGGCCGATGGTCGGCGCTGCCGAGCCTACACCTACACTCACCGTTACCTGCATTGTATCTCCCCCACTGGCGTGTTGCGGCTTAAGCTTCAGCTTCTCGACCGCTTCGCGAAGATGCTCCGCCGTCGTCAGCACATGCGCAAGCTCGACGTCGTAAAGAATCAAGGCGAATTCCTCCCCGCCATAGCGTGCCGCAAGGTCTAAGGGTCGGCGTGCGACGCCTTGTAATATTTCCGCCACGCTACATAGAGCCCAATCTCCGGCCTGGTGGCCCCAGCTGTCGTTGTACTGCTTGAAGTGATCGATGTCGATCATCAGTACTGCGATCAAACGCTGATCGCGCAGCGCCTGCTGCCATACACGTACCAAATGCTGATCGAAGGAACGACGGTTCATCAGCCCCGAAAGCCCGTCGCGCGCAATAAGCTCACTAACGAGCGCAGCCTCTAAAAAGCTCCTGCGGTACGACTGCTCCATGTCTCGATATACAATCGCGGCGATGCCGCTCGTCAGGGTAACGATCACCAGGCTCTCGATAAATATGGCAGATGGAAGGCTCAACGTGACTGCCGTACTAGCAAACACCACCAGCATAATCCCGGCTGTCAGCACCGCCTGACGAAACATCAACCCGGCGAAAAAGAACACCCCAACCAGGAACACCGTCAATGCGGCAAGTCGCTCGCCGTGTCCCATGGACAGTGCACGAACAACGAACATCGCAATAAGTGCACTGAATATCGTCACCAATATCGGCGCGGCAACAAGATAGTGTCTCTGGTACTTTGTGCTCCACGCTAGCCAAGCAAGGGCAACGATACACGGAATCAGGACACCCATATGCGCTAGCGAGTTGGCACTCCAAAAGCCGGTACTCCGCACTTGATCGACCGTAAACAGCGTAGACACCAAGATGTTTGCTGAATGCCAGATGCGCACGCGAAGGCGTACCCGATGTAGATGCGCCGATTTGTACTCCGCCTCTAGCGGCGGGTCGAAATACAGACGACTCAATCCGCGGCGCAACTCATCCGCATGAGCAGAATTCGGAAAATCATCAAGATTAATTGGGTTGGTCGGCATAGCGGCATTCTCCGGACGGTTGGCAGATGCGCTCGTTTTACGACTCGAAGTATGTTGTTCCGACCTGCAGTGTATTAACCGGGACCCGTAAAGCCGATTCTATTAACTTAACATTAACTCTCGAATCAGGAAGCGACACGAGGAACTTCGTCTCACATTGCGCCGCTCCCTCGGTGGGGCGCCGGCGTTCGAAGATGCGCAAGCACGGCATCTGCTGAATCAGGGATTACGAGCGGGGGCCGATGCGATCAAGCGAGCGCTGGAAGTATGTGAACTCTCTACGGGGGCGTACAGTTTCCTATATATCGGCGATGGGGTCGACCTGCAGGAGCTGGTTAATCTCCTGGATACGGCTCGCGGGACGGGTCCCGCGACGACGGATTGAGGCGCTATCGCTTGCTAGAAATGGTATCGATCTGCTTCTCGACACAGTCGAATTCGCCGATGCCCCGCTGGGCTTTGGAAAATAGCCAACTCCAATGCGGGTTCCGGCACTAGCTCCGGCGGCCCGCATCCACGATTGCGCCACCGTACGAAGTCGCTCGATGGCGCGTTTGTGGATTTGGCAGACACGCGATTCGCTCAAGTCAAACTGCTCGCCAATCTCGCGAAGCAATAGCTCAGCGTCATAGTAAAGCAACACAATGAGCCGTTCTTGCTCCGGAAGGGCGTCAATGGCTGCCGCTACGACGTGACGGAAGCTGTCCTGCTCCATTTCATCAGCCGGGTCGGCGCTGCCACCGATCAGCTTGTCATGTAACGCTCTACCATCCGCCGAATCCTTTTCGTCCAGGCTCACGAGCCGGGACATCACCGCATGCTGCAGCGTATCGTGATAATCCTTGACCGATATTCCAAGCGTCGAGGCCACCTCAGCGGACGTCGGGAGCGTGCTCGCCTGGTTCTCAAGTCGTCGCTTTACCTTTTCTATGTCTCGAAGCCGTCGGTGTAACGAGCGCGGGGTCCAATCGGACTTCCGCACAGAATCCAGGATCGCACCGCGAATGCGAAGCGCCGCGTACGTTCTAAATGCGGCGCCCTTGCCGGGCGCGTACCGGTCGGCGGCTTCGAGCAGACCAACCATCCCCGCTTGGATCAGATCGTCGACCTCCACATGGGGCGGCATGCGACGCAAAAGCCGAACGGCGATCTGTCTCACGAGGCTTGTGTGCCCTAGAACCAGTGCTTCGCACGCCCGGACCGCACGGCCTCGCTCAGCCGGCATCTTCGGTTCAACCTTTAGTGCGTGTGCGGCCATCATTTAGCGGGCTCCATAGGTCTCCGCATTCACTAACTGTTCGAGGAAGAACTCCAGATGTCCGCGCGGCCCCTCGGGTCGCGCCCAGGTACCGACCTCGGCCGAGAGCGCGCGAAACGCACGTGCCGCATGGGATTGGGGATCAGCGTCCGCCACCGATCGGTGCGTCTGGATCGCGCGCTGCACGGATTCATCATGCGGAACGGTACCGGCATGCTCGAGCGTAATCTCAAGCTGCCGATCGCAGGCATCCTGTAGCGTGTGGTAGAGAGCGGCACCGGCTGAGAGGGTAGGGGTTTGGCTCGCTAACACCTTATAGTGGTGCACCGCGTGCTCGCGCGACAGGCAGGTGATGAACGCCAGAGTGCGGTCGGCTGATGCCGGCCCGTCGCGGAGGACGACGAGAACGTGATGGGCGGCGCGGGCGAAGGTCGCCACTTCCGAGCGGTGCCCCGCGGCGGTATCGATCAAGAGCACATCGATGCGTTGGCGCATCGCATCGATCGCCCAAATAAGGGCGGCCTGTTCAAGTACACCAAGCTCGCTGCGCTCGCGCATGGTTCCGGGAACCAGATAAACGCCGCGCGGGCCCACAACGAGCAGTTCGTCGAGCGTGCGCACACCGGTCAGCAGATCATGAATGCCGCTCTGGTGCTCGAATCCGAGGAGTGCACAAACGTTTGGGCGAGCGACATCGGCATCAAGCACGAGCACGTGACGCCCGCGCTCAGCAAGCGCTACGGCAAGATTGACGGTAACCGTCGTCCGTCCGGCGCGGCTATCGGCGCTGGTAACCGTGATGACTGTCGGCGTTCTGCTCGTGTGGCTCAGGGTTCCCGCCTTACAGCGCGTTCTGCGTCGAGTTCTCGAACGCGCCCCGCTGAATGGCTCCCGACTATGCATATCACGATGCCCCGCAGCCGGCCGCAAATTGGGAGTCTGCGGATACCGATCTTCTACAGCTACAGATTCCTATGTTGTCTCTTTGGACCACGTTTTCAGTCCGCGCAGCGCTGCCACGCACCGCCGGGTAGATGGACCCACACGCCGTATTGCTGTAATTGTCCTCGACCGTTGTAATGGTGCACCTTTAGTGCTGGGCTGCCGCGTTCGCGAGACAACTCCATCGACATTTCAGCGACGAAGAATCGGACGTCATCGTGACTTATCCAGGCGCGCCACGCTCCTTCACCTTTCACCGCTCTCATGGCGAGCTTTTGCAAGTCTGGCATGAGTTCACTCCGGTCGGTGACTGGAGTAGCCCCGGTCGGCACCCAGTTTTGGGTTATCGATAGCGAATCGAGGAGCGATTCCATCAGGGACGGCTGTTGTAGTGTCCGAAGCTTCATGGTGTGCATGTATGCCGGAGCTCCTTTTGGGTCCGCGCGCCACGCTTGATCGTAGCGTAGGCCTGATGCGTTGTGGACCTGACGCGTTGCGGGCCTGATGCGCTGCGCCTAGAGCAGCCGGCGGTGAAGAGCGTCAGCGCACCCTCGGTGCATGCCTCGCCTTGCACAATCGGCGCTGCTACATCACCGCGATACGCGATTCCATTCGACCCATCGACCTCTTCTATTGTGGCCGCGTCGAGATGCTGATGGGTGTCAAAACTCATGAGTGGAAGTTCCATTCCGTAACACGATGTCGGGTGATCAATTGTCCCAAATCGTACCGCGTCGATGCGGCGCTCTCGGAGCAAGTTGATTGTGCGCGCGTCCTCGTTGCTGAACCGCTACGCACGTCACAACGCGGGACATGAATACGCACAGTTGCTCGCGCCGCGGCCACAGCCCCGCGGTGAATGCTAATGAACTCATTCAGGGATTCCCTGATAGATACCGGTTGCCTGCAGGGTGCTCATCGTTACCCGACGGCGCGGACTTCTCAGGTTTTTCACGACTCTTCGGCCTCCCCTTGATTTACGTGCCGGTAGGGTTCCTCGGTATTTCCAAGGGTCGTTCTGAGTTTTTGCAGCCGCCTCAAGGACTTGCTGTCCGGCGTTTCTGCTGGGGTATCGTGGGCCGATTCTCTTGAAATCGATCTGCCACGCCAATATCGACCTGGCAAGGATTGCGGCGCAACAGGCGCAGATCGTGCACCTCGTCGCCTCCGTGCACAGCGGGCACACCAGTGCGATTCAGGTGCTGGCGCGCTTCGCAGCAGCCGCACGGGGCGATGCGTTAAATCAATGTATTACGAAGCCACGCCCCGAAATCCCCCGGGGAAAAGCCAGTCTTTCAACCGGTATACATGGCAGGTGCATAGCCGAGCAGCCCCTTGATTTCGACGTATTCATTGAAGCCGAACTCGCCCCACTCCCGTCCGTTGCCGCTCTTCTTGTAACCGCCGAACGGCGA
>Ga0302326_10010438_pt1 | contig 20133 bp, 18 predicted proteins | sample Palsa_T0_3_FD_202264 | JGI IMG/M metagenome (GOLD analysis project Ga0302326, IMG submission 202264) | Peat permafrost microbial communities from Stordalen Mire near Abisko, Sweden - Palsa_T0_3 | ecosystem: Environmental > Terrestrial > Soil > Palsa > Peat permafrost | place: Sweden: Abisko...
GCTTTTCGACCGGCGCCGAACGCCGTCATAAGGGTGCGGCTCGGTCGATCGACGCTGATCGGGAACGTCCTCTCGTTGATCATGATCTCTCCTCGGGAAAGCCCCAGACGCATCCAGAGCGCGTGTTTAATCAGATTGGCGGCCTCTCCCAGTCGGGGCCGTTGCTGACCCTCGTCGGCGTCGGCCATCAGCACCGCGAGGATCTCCTGCTCGTGCTCGCGCCGGAATGCACGCGGGTAGCCGGCCAGCAGCCGCTGGTAGCGTCGCTCGAGGTCTGCGGAGTCACTCATGTGCCCATCCCGGAGGCCGGCTTGAGTCGCGACATCGCGACGTGGGCGTTGGCTTGCAACCGGGCTGCCTCGGCGGCCAGCACTTCCCCGCCTGCGGGCGTCAGCCGGTAGTAACGGCGCAGTCGGCTGTCCACGATCTCCTCCCGGTCAACCTCAATCAGCTTGTCCGCACGCAGACGCTCAAGCGCCGCGTACAAGGTTCCGGCCTTCAGCTGCACCCGGCCGGCCGAGATCGCCCGGACGTCGGTGATGATCCCGTAGCCATGCTGACTGCCCGCGGCCAGGGCCGTCAGGATCATGAACGTCGCCTCTTGCATCGCCCGCCTCGCCATACTGCACAGTATATGCAGTTGAACTATCTAACGTCAAGCCATCAACCCGTAAACCGGCGAGCACGAAGACGCCGTTGCGAGGAACGTCGTCGCAGCCAGCGTCGGTGAGCGCCTGCCGGACCGCGTCCCGATAGTCCTTAGGCTGTCAAGGCTTTGGACAGTCTAGGAGCGGAACGAATCGGCCAGTGCCGAAGCAACGTCGGATTGCAAGCGCTCAGGCGCCATCCGCAAGAATTCGCGGCATGACTACCTTCCCCGAGTCCCACCTTGATCTGCTCGACGCCGAGCTCGCGACGCTAGCGACGCTCGGCAGCAACGGAATCCCCCAGCAGACAGTCGTCTGGTTCCTGTATGAGGACGGCCAGCTCAAAACCTCGCTGAACACCTCGCGGCTCAAGACCAAGAACTTGACCAAGCGCCCGCAATGCAGCCTCCTGGTGCTCGACCCGGCCGTCCCGCAGCGCTACCTCGAGGTACGAGGCACCGCTGCGCTCGAGCCCGACGACGACTACGCGTTTGCCCGCAGGCTCGGCGCCAAGTACGGCGGTGCTGATCTATCAGTGCACGACGGTCCCGGCGTGAGCCGCGTGGTCGTGACAATTCAACCGACCAACGTCTACGCCGTCGACGTACGCATCGGGCAGATGTAACTCGCCGCACCGTGCGCGATGATGGTCTCATGATCTTTCATCGCCGGCTAACGCTGGTCGTCCTCGTCCTCGTCCTCGTCCTCGTCCTGGTTCTTGCCGCAACCGCTCTGAGCGCGTGCGGCTCGAGCGGCTCGTCGAGCTCGACGACGGCCTCGGCCGCCAAAGGCGGCGTCGCCGCCGCCAAGCAGAAGTGCCTGGAAGCCACCAAGAAGATCCAAAACGCCAGCGCCCGCTCGACCGCGCAGCACGCGTGCGATCAAATCACTACCAGCAACGCGAACGTCAATGCCGCACTCAAGAAGGCCAGGCAGTCCTGCCTGAACGCCGCAGCAAACATCCCGATCAACTCGCTGAAGCACGCGGCCGAGAGCGAGTGCAAGAAGATCCCGACGTCCTAGACGCGATGACCGAGCCGCTGCTGGTGCTCCAGCACATCGCCTGCGAGCCCCCGGCGGCGTACGAGGACGAACTGGTGGCACGCGGGATCGCGCTGCACCGGGTCGAGCTCGACGCGGGTGAGCCGCTGCCCGACTGGCGCGAGTTCTCCGCAATCATCGCGATGGGCGGCCCGATGGGCGCCTACGAGGACGAGCGGCTGCCGTGGCTGAGGGCCGAGAAGACGCTGATCGCCGAGGCTGTCCGCGCGGGCGCGCCGTACTGGGGCGTGTGCCTCGGCGCGCAGCTGCTCGCCTCGAGCCTCGGGGCGCCGGTCTACCCGGGGCCGCGGGCCGAGGTCGGGGTGCTGCCGGTGGTGTTGACCCAGCAGGCACGGCGCGACCCGGTGTTCGCTGACGCGCCCGGCACGTTCGTGGCGCTCCAGTGGCATACCGATACGTGGCAGCTGCCCGACGGGGCGGTTCGGCTGGCCGGCTCCGATGCCTACGAACAGCAGGCGTTCGTGTTCGAGCGCGCCTACGCGGTGCAGTTCCACCTTGAGATCGGCGTCGCGCTGGCGACCGAGTGGGGCGACGTCCCGGCCTACGCCGAGAGCCTGCGGGCGCTGCTCGGTGAGGACGGTCTGTCGCGGCTCACCGACGCGATCGGGGAGCACGAGCGGCGATCGATCGCGCTCGCGCGTTCGCTGTTCTCACGCTGGCTGGAGCAGGTGGTCGGCGTGCCGGCCGTCGCTTCGGCTCAGAGCCCACGGGTCAGCTGACGCCGCAGGCGATGCACAGCCGTTGCAGCTGCTCCATCGCGTCGCTGGTCGCGGTCGGCAGCGCGGCCAGCGCCGCGGCCGCGGTGCGGAGGTCCGCGATCGTCGCCGTCCGCGCCTCGAGCGCGAATCGACCGAGCCACCGGACCGCGGCGCGGTCGTAGCGCGCCGGGTCGCCGTCGCGCAGCACCAGGCAGATCCGGAGCGCATCCTCGAGCGCGATCTGCGGCAGCTCACGGGCGGCGTTGAGCACCAGCAGTTCGTTGCCGGTGTCAAGCGCGCGGCGAAACCGCGCGTACGGACTTCCGTCGCTCGTCACGCGAACGTATGTTCGCATACTGAGAGGACAGACTGCCCCCTGACGTCCAGCGCCGGGCGGGTGGGGGCCTAACGCCTGCGGTGCCGGTCCGTGACCGGCATCGCGACGATCTCTCGCGTGATCCGCGTGTTCCCTGTCTCGGCCCAAACGCGGTTGTGCGACCGATCGCTCCCTGCCATCATGCCGGTCGTCTGGCCCTGAGTGATCTGCCGGCTGTGCCGGGGGCGAATGCAGCATCTCGACTGGGAGGGGCGATGTTTGGCAACAAGAAGGGGCTCGAGCAGGAGCTGAGCGCGCACGGTGGCGTCATCGCACCGGCGACCGTGATCGCTGCCGAGACGGGTTGGACAAGCGGGTCGAACTACGGCAACGGTCCGTACACGGCCGGGAATAAGAACCACATGAAGGTGACGCTGAACGTCGAACCGGAAGGGCAGCCGGCGTTTCAGGCAACGTTCCACCAGACGTTCCCAGGCGACATACCGATCAAAGGCTGGTCGGCGAAGGTGATCTACGACGCGAACGACCACTCCAAGATCGCCATCATGGAGGGGCAGATATTTCCCGGAACGGGACCCGTTCACCAAATCACTGTGAGCCCCGACCAGTTGGCCAACTTCTTTACGGCGGGCGTGGCGGCGGAGTCCAATGTCCCTGACGAGTTGACGAAGCTCGCCGATCTCCACGACCGTGGTGTCCTGACCGAGGCCGAGTTTGAGGTCCAGAAAGCGAGGCTTCTCGCCGGCAGTTGAGCAGGCGCGGCCGCGCCGAAGCGATCGACGGGCCGGGCGCCTTCGCCGGCCTCTAACTCGCCGCCGGGGCCGTGTGGACTGCGCGTCCCGCTCGCCGGCAATATGCCTCGTAGCGCTCGTGGCGATCGACCGCGTCCGCTGACTCGGGCTGGGCCACCAGCACCTCACCCTCGCGGGTCTGGATCGATCCATCGGCCATCAGCAGCGCGGCGTACGCCACAGGGTCTGCGGCTACGAAGCTCTCGGCGATCTTCGTCCAGTTGATTGCAGGCAGTCTCATCGTCGTCTCCGTTTTGTCGATTTGTGCCGGTCCTTGCCGACACGACTAGCCTCCCGCGCATCGACCGGCTCGACAGTCGGCCGGGCGGCCGATCCGGTGGGTGACATAGCGTTTCCCCCGATCGGTGGACGGCATCGCCGACCGCCCAGCGCACCGGAACTCGTGGGCTGGGCCGCTACGCGTACGCTGCGGCCTGCAGCGAGAACAACTCCGCGTACGTGCCGCCGGCGGCCATCAGTTGCGCGTGCGAGCCGACCTCGAGCACCTGTCCGTGCTCCAAGAACACGATCAGGTCAGCCGAGCGGACGGTCGAGAACCGGTGCGAGATCAGCAGCGTGATCGTGCCGTTGGCCTCGCCCAGCGCGCGTGCCGCCTGGGCGTAGCGTTCAAACAGGGCGCTCTCGGTCGGCGCGTCGACGCTCGCGGTCGGCTCATCGAGCACGACCAGCAGCGGCGCCGTGCGCATCAGGCCGCGGGCGAGCGCGAGCCGCTGCCACTCTCCGCCTGACAGCTCGCGTCCGGCCGTGAACCGCGTCCCGACCCGGGTCTGAAGGCCATCGGACAGGCGCTCCTGGAGCCCTCCAGAGCCCGAGCGTACGAGCGCGTCGCCGACGGCGGCGACGTCCTCGATCCGGTCAAGGTCGCCGACCCCGACGCTTTCCTGGAGCACCAGGTTGAAGCGAACGAAGTCCTGAAACGCCGCCGAGATCCGGGCACGCCACGCCGCCGGACTCAGCTCGGCGAGATCGATCCCGTCGACGAGAATCCGCCCGGCGCTCGGCGCATACATCCCGCACAGCAACTTCACGAACGTGGTCTTGCCGGCGCCGTTCTCGCCGACGAGCGCGACCGTCGATCCGGCCGGAAGCTCCAGGTCCAGCGGACCGAGCGCCGGCGCGCCGTCGCCGCCGGGATAGATGAACTCGAGCTGGCGGATCGAGATCCCGCGCGCAAGCCGCTGCGGCACCGCGGCTCGCGACTGCTGCGGGCCGGCCAGCGCCCGCTCGCGGTCCTCGAGCCAGAGCAGCTCCCGCGCCGCCGACACCGAGGCGGCGAACGAGCCCGCGGTGTCGGTCGAGCGCGAGATCTGGGTCTGCGCGCGGCGCATCAGAGTCACCGCCATCACGACCGAGCCGGGGCTGATGTGGCCGTCGGCGGCGCGGAGCACAAGCGCGACGATCGCCGCGACCAACCCGAGCGCGAACACGAGCCACCCGAGCCCCTCCCACAGCGCCGACACGAGCGCCGCCCGGACGGCGCGACGACGGACCCGCTCGGCCAGCTCACGATGACGCGCGGCGAGCGGACCCGTGATCCCGTAGGTCCGCAACTCACGGGCCGACGATGCGGTCGTCGCCAGCCAGAACAGCTGATCGAGCAGGCGCCGGTCCTCGGTGATCGCCCGGTCGGCGTCGGACTGCACCCTGCCCGCGCGCCGATCCGCGAGTGCTGGCGCTAGCGCCAGCACTGGCACGGCGAGCACCGGCAGGTACACCGTCGCCAGCAGCACGACGATCCCGACCGCGCGCAGCGCCTGCCCGAACAGGCCGATCAGCTGGCGCGGCGCGCCCGCGAGCGTGCGCCGGCCCGAGGTGAGCAGGTCGACGCGGTCCAGCAGTTGCGGCGACTCGAGATGTTCGAGCGTCGGCAGCAACGCCGCGACCCTCGCGATCCGCAGCGCGAGCGCGAGGCTGACGCGATCGGTCAGCAGCGAGTTCTGACTGCCGCCGATCACTGCCAGCAGCCAGCTGAGAGTGAACAGCACCGCGACCAGCCCGGCGCCGAACAGGATCCGGCTGAGGCTGCCGGCGATCGCGCCGTCGATCATCACGCGCAGGCCGAGCGTGTAGGTGACCGAGCAAATCGCCGCGACCGTCCCGAGCCCGAGGCATCCCGCGGCGAGCCACGGCGCGGCCTCAAAGCCGGTCCCGACGAGCACCCCCGCGAGCCGGCGCCCGTCGCGGATGCGCCCGCGGAGGACGCTCGGCGCAACATCGCCGCCGCTCACCTGGCGGCCTCCGGGACGGGGTCGGCGAACCGCTCCGCCTGCGCGCGGAACATCGTCGCGTACGCGCCGCCGTGCTCCAGCAGCTCGGCGTGCGTGCCGAGCTCGGTGATCTGCCCGCCGTCGAGCACGGCGATCCGATCGGCCCGCCGGACGCTCGCGAACCGGTGCGAGATCACGATGCTGGTGACTCCCTCCGTCAGCTCCAGGAAGCGGTCGTAGAACGCGGCCTCGCCGCGGATGTCCAGCTGTGAGGTGGGCTCGTCGAGCACGAGCAGCGTCGCTCCCGACTCGATCGCATACAGCGCGCGGGCCAGGGCGATCCGCTGCCACTGCCCGCCCGACAGGTCGACGCCGCCCGCGTACTGCGGCGACAGGATCGTGCTCCACCCGCGCGGCAGCGAGGCGATGATCTCGACGGCCCCGGCGCGCGCCACCGCCCGCTCCAGCAGCCCCGGATCCGGTCGGCCGTCGCCGAACATGCCGACGTTCTCGGCGGCGCTGAGCGGTAGCCGGGCGAAGTCCTGGTAGACGACCGCCACCATCCGCTGCCAGGCTCGGGCCGAGAACCGGTCCAGCGGGACGCCGTCGATCGTGAGCGTCCCCGCCGAGGGCTCGCGCATCCGCGCCAGCAGCGTGATCAGCGTGCTCTTGCCGGCACCGTTGACGCCGACGAGACCGAGCGACTGGCCGGCGGGCAGCTCGAGCGTCAACTCTGACAGCACCGGGTCGCCGCCCGGATAGGAGTAGCCGACCCCGTCGAACCGGATCTGGTGGCGCGGGAGCCCGGCCGGCGAGCGCGCGCCGGATGCCGCCGGATCGTCGTCGCCACCGAGACCGTCGACGATCGCGTCCAGATCGGGCAGCGAGGAGAGCGCCAGGTCCAGCTGTACGTCGGCGTACGTGATCGAGCCCGCCGCCAGGCTCGACGGCAGCATCGGCATCATCGTCGCCAGTGCGGTCAGCGAGAGCGAGCCGTGGTAGGCCTGGATCCCGATCACGGCCGCGATCGCCGCGTAGGTCGCGAGCACCACCGCTCCGGCCATCCACACGCGGGCGTTGAGCCGGTGCAGCTCCACCCACGAGGGGCGCATCGCGTCCAGCCACTCGTCGCGGTGGCGCTCGGCCACCCAGTCGGCGAGCCCGAATACCCGCATCTCCTTGGCGGCCGGAGGCTTCCAGGCGAGCCCGAGCATGTACCAGCTGCGCCGCAGCGACGGGCCGGCGGAGCGCGCGCGCTGGGTGCGCGAACGGATCAGCTGGCCGAGTGGGCGGCGCACGAGCAGCCACATCACGAGCAGGCCGAGACCCAGGTACCACCGGTAGGTGGCGAGCACCACGCAGGCGAGGATCCCGGTGAGCCGATCGCCCCACAGCGAGACGACGGACATCGGCGCATTCGACGGCTGGTTGGACAGCAGCTGACCCTGGGCGGAGGCAAGCCGGTCGAGCAGCGTCTCGTCCTCGAGGTGCTCGATCCCAACCGGCGCCGACACCGACGTCACCAGCCGCCGCTGCATCAGCACGTCGACGCGCGCCGACACCGCCGCGGTCAGCGCGTCCTCGAGCGGTCCGCGCATCAGCGACAGCGCGTAGATCCCGCCCGCGACCGCGAGCGCGGCGATCAGCCGGTGCCCATCGCCGGAGGAGAGGCCGTGCTCGACCGCGCCCGGGATGTCCCCGGTCACCCGTCCCATCGCGACGAGCACGAGCACCGGCAGCGCGCCCTCCGCCACGATGAACAGCGCCGCGAGCAGGCTCAGCGGCCTGGTCGCCTGCCACATCAGCGTCAGCGCGCGAATGCGGGGCGCCGAGCGGATCCTCTGTTGCCAATCTGGATCCTCCCCGTGCGGAGCACTGTGTTGGTGGGATGCCGGCATCGGCGCCGGAGGCTAATTCGGGGCCGGACTCCCGACCAGTCCCGCGAGGGCATCGTTCGATGCGTCATGCGCATCGCTGAACAGCTCCGTGATCAGCTCGGCGACCGCCTTGACCGCCGGCGACGGCGGCTCGGGCCGGCGGGCCAGCAGCGTTCGGATGGTCATGCCCTGGAGCTCGCGGTAGACGACCCCGGGGTGCGGGAGCACCGCGCTCGCCGGCAGCGAGTAGTAGATCCCGACGCCCGCGGCGACGAGCGCGAGCGCTTCGGACGGCGATCCGGCGTGCCGGTTGGAGCTCGGGACGATCCCCCGGTCCAGCAGCCGCGCACGACTGGCCTCGAACAGACCGGGGAGCACGTCGGGGCCGAGCGTGACGAACGGCGCGCCGTCCAGGTCGTGCGGGAGCAGCACGTCCAGCCGCGCGAGCGGGTGACGCTCGGGGATGGCCACGACCGTCGGCTCGCGGTTGAGCGTCTCGAGTACGAACTCCGTCTTTGCGCCCAGCGCGCGGGTGATCAGCAGGTCGACCTCACCTCGGCGCAACGCCGGGACGAGGTCGGTGAACCGCAGGTGCGAGACCGCCAGGTCGATCCGCCGGCGACTGTCGCCCGCGGCGGACAGCAGCGGTGCCAGATATCCGCTCAGCGTGCTCCAGACGAACCCGACCGTGACCGCTCCCAGCCCGCCGCGCGCCACCTGGGCGGCGCGGCGCTGGAGTCGCTGCATCGAAGCGATCGTCTCACGAGCGTCGGCGAGTAGCTCGGACCCGGCGTCGGTCAGGGTCGTCGCGCGGGGAGTGCGAGTGAACAGAGTCACGCCCAGCTCGCGCTCGAGGTTGGCGACGTGGCGGCTGACCTGCGGCTGGGACAGACCGAGCCGTAGGGCCGCGTTGCCGAAGTGCAGCTCCTCGGCGACCGTGATGAACGACCGCAGCTGTTGGAGGTCCGGCTCGATGCGCGAAGCGTATCGCGCCCACCACGGTGCCTATGGCTTGCGGTAGGTGAGGACCACGACGTCGTCGCCAACTGTCCTGGCGCTCGCGGACGACAGCGCCACCGGGTGCTCGGAGTCACCGAACAACCGCTCGCCGGCGCCGATCACGGTCGGAAACACCATCAGCCGCAGCTCATCGATCAGGCCGTGGGCGAGCAGACCCCGGACCAGCGTGCCCGAGCCGGCGACGAGGATGTCGCCCTCGTAGCGTTGCTTGAGCGCCGTCACGTCGTCGACGAGGTCGCCGCTGAGGATCGTCGAGTTGGTCCAGTCGGCGCTCGTCAGCGTCTTCGAGACGACGTACTTGGGCATCGCGTTCATCTTCTCGCCGAACTCACCGGTCGTGTGCTCCATATCCGGCCAGGCGGCGGCGAACCCCTCGTAGGTGACTCGCCCGAGCAGTTGGGCGTCGGCGGCGCGCAGTTCGTCGAGCTTGAACTGGTCGCCGTCGGCGCCGCGGTTGAACTTGAACGACCAACCGCCGTACTTGAAGTCGGAGGCTCCACCCGGATCCTCGAACACGCCGTCCAGCGAAACGAACTCGGTCACGACGATGTCACCCATCGGTGCTCCTCTCACGTTGTTTGGTGCTGCCGACTGAGACTCCCGACCGCCGGGGAACTCATCGGATGGCGCCCGAGAGACCCCCACCGACCGACATCGAAAAGCCCTCGACACCGAAGCCACCAGGGTTCAGGGCAAGCATCACGAATCCCGCAACGACCATAATCCAGCCGATTCCGGAGCGCGCGAACAGGGTGAACGGCCCCGTTCGCCGCGCTGCTGCCGGACGTCGGTTCACCATGAGGACATCACGCTGAGCAAGGAGCCACCACCTGAGCTGAAGGGGGCGTCTGAACAGACGTCGACCGTGCCCCCGCCCGACGCGCCGCGGCCGGACCCGGCGACGCCGCCCGAACCGCCGGGCGAGCAGCCCGTGATCCGGCGCCGCCCGCGGTCGATCGCGGTGTCCCCCGACGGGCCGTCCGCGCCCGCGCAGCCGCGTCAGCCGGCGCCCCGGCCACGTGAATCGGACGCACGGCCGCGCCGCGATGCGAGCCCACAGCCGCGCCGGGATGCGAGCCCACAGTCACGCGGGGATGCGAGCCCACAGCCGCGCCGGGATCCGCGGCCGAGCGCAGGTGGTGGCGCCGGCACGCGGCCGCCCCGCGCCGAGCTTCCGCCCCGCCGGCGAATCCGGCCGCGGCTCGACCGCCCCGTCGGCGGCGACCCGGCCCCGCCGCCACGCCCGCGGCCCAGCGCCGCCGATCGGCCGCCGGCGGCCGGACGCCCCCGCGCCAGTACGCGCCCACCGGCTGACGCCCGTGACCCGTCACGCCGGCCACCGAGCACGCGTCCGCGCCTCGATCGTGACCCCACCGGCCGTGACGCACCCCGGCGACCGCGGCCGAGCCCGCAGTCCCAGCCGCGCGATTCCGATCGTCGCCGCGATGATCCGGATGTCCCGCGGCGGCGCGCCGCCCGTCCCGACTCGTCCTGGCTGGACGAGGTGCAGACGCCGCGCCGGCCCGTCCGCCGAACCGAATCCGAGCCGGTCGATCCGGACCGCCGTAGCGCCCGTCCTACCGAGCGGCGGCTCGACGACTGGACGACCCCGCGTCGGACCGCAGGCGACGCACCCCGGCGCCGCGGCGAGCGACCGCAACCGGCGCAGCGGAGCCCCGCGCCGGCGGGCGCTCGAACCCGGCGCCCCCGGCCCGCGGGCGCATCGCGACTCGCGCTTCCCGGCGGCTTCACGCTTCCGTCATCGATCAGTCTGCCACTGCCGGACTTCCGCGACGCCCATGCCCGGCGGCTGCGGCTGTTCGGCCCGCTGCTGGTCCTGGCGGCGATCTCGATCGGAATCGCAGCCCTCGTCGGCGCGTTCAGCTCCGGCAAGCACCACGCCCAGTTGCCGACACTGCCGGCGATTCCGGCCCGCTCGATCGAGACCCAGCACGGCGCCCCCGCGACCGTTTCGCTGAATACGACGTTCGGCGGCGCGAGCGTGCCCAGCGGGAAGCTGTCGAGCCTCGAGCTCGATCTCGCGCGTGGCTTTCACTTCGACCCGCGCGCCGCCGCGGCGTGCGCGGCCACGCAGGCGCGAACCGGCGTGTGTCCGTCCGACTCGGCGATCGGCAGCGGCACCGGTGAGATCGTCGTGCAGGGCCCATACCTGCCCCAGACCGTGTACGACGTCAGCGCTGCGGTCTACCTGACGCCGCCGACACACCGGGGCGACATCGCCGGCCTGGCGCTCGACCTGACCCAGGCCCAGTCACAGCTGCATGCCGTGATCCTCGGACGCGTCGTCCCGCTGCTGACGACCTCGTACTCGGTCGTGTTGCGGTTCGCGGACGCCAGCCGGGCGCTGTCGACCAACTATGACCTGAACCTCCGCCGGCTGGCCCTCACGCTCCAGGCGAGCCGGACGATCAGCTCGCACACCTATCACTTGCTGACGAACCCGACTCCGTGCACGCGACCGGGCTGGCCGCTACAGCTGTCGATCACGTCGGCGAAGCAAGCGTGGATCTATCACGGGGCCGCCGCCTGTCGAGCTCCGGCCGGGACGCGTTCTTAACCAAGTTGATTGAGATAGCCCCTTTTAGCTAGACTCGTCGCATGCAACGCGTCGATCTTCATCAGCACATCTGGACTACACCGCTGATGGATGCGCTTGCCCGCCGCGACTGCCACCCGTTCGTCCGCCGTGATGATGGCCTCTGCGTCCTGCACCTCGCCGGCGAGCCGTCGTGCCTCATCGACGAAGCCGCCGAGACGGCCGCGGCACGCACGCGGCTGCTGGACATCGATGGCGTCGATCTCGCCGCGGTCGCGATCTCCAGCCCGATCGGGATCGAGACTCTCCCGCCCGACCAGGCGCACGAGTTGATCGAGGCCTATTTGGACGGTGTCCTGGCGCTCGGCGACCGGTTCGTCGCCTGGGGACCGATCGGCATCCGGCGACCGGACCCCGCGGATGTGGACGCGGTGCTCGCGCGCGGCTGCGTCGGAATCTCGCTGCCGTCGGCCGCGCTGGCGGACCTCGACGCGTTCGAGGCGATCTGGCCGGTGCTTGAGCGCGTGCAGGAACTCGGCGCGCCGCTGTTCGTGCACCCCGGGGGCTTCGCGGCGCGGCAGCCGTCGCTGTCGGATCCGCTTTGGTGGACGGCGCTGACCAGCTACGTGTCCGACATGCAGGCGGCGTGGCTGACGTTCGTGACGCACGGACGCCGCGAGCTGCCGCGGCTGAAGGTGCTGTTCGCGATGCTCGCGGGCGGCGCTCCGCTGCAGACCGAGCGGCTGACCGCCCGTGGCGGGCCCTCATTCGATTTACACGATCCACTGACGTTCTACGACACGTCGAGCTACGGGCCGATGGTGATCGAGGCGATGGCAGCCTGGCTCGGGCCCGACCGGCTCGTGTACGGCTCCGATCGCCCGGTGATCGAGCCGGTCCGCAGCGGACGGGAGGTTGAATTGATGACCAACGCAGCCGATTTCCTGATCCCCGCGCGGGTGGCGGCATGAGCCTGACCCTGGACGAGCTGCATCGGTTCGCGGCCGGCCTGGCTGCCACGCCCGAGCGCTGGCGCCAGCACGTGCGCCACGACAGCGACGCGCGCGTCTACGAGGAGATCTGGAACGACGGCGATGTCAACGCCTGGGTGATCTGCTGGTCCGAGGACCAGGACACCGGCTTTCACGACCACGACGAGTCCGGCGCGGCGATCGCGGTCGTGTCGGGCGAGGTCCGCGAGGACCGGCTGACCCTTTCGGGACCACCCCGCTCACGGGAGTTCGGCGCCGGCGAGACCTTCACCGTGCCATCCGTCGCGATCCACCGCGTGCTGCATGCGGGTGGGCGGCCGGCGGTGACGATCCACGCCTACTCGCCACCGCTGCGACGGACCGGCACGTATCGGATCGGAGTCGACGGCGACCTGGAGCGCGAGTCCCAACCGTTCGAGGTCGAGCTGCGCGGCGAGCCCGCCCTGGCCTAACCGCCCAGGGGCCACGACGGTGGCCGACTACTCGCGAATAGCTCAAGTAATCGGCCAACCGATCGACGTTCGCTGAGCACGCGCAAGCTGCGGTGGAATCGGCCCGCCAGACCGGCTCGGCGGTGCGCTGGGGCCAGTCGCGAGGTGGGCGTTCTCCTGCCAGCGCGCGGGCGTACCACGATCCGGCCACCCGAGCACATGCCGATGCCCCATTGGGATCGCATTCGACCTCTGGTCCCACGACGACGTTTCACAGCACGCCGCCGCGATCCTCGAGCGCCTTCGCAACGGGACGATGCCATGCGACGGCGCCTGGCCACCCGAGCGCACCGTTTTCGCGCGATGGATCGACAGCGGCCGGCCTGAATGACAGCGCAAGGCTCGGGCGCCTGACCGAGCGTCGAGGCGCAGTAGCATCCGCGCACGTCGTTCGGGGCAGTTCATGCTTTAAACCTGATGGGGGCCCGATGAAAAGATCGGTCGGTGTCGCTGCCGTGTGCGGCGCGCTGGTGCTGCTCGTGTTTGGGACGACTGGTGCCCAAGGCTTCGCTCGCACGCGCGCCCGGACGCAGCGAGGTCGCATCGTCCGGGCAGAAAAGCCCCTGATCATCGGCGGTGTGGCTGCTCAGCCCGGCTCGTTCCCGATGATGGCGTTCGTCATCGACAACCTCGGCACCGAGTACGAGCTGTGCTCTGGCACGGTCGTCTCCTCGAATGTCGTTCTGACGGCCGGCCACTGCGGCGAGAACACATCCACGGGCGTCGTCGACGACCCGGCGAACTTCACGGTCGTCACCGGCAACGTCGACTGGGCTGACAGCGCCGACCGACAGCTCAGCGAGGTGTCGCAGGTCATCGTCAACCCTGGGTTTAACCCGTCAACGTTGCACGATGACGCCACTCTCCTGGTTCTGAGCACCCCCACCACCGCGCCCCCTGTCCAACTGGCCTCTGATCCGACCGACCTCTCGCTGCTCGACACCGGCAACGCCGAAACGCTCGTCGGTTGGGGTGCGACCGAGCCCGGCGGCGGCGTGGTCGAACAGCTGCAGTGGGCCAACACGATCGTCCAATCACCGAGCTACTGTGGCGAGCAAGCAGCAGACGCGGGCGCCGTTTTTGATTCTGATACGCAACTCTGCGTGCAGGACGGGCCGACGAACAGCGACGGCCCATGCCAGGGCGACAGTGGCGGCCCGCTGCTGGCCGACGATGACGGAACCGACGTCGAGGTCGGGATCACCAGCTTCGGCGCCGCCGACTGCAACACCGAACAGCCGGGGTTTCTCACGCGGGCGGACGCCATTTCATCGTGGGCCGACTCGTGGATCCAGGCGGTGCAGCCGCCGCCCGCGCCAACACCCACTCCGACTCCAACGCCGTCTCCAACGCCCACTCCGACGCCGGCGCCCACGCCACCTCCGATGCCGGCCCCCACCGCGACCCAGTCACCGAAGACGGGCGTCTACACCGGCACGACCAGCCAGGGATGGCCGATCCGGATCAAGATTGCCGCGTCACGGTCGATCACCGCCGTCACGTTCGGCTTCCGGCTGCGCTGTAGTCGAGGCAAGCCCGCGTTCACCTTTCGGCCACTCACTGGGGGAGCCAGTTGGACGCTCAACACGTCCGCTGGGATGGGCTTCGCCCGGAACTTCCACGACGATAACGGCGAGCAATACCGGCTGACCGGGCTTTTCACCGCCGCCGGAACCGCCAGCGGGACGCTGACGACGTCCTGGCACTCCCGGCGTTACGGCAGCTGCTCAACAGACGGGATCGTCAAATGGCACGCCGGACTGGGTGCCTAAGCCGGTCTCTGCGGTGGCCCGCCGCCGAGGAAGGCGCGGCGCTCAACGTCGGGGAGCGGGTGGGTCCATACGACCTGCCGCCAAGCGGTCGCTAAGTTCGACTCCGCGATGTTCAAGACGTTCACCCATGACGGCGTGGAGGACGTCGTGGCGATCGAGGAGCCGTTGGAGATCCGCGTCGACGGTGCGGCGCTGGCGGTCACGATGCGTACCCCCGGCAGCGACGAGGAGCTGGCGCTGGGGTTTTTGTATGGCGAGGGCCTGATCGACGGCCCCCGCGCGGCCGGTCTGACCGACGACTTCGCCGCCAACACGATCGAGGTCACCGGGCCGCTGACCCGCGATCCGGGCGCGCGCAACTTCTACACAACCTCATCCTGCGGCGTCTGCGGCAAAGGGGCGCTGGAGGAGGTAGCGGTGCACAGCGCCCCGATCGCGCCGGGCACGCCGGTGCTGCCCCGCGCGCTGGCCGCGTCGCTGCCGGACCGCCTGAACCAGCCGACGTTCCAGCGAACCGGCGGCACCCACGCGACCGGACTGTTCACCGCCGCCGGCGAGCTGGTGATGACGCGCGAGGACGTCGGCCGCCACAACGCGATGGACAAGGTGATCGGCCGCGCGCTCGTCGATGGGCTGCTGCCGCTGTCTGATCATCTCCTGTGCGTGAGCGGACGGCTGTCGTTCGAGCTCGTGCAGAAGGCGGCGGTCGCGGGCGCTCCGATCCTGATTGGGGTAGGCGCTCCCAGCTCACTCGCGATCGAGCTTGCGGCCGACCGCGGGCTGACGCTGTGCGGCTTCGCTCGGCGGGGCAAGCTCAACGTCTACACGGCGCCCGAACGGATCCGGGGCTGACGCGCGGTCAGACAGCCGCGAGCTCCACGAGCCGCGCCAGTTCCTGCTCGTCGGACCAGGCGCCGACCGAGGCGCGCACCAACCCGTGCGAGAGGATGCTGCGGACGACGACGCCGGCCTCGGCGAGCCGCGCCACCTCCGCGTCGGGATCGTCGACCTTCCAGGACACGAGGGTCGAGCGGTCGCGCGGGGCGATCTCGAGACCACGCGCCGACAGCTGGCCGGCGAGCGACGCCGCCAACGTCGCCGCGCGCTCGTGGACCCACTCCCAGCCCGCGTCCTCGAGCACCGAGATCGACGCCAGCGCCCAGGCGCTGCGCATCCCCGGCGGGAAGCCGTGGTCAAGCCGGCCGGCGTCCTGCGCCGGCCCCGAATTCAGGGCGTCCGTGGCATCGGCCAGCGACGCGTAGCCGGGCCAGGGGGCGGTGAGCTCGTCGAGTTGGTCGCGGTGGACGAAGAGCGCGCCTGAGCCCTCGGGGCCGCACAACCACTTCTGACCCGAGGCGGCGTAGAACGCGCAGCCGAGCTCGTCCATGTCGGTCGGGACCGCGCCGATCGACTGGGCGGCGTCGAGCAGGAACGGGACGCCGGTCGCGGTCAACGCCTCGGTATCGACGACGCGACCGCTGACCCAGGAGACGTGGGAGACCGCGACCAACCGCGTGGCGGGACCGACGGCGTCGGCGATCTCGGCGAACGGCGCCAGCCGGACCTCAACGCCGGCTCGCCGCAGGCGCCCGAGCGGCGCCAGCAAGCCGGGGTGCTCCTCGTCGGAGGTGACGACCTGGTCACCGGCGCGCAGGTCAAGGCCCGACAGGATCGTGTTGCACCCGTCGGTCGTCGAGCCGGTCAGCGCGACGTCGGACGGATCGGCGTGCAGCACCCGCGCATAGGCCGCGCGCAATTCGTCGGCGGGCCCGCGGACGGACTCGAAGTAGTCCTTGCCGGACCGGCCACCGGCAAGCTCGAACTCGATCCGCGCGTGGACCGCGGCGGCCGCTTGCTGGGGGAGCGGGCCCTCCGTCCCCGCATTCATGTATGCCTTACGCTCGAGAATTGGGAACTGGGCTCGAAACGCGGCGGCGTCGGTCACGGCGCCGATGTTAGTTGCGACGGCTCAGGGGACTGCGATCTGAGGGCGGCGAGGAAGATCTCCGGACGATGACGGCGCAACGACGCAACCTGCTCGCGCGGGTCCTCGCGGTGCTCGCCGCGCTCGCGCTCGTGCTGGCCGTCGCCGCGAGCTACATCCGTTCGACCGTGGTGGACTCCGGCCAGTTCGCCGACCGAGCGACCGTCGCGCTGCACAACCCCGCCATCCGGTCGCTGATCACGGACACGGTGACCAATGACCTCGTGCTGCACCAGGCGCCAAACCTGATCGCGGCGAAGCCGCTGATCGAGGGGGTGGTCTCATCGGTGGTCGCCTCAAACGCGTTCGCCGGCCTGTTCCGCGCCGGCGTCCGCGACGTCCACCGGGCGGTTCTGCACCATGACCGCAACACGGTGACGCTGACGGTCGCCGACGTGGGGACGCTGGCCGCGGCCAGCCTGGAGGCACTCCAGCCGAAGCTGGCCGGTGAGGTGCGTTCCACCCGGCTGGTCCGGTTGATCCGGGACAACGTCGGGACGATCCCGGCGACCGCAATGCGGATCGCCGACGACGTGCAGCTGCTGGCAATCCTGCTCGCCATCTTCGCCGTGCTGGCGGCCGGCGGCGCGGTGGCGGTCGCCAACGACCGGCGGCACGCGTGCGTGGAGCTCGGGATTGCCGTGACGGTCGCGGGGGTGCTGCTGCTCGTGGTGCTCGCGATCGGTGAGCAGGTGGCCAGAGCGCAGGTCACCAGCGGCGCGGCGCGGTCAGCCGTGGGCGCGGTCTACAACGCGTTCCTCGACGATCTCCGCACCGAGGCGTGGATCATCGCCGGGATCGGCGCGGTGTTCGCCGCGGCGTCGTCGTCGCTCGTCCGGCCGGTCCCGATCGACGCGCCGCTGGCGCGGGCATGGCGCGCGCTCGTGACCGAGCCGCGCCGGCCGTGGGTGCGGGCGTTGCGCGGCATCGCCCTCCTGGCCGCCGGCGTGTTCATCGTGGTCGAGCACCAGATGACGATCACGATCGTCCTGACCGCGCTGGGGGTGTACCTGATCTACAGCGGCGTGTACGTGCTGCTGGCGATGATCAACCGCCCGGTGGGCGGGGAGGCGCCGGCCGCGGATCCGCGTGCGCGCCGCTCGCGAACGCGGGCGCTGGTCGCCGCCTGCGTCGTCGTGGCGGTCGCGCTCGTGGCCGCGCTGGGCGGGTTCTTCGGCTCGGGCGGCGTCACCGACGCGGCGCCGGAGCCACCGCCGTGCAACGGCTCGGCCGCGCTCTGCAATCGGTCTCTCCCGCAGATCGCGCTGGCGGCGACCCACAACTCGATGTCGGCGCCGTTGCCCGGGTGGTTCTCACCCGAGCAGGAGGACTCGATCGCCGACCAGCTCGACGGCGGGATCCGCGGCCTGTTGTTCGACACCCACTATGCGGTCCGCGTGGGCAAGACGCACCTGCGCACCGAGCTCAACGGCGAGCTGGACAAGATGCTCAAGCAGGACCCGCTGCCCGACGAAGCGATCAAGGCGGCGATGCGGCTGCGCGACCGGCTCGAGCCAGGCAAGGCTAAGGGCAAGCCGCAGGTGTACCTGTGCCATATCTTCTGCGAGCTCGGCGGCACGCCGCTGATCTCGGTGCTGCGCGACATCCGCGACTTCCTGGTGGCGCACCCCGACCAGGTGCTCGTCGTCGTCAACGAGGACTACGTCTCACCGCAGGACTTCGTCTCGGTCGTCAAGGCGTCGGGGCTGACGAAGTTCGTCTACCGCGGACCGACGGCGGCCGGCAGCTGGCCGACGCTGCGCCAGATGATCGACTCAAACCAGCGGATCGTGTTCCTGGCCGAGAACAAGGCGGGCGCGGCGCCCTGGTACCACCCCGCCTACGACGCCATCACCGAGGAGACGCCGTATCTGTTCAAGAAGGCTTCGGAGCTGACCAAGCCGGCGAAGCTGCCCGCCAGCTGCGCACCCAACCGCGGCCCCAAACAAGGGGCGCCGATGTTCCTCGTCAACGGCTGGATCAGCACCAATCCCGCACCCGTGCCGAGCAACGCCGCCAAGGTCAACGCGTACCAGCCGCTGCTGCGCCGGCTGCGGGAGTGCCAGCGGCAGCGCCACCACATCCCGAACCTGGTGGCGGTCGACTTCTATCGCGAGGGCGATGTGTTCAAGGCGGTCGACGCGCTCAACGGCGTCACCACCCCGTGACCGAGCCGCGGATGCTTACGCGTCCCGGGCCGCCAGCTCGCGCTTGAGGACCTTGCCGGTGGGGTTGCGCGGCAACTCGTCGAGGAACACCACCTCACGGGGGACCTTGTAGGTGGCGAGGTTCTCCCGGACGTAGTCGCGCACCTCGTCCTCGGTCAGTGACATGCCGTCGCGGGTGACCACGAACGCCCTCAGCCGCTGACCGAAACGGGCGTCGTCGATCCCGATCGCCGCCGCCTCGACGATCGCCTCGTGCCCGGCGAGGAGATGCTCGACCTCCGCCGGGAACACGTTCTCACCGCCGGAGACGATCATCTCGTCATCGCGACCGTCGATGAACAGCAGCCCGCGCTCGTCGAAGTGGCCAACGTCGCCTGAGGACATCAGCCCGTTGATCTTCTCCTTGTGGCCACCACCCGAGTAGCCCTCGAACTGGGCGTTGTTGCCGACGAAGATCCGGCCGGTCTGGCCGGCCGGCAGCTCGGTGCCGTCCTCGCCGAGGATCTTGACGACCGTCCCACGCGGCGGCCGGCCGACCGTCGCTGGATCGAGCGCCAGGTCGTCGGGAGTGGCGATCGTCGCCTCGGCAACCTCGGTCGAGCCGTACAGGTTGTAGATCACGGGACCGAAGGCGCCGGTCGCGCGGCGCACGAGCGACGGTCCGACCGCCGAGCCCGAGACGAAGATCACGCGCAGGCTGCGCAGGTCGCGCGCGGCGATCTCCGCCTCGCCGAGATCGACGATCCGCTGGAGCATCACCGGTACCGCGACCATCGCGGTCGCGCGATTGGCGGCGAGGCTGTCGAGCGTCACCTCGGGGTCGAACCGGCGGTGCACGACCATCGTCGAGCCAAGCGCCAGCCCGAGCGCCATCGCCGCCAGCCCAAGCGTGTGGAACATCGGTGTCGTCAGCTCAGTCGTCTCCCCGGAGCGCAGCGGGATCCGGGACAGCAGACCGCCGACAATCGACAATGAACGAGGCTCGTCACGCGGTGCCCCTTTCGGGGTGCCGGTCGTGCCGCTGGTCAGAATCACGAGCTTGGCCGGTCGGCCGGCCTTCGGCGGCGACGTGACCGATGCGCCGGCGATCACCTCGTCGAGCGTGTCGCCGTCGCCGTGGTCCGGTTCATCGACCCACGCGCGGAGGCGCCCGAAGCGCGGCTGCATGCCGTCGACGATCGCCGCGAACTCGTCGTCATAGACGAGCAGGTCGGTGCCCTCGCGCTCGGCGGCCTCACGCAACTGCGGCCCGGCGAACGACGTGTTCAGCAGGATCACGCGGGCGCCGCACAGAATCGCGCCGAACACGGCCTCCAGGAACCCGCGATGGTTACGCACGAGGATCGCGACGCCGTCACCGGCCCGCAGGCCGCGCTCGCGCCAGGCGTTGGCCAGCGCGTTGGCGTGCTCGAACAGCTCGCGGTAGCTGAGGTCGCCACGCTCGTCGCGGACCGCGACTCGGTCGGGGTGGCGGATCGCACCGATCGCGATCGAACTGGCCAGTAACCC
>Ga0302326_10010439_pt1 | contig 20130 bp, 21 predicted proteins | sample Palsa_T0_3_FD_202264 | JGI IMG/M metagenome (GOLD analysis project Ga0302326, IMG submission 202264) | Peat permafrost microbial communities from Stordalen Mire near Abisko, Sweden - Palsa_T0_3 | ecosystem: Environmental > Terrestrial > Soil > Palsa > Peat permafrost | place: Sweden: Abisko...
CCGGGACGACGAAGCCGTCCAACGCACCCGCGACGCGGCTTCCGTCGCGCTCCGCCGGATCGGGCCGGACGAATCTGGACTTCACTGCGCCGTCGCGGCCGAAGGATTCGGTATGCCGGCGCAGGTCCTTGCAACCGTTGCCAACCCGACGATGCTCGCGCTGGCGGAGGTGAGCGCATACGTCGCCGAGCTTGACGGCACCGCGGTCGCGACGGCCGTCGCGATCCACCTCGAGCGCCACGTCGGGATCTTCAACGTCGCAACGCACAGCCAGCACCGCCGGCGAGGCTTCGGCGCTGCCGTGACCGCGATCGCTGTCGGCGAGGCCTTCGACGACGGCGCCGAAATCGCCTGGCTGCAATCCTCGGAGATGGGCCGCGGCGTCTACGAGGCGCTCGGCTTCCACCTCGTCGAGTCGTGGAAATGCTGGGCCAGCACCGCTCCAGCCGGCTGAAGCGGACGGCAAGATGCCAACGCTCCGAACCACCATCGCGTCGAGCTGCCCGGACCGCCTAGATCCGCTCGGCTCAGCCCTACGCAAGCGGTAGGTAGTGCTCGACGAGCGGCGTGCCGTCGAAGTACGGCCCGACGAGCGCTCGCCACTGAGCGAACAGCTCCGAACCGCGGAAGCCCTCGGTGTGCGCCTCGAGACTGTCCCATTCGATCAGCAGCAGGTAGATCTGTGGACTCTCGATCCCGCGGAGGACGCGAATCGAGCGGAAGCCGGCGGCTTGCGCGATCACCTCGCGCGCCGCGATCAGCGCGTGCTCGAACTCGCCCTCCTGCCCGGGAACGATGCGCATCAGCGCGCGCTCCAAAACCATGCCGCCTCCTCGCCTCGGCTTATGCCGGATAGCCGCCGCTGACGCAGCCGCTCGTGCCGGGTGAAGTCTCGCGCATCGCCACGGTCGACGTGATGCCGCCCTGGACGGCACGCCGCCCTCACGCGGGGGTGATCGCAACGACCGTGTTCGGAGCCACGGCAACGCGCAGCTCGCCGTCCCTCGCGCTGAGGGGCCCGCTCGTGACGCCCGACGCGGTCGGGGTGACGCTGAGCAGCGTGGCGGCGGCTGCTGCGGTGCGAACGGTCACGAGCCGTGCTGACGGCGCGTAGTTGGTGACGATGTAGCTCGTGTGAGCGCCCGGCGCGGAGACCACGACGCCGCTCAGGGCCTTCGGTGTCCGCAGCGCCGTGACGGTCGCGCCGACCGGAAGCAGCTGGACCGCAGCCTCGAGGCCGAGATAGAGCGGCCGGGTCGTCACGGTGTCACCGCTGACCACGAACGGGTCGTAGCTCGACCCGCTCGAGTGGAAGCGGACCGATTGGATGCCGCTCATGATCATGTTGATGACGAGGCGCAACCCCCAAACGGCGGACGCCGGCGAATCCGAGACACCGGGCTTGCCGCGGCACGCGACAGAGTTGCTCTCGGAGATCACCATCGGCAGATGGACGCTCTTGGCCTGGGCGAGGGTTGCGAGGACCGCGCCACCCGGCTCGGAGGCTCCCCGGGCGAGCAGCGCCTTGACGGTCGCCTGGCGCAGGCCGGTGCACGCGTTGAGGGGATAGAAGTGCGTGTCGATCGCGTGCAGTGACAGCGCCGCGGCGAGCTGCGGGATCTCTGACGTCCAGCGCGGCGTGGCGAAGTCCGGCCCTTCGAGGTCGGCACCCGGGCCGAGTTGCTGATCCACCGCCTCGGCGTCATCGAGGTAGGTTTGAAACGGGATCAGCGACTTGGCTTGCGCCGTCGCGTTCCACCACGCAACCGAGGGGCCGTCAATGTCGGCCTCGTTGCCGATTTCGAAGCTCAGTAGGCTCGCTGGAACGGCGCTGCGCGCGCCTGCCGCCATCGTCGCCGCCCAGGCGGGCATCTGCGAGGCGAGGTTGAGACCGATGACGAACGGCTCCTGCGTCTGGCTCTCGAGGCACGCCAGCTGGCCCCAGAAGGCGGCCGGCAGATCGGTGACGCCGGCGAACGGCGGCGTCCCGGCCGGCGCGGTCTCGTCGCCCGAGTCGCCGCCGATGCGGATCGTCGGGACGCCGAGGCCCTCGATCGTGCTGACCAGCGCGGGTGGAGGGCAGGTACCCGTCCCGAGGTCGGCGGCGAGCACGGGGTACTCGACGCTCAGCCCGACCGGATCGGTGACGACGGTCACGGGCGTACCGCTCGTCGCCCCCAGCACGACCGCGCGCCGTGGCGCGCTCGCACCGGAGCCGGTCACCTGTGCCGCGCTCGAGGACGCGGCGGCGACGCCGAGCGCAACGAGCGCCGCGCCAACCAGACTGAAGCGGACACCCCGCACGGCCCGGCAGTCTACGCAGCGACCGTCAGCTCGCCGCGGTGCGCTCGATCCAGAACGCGCACGGGGCGGCACCGTCACGGACGCTCGGGATCAGTTCCGCAACCTCGAGCGGATGGAGCCGCCCGACAGCGCTCATCGCCAACAGGATCCGGTAATCGCTGTTCAGCGCGAGAAAGGCCTGCAGCAGGTACTGCTCGTTCAGGTACATGCCCAGGCGCGTGAAGAAGCCGTGCGGGTAGTCCCACGGCAGGAAGACGTCGTGGAAGTGCACCGCCACGCCGGGGGCCAGCAGCGGCAAGGCGTCGAGCACCACGCGGTTCACCTCGCTGCCGATCTTGACGATGTGCGTCGAGTCGACGAACAGCACGTCGCCGGGCTCGAGGCGGACGAACTCCTCGTCTGCGATCTCGCCCGCCGAGCGACGCGTCACCGAAGCGATCGCGTCGATGCCGGCCCGCGCATGGGGGTCGAAGACGTGATGAACGCCGCCGCCGTTGGCTGCAAGCGCGCGAGCAATGATCTGGGTCGAGAAGCCTGAGCCGAGCTCGAGAACGCGCGCCGGCCGCCGCGCCCGGACGATCGCGTAGAGGGTCTCCGCGTCACCAGCCTCGTAGAAGTCGTTGCGCCGGAACAGCTGGCCCGGCTCGCCAGCATCGGGAATATCGAGCTCACCGAGATATTGGCCGAGTACCTCCGTCAGGTAGCGCAACTGCTCCTCGGAGTCGAACCGGATTCCCGCCATCGCGCTGCGCCGGTCCTCCGGCGGAAGCGCGTCGAGGTCCGGCAGCGGTGAGTAGAACCCGCTGCGAACGAGCTGGTAGCCGAGCCGTTCCGAGGCCACCCGCAGCGCGCGGTCCGCGATGCGCCGCGCGAGCCAGCGAGCGCGCCGGCTCGCGCCGGCACGCGGAGTGCCGTCGCGCTCTGAACCCAACACCGGCGACTCCGGGGCGGGACCTGTCACGCCCCGATCGTATGTGAGCCGGCGCCCGCTCGTTCGAGCGTTCACGGCCGCGACGGCCGAGGCGTGGGGCCGCTGCGGCTATCGTGTGCGATGAGGATCACAGGATGACGGCAGCCTCGAAGTCGGACCGACTCACAGCCGGCAAGCGCACGACGATCCTTGTCGCCCTCGCGGCGATTGCGACCGTCGCGGCGCGCCGCCGCGGCTACCCGCTCGGCGGCAACGTGGTGGTCCGCTGCCACAAGGGCCACATCTTCACGACGATCTGGGTTCCGCTCGCATCGCTCAAGGCGATCCGGCTCGGCTGGTGGCGCCTGCAGCGCTGCCCGGTCGGAAAGCACTGGGCGCTGGTCAGGCCGGTCAGGACAGCCGATCTGACCGACGCCCAGAGGCGGTCGGCGAGCGAGCACCGCGACGTTCGCATCCCCTGAGCCGGCGTCGCGGCGCAGGCCGCGGGATTCAGACGTCGACGCGGCCGCCCATCGTCACGGTCTGATCGTCGGGAAGCCGGTAATACTCGGCCGGGTTGGCGGCGTTGCGTGCCATCGCGACAAAGATCTTCTTGCGCCACGGGCTCATGCCCGGGGCATCGGTCGGGACGATCGCAATCTGGGTCACGAAATAGAAGGCGTGGGCGACATCAGGGTTGCCGGCGATCAGATGCTGCTCGGCTGCGACGCCTAATGCCACGGGTATGTCCGGCTGGTCGAGAAAGCCGAAGCGGAGCGTGAGGCGGGTGAAGCGGTTGGACGAGCCTTCGATCGGATCACCGGTGGCCCCGCTGAAGAGGAACCCGGGCTCCACCACGACTCGCTCGTCTTCGGGCACGTGCGGGACACGCTCGATCTCCACTGAGACGATGATCACCTGGTCGTGCAGCACGTGGTTGAGCTCGACGTTGGCGCGCAGCGCGAGCGGTGTTGTCTGCAGGTTCGGGTTGAGGAAGACGCTGACGCCGGCCACATCCCGAACCGGGAAATCGCGCTCTCCGACCTGCTCGATGAAATCGCGCAGCGGACCCTCGGCCCGGTCGCGGTTGGCGGTGACGATCTCGCGCCCCTTGCTCCAGGTCATCAGGATGAAGAAGACTCCCGACGCGATCGCCAACGGCAACCAGCCTCCGTGGACGATCTTCGTCAGGTCGGCGGAGAAGAAGGCGGTGTCGATCGTCAGGAAGACCGCGGCGCCGAGGCCGATCAGCTTCCACGGCTTGTGCCAGAGGAGCCGGCACACGGCGAGGAACAGGACCGTGGTGAGGAAGAACGTCCCGGTCACGGCGACGCCGTAGGCGTTCGAGAGCGCCGTCGCCGAGCCGAAGCCGATGACGATCGCCACGACGGACACGAACAGCAGCGCGTTGATCGCTGGAACGTAGACCTGGCCGACCTCGCGCTCCGATGTGTGGCGGATCGTCAGGCGCGGAAGGAAGCCGAGCTGCACCGCCTGCTGGGAGACACTGAAGGCGCCTGAGATCACCGCCTGCGAGGCGATCACCGTTGCGACCGTTGCCAGGATCACCATCGGGATCTGCGCCCAACCGGGCACCAGGAAGAAGAACGGGTTGGTGGCCGCCTTATGCGAACGCAGGATCAGCGAGCCCTGCGCGAGGTAGTTGATCGTGAGCGCCGGAAAGACGACGAAGAACCAGGCGCGGCGAATCGGGGAGCGGCCGAAGTGACCCATGTCGGCGTAGAGCGCCTCAGCCCCGGTCACGACAAGCACGACGGACGCGAGCGAGATGAATGCGACGCCTGCGTCATCGAGGAAGAAACGGGCCCCGTAGCTCGGTGACAGAGCCCTGAGAATGCCGGGGTGATGCGCCAGCTCGACGACCCCGAGCAGGGCCAGGACGGAAAACCAGACCAGCATCACCGGCCCGAACAGGTTGCCGACGAGGCGCGTGCCGAACCGCTGGATCGCGAACAGCACGCAGAGCACGGCGACGGTCAGCGGCAGGACAAGCGAGCCGAGACTCGGAACGGCAACCTTCAGGCCCGCCACCGCCGAGACGACAGAGATCGCGGGCGTGATCGCCCCGTCGCCGTAGAACAGGCAGGCGCCGAGGACACCGAGCGTGATCAGGACCAGCGTCGTCGTGCTGCGCTTGAGCTTCCCCTGGATCAGCGCGGTGAGCGCCATGATCCCGCCTTCGCCCTGGTTGTCGGCGCGCATGATGAAAATCACGTACTTGACCGACACGATCATCGTGATCGACCAGAAGACGAGCGAGATCACGCCGTAGACGTTCGCGCTGTCGAGGTGCACCGGATGGCCGTTGGTCTTTGTGAAGACGGCCTGCACCGCGTAGAGGGGACTCGTCCCGATATCGCCGAATACGACCCCCAGCGCGCCGAGCGCAAGTGATGCCGCGCCGGCCCTGACCAACGGTCTGCGGCTTGGACCGCCTTCAGAGCCTGTACTCCACGACGATTGCGGGGCTTCCGTGTGCACCGCCGGGGACGCTATCGCTCTCGTGTGCGCGAAAGGCCCGGCGGCGATCCGCCAGGCGGGTGGGCGGACTCGCCGCTGCCCGCTCGCTGTGCGGCTACCGTTCGCCGGGAAGCCGCAAATGAAGACCCTGACAGCGACCGGAGGCAGGTAGCGAGATGAGGACGATCGGCACTGAGGAGCACTTCGTCACCGACGAGGTCGTCGCGGCTTGGAGCCGGCTCGATTCGCGCGCTCGCGAGGACTCGCCTGGCGGCGCCCCTCCTGGGGAGTTGGGCGAGCAACTCCGCGAGCTCGGGGAGCGGCGGATCGCGGCGATGGACGAGTCGGGATTGGACGTTCAGGTGATCTCGCTCACCACGCCCGGCCTGCACAGCCTGCCGCCTGACGCGGCCACCGGCCTGCAGGTCGAGACGAACGACCGCATTGCCGAGTTCGTGAACGGCCGCGGGGACCGCTTCCAGGGCTTCGCCACACTCGCCACTCCCGCGCCTCGCGCAGCCGCGCACGAGCTCGAGCGAGCGGTCACGAAGCTCGGCCTCAACGGCGGCATGCTCTTTGGGCGGACCGGTGAGCGAAACCTCGACCATCGCGACAACTGGCCGATCTTCGAGGCCGCCGAGTCGCTCCGCGCGCCGCTGTACATCCACCCACAGGTTCCGCAGCCGGCGGTTCGAGACGCGCTGTACGCCGGTTTCGACGACGACGTCGACAACGCGTTCGCGCGTCACGGCATCGGCTGGCATTACGAGTCCGGCGTGCAGTTCCTCCGGCTCGCGCTCGCCGGCGTGTTCGACCGCTTCCCCGACCTCCAGGTGCTGCTCGGACACTGGGGCGAGGTCGTCCTGTTCTATCTCGACCGGGCCGACGGTCTGGCCATGCAGGCCAAGCTCCCCCTGCGGTTCTCGGAGTACGTTCGCCGAAACGCCTACATCACGGCCGGCGGCGTCTACAGCCAGCGCTACCTGCGCTGGGCGGTCGAGGTGGCCGGCGTGGAGCGCATCATGTTCGCGACCGACTACCCGTACCGCCCCGGACCCGACGGTGGCGTCGAGCACTTCCTTCAGAGCGCGGGGCTGGATCAGGCCGACCAGGAGCGGATCGCGGCCGCTAACTGGGATGCGCTGGTGGCCGGCATCCGGCGTTGATCCGAGCGCGCGATCGCTTGTTGTGCGGAGGCTCACGCGACACCCGCCTCACGAAATGCGGCACGGCGGCGGCTCAGTTATGCCGTTCAGCGGCGCCAGAAAGCGAGCCGCTGCACCGAAGCCGTGAGGATGTTGCCCCACGTGATCCGCGTGTCGCTGCGCTGTGACATCGCATCGAACGGGCTGAAGCGCATCTCGCCGCCGGTCCCGAACTCGATCGTGCCATCGTCCTGCCGAGTGCCGTCGACCATGATCCAGCCACGCTCGACGCGGACGTTCTCGCTCACGGCCTGAGCGTAGCCGATGGCGCGGGGAGCGAGGCCGAACCGAGAATCCCAGGGCCGGCACGACTCGCGAGCCCAAACTCGGGCGCGGACTGGTCGCGAAGGTCGGATGTCAGAATGGCTGAGTGGCCAAGGTCATAGCGCGTGCGACCAAGCGGGTAGAGGCTTCGCCGGAGCGCGTGTTTGGCTTCCTGCGTGATTACGGTAAGTCACGACCGCGGATCCTGACCGGCAACTACACCGCCTACAGGGTCGAAGCTGGCGGCGTGGGTGACGGGAGCGTGATCGGCTATCACTTCGCGGCGGGTGGCCGCGAGCGCGACTATCGACTCCACATAACTGAATCAGCTGGCGTGCTGCTCGAGCGCGACGAGCGGTCGTCTTTCGTCAGCCGCTGGACGGTCGAGCCAACCGACTCGGCAAGCACCGTCACGATCGAGGGCTCGTGGGACGGCGCCGGTGGCATCGCTGGCATCTTCGAAGGATTCTTTGCGCCACTCGGCCTGAGACGGATCTACGGCGAGATGCTGGACAAACTCGCCGGCGAGCTCTCGAGCTGACCGAACCGGCCGCGGCTTTTCGAGCGCGGGGTCGCGTACACGGTGCCACTGGAATACTGCGAAGCGTGCCAGCCGCCTACACCTCGCCGCTCGCGCAGTCGCTCGCCGAGCCACTGCTCGAGCGGTTCCTCCGCTACGTCCGTGTCGACACGCAGGCCCGGCGCGACAGCCACGAAACCCCCAGCAGCCCCGGGCAGCGCGTGCTCGGTGAGATGCTGGTAGAGGAGCTTCTTGCGCTGGGCGTCGTCGATGCCCAGCTCGACGGCAATGGCTACGTGACGGCGGCGCTTCCGCCTTCGTCAGACGCGGACTCGACCGCGATCGGCCTGCTCGCGCATCTCGACACCTCTCCGGATGCGCCGGGCGCCGGCGTCGAGCCGCTCGTGCACCGAGACTATGCCGGTGGCACGATCGCGCTCCCGGCGGGAGCCACGCTCGATCCTGCTGCGATGCCTGAGCTGCAGTCGAAGGTCGGCCACGACCTCGTCACCTCGAGCGGAGACACCCTGCTGGGCGCCGACGACAAGGCCGGGATCGCGGCGATCATGACCGCAGTCGCGCATCTGCAGGCGCATCCCGGCCTGCCGCGTCCCGCGTTGCGCGTCGCGTTCCCGCCTGACGAGGAGATCGGTCACGGAGCTTCGCTGCTCGACCTCGAGCGCTTCGGCGCCTCATGCGCCTACACGGTCGACGGCACGGGGCTCGGCGAGCTCCAGGATGAGACCTTCTCCGGGATCGAGGTCAGCATGACGATCACCGGTGTCGACGTCCACCCCGGCTTCGCGAAGGGCAAGCTCGTGAACGCGATGCGCCTGGCCTCGCGCGTGATCGCCGCGCTGCCCGTCGACACGCTCGCCCCCGAGGCGACCGGCGGCCGCGACGGGTTCATTCACCCCTACGTGATGGACGGAACGGCGGTTGCGGTCCGGCTTCGCTTCATCGTCCGCGACTTCGACGACGCGCTCCTCGACGAGCACGTCGCGCTGCTCGAGCGCGTGGCACACGAGGTCGTCGACGCCGAGCCGCGGGCCAGGCTCGAGATCGAGGCCAGGGAGCAGTACCGCAACATGCGGCGCCATCTGGACGTGCAGCCGCGCGTCGTCGACGCCGCCATGGCGGCAATGCGCGCCGAGGGGATCGAGCCGCGCGTCGAGCCGGTCCGCGGCGGGACCGACGGCTCGCAGCTGAGCGCGCGAGGATTGCCGACGCCGAACATCTTCGACGGCGGCCACGAATACCACTCAGTGCGCGAGTGGGCCTCGCTGCAGGAAATGGCCGCCTCGGCGGCGACGCTGATCCGGCTCTGCGAGGTCTGGGCCAACGCCGCGCCCTGAGCCCCCGATGGAACCCGGCTATCGCGTGATGCACCTCGACGAGATCGACACGATCCGCTTCCCGGACGATCCGCTCCCGGACTGGAAGCCGCTGCGGCGTGAGCTTGGAATCACCGCGTTCGGAACGAACGCGTACATCGGTGAGCAGGCTGGCGACCTGGTTATCGAGCGCCATGACGAGCTCGCCGAGGACGACGATCCCGGTGGCTCCGAGGAGATTTACGTCGTGGTCCGCGGGGCAGCACGCTTCACCGTGGACGGCACCTCCATCGATGTCCCCCATGGCGGCGTCGTCGCGGTGCTCGACCCGGCGCTGGTGCGTGAAGCGGTCGCGATCGAGGCCGGGACCCTGGTCATTGCCGTCGGCGGGCGACCGGGTGTGGCGTTCACGCCGTCGAGGTGGGAGGAGAATTTCTTGGCCCGCGGGGTACGCGGCTGACGCCGTGAGGACTACCTCGATGAAGGAACCTGTGACGACACTGGACGCGCGATTCAGCGATTCGCAGGCAGTTGCGACGCCGTGGGAGGAGACGCGTCGTGTGCTCGAGTCCGCGGAGTTGTTCTGGATCTCCACAGTCCGAGCAGATGGGCGTCCTCACGTGACGCCGCTGGTTGCGGTGTGGCTGGATGGCGTTATCTACTTCGCCACCGGCCCCGCCGAGCAGAAGGCGATCAACCTCCGCGGCAACCCCCACGTCATTCTGACCACTGGCTGCAACCAGTGGGACACAGGCCTAGACGTCGTGGTCGAGGGCGACGCTGTGCAACTCAGCGAGGATGGGCCGCTCCTACGTCTTGCCACCGCGTGGGGCACGAAATGGGACGGACGATGGAGATACGAGGTGCGAGACGGTGCCTTCCACGCCGAAGGTGGCGGTGTCGCACCAGTGTTCGCAGTGACACCGGTCAAGATCCTGGCGTTCGCGAAAGGGACCTTCAGCCACACACGGCACCAGTTCTGAGTCGTTGCGCGTGCCCGCCACGTTGACCGATTCGCTCGTCCGGTCCGTGCCCCACTCTCAAGGGCAGTCAGCGCCGGCGCGCTACGGTGTCCTCAGTGGACCGCCTGCCGCTTGCGCTGATCGAGTTCCCCGCTGACGACACCGAGCGCGCCCTGCGCTTTTGGAGCGGCGTCCTCGGGCTCGATCTCGCGCCAAGGACCCCAGATCAGGGGAGCGGCTGGCAAAGCCCAGCCACCGGACCGGCATTCGGCGTCCACGCCCGCGGCCGTGGTCCCGGCGACTCCGTGTCGCTCCCCTACTTCGAGGTGACAGACCTCGAAGCAGCGCTCGCGCGGGTCCGCGAGTTCGGTGGCAGCGTCGTGCATCCCGGCGAGCGCTGGGCGGTGTGCCGCGATAGCGAGGGTAGCCCCTTCGCTCTCGCCGCGACCGCGCCGCAACCCGACTGAGCGGGTAGATGTGCTTGTGCGGGCTGTGCCGCTCGCGCAGACGCGGCGGCTGCGGCAGGCCGTCCTGCGACCGCACGAGACGCTCGAACAGCTGGCTTCGCACGAGCCCGCCGCCGCGTTCGCGGTTGGCGCCTTCGACGGCGAGGAGCTGATCGCGGTCGGCTTCGTCGCGCCCGACGGAGAGGTCGGCGCGTGGCGCGTACGCGGCATGGCGACAGCACCGCACGCTCGTGGCAGGGGCGCCGGCACGCTCGTGCTCGAGGCGCTGATCCGTCACGCGACGACGCGCGGGGCGCGCCGGATCTGGTGCAACGCTCGTACTCCCGCCCGTTCTTTTTATGAGCGGGCGGGTCTCCGCGTGGTCTCGAAGGCGTTTGAGATCCCGGACATCGGTCCGCACTTCGTCATGCAGCTGACACGCGACCCGACTTAGCTCGAGCCGACGACCGCAGTCGCGACCCGGAGCGCGGTCCGCCGCAGGTCGAGGCCGGCTGCGATATGGCGGAGGTGACGAACTGCCCCTCCCGTCGGACGAACGTACAGGGACCATTCGGGTGTGAAGCGCGCTCGCGATACCGGGAACCTTCGACCATGAGCGCCACCGCGCCGGCGGCGCCCGTTAGCTGTGTGGCCGCGATGTCCTCGATCGACCGTTGGGCCGACCATCAGAGCGCGACGCTCAAGACGACGGTCGACTGTCGACAGCTCCGTCACCCCGCGCTGACCGCGTTCAAGGTGACCGTCGAAAAGGACGGCGTAGAAGTCAAGGTCGAGCTGGGCGTGCAGCGGTATCACGGCCGCTTAGTCGTAGTGCTCGTTTGACCCGCCGGGAGATCCGCGCTCGAATCACCCTGCAGTGCTCAGCGGCTTTCGATTGACCTTCCTCTAGACGACGAGGGCTGGCGGCTCATTCGCTCGACGTCAGTTTCTAGAGGTTTTTTGGCGGATGCCGATGAGCTTGGGGTCAATGGTTGAGCGTGGCTGTTCCAGACGGTTAGTGAGTAGCGGCTTGCGGCTCTGCGCGATCCTGGTGGTGCTGCTGGCGGGGATGCTCGTGGGCACCTCCCTCGCCCAGGCAGACTGGACCACCTATCACGCCGACCCTTCGCGTAGCGGCGTCGACACGAGCAGCGGCACACCGCAACCGTTCAGCGCGGCGTGGGCCAGTCCCAGCCTCGGCGGAGTGATGTGGTCGCAGCCGCTGATCTACCACAGCGCCGTGTTTGTCGCGACCGAGAACAACGACATCTACGCCCTCGACGAAAGCACCGGGGCCCAGATCTGGCACGCGAACGCCGGCACGCCAGTGCCCTCCAACCAGCTGCCGTGCGGTGACATCACCCCGACCCTCGGGATCACGAGCACGCCGGTCATCGACCCGGCGACCGGCGACCTGTACGTCGTGGCCGACCAGTGGAGCGGCTCGCAGGCCGCGCACACCCTGATCGCCTACAACGCCGAGACCGGCGCGGAGCTCTTCAGCCGCAACGTCGACCCGACGGGCAGCACGCCTCTCAACCAGCTGCAGCGGCCTGGCCTCGCGCTCGACGACGGACGCGTACTGATCGGCTACGGGGGCAACGACGGCGACTGCGCCAGCTACGTGGGCTACCTCGTCTCGGCCCCGGCCAACAACGTCGGGGCCAATAGTCAATACGCGGTACCGACCACGAAGGGCGGCGCGATCTGGTCAGGCGGCGGCGCCCCGGCAATCGACTCCTCGGGCGACGTGTACGTCCCCACCGGGAACGGCGCCTCGACGTCGAACTCCGACTTCGATCACGGCGACACGGTCGAAAAGCTCAACTCCATGGGCACCGAGCTCGACTACTTCGCCCCGTCGACCTGGGCGGCTGACAACGGCTCAGATTCAGATCTCGGCTCGACAAACACGCTGCTGCTGCCCGACGACCTTGCCTACCAAGGCGGCAAGAACGGAAACGGCTATCTGTTCAGCACAGTGAGCCTCGGCCACATCGGTGGGGACCTCTCTCAAGCCCCGGTCTGCGACAGCTTTGGCGGCGACGCGTACGCCAACAGCATCATCTACGTCGCCTGCTCCGACGGCATCAGGGCGCTCACCCTCAACACGACGAGCCAGACATTTGCCGCACTGTGGACCGGTCCATCCGATGCCAACGGCTCGCCGATCATCGCCGGCGGCCTCGTGTGGGTCACGAGCGTCTCCGACTCGAAACTCTATGGACTCAATCCGACCTCTGGGGCGGTCATGGTGACCGCGGCCGTCCCGCCGATGGAACACTTCACCAGCCCGTCGGCGAGCGACGGCAAGCTCTTTCTCGCAACCGACAACACCGTCGAGGCGTACACGATCGCCTTGCCGCTGCCCCCGGCGACGGCGGGCAGCGCCTCGCCGGCTCCGCCGATTCCTCAGGCACAGCCGCCGGCACCGCAGGCCTGCGCCGCAAGGCTGAGTCTCCCCCTGGCGATCCCCCACCGGGCGCGAATCGTGCGCGTGACGATCAAAGCGGGAAAGCGTCGAATCCTGTCGCGTCGCGGCCGTCGCCTGGACCGGGTCAGCTTCGTTCCTCCCCTTGCGCACTCGTTCCGCCTGCACGTGACGGAAACCACAGCGGACGGTCGCCAGCTGACCGCAGCCGTGGTCTACAAGGACTGCCGGCGTATCAAGTCCGCAGGTCGCCGAGCCGCGCCGTATCGACCCCGTGCGTTCACGCTAATAGCGCTTCCGCTCTGAGGCGTCCACTGCTCGGAGGGTGCGAGCATCGGCCACGCGGCCGTGATCTAACGCCACGCCAACAAGAAAGTCTCAGGGGCTCGGGGGCTGGCTGTCGCTATTCCAGATGTCGTGAGCGATCAGCCATTCGTGGCCTGGCGCTCGCCGGTAGATGGTGAGGTACTTGCCGCTGTCGCGGAGCGGATCGCCGCCGGCTCGGGGCGTGAGGCTGATTTCATAGGAGCCGCGTTCGAAGGCCCAGTCCAGGCCCGCGAGCTCGACGTCGTGTGGGGCGATCGAGAACTCGGCGCGGAACGCGGCCAGGAATCCCTGCGTCCACTGCTGGATGCGTTCGCTGCCGACGTTGGGCGGCTGGTTGGGGGGCATCTGGACGGCGCCCTTGTCGAAGCAGGCGGCCCAGGCGTTCGCGTCGCCGTTGTTGAGGGCGGTGACGTGGATTGCGCGCGCCCGGTCGATGCCTTCCAGTTCAGTTTGCTGAGTGTCCATGGGGATCTCCTTCTCGGCGTCGATGAAGCGTTACGCGGGGATGCCGGGTGGTCCGACGATCTGCAGGCCGAACGTCGCTGCGAGTTTCGCGAGGCCCTCGACGTCCGGTGGCTCCGTCGCCGGCGGGGGGATCTCGCGGCGCTCGGCCGGCTGTCCGAGGGCGCGTGTGAAGTCCTCGAAGCCGGCGGGTTCGGTGACGAGCAGGAAGCGCGCCACCTCCGAGCTGACGATGAACGTGTGCGGGAGGCCTTTCGGTCCGTACACGAACGAGCCGGCGGCTGCGACGCTCACCTCGCCGTCGACCCAGAAGGTCAGCTCGCCCTCGAGGACGTAGAACCACTCGTCCTCGCGGGTGTGGACGTGAAGCGGCGATCCGTGGCCCTGCGGGGCCAGATGCTCGATCACTGCGACTCCTCCGCCAGTGGTTTCGGTCGAGGCCTTGATCGTCGCGAGGGCGCCGAGAAACCAATAGGCGTTGCCCTCGCCGGGGCCGACGACGCTCGGCTGTGCCTGTGTCATGACGTTCATGTGTTCGTTGCCTCCTCTGGTGTGCAGTGGCGTCTCGAATGGCAGCGTCGTGCATCCCGCGGGACGTTTCCATCCCCTGCGAGCGGGGATCTTTCGCGCGCGTGAGCTGCTGGCGGCTGTGGATAATGCGGGCATGACGCCGCCGCGCTGGTCCGTCGACCGGCTTCGCGAGGAGATTGAGCTGCTCGGTGCTCGCGGATTACCTCGCGACGAATACTTCGCAGAGCTGGCGCCGCGGCTGCGGCGCGTGATCGACAACGACGCGAGCTGCTGGCACACGCTCGATCCGCACACCCGGCTCATGACCAGCGACGCGCCCGCAGAACTCGTCGAGCGTGGGATCTTCACGGCCGAGACAGCGACGGCTGCGGGCGAGCTGCTGGTTCGCAGCGAATATCTCGTGGCGGACAGCAACACGTTCGCCGAGCTCGCCGCGCGACGCGTTCCGGTAGGGACCCTCGATCAGGCGACGCGCGGGCGCCCCGAGCGCAGTGCGCGCTACCGGGACCTGCTGGAGCCGTCGGGCATCCCGCACGAGCTCCGCGCGGCGTTCGTCATCCGCGGGCGGGTGTGGGGCGCGGTCCACATCGCGCGGCGCGCGCAGAGCGGCGCTTTCACGCAGCGCGACGCCGATGCCCTGGCGCGCGTCGCGGGCGCGATCGCCAACGGCATTCGAGCGTCGCTGCGCTTCGACGCTGCGCGACGCGGCGCCGGCATCGAGCCACCGGGGCTGATCGTGGTCGACGCCGCCAACGCGGTCGAGCTGATCACGCCGCCGGCACGTGCGCTGCTCGACGCGCTCGGCAGCGACGCGCTGGCCTACCCCGACGGCTCGCTCCCCGCGACCGTGCTCGCGCTGGCGTCGCACGTCCGCGCCCACCGCGGCGGAGCGGCGAGCAACGTCGTCACCGTGCCGAGCCCATCCGGCTGGATCACCCTGCACGCCTCACAGCCAGCCGCCGGCGACGGCCGCGTCGCCATCGTCATCGAGCCCGCATCGGGGCCGCGGTCGGCGACGCTGCGCCTCGAGATCAACGGCGTCACCGCCCGCGAGCGCGAAGTCGCAACGCTGCTCGCCCGGGGCGCCAGCAACAGCGACATCGCGGCGACCCTCGTGCTGTCACCACACACGGTGCAGGATCACATCAAGAGCCTGTTCGAAAAGCTTGGCGTCGCCTCGCGCCAGGAACTTGTGGCACGCGTGTTCCTCGACGAGTACCTCCCCGAAGTCATCGAGCGCACACCACTCACCTCACGCGGACGCTTCGACCGAGACTGACGCCCTGGGCGAGTCCGGCGCGGAAGCCGATGCGAACCTGCGGGTAGCGAAAATGCTCCCACGACTGGAGGAGGCGGTGCTCAGATGAGCTCCAAGGTGTTGGTGACAGGCGGGTCCGGATATCTGGGCACGCAATTGATCGCGGCGCTGCTGCGTGATCGGCGTGAGGTGCGCGCAACGGTGCGCTCCCTGGATCGTGCCGTAGATGTGCGTGCGGCCGTGCGCCGCGGCGATGCGGATGACAGCGGCCTTGAGCTGGTGGCAGCAGATCTGACCTCGGACGACGGCTGGCCGGCCGCGCTTGAGGGTGTGGAGGAAGTCCACCACGTCGCCTCGCCGATCCCGTCCGCCCAGCCCAAGGACCCGGACGAGCTGATCGTCCCCGCCCGCGAGGGCACCGTGCGTGTGCTGAAGGCAGCCCGCGACGCCGGCGCGCGCAGGGTCGTCCTCACCTCCTCGTTCGCGGCGGTCGGTTACTCGCCCAAGGCAGTCCGCGACTACACCGAGACGGACTGGACCGACCCGGACACGCCAGGGCTTGCGCCCTATCCGCGCTCCAAGGCGATCGCCGAGCGTGCCGCCTGGGACTTCATCGAGACCGAAGGAGGCGACACCCAGCTGGCGGTGGTCAACCCGACATTCATCGCCGGCCCCTCGCTCGTGCCGGCACTGCGCTCGACGCTGACCCACTTCAAGGCGATCATCGAGGGCACGATTCCAGCACTGCCACGCCAGCGCTTCGGCATCGTCGACGTCCGCGACGTCGCCGACGCGCACATCACGGCAATGGCCACTCCTACCGCCGCCGGGAAACGCTACCTGCTGTTGGCAGACGGCCCGACGATCACCTGGCTTGCGCTGGCACAGATCCTCCGCGACCACCTCGGACCGGCAGGCAGGCACGTGACAACCGACGAGGCACCCGGTGAAGACCCGGCGCCGCTGACGATCCACAACGACCGCGCGAAACACGAACTCGGCTGGCAACCGCGCCCAGCCGAGACCACGATCATCGAAACCGCCGACAGCCTGCGCGACCTCGGCCTACTGGAGAAACGCCGATGACGAGCGCGAAATTGCCTCCGTCCGCCATTTCACGCGGATACGCTCGCTCACACGCCGGCCACCTTCGCGCGCCAACGACCTGAGCGCCTCTCCTCGAGCAGGGCCGTCACCGCACTCGCACCCGCTCGTGCGCCAGGCGGCCTGGTGGTGAGCACCTCGGTCGCCGGCGGCCGGCGAGCCGGCCGGATTGCGCCGGCACGCTCCAGGCGCGCGATCCGCCCCTCCGGATCCACATCGGCGCCGACAGCGGACTCGAGACGCGCGACCGGGATCCCGCGGTCGACGATCAAGACCGATTCGCCGCCTCGTACGTGATCGATGGGGCGCTGAGACGGTTCTTCGCTTCGGTGATTGTCGCTACCAACATCAAGCTAGATGAGCTCGATCGATCTGGCTATTCAAGCCTTAATGGAGACGGTGGGAATCGAACCCACGTCCGCGATCGCGTGAAAGTGGCATCTACGAGCGTAGCCGGCGCTCTGATCTCGTCCTCCGCTCGCCTCGCCGGCGGGGTTGCGGGGGACCAGCCTGCTGGTGTTTCCCCGGATTGGCGCAGGCGGGCCGCCCCGGGTGAGCCTGCTATCTGATCCCGGTGATCCCCGCCGCAGGCTGCGGGGGCCGAGACCTCATCGCTCTAGTTTTAGCTAGACGGCGAGGGCGTACTCGTGAGAGTCCGCACGTATGGTTTTCCCGGGTGTTTTACGAGGCCGCCCGGGACCTCGACTCGCAACCACCCCCACGAGCCGACCGCGTCGAAGCCTGTCGTCCCCGGGGTGAATGTCTGGAGACATCGTAGCGCCGGCGAGGCAGATCGCCCAGCGTCGTGGAGGCCATACAACGAAGTAGACGCGGACCGAGCCGCTTGAGGAACCCTCCTCCGGCCGCCCCGAGGGGCTTCCGGTCTCTGGGTGGCGCGGCCTCACACCTCGGTGGCCTCGCTCTTTGCGACTCAAATCCGCGTCTGGGTGCAACATACCTTTGACGCTCCGGCGGATGCAAGGGCCACTTCGGAGAGAACCCGCATTCTCCGCAAAAAAGTGCGTTAAGCGACTAATGAACCGGTATTTAGAAGCGCGCTACCAGCTCCTGCCACACTCTGAGAGGTATGGAGCCACCTTCCGCCGCCATCCCGCCCGTGCTCGAGCCGGCTACGCCTACCGAAGCGTTTGGCCGGCATAAACGCTCGTGGCTGCGCGAGAAGCTCGGCGCGATCGTCGCCGCGTTGATCGCACTGATCGCGAAGCTCAAGGCGGTGCTGCTGTTCCTGCCGAAGGTCAAGATCCTTGTCACCGCCGCGAGCGCCCTGGTCTCGGTCGGCGCGTACAGCCTGTTGTGGGGCTGGCAGTTCGCAGCCGGCTTCGTCGTGCTGCTGTTCGTCCACGAGATGGGACACGTGATCGCGCTGCGACGCGAGGGGGTCAAGGCGAGCGCGCCGATGTTCGTGCCGTTCCTTGGTGCTGTGATCACCGCCCGAAGCCTCGGCGACGACGCGCTCGCCGAGGCGCGCGTAGGCCTCGCCGGCCCGATCCTCGGAACGATCGGTTCAGCCGCCGTGGCGATCGTCGGGCTCGTGACGCACACCGGTCTGCTCGAGGCCCTCGGCTATATCGGCTTCTTCCTCAATCTCTTCAACCTGCTACCGGTCGTGCCGCTTGACGGCGGCCGCGCGATGGCGGCGATGGCGCCGTGGATGTGGTTCGTCGGCTTCGGCGCGATGGTCCTGCTGGACTTCGTCTCACCAAACCCGATACTGCTGATCATCACCCTCGTCGCGGGCTTCGAGCTGTACCGGCGCTGGGAACAGCGGCGCAACCCCACAGCGGCGCAGACCGCCTACTACACGGTCTCTTCGCGCAACCGGATGATCGTCGGCGCGGTCTACATTGGGCTGATCATCGCTCTGGCCGTCGGCATGCACTTCACGTACCTGCACCGAACGATCGGCTGACTCTCAGCGGCGCGCTTCGCGCAGGCCGCGCTCGATCTCTCGCTGCGAGTCGCGGCGGCGCAGCGTCTCGCGCTTGTCGTGGACATCCTTGCCCTTGGCGAGGGCGATCTCGATCTTCGCATGGGGCCCTTTGAAGTAGATCCGCGTCGGCACGAGCGTGAGACCCCGCTCGGCCACGCGCGCTGCCAGGCGGTCGATCTCGCGGCGGTGCAGCAGTAGCTTGCGCTCTCGCTCCGGCTCGTGGTTGTCGCGGCTTGCAGGCGCGTAGGGCGGGATGTGGACGTTGCGCAGCCAGAGCTCGCCGTCACGGATCGTGGCGAAGCCGTCCTTCAACTGGGCACTTCCGCCGCGTAGCGACTTGACCTCTGTGCCGAGGAGCACGACGCCGCACTCGAGGCGCTCGAGCAGGTTGTAGCGGTAGGAGGCGTAGCGATTCGACGCAACGTCGCCGCTACCGACCTTTTTCTTGGCCTTGGCCATCGCTCGACAGTAGCGTGCGCGCGCTCGGCCCACCGGGCCGGGCGTCAAACGATGTCGAGGTCGACCCGGCCGCGCGGCGGATCAATCGAACCGACCGTGACGCGCACCGGATCCCCCAGGCGCAGCGCTTTGCCGCTGCGCGTGCCCTCGAGGATCGTGCCCTGCTCGTTGAGCTCCCACCAGTCGCCGCGCATCCGGCGAACCGGAGCCATCCCCTCGTAGCCGCCGCCGAAGGCGATGAACGCCCCGGCGCCGATCACGCCGACCACCTCGCCCTCCCAGCGCCGTTCGGGATCTTCGCGCAGGAGCGCGAAGCATCGGGCGACATCGTCGGCGGAGCGCTCGATGTCGACGGCATCGCGCTCGCGCAGCGACGTCCATTGCGCGAGCTCGGCCAGGCGGGTTGGGTCGACCGCCGGCTCGCCGGCACCGATCGCCGACAGCAGCGAGCGGTGGCAAACGAGATCCGGGTAGCGGCGAATCGGCGAGGTGAAGTGGCAGTAACGCGCCGAGCGCAGGCCGGCGTGGCCGAGATTGCGCGGCGAGTAGTAGGCCTGCTTCAGCGAGCGGAGGATCAGTACGCCGAACGCCTGGCGACCACGACCGCTCGATCGTACGTATGCCTCGACCGCCTGCGAGATCTTGCCGACCAGCTCCCCCGCCTCCGCCGGCGCGACGTGCTCGGGCACCGGCGGCGTCGGCACCGACAGCGAAGCGAGCTGTTCGATCAGGCGCCTGACGCGCTCCGGATCCGGCTGCTCGTGCACGCGGTAGAGAGCTGGCAGAGCGCGCTCCTCGAGCAGCTTCGCGACCTGCTCGTTGGCGGCGATCATCAGGTGCTCGATCAACGCGTGAGACTCGGTTTGCGCCCCCAGCGTAAGCCGGCGCACGTGACCGGAACCGTCAAGCTCGAAGTCTGGCTCGGCGCTCGTGATCTCGAGGCCACCTCGCCGGGCCCGCTCCGCGGCCAGCGCTCGTGCCACCTCGCGGGCCAGCGCCAGCGGTTGGGACCATGGCTCGCGCGGCTCTTCGCCGCCCGCGAAGATGCGGTCAACTCGCGCGTAGTCGAGACGCTCGTCGGAGCGGATGAGCGATCGGGCGAATGCGGCGCGCGTGACGCGGGCGCCGTCAAAATCGAGCTCCACCGTCACCGCGAAGCGATCCTCATCGGGCACGAGCGA
>Ga0302326_10010440_pt1 | contig 20127 bp, 13 predicted proteins | sample Palsa_T0_3_FD_202264 | JGI IMG/M metagenome (GOLD analysis project Ga0302326, IMG submission 202264) | Peat permafrost microbial communities from Stordalen Mire near Abisko, Sweden - Palsa_T0_3 | ecosystem: Environmental > Terrestrial > Soil > Palsa > Peat permafrost | place: Sweden: Abisko...
TACGGCGATAACAGCCGCCGGCTTGGAATTTCGTCAGCGCTTGTATACCAACTGGGGCGTGGTCGCGTTTGTGGATGCAGGGCAGGTGAGCGCGAGTCTCAAACCCCTGCCTGACGAAACGCGTATCGGTACGGGAGCGGGAATGCGTTACTACACGCCCATTGGGCCCATCAGATTCGACATTGCGGTGCCCGTCGCGCGTCGCCAAGGCGACGACTCCTTTGAGGTCTACATCGGTCTGGGGCAGGCATTCTAGTGCGACGTTTCCTGAAAGTGATTGCTTGGACAGCCGGCGCAGTGGCCTTGCTGCTTGTGCTGGTGATCGGCACGGTATTGATTCTAGGCAACACGTCGGCCGGCCGTGTGCAAATCGAGAAGCTCGTCGCTCGATTGACGAGCGGCAACGTACAGCTGTCTGGATTGGCCGGCTCGTTCCCGAGTCATTTGACCCTGGAGGAACTGAAGCTTCAGGACGCCGCCGGCGTATGGCTCACCGCCAAAAAAATCGAAGTGGACTGGACGCCGTGGGCCTACCTTGAAGACCGGCTGCAAATCGATCGCTTGCAAGTGGCCAGCGTTGACATGGAGCGCCTGCCGCAAAGTTCTTCGTCGACGCTGAGCCATGGCGAGGTGTCCATTCCGCGCATCGATGTGGCGCAAGCCTCCCTTGGCCTTGTGCATCTGGGGGCGGCGCTTGCGGGCGCACCGACGTCGCTGGCAGCGAACGGCAGCGCCCATTTGCGCTCCGTGCGCGACATGCTATTTGACGCGTCCGCGCGGCGCATCGACGGCGATGGTCAGTATGAGCTGCATCTGCACTTCGACGCCCAGCGCATGGATGCAGCGCTCAAGCTGCACGAGCCTGCCAACGGACCTCTGGAGAACATTCTGTCGCTACCGGGCTTGGGTGCGCTCGAGGCTACTGTGAATCTCGAGGGACTGCGCGCTGCTGAACAACTTCAGCTCTCGCTTACGGCGGGTGAGCTCAAAGGGCACGCGGAAGGCAGCTTCAACTTAGACGAGTTGTCGGCCGATCTAGGTTTTGCGTTCGAGGCGGCGGCCATGTCGCCGCGGCCGGATCTGGGATGGGAGCGGGGTGTGCTACGCGGGCGCTGGCGCGGCAGCGTCCGCTCGCTTAACGCCGAGGGGCATCTGGAAGTGGCGCGGCTACGCCTCCCCGGGCAGCTGCAAGCCGCGGGCGTGACGGCAGATATCAGCGCGGGTCGCGGTGAAGCGGACCTGCACGCGCTGATCGCGGGCTTAAGAATTCCTGGATCGCAGCCGCGGCTGCTCGAGGCGGACCCGGTGAAAATCGATGGCTCGGTGCGGCTCGATGATCCTGCGCGCCATGTGGAGCTGACTGCGTCGCATCGTTTGTTTAGCCTGAAGGCTCAGGCGATCACCGCCGGGGAACAGAGCGCGACTTTGGAGCTGCGTCTGCCGAACCTGGCACCGCTTGCCGCGTACGCCGCGCAGGACTTGCGCGGCAGTGCCGTGGTCAAGGCGCAATTGGCAGGCTATCCAGCTGACACGCGCATCAAGTTCGACGCCAACGCCGAGCTCGCGCCAGGAACCCAGGTGTGGGCGGCTGCCGTGGGGGATCACGCGCGATTGGAATTCTCCGGCGCGTTCAAGGACGACTCGCTTTCCGTTGACAACGTCAAACTCTCCGGCCGGGCGATCCTGTTGTCCGCCAGCGGCAGCATCAGCAGCCGGGCCATCGACGGACGATGGGAGTTGTCGTTACCGGACCTGAGCGTCGTATCCGGCGTGCTCGCCGGAAATCTAAAAGGCGCAGGAAAAGTGCAGGGCCCGATGACGGCCCTGGCCGCTGATGCCAAGTTGAGTTCAACGCTCTCGGTACGCGGATCGCCAAGCGGAGATCTGGTTGCCGACGTGAACGTGCGCGGCCTGCCATCGGCGCCGAACGGCACACTTGCGGCGAAAGGCACCTTGGATGGCGCGCCGCTGAATCTCGATGTTTCGATGGCGCGCACGGCCGAGCGGGTGCTGCACGCGGCCATTCATCGCGCGGACTGGAAGAGCGCACATGCCGAGGGCGATCTGAACTTGACGACAGACAAGCAGCAACTGCATGGTCAATTGACCGTGTCCGTGGCGCAGCTCCAGGATTTGCAACGCCTGCTCGGAGTGGAGATCGCCGGCAGTCTCGCAGGTAATTTAGGCTTACAGCCCGACGGTCAGCGAACCCGCGCGCGGCTGCAAGTGGATGCAAAGGATTTGACGATGTACGGTCTTGCCGGCAGCGTGCACGTCGCCGGCGAGGGGTTCACCGATTCTTTTGCTTTCAAAGCGGGCCTGGATCTTCCAAAGCTCAAAGGTGTTGCGGTGAGTTTGGGGGCGAGCGGCAATTTCAACCTTGATGCGCAAGAGATTTCAGTGGCGAGCGCGCTGGGTTCGTACGCCGGTCAGGAAATACGCCTGCTGGAACCGGCGCGAGTCTATTTTGGCAATGGCATCGCGGTTGATTTGGTCAAATTGGGCGCGCAAAAGGCGGAGCTTGATGTGCAGGGACAGATTTCTCCGACCTTGGCGCTGCGCGCCTCGTTGCGGAAGGTGCAGCCCGCACTGGTGAACGTTTTCATGCCCAATTTATTGGCGGCCGGCGTGATCGAAGCGGATGCCGATTTACATGGCACAGCGACGGCGCCCACGGGCGAGATCACCGTGAACGCCTCGGGGGTTCAATCTGCGGATGATGCGGCACTCGGATTGCCTCCGGCAAATATCCGCGTCACCGCAGGATTGCGGGGACACACCGCGGATATTGACGCGCGGCTCGATGCCGGTTCCGCGTCGCAATTGACTGCGATTGGCCGGGCGCCGCTTGCCGCCGACGGCCAGATTGACATGAAAATCAACGGCAAAACTGACATGGGATTGATGAACGCCTTCCTGGAAGCTCGCGGCCAACATGCTTCCGGACAACTCGACATCGACGCGACCATCACCGGCGATGTTGCGGCACCCCAGATCACCGGCACGCTGGACCTCAAAAACGGCAAAATCAACGACTACGGGCGCGGCGTCAGTCTCACGGACATCGCCGCACAAATCGTCGGCAACGAAGGCACGCTGCAGATCAAGAGTTTCACGGCAGCGGCCGCCCCTGGCACGGTGTCGATGAGCGGCAGCGTCGGAATACTGCAGAAGGGCATTCCAGTCGATCTGCAGCTGACGGCCCACAACGCTCAACCGCTGGTCAGCAAGCTGATCACGGCGAATCTAAACGCGGACCTGACGATCAAAGGCACGGCGCGCGGACGGCTCGACGTGGCGGGATCCATGCATCTTAATCGCACGCTGATTGGCATCCCCAATGGTCTGCCGCTCAACGTCGCCGTGCTCGATGTGCGGCGTCGAGACAAGAAAACACTCGTCGTCCCTGAAAAACCGCTGATCATCGGCCTCAACGTTGCGGTGCAGGCACCGGATCAAATTCTGGTACAAGGACGTGGGTTGGATGCCCGGATGCACGGTGACTTGCAAATCAGCGGCACGACCGATTCGCCGTTGGTGAGCGGCGGCTTCGATCTCGAGCGCGGCACTTTTTCGCTCGCCACCGGTCGATTGAATTTTACCGAGGGCCGCGTCAGTTTCAACGGCGCAGGGTTGCGAAACAAGATTGACCCGACCCTGGATTTCACCGCGCAGACGACGATTGCCGACACCACCGCGACCATGCACATCACGGGCCTCGCCGATGCGCCGGTTTTCGATTTCAGCAGCAACCCGGCAAAGCCGCAGGATGAAATCATGGCGCTGTTGCTGTTTGGCGCGCCCACCCAGCAGCTGACGCCGTTGCAGCTCGCGCAAGTCGGGGCAGCTCTCGCCTCGATGAGCGGAGTGGGTGGTAGTAACAGCCTGAATCCCTTGGTCAAGATTCAAAAGAGCCTGGGGCTGGACCGCCTCAGTATCGGCTCGGGGACGACGAACCCTCAAACCGGACAGGACACCGGTGCCAGCATCGAGGCGGGCCGCTATGTTTCCAAGCGGGTCTATATCGAAGCCAAGCAGACGACCGCCGGCACCAGTCAGCTCGAAGCGGATGTCGACCTGACCAAACACTTGAGATTGCAAACCCGGTTGGGAAACGGCACCGCGGTTCAAGGCACGACCCCCGACAACGATCCGGGTACCAGCGTTGGCCTGATATATCGATTTGAATATTAGGAAGAACCCATTGCGCGCCGCGCTACAATAATCGCTTATCGGCCCCTGGGAGTTTCGACAGAATGCATTTGAGTATCCGCGGTTTGATGTGCACCGCCTTGTTGAGCATCGCGCTCGGCGCCTCGCTTTCCTTTGCCGCTGAGCGAACGCCCAGCGACGCTCCAGACACCAAGATCGCGGTGGTGCCCGAACCAACCGAGTCGCCGCGCTATATCAAAGACGAGCAACAAGCCACCTCAGGCTCGGTGACAGTCGCCGGCAGAGCGATAAGTTATCAAGCAGAAGCGGGTATTTTGGTGGTGCACGTGAAGGATCCTTTGGACGATGACCCGCCGCTGCCGAAGGAGGACCGCCAAGGGCCGCCGCCTCCGCAGCCGCCGGAAGTGGGTATGTCCTATGTCGCGTATTTCCGCGGCGACAAGGAAGATGGTCATCGGCCGATCACCTTCATTTATAACGGCGGTCCGGGTTCATCGACCGTCTGGCTGCACATGGGCGCCTTCGGCCCGAAGCGCGTGGTAACCGCGGACGATACGCACAGTCCCGCGGCGCCTTATCGCCTCATTGACAATGAATTCACCCTGCTCGATGCCAGCGACTTGGTGTTCATCGACGCGCCCGGCACCGGCTTCGGCCATTTGCGCGGAGCGGACAAGGAGAAAGCGTTCTTCGGTGTCGATCAGGACGCCCACGCCTTTGCGAATTTCATCGTCGAGTTTCTTTCGAAGCACAATCGATGGAATTCACCGAAGTACCTATTCGGCGAAAGTTACGGCACCACACGTTCAGCAGCCTTGGCCTACATTCTCGAAAGCGAAAAGTCGTTGGATCTAAATGGGGTGATACTGCTTTCGCAGGTGCTGAATTTCGACGATGGCGTCGATGCACCGCAATTCAATCCGGGCATGGATTTACCCTATTCACTCGCGCTGCCCACCTATACGGCCACGGCGTGGTACCACCACAAGCTTCCCAATCAGCCGGCCGCGCTCGAGCCGTTGCTGCATGAAGTGGAAGCGTTTGCGATGGGCGAGTATTTGCAAGCGCTCGCGGCGGGCTCGACCTTGGATCCTACGCGCAAGACGGAGATCGCGGCCAAGCTGCACAATTACACCGGACTACCCGTCGATTACCTCGAGCGCGCTAATTTGCGCGTGAACGGCGGCGAGTTCGAAAAAAACCTGATGGGCGCTGAAATCACGACCGGCCGGCTGGACACCCGGTTCGCGGGCCCCACCATCGATCCGATGAGCAAGGAGGCCGACTACGATCCGCAGTCGGCCGCGATATCCTCCGCCTATGTTTCAGCCTTCAACGATTATGTGAGGACCACGCTCAAATTCGGCCAGAAGAAAATCTACAAGGCTGATTACGTTGATGCCGGCAATCATTGGGATTTTCAGCACCAGCCTCCCGGTGCGCCGAGCAAAATACCGGGTGCGGTAAACGTGATGCCGGATCTGGCGGTTGCGATGAAGCAAAATCCCAATCTCAAGGTGCAGCTCAACGGCGGCTACTACGACTTGGCGACGCCGTATTTCGCGGCGGAGTATGAGTTGCGGCAGCTACCGATACAGGGCACTCTGCAAAGCAATATCGAGATGCATTTTTATACTTCCGGCCATATGGTGTATGCGCATGAGCCGGACCTAAAGGCGCTGCATGCGAATGTAGCCGACTTTATCGAACGGACAAGAAACAGTACGGGTAAGTGAGCCCGACTGCCCTGAAATATTTGGAGTGACTATGTAATAAGTTCAGCGCGAATGGCCTTATCTCGAGTTTTTCGGCCAATTCGAGCTGGTATGTAAATTGCTTGGAATCGTATACGCATATCAGGAGTGTAAATATGAATAATCAAATGCACACTGAATCCGCATTGAGCGGCGGATCGGCCAGAACCAATCAAGCTCCTGGGGCAGCGGACACCCAGAGCGGTGCCAGTTATCGCGGCAGCGAACAAGCCGCCGTGCTGCTGCAGCGGCTATTTCGCCGCTATCCCGGCGTTATTACCCTAAGACTATGGAACGGCGCCTCCATTCGCGCCGGTACCCATGCGGCCTCCGGGCCGGACTCGCCATTTAGCCTCGTCTTCCGCAGTCCCGAGGTAGTTTGGTCAGCCGTACTCGGAAGCGATCCACTGGCGTTGGCCGATGCCTACTTCCGCGGCGAGTTGGATATCGAGGGTGATTTCTTCGCTGCCTTGAGCATCAAGGATCACTTGGACGCGCTGCAGATGCCGCGCACAGAGAAACTCCTGGCGGCTTTCACGGCTCTGCGCTTGCGCATGTTGAACGCGGCCGCACACCACTCCGAAAGATTGTTCGCGCCCTCCGATGCGCCGCGAATCAAGGCACATTCGAAGGCGGAGAATCGCGACGCTATTCGTTTTCATTACGACGTTTCGAATGAATTCTACGCACTGTGGCTGGATCGAGCCATGGTGTATTCGTGCGCCTATTTTGAAAATCCCGAGGTCGATCTGGAGACGGCGCAGCAGGCCAAGCTCGATCATATCTGCCGCAAGCTGTCATTGCGGCCGGGGGAGCAATTCCTCGACATTGGCTGCGGCTGGGGCGCGCTGGTCATCCACGCCGCGCGGCACTACGGCGTGCACGCTCGAGGGGTAACTTTAAGCCCACAGCAATTGAAGATAGCGCGCGAGCGCATCGAACAAGCCGGGCTTGGCGGCAGCGTAAGCGTGGAATTGATGGACTATCGGGATTTGCCCGGAGAGGCGCTCTACGACAAGATCGCGAGCATCGGCATGTTCGAGCATGTCGGCCTCAAAAATCTTCCGGTGTACTTCTCCACGGTGCATCGCCTGCTCAAACCGCGCGGTTTGTTTCTCAATCATGGCATCACGCACGATTCAGAAGGCTGGCAGGCAAACGTTTCCACCGAATTCATCAATCGCTATGTGTTTCCTGACGGCCAGCTCGACACCATCAGCAATGTGCAGCGCGTGATGGAACATGCGAAGTTCGAAATCGCGGACGTCGAGGGGCTGCGCCCGCACTACGCGATGACCCTGCGTCATTGGGTCGGACGCCTCGAGCGCAATCGAGCGCGCGCGCTGCAGTACGTCAACGAAGCGACCTATCGCGTCTGGCGGCTGTATATGTCGGCGTGCGCGCTGCAGTTCGAATCCGGAGAGATTGGCATCTACCAGGTATTGGCGAACAAGCGCTCGGCCGGAGTTCCCGACCTACCCTTGACCCGCCGCCATCTCTACCAGGAGCCTGTCTGAAGTATTCCCCGTGAGCCGCGTTGGCTCTGCAAGGGAGCAGATGCAAGCCGCGCAACACCGCAGATGCCCCTTGCAGAGCCAACCCTTCGGGAGCGGACGGATTTGCCTTCATTCGTCGTTGTCGCCTCCTCATTGGGATCAAACCCAACCGCGTCGGCTCCGCCTCGACTGAAGGCAAATCCGCCACGCTCGCGACCACGGGGAATACTCAGACAGGCTCCCAGCCCTGCATTGCGGCGCGCTAGCGGTCGGTTTGTTCCTTGATGGCGTGCATCAGGGCGTGCGTATCGGCGGGCTTGGTCATTTCGCTCGCTTCGTCATCCGGCCGTCCGTGCCGCTCTGCCGAGTCGCGCCGCGGCGCATCCATGATCTGCAGTAGCTTCGTGACCTTCTGTTCGGTCAGCAGATTGATTTGCAGATCGAGATGCGCGCGATGCTCCGCGACCTGCGCCATGCGGTTCTGACGGATGAGCACCGCGACCGTCAGCAGCAGGGCACTGCAGCTCACCAACCCCTGCAGCCAGGAAAACGGCGGGGGATCGACGTGGCGCCAACCGTGGTTCATGCCCCACATGTTCACGGCGATCCACACCACGATGAATGCCAGCGCAAATGCGAAGAATGCCGGACTGCCGAAGATTCGGCTGACGCGCTCGATGGCGAGCTGCAAGCCGGATATCTGCGCCTCCTCGTGGTCTTTAAATTGAGATAAGAGCTCGAGATTCTCCTTCGCGGACGGCGGCAGATTTGCGCGCGAGGGTTCAACATTTTCCTTGCTGGTCATGCGCCTAAAGATACCCGTAACGCGCCTTAAGTTCGCGGTTCCAAGGGTTGCAACCTCGACAATTCGCTGTAGGCAAGCGCTGACAGCAGGCGCGTTCGGCGCACGATAGACGCCGGCGGCCGCATGATCCACATTAACGCCTCGTATAGTTAGCGCTATAAAGACCTTAAAGAGAAAGGAAATCCCAATGCTTTCCATTAGAGCCGTCGCGACTGCCGCCGCCGTTCTCTGCGCAACATCGATGGCGCAAGCCGGAACAGATTGGCCCAGCTATAACCGCACCCTGACTTCTGATCGTTATGCGACGCTGGAAAAGATCGACAACCAGAACGTCACGGGCCTCAAGGTCATTTGCACTTTTGATACCGGCGAGCAGGTGTCGTTTCAGACCGGATTGGTTCAGGTGGATGGCGCCTTATTTGGCACCACCGAACACGACACGTTCTCGATCGATCCGAACAGCTGCAAACTGAATTGGCGCAGCCATGAAGATTCGGTTTCGGGCGACCTGAAGGTCAATCGCGGTATTGCGTGGCTCGATCATCGAGTGTTTCGCGGAACTGTCGACGGCAAGGTCGTCGCCTACGATGCAAAAAACGGCAAGCGCCTGTGGGCCACGACGATTGCCGACGCTGCAAAGGGAGAGTCGGTACCGGCGGCGCCGATTGCCTGGAACGGCATGGTCTTTATCGGCAACGCTGGGGGCGACAACAAGGGCGTCAAAGGGCGAATGTACGCGTTGGATGACAAGGACGGTCACGTGCTATGGGAGTTCTATCTGGTACCGAAGGGCGCGGGAGATGTGGCCCGCGGGCCGGCGGCGCCGGATCCTAAGGCGGCATACGCGGCGAGCTGGAAGGAAGCCAAGGGCTTCCCCGTCACCGGTGGAGCAACCTGGACGTCCTATTCGCTTGATCCGGTGACCGGCTTCTTGTACGTCCCCGCAGGCAACCCGGCGCCTGACTTCATCAAGGAACCGCGCCCGGGCGAGAATCTATTCGCCAGCTCGATCGTCATCCTGGATGCCAAAACCGGCGCATACCAACGGCATTTTCAACTGGTCAAACGCGACTACCACGACTGGGACGTCTCCGCACCGCCCGCATTGTTCCTGAGCAATCATGGCCACCGCATGTTGGCGGAAGCGCCGAAGGACGGGCACCTATACCTGATCGATCTGAACACCGGCATGCTGATTTATCGCAAGCCGGTCACCACGGTCACCAACGCCGAGGCACCGATGAGTGCGCAGGGAACGCGGTTTTGTCCCGGCTCACAGGGCGGGGCGGAATGGAATGGGGCGGCTTTCGACCCGGCAGATAACCTCATTTTTACCGGCGAAGTGGATTGGTGCACGACGGTGCAGTCGGTGCCTGTGAATGCCCTGGGGAGCTCGCCGGCGGGCAAACCCTGGAGCGGCGCGACACAAGGGTTCGGTAAGCAAGACGATCCAAAGATGTGGTCGGGCTGGATGACTGCGAGCAACGCGGATACCGGTGAACGCAAATGGCAGTTTCACGCCCCGTTCCCGCTGATGGGCGGCGTGACGCCGACCACCGGACGCCTGGTTCTGTTCGGGGACATCGGCGGCAATTTCTATGCGCTTGACGCCGCGAGCGGCAAGAAGCTGTGGTCAAAAGATCTCGGCGGCGCGATCGGCGGCGGGGTCATTACTTATGACACGGGAGTGGGACAAAAAATCGCGGTCGCGGCCGGAATGACCTCGCCGATCTGGCCGACGCCGAAAGTCACCGGCAAGGTGATCGTTCTGGGGCTATGAGTGTTGCGCAGGGGTCGGACGTCGTGCTCCATCGCAGTTGAGTCAAGCCGCCGACGGATTGCGCAGCCGCTGAGTCACCCACCACAGGTGGCCTTCGGGATCGACCGCGCCGTAGCTGCGGTCCGACCAGTAGTCCTTACCGTAGTCGTGAGTGGCGAGTTCCTCGATGATTTGCGCGCCATGAGCGCGGGCGTGGGCACAGTGCGCATCCGCATCGTCCACGAAAAACAGGATGCTTTGGGTGGTTGCGCCCTTTAGCGTCTTGGGGCTGCGCATGGTGCGCTTCCAGGGGCGCGGCGATTCAGGCGTTTCCTGGGCGACCATGATCAGCCCCTCGCCATAGGTCAATTCGCTGTGCTCGATCTGGCCCTTGTCGCCTTCGATCTTCAGCCGCACCTCGAAGCCGAATGCGTCGCACAGCCATTTTATCGCTGCGACCGCGTCCTGATAGACAACGGCGCTCGCCATGCGCGGCCAATTGCTCGGGGTAGGTTTCATGTTGGACTCCAAATCAAATATTAACGAATATGAATAAAGGTAAGGCGTAAGTAAAAGCAAATTGACGCGACGACACATGGCGGCCGAGCCGGTGCGTCTTATTGGGGCGCGCGCCGCATTCCGGTGCACCTTCTCAAGCCATGCGACCAATCTTGCCCGGCGTATATGTCGGATAAAACCAACACATGCATGAGCCGGAACTGGCTGAGGATCATATTTCAAATTTATGAAATGCCTGATCTTAGTCGTATAAAAACGCCGAATTTTCCGGCCTCCACACGTCGCCGACACCGCGCTGCGGAGCTTTGGCCCACTAATTGCAGTCACCCAGCTAGCCGAAGCGCATCGCACGACGCAAATGCGCAACGCAAGTTAGCCACAAACATAAAGGGGTGCCAGATGCTGATAGCCAAAACCAAGGCCGGCAATTCAATGACTCTGAATCGGGATGGTGCAAAGTTGCGTAAATCGCGCGCGATCATCGCGCTGCTCGGTGCAGCGGCGCTATGGCCGACGGCTCAAGCAATCGCGGAAACGCCGACGACCGGCGAAAGCGATCTGGACGAAGTCATCGTCACCGGATCGCGCCAGACCGGAATCAAAGCCTCGGACAGCGCGGCGCCCATCCAAATTGTGAGCGCGGAGGCCCTCAAGGCAGCGGGCGCCCCTGACTTGATGTCGGCCCTGTCCACCCTCGTTCCCTCGCTGCAAATGCAGGCCTTTGGTTTTGATATGGCAGGGCAGACTTTGCTGGCGCGTTTGCGCGGCGTCAGCCCGAATGATGTCCTGGTCCTGGTCAACGGCAAGCGCCGCCACACGACAGCGAATCTCGCGGTCGATACGGGCTCGCCGTTTCAGGGCGGTGCCGGTGTGGATTTGAATTTCATTCCCTTGGATGCCATCGATCACGTTGAAGTGCTGACCGAGGGCGCAGCGGCGCAATACGGATCGGACGCCATCGCCGGCGTGGTGAATATCATTCTGAAGAAGAATAACTCCGGCGGTTCGGTCTCGGGCTTGTACGGGCAATACGGCAATAATGGCGGCGGCCGCACCGAAGATGTCAGCGGTAATGCGGGATTCGAGGCCGGGACCGGCGGATTCTTCAACATAACGGGCGAATTTCGCAGTCACGGCCATAGCAATGTGGGTGAAATTGATCCTCGAGGGCCGGCCGCCACCACCTACCCCGACACCAACATCATGAATGTGCCCGGCTACCCCTACGAAAACCAGATTTCGGGCGATGCGGCGGTTCGCCAGAAGATGGCCGCGGTAAACTCCGGCTACGATTTCGAGGGTGGGACGGAGTTGTATTTTTTCGGTACCTTCGGCCACAAAGATGCCGCCTCTTACGAAAACTACCGTGTTCCGTCGAAGGTGAATTATACGCCTCCAGGCGGCGCCACCATTTATCCCTTCCCCTATGGCTTCAATCCGCAAGAGGCGAGCGATGAGGATGACTACCAGTTGAATTTGGGCGTCAAGGGCAGCATCGCCTCGTGGGACTGGGATTTGTCGACCGGATATGGCAATGACCATGTCGGCGTTTCGACCATTCAGTCGTACAACGCCGGCACCTACAACACCACCGGCGTGCCAACCCCCGTCAACTTCGATGATGGTGCGCTGATCTCAACTCAATGGACCAGCAACCTGGATATCAAGCGCGACTTCGACATCGGCTTGGCGGGTCCTCTGACGGTGGCATTCGGCGCGGAATACCGGCGCGAGACTTATGAAATCCAAGCCGGCGTGCCACTGTCGTACGAGGCGGGCGGCGCGCAGTCCTATCCCGGATTCACGCCGCTCGACGCTGCGACGCACGATCGAAACAATCGGTCCATCTATGTCGATTTGGCCACGCAGCCCATCGACGGCCTGCGCGTGGATGGCGCGGCGCGCTACGAGCATTACAGCGACTTTGGCAGTGCCACCGTCGGCAAATTGAATGCGCGCTATGACTTTTCGCCCGAGTTTGCGCTGCGCGGCACCGTCAACAATGGATTCCGAGCGCCGACGCTTGCCGAGGAGTTCTATTCCTCGACCAATGTGGGACCCACCACCGCGTATATCCAGTTGCCGCCTGATTCGCCCGCGGCGGCCGCGCTGGGGCTGCAAAAACTGCAACCGGAGAAGTCCGTCGACTTCAGCGTGGGCGCGGTGTGGCGTCCCCTGCCGCACATGAGCACAACGTTGGATATCTACCAGATCACGATCACCAATCGCATCGTCGGCAGCGGTCAGGTTGCCGGTGCGATCAATGGGGTGGTTCAGCCCGGCGGCGCCGCGATCGATAACGCGATCGCGATCTACTCCGGCGGCACCGACGTCATTGACCCGGATGTGCTCAAGACCGGCTCCTACGGCATCAATATCTTTGCGAACGGCATCGATACCCGAACGCGAGGCGCCGACCTGGTGTTTGATTTCCCGTATGACTACAACTTCGCGCGGGTGAATTGGTCGATCAGCGCGACCTACAACGACACGACGATTACCCACCCCGGTACGACACCGGCCCCATTGGTACCCAATGTCCTGTATGACCAGGAGGCGTATTCAGAGCTCACCACGGCCACGCCCAAGTACGTCATCAATTTAGGCGCGCTCATCTCCATCGAGAAGCTGTCAATCAACTTGGTCGAGAAGATTTACGGACCCTCCTCGGACTATGAGAACGACGATGGCGACAATCCCACCGGTAATTTCCAGTATTTCCAGGATAAGATCGGCGTCACGGCGATCACCAATCTGGACATCGCCTACGGTTTCACCGATCACATGACATTCTCGATCGGCGCCACCAACTTGTTCAATCGCTTCCCGAACAAGCTCAACAGCACCATTTTGAACCGTGAAATCGCGGCCGGAGACAATGCGGCGGTAACGCAGTACCCGTTGTTTTCGCCCTTCGGCATCAACGGCGGTTTCTACTACGCCAAGGCTCTGTATAAATTCTGAGAGCCGAAACCAGACTCCGGGCGGCAGCGCGCAACTGTTGCCGCCCGGTTTTCAATTCTTGAGGCGATAGCCGGTCTTGAAAATCCACGCCACCAGGCCTAGGCAGAGCACGAAAAATCCCACGGTTACAGCGAAGCTGATGCCGACGCTGACATCGGCCGCGCCGTAGAAACTCCAGCGAAAGCCGCTGATCAAGTACACGATGGGATTGAAGAGGCTGAAGGCGCGCCACGCCGGCGGCAGCATGTCGATGGAATAAAATGCGCCCCCTAAGAAGGTCAGCGGGGTGATGACCAGCATCGGAATGAATTGCAGTTGCTCGAATCCCTTGGCCCAGATGCCGATGATGAAGCCAAATAAGCTGAAGGTGGCCGCTGTCATCAGCAGGAACGCAATCATCCACGCGGGATGCAGGATCTTGATCGGCACGAACAGCGATGCCGTCGCCAGAATGATCACCCCGAGCACGACGGATTTGGATGCCGCCGCGCCGACGTAGGCGATGACGATTTCCACGTAAGAAACCGGCGCCGACAGCAACTCGTAAATGGTGCCGGTAAATTTCGGAAAATAAATGCCGAAGGAGGCATTGGACAGGCTTTCCGTGAACAGGGCCAGCATGATCAGGCCGGGCACGATGAATGCCCCGTAGCTGACGCCGCTAGTGGTCGTCAGGCGCGATCCAATCGCGGCGCCGAATACCACAAAATAAAGAGAGGTCGTGATGACCGGTGTGACCAAGCTCTGCAGCAGGGTGCGCAGGGCGCGGGCAATCTCGAATTTATAGATGGCCCATACGCCGTGACGGTTGAAAGCAGGGACGGATACGGGCGTGCTCATGCGCGTTCGCTCACTAGATTGACGAAGATATCCTCGAGCGAACTCTGATGAGTCTGCAGGTCCTTGATGACGATCCCCAGTTCGCTCAAGCGCTTCAGCAGCATGGAGATGTCGACGCCGTCGGCGCTGTTGGCGCTATAGACCAAATCATGGCCCTCGGCTCTCAAGTCCAGATCCCAAGATTGCAGCTCAGCGGGAATTTGCCGCAACGCCGTTGCAAGATGCAGCGTCAGTTGCTTCTTGCCCAGCTTTTTCATCAACTCTTTTTTGTCCTCGACCAGCATCAGCGCGCCCTTGTTGATGACCCCGACCCGGTCGGCCATTTCCTCGGCCTCTTCAATGTAATGGGTCGTCAAAATGATGGTCACCCCTCTTTGCCGCAGTCCGCGCACCAGGCCCCACATATCGCGGCGCAGTTCCACATCGACACCCGCGGTCGGCTCATCCAAAAACAGTATTTGCGGTTCGTGCGACAGGGCCTTGGCAATCATGACGCGGCGCTTCATGCCGCCGGATAGCGTCATGATCTTGCTGTCGCGCTTGTCCAGCAACGACAGATCGCGCAGCAGACCTTCAATAAATTTAGGATTCGGCGCCCGTCCAAAAAGCCCGCGGCTGAAAGTTACCGTCGCCCACACGGTTTCAAACGCGTCGGTGCTCAGTTCCTGCGGCACCAGGCCGATCATGGAGCGGGCGGCACGATAATCTCGCACGATATCGTGGCCATCGGCAGTCACCGTGCCGGCGCTCGCGGTGACGATGCCGCAAACGATGTTGATCAGCGTCGTCTTGCCCGCGCCGTTCGGCCCGAGCAGCGCGAAGATCTCACCCTGATCGATGTCGAGATTGATGAGCTTCAGCGCTTGAAACCCCGTGGCGTAGGATTTGGTGACGCCTTGGATCGAGATAATGGGCGGCATCAGGAGCCTGTCTTAGCGGTCCGCGTGAGCCGCTCGATCAGCGCACGCGTGAATTCCGCTGTGTTTGCCTTGCCGCCCAGGTCGCCGGTGCGCACCTTGTCGGCATTCAGGGTTTGTTCGATCGCCGTTCGCAAACGAGCCGCCATGTGCGGCAAGTGGCAGTGATCGAGCATCATCGCCGCAGCCAGCAGCAGCGCAATCGGGTTGGCGATGCCTTTGCCGGCGATGTCGGGTGCCGAGCCGTGCACCGCTTCGAATATGGCGGCGTCGGCGCCAATATTGCCGCCCGGCGTCATTCCCAGGCCCCCCACCAAGCCGGCAACCAAATCCGACAGGATGTCGCCGAACAAATTCGTGGTCACGAGCACGTCGAATTGCCACGGATTCAACACCAGCTTCATGGCGCAGGCATCGATGATGATGGTCTCCAGGATGAACTTGCCCTTGTACTTGCGTTCGTATAACTCGAGGCCGGTCTCGAGGAAAATTCCAGTCAGGGCCTTCATGATGTTGGCCTTGTGCACGATCGCGACTTTTTTGCGACCCGTCGCAATGGCGTGCTCGAAGGCAAACTGCAGCAGGCGGCGACTGCCTTGACGCGTGTTGACGCCCGTGGCCATGGCTACTGCGTGCGGATCGTCATCGATCGGGATGTAGAGTTCATGTCCGATATACAAACCCTCGAGATTCTCCCGCACCACCACCAGATCGATGTTATCGAATCGGCCGCCTGGAATCAGCGTGCGGGCCGGGCGCAAGTTCGCATACAGCTTGAACTCTTCCCGCAGACGAACATTGGAGGATCGATAGCCGCCGCCGGAGGGGGTTTCGAGCGGACCTTTGAGGGCAAGCCGCGTACGCCGGATACTGTCGAGGGTCTTCGGCGGGAGGGGATCACCCGCGAGCTTCACGCCCTCCAGGCCCGCAACCTGTCTTTCCCACTCAAACGGCGCGCCGAGCGCCGCCAATACCTTGAGGACAGCGTCCATGATTTCGGGCCCGATCCCGTCTCCGGGGATCAGCGTGGCAGGAATCGTTTGCGGCATCGAAACGCTCTCATGTGGAAGGGCGCATAGGATACTCGAACTCTATACTGCCACCAGGATTCTGGGAGAATTGCGATTCATAGCGACGAAATAATTTCCGCAACAAGGCGCTGGCTCGAAAAATCCGTGATCGGCCTGGACCTGTGCCCATTCGCCGAGGGTCCTTACCGCGGCAATCGGGTGCATTTCACCGTCAGCGAGCAGCGCAGTGCCGCGGGACTGCTTCTGGATCTGCACGCAGAGTTGCTGGCGCTGGCTGCCGCCGATCCGAAAGATCGGGAGACCACGCTGCTCATCCATCCTCGGGTGCTCGCGGATTTCACGGAGTACAACGATTTCCTCGAAGTTTGCGATTCCGCCGTTGCCGAGCTGAATCTGGAGGGAGAGTTGCAGGTGGCTAGCTTCCATCCGCAGTATCAGTTCGCGCAGTCGCTGCCCGATGACATCGAGAACTACACCAATCGCTCTCCCTATCCCATGCTGCATTTGCTGCGCGAGGCCAGCGTGGAACGCGCCATCGCGGCGGTCGGCGATCCTGAGGAGATTTACCGCCGGAATATCCGCACTATGCGTGCGCTGGGGCACGCCGGTTGGCAGCGCTTATGGCGCGATTAGCGGCTTGCGCATGGGAATGAATTCGATGCTCTCTCCGGAACCGACGTCGAAATGCACCGGAGAGCCGGCTTTGTAACCGCGGGCGGAGTACAGCTTGGCGCCCGGCAGAGTCGCCATGAGTTCAACCTCCGAATATCCGTAGGCGCGTGCCTGGTTTTCGCAGTGAACGAGCAGCAGGGAGCCTATACCGCGCCGGGCATGGTCGGGATGGACAAAGAAGGCGCGGATTTTCGCGGCTTGAGTTTTGGGATCGAGGATGGATGCGTCACGGTCCGCACGGGCGTCCCCGCCGAACAGCGTCGAGCGAAAGCTCCATCCGCCGCACCCCACGATGCAACCTTCGTCCTCGACCGCGAAATAAGTCTCATCCGCCAACAACTGGCTGTCGACGCCGAATGCTCCGCGCAACGCGCCCTCGATTTGCGGCGGACTGTACTCGGCCGTGCTCAACCCGCGTGCGGACCGGGCGATCAGCGCAGTAAGCGCAGATATGTCGGCGCTCGTAGCCTTGCGTAGGGTGGGCATACGGCCCCCAGTGTAGCGGGGTCGGCAAGTCGTGATAATCTCTTGGCCACAAGATTCAGGGAGGATCGCCGTGTACACGAGACCAACCGAGCCGCGCAGTATTGGCGGAGTGCTTGATGATGGACTGCGGCTGTGGCGCGCTGCTTTCTCCAAGGCTTGGCCCATCGCGATTATCGGACAGCTTTTGTTGGCGGTCCCGTTGGTCATGTACTGGGTGCAGTTTGGTGCACCGGTTGGAGTCCAGCAGCCCATGGTGGCAATGATGAGGGGTTCGATCGGGCTGTCGCTGGCCTACCTGGTGGTTTCGATTGCCGCGATCGGCTTTCACAATGCCGTGATTGCACAGACTGACGCGACGACGAAGACCGCGGGGCAAACCATCGGGCAAAGTTTAACCATCGGCTTTCGCTTGTTGGGACGCGCGTTTCTGATGGGTGTTTTGGTGGGCTTGGCCGTCGCGTTGCCGGTAGGGGTGCTATTTGTCATTCTGGGCAGCGCGCCCGTGATGTGGCGCGTGACGGTTGGCGGGGTGGCATTCTTGGTGCTCTGCTACGCGATCGGAAAAATTATTCTGGGTGCGGTGATATTGATCGTCGAAGACAAGGGAGCGCCTGAATCCTTGGGTCGAAGTTGGACCCTGACGTCGGGACATTGGTGGCGTGTCGCGACTATTTTGACGGTACTGGTAATTGTCATTGTCGCGTTGTTTTTGTTCGTCGGCATCATCGCCGCTATTGTCGCGGCCACCACGGGGTCCAGCAGTCCGATATCAGGAGTTCTGATCCAGCTGATTTCCGTGCTCGGCAACACACTGATTTCGCCCCTATACTCGGCGGTTCTTATCAGCATCTATTATGATCTTAAGCTGCGCAAGGAAGGCGCGGATCTTGCCGGCAGGGTGAATGCCCTAGCGGTATAAGAGCATGCGATTGCGCAGTTGGCGGCCGCCGCTCATTCTCGCAAGCTTCAGTCTGCTCATGGCGAGCCGGCTTGCCGCGGCACCGCTGGACGTTGTGCGCAAATGCGCTGAGACCGCCTCACCCACACTCACTGGAATGCAGGGCCTCGAAGCGGTTTGCCCCGGCCTTCGGGATGCGCTGGCCAGCGCAGAATTCGATCAGATACTCATCGAAGGCTGGCAACAAAAAATCAACTCCCAAGCGCTGGCCGAGTTGGGCGGCTTGGCAGAGCGGTATTCGCGTTCCCAGTGGCGCGCACCCGACACCGCATCGCTACCCAAAGCGCTCGGGTCGCTGCAGGAACAGACGCCGAAGGTGACGTCCTGGTGGCAGTACTTCAAGAGCTGGCTCAAGAATTGGCTCTCGCGCAGCGATTCCGCGTTGGCAAGCTGGCTGAATCGACTGTTGGATCGCTGGTCGGCGCAGACGGATGTGTCGGTGGGTTTTCTCAAGACCGTTACTTATTGTTTGACCGCGCTGGTGGTGATTGCGGCGGTAGCGATCGTGCTTCGCGAGATTAGAGCCGTAAGCCTGGGCCGGCGCGCCAGGCGCGCGCTGCAGGCACACTCATCGAATGCGATCATGCCGCAGACGGATCTCGAACCGGGCTTCGTTCCCGGGGCTGCCACCGATGCCTTGGCAGCGTTGCTGCGCGCGCTGGTCAAGAGATTGTTGCAGCTGGGGCGACTGCGCGCCGACCGAAGCCTGACGCATCGCGAGCTGGTAATGCGCAGCGTATTCGACAGCGAAGAACAGCGCGCCGCTTTCGCCGATGTCGCTCTTGGTGCTGAAGCGAATTTCTACGGGCCGCACGATCGTGCGCCGGATCCCTCCGATGCTGTGAAACGGCGAGGCGAGGCGCTTCTGGCGCAATTGGCACCATTGAAAAGCGAATCTTGAAAGAGCGACTGGTCAGCATCGGACTTGCGGCCGGCGCGCTGTTCTTGAGCTACGCACTATTTTTTCCCAAGCCAGCAGCGAATGAGCGGGCGCCACCTCGGCCGTTGAGCACGAGCTCAAGTCCCACAGGCTATCAGGGCGCATGGCGCTGGCTCGATGAAGAACGGGTTCCGCTCGCCGCCTGGCGCGAGCGCTTCGACCGGTTGGGCAGCGATCCATCCCTTAAGGCGAGCGGCAATCTTCTGCTGACGACGTTGCCGCATGAATTGTCAGTACATCCGGGTGAGACGACGCAACTGGACGCGTGGATATCCCGAGGTAATACACTCGTGGTGGCTGCCGCCCTCGATGACACACCCGCCTGGGAGCTGGAGGGCGATGCAAGGCTTGCCAGGGATGTAAGCCGCTTGACGCGCCTCAAATTCGATGTCGTTGATCCCGCCGCAAAGAAGGACGGTGAGAAGGCCAGCCCCGCACAGGCGCTGCGCTTCGCATTGAATCGAGTCACTCAACCACGCGACATCGTTATGACGCCGCGCGGCGTTCATCCCCTCATGCAAGGCGTCCACTCGCTCCGAGTGGTTTCCGATTTTCCGGCCTCGCGCTGGCGCGCAACGCCGATGGATGCTTCCGCGATACTGCAAATCGCAAATACCGCGGACGGCGAGGGCGCCATCTGGGTCAAACGGCAAGGAGAAGGCCAGATTGTTACGCTGGCGGTCGCCGGCCTGTTCAGCAATCGTGAAATTGGCAAGGTAGATAACGCCAAATTTCTATCCAACCTCGTTGCCTGGTCTGTGCGAGAGGGAGGCACCGTCATATTCGATGATGCGCACCAGGGATCGGTCAACT
>Ga0302326_10010441_pt1 | contig 20127 bp, 23 predicted proteins | sample Palsa_T0_3_FD_202264 | JGI IMG/M metagenome (GOLD analysis project Ga0302326, IMG submission 202264) | Peat permafrost microbial communities from Stordalen Mire near Abisko, Sweden - Palsa_T0_3 | ecosystem: Environmental > Terrestrial > Soil > Palsa > Peat permafrost | place: Sweden: Abisko...
CTCCGGCGCTCCCGAGCGTTATGCTCTCTATCTGCTTCTTCTCGACCTTCGCGTCCTGCATCGCGCCCTTGATCGATTCAAAAGCCAGCTCGGCTATGTCCACGTCAGTCCTCCTCCCAAACTTGGAGTGACCTATGCCGACAATGGCGACCTTTCTCATCGCAATTCAGTCAGAACCGCGTTTTCCTCTATTTCAACGATGCTGTGGCGACACTCGGAATCAGGCTACGCCCATCTCTTTGGCGATCTCCTTCATTATGGTCAGCCTCTGGATATCGTTCGTCCCCTCATACGTCTTGATGACCTGCGAGTCCCTGAGTATCCTTTCGACCTGCATGTCCGCCGACACGCCATAGGCGCCCATTATCAGCATCGCCTTGTGGGCGTTCGTCTCGGCGGCCTCCGTCGCTGCTATCTTTGCAATCGAAGAGGCCTTGATGAAGTCCTTTCCCTTCTTGGTCAGGGTCGCCGCCCAGTAGGTGAGGAGCCGAGCGGTCTGGACCGCAGCGGCCATCTCCGCTATCTTGAACTGCACCTGCTGGTAAGTAAGGAGGTATTCGCCGAAGGTCTGCCGCTGCGTGGAGTAATTGAGCGCCGCCTCCAGCGCGGCCTGAGCCAGGCCCGTTCCCTGGGCTGCGACGCCGACCCTACCGTGGTCGTAGGTCGTGAGCGCCACGTTCACCCCACGCCCGATCTCCCCCACTATGTTCTCTTCTGGAACCTCCAGGTTCTCGAAGACCAGCTCGACGGGCTGGTCGCCCCTGAGGCCAATCGTGTTGATCCTCTGACCGATGTGCAGCCCCGGATTGTCCTTCTCGACTATGAAGGCCGTAATTCCCCTGTGCCTCTTGCCCTCTTCAGGCGGGCTCGTGCGGGCGAAGATCAGGTAAGTGTCTGCCTTGTCACCGTTCGTGATGAACACCTTCTTGCCATTGATCGAGTACTTTCCGCCTTCCTTGGTTGCCGTCGTGGTTATTCCCGCCACGTCGGAGCCAGCACCCGGTTCGGTCATGGCGTGGGCCGCCAGCTTTTCTCCTCTGGCTATCGGCGTCAGGAACCTCTTCTTTTGCTCCTCGGTGCCGAAGAGGAAGAGCGGCACCGAGACTAGGTAGTTCGCACCAACGACGGCTGAGAATGCCGCAGAGAATCTCGAGAGCTCCTCGGTAGCCAGCACCAGCGAGAGGTCATCGCCGTTGCTTCCCCCATATTCTTCCGGGAACGGGACCCCGAACAGGCCCAGCTGTCCTGCCTTTCTGACGAGCCCCATGTCCATCTCGTTCTCCTTGTCGATCTTTGGTGCGAGCGGAGCGAGTTCCTTCTCCGCGAATTCCCTGACCACCTTCCTGAATGCCTCATGCTCTTCGGTGATGGTAATCACGTAGTCTAGCGAGCTCGGCGAAAGGCTGCTCAAGATGGATTCACTTTCTCTACTCTCCCTTGAAGTCGGGTTCCTTCTTCGAGAGGAACGAGGTGATGCCTTCGTTGGCATCCTGCGTGGACAGCAATAGGGCGAAGCTGCTCGCCTCGAAGTACTGCCCGAGGTCGGTGGGAACCTGCGTCGCGAGATTCAGCGCCTGCTTCGCGAACTTGAGCGAGAGCGGAGCACGCTTCGCCAGGCTCCTTGCAAATTCGTCCACGCGCTGCTGAAACTCGTCGTTTCCAAAAAGGCGGTCGACGAGACCGGCACTAAGGGCCTCGTCAGCGGACAGCCGCTTCCCGAAATAGATCATCTCTCTGGCCTTGGCCAGGCCGACAAGTTTGATCAGGCGTTGCGTCCCTCCCGCTCCGGGGATTATCCCGAGGTTTGTCTCTGTCAGCCCTATTTGGCTTGAGGCTGAAGCCAACCGGAAGTCGCACGCGAGAGCGAGCTCGCAGCCGCCTCCGAAAGCGTAGCCGTTGATGGCCGCAATTACAGGCTTCGGTAGTCTCTCGAAGGCGCTGAACACCTCGAACATCCTTCTGGAGGCATCGAAGGCCTTGGACGGCACTCCGAAACCGAAGCTGGTCACGTCAGCCCCCGCACTGAAAGCCTTGCCTCCTTCTCCGATCAGCACGAGGACTCGGATCGAGTCGTCAGCGGCGACATCCCTTGCGACGGCTTCGAGCTCCTCGGTCATCTTGGGGGTGATTGTGTTGAGCCTATGTGGCCTGTTGAGGGTCGCCCAGGCTACCGGAGCAATCTTCCTCAAGATGACCTCCTCGAACCTCTTCTCCGAGCTTGAGTACTCGTAGAAGCCCCGCCCCGACGAGACACCCATCTCGCCCTTCGTGACCATGTCTACCAGCAGCTGGTCGGGAGCGTAGTCGCGCCCGAACATGTCCTGCTTCGCCTTCAGAAAGACGACCACCTTGTCGACGCCCCAGTGGTCTGCCATCTGAAGGATGCCCTCTGGGAAGCCGAGGCCGAGCTTGACCGACAGGTCGAGGTCCTCACGGGTGCAAACCTGGTTCCTCAGCAGCCACGCCGCGGCGTTTATCGCCACACAGAAAAATGATAACGGGTCCACCTTCTCGCCGGCCTCCTTGCTTATGGTGGGCCTGGAGTTCCCTGAGTAGACGTAGAACCCTTCTCCCGTCTTCTTGCCGAACTTCCCCTGCTCGAACTTCTGCCTGAATAGGGGTGCCTCCAGGATGATGCTGGGGTCGCGGGAGTTGACAGCCTGAGCCGCCTTGTAGAATACGTCGATCCCTGAATAGTCCGCGAGCTCAAACAGTCCCATCGGCAGTCCCGCCTTGTAGACCGCAGCCGAATCTATCTCGGCGACCGTCGCCTCATCCCTAGTCACCATCCAGGCAGCCTCGTTGAGTAGAGGTCCCAGTATCCTGTTGACGATGAAACCCGGGACGTCCTTGTTGCATATGACGACCTGCTTGCCGAGCTGCTTTGCGAAAGCTATTGCAGCGTCAAACGTCTCTTGAGAGGTGCGGGCGCCTCTGATCACTTCGACGAGTGGCATGATCACGGGGGGGTTGAAGAAGTGAAGTCCAACGAAGCGCTCCGGGTTGCGCGTTGACGTTGCGATTTCGGTTATCGGGATCGTGCTCGTGTTGGAGGCAAAGATTGCGCTTTCATTGATCTCCCCGAGCTTCGAGAAGAGCGCCTTCTTGGTAGCCAGGTCTTCGGGGGCCGCCTCGATGACAAGGTCGACTTCAGCGAACTTACCGAGGTCGAGAGTCGGTAAGATTCTGCCAAGCACCTCGACGCTCTTCTCCTTTGATATCACTCCCTTCTCTGTGAGCTTGGAGATGCTCCACCGGATCTTCTCCATCCCGGCATCGAGAAACGACTGCTGGACGTCGTAAAGCGTAACGTCAAAGCCGGCCAGGGCCGTGACTTCTGCGATTCCGTGCCCCATGGTGCCGGCACCGAGTACGCCAACGCGCCTGATTTTTGCTGTCATTCTGACGCCATGCCTTCGCCGACGCCGGGGTTTGTAAATGTGACCTAGGCGACTGCGCCTGAGGCGAGAAGCGCGTCGACCTGGGCGGGTTTGCACCCGAGTTGCAGTCGCCCCACATAAAACCTAAAAGAAACGAGAATTGAGATGAGAAATGACGATGAGGTGTACGCCGTCCCAGACAGATCCCTGGATAGCTCCAAGGGAAGATGATGAACTCGCGACGATACTGAGTCAAATAATCCGAAAGTATTCAAGTTAGAGGTCAGACGACTAGGCCGATGCTCGTTATCAAGGGCGTAAAGGTCCACGACGACACCCATAAGGTGCTGAAGCTGATCAAGGCCCAGAACCGCAACAAGAGCATGGACGAGGTCATCAGGGACCTTGTCAAGAAGGGGACCGGGAAGAGCATCGAGCAGTACTCGGCTCAGAAGAAGAATCTCAAGCTCACGAGTTTCCTCAAGTAGTCGCAAGACAAAAATACGAAGCGGCAGCGAGCCGGACTGCAAATGGCAAAGTACGATGGCATTCTAGAGAAGAGGTTGCTCACCGTGGAAGAGAAGGAGAACGAGCTGACCCTCGTCTTCGAGGACAACCGATACCTCTTCGTTTCGCTCAAAGACGGCAAGCTTCATCTCGAGAGCGTCCCGGAATAAGGACAAGAATCAGCATGCTACGATGCGGAACAGTCGCGCTGATATGGTTTTGTAGTAACGGACGATCCTGATTTTCTAGGCGGGCATCTCGATGCCGTCTTCCTTGATGCCAGACTTGTCGATCGTGAGGATGTCTATTCCGTTACCGCTCATCGAGTCACGGGCAATCGCGGCCCGTATAGCGGAAAGGAGCAGCTCCCTCGCGTCCTTTGGTGACATGGATGGTGAGTACCCTTCCTCGAGCACACCGACCGCCATCTCAGAGCCAGTGCCTATCGCGGCGTACTCGTCTGCGATGAGGCTGCCGAGAGGGTCCAGGACCCATATCTTCGGTTTGACGTCTATACCTCCCAGGATGACCTGGGTGATGAATGGGGCATAGCGCTGCTCGAACATCAACACCGAAGTGAGCTTCGCGACGGCGCCCGGCCTCAGCGACCTCTTGACTTCGAGTTCTTTGAGCTTGGTGTACACGCCGACCTGGCGCACCAAGTTCTGCATGTCGGCCACCATGCCGGCACAGACTGCGCCGGTGTTGTCCGTCACTTTGAAGACCTTCCTGCCGCTCTTGCTCAGAACGTAATTTGCGAGTGTGATTCTCCTCTCGGCACCGAGTATCACTCCGTCCTTGTACGTGATACCGACCGCGGTGGCCCCTGGCATGTAAGCGTCGTAGGACATTCTAATCTGCGGAACCCCAGCCGCCCCGGCACCTTATTAGCTATTTTGATGCGGAGGTCTGATGGATATCAGGCAGGAACCGTCCTTGACCTCGGTGGAATACTCCGCCGGGATGAACTGTTTGGCCACGTGAAGGCTACTCCTGAGGTGCCCGCTCATCTCAGGGGTAAGGAGCGTCGACGGCGATTCCGCCAGGAAGAGCAATGGCGACAGCATGTCGGCCAAGTGCGGGTCGACGCAGGTCTTCGTGTTGAAGACTCTGGCGAAGGTCAGGCCGGCCTCTGACCCGACCTTGAACGCAGGCTTACCGCGGGCACCGATCGAGTCCGCGCCCATGAAGCAGGAACCGCCGACCGCGCTGACGAGGATCGAACTCCCCGGCGAAGAGGACTCTTCCATCTTCACAGACTTTACTGCGGGGTAGAGGCCGTTCCTTTCCAGCAGTGAGGTCGCCGAGGAGAGTTGCTGCTCTGCCACCCTCTCCGGCAGCATGCCGGCGCGGCTGATGATGGAGATCGGAGGGTCCTCGGTCCTTTGATCGAGAGTGACGGCGGAGACCTTCTTGCAGGGCTCGATGCGGACCCTGACCTTGCCTCCTCCGCTCGGATAGTACCCCCTCCTGAGCACCTCGAGGCTGAACACCACGCCCAGCAGGCGCAGGCTCTCTGAGAAGACCGAAGAGAAGTAGTCGCACGTAGGGCTCCACGGGACGTCTGTCCCGCCTATCAGTTCGAGGTCGAGTGTCGAACCGGAGAGGGAGATCGCAGGGATTATCGCCTGCAGCGCCAGCGTCACGCTGGCGGCGGTGCCCATGTCCACGGTCATGGACCTGCTCTCAGGCTTGCCGGGAGTGAACGTGAACTCTGTCGAGCCGATGCCGCCTCCCTCGAGGGTGCCTCCGCATATCTCTCTCAAGATCCTCAGGGTGGTTGCGTGCTGCGGCCGCAGACCAGGTATCCGCCGCCCGGCCCTGACGTGGGTGACGTGGATAGGCTGATTCAGGATTACCGCGAAAGAAGTGGCTATCCTGATTGTTTGGCCCCCTCCCTCACCGAAGGAGCCGTCAATCTCAAGTAACGTCAAGTCTGGACCCCAAAAATAAACGCTAAGGGCTGTGCCAGCCCGAATACGGCTTAAATACTCAACGAAAGCCGCGGGAAAAGGATGCCGAAGAAAGACGTGGGACTGTTCGTCGGAAGGTTCCAACCATTCCACAACGGCCACCTTGCGGCAGTCAAGCACTCGCTCAAGGAAGTGAAGTATCTCTACATCATCGTCGGCAGCGCCCAGAGGAGCCACGAGCGCGACAACCCATTCACTGCCGGCGAGAGGATAATGATGATCAAGGCGGCGCTCGATGAAGCGGGGGTCGACGCGCGCAGGTGGATGCTCATCCCTGTTCAAGACGCTGACTCTCATTCCGTGTGGACGGCGACTCTGAGGTCGACGGTGCCCAAGTTCGACAAGGTCTTCTCGAACGACACGCTCACGAACAGGCTGCTGAAGGAGGAGAACATCGACGTGGAGCCGATCCCGTACCTTAACCGCAGTGAGTACTCTGCTACCAACATCCGGGCGAGAATACTCGAGAGGAGAGACTGGGAGAAGCTAGTGCCTCCGGCGGTCGTCAGGCTGGTGAAGGAGCTGGACGGGGTCGGGAGGGTCAGAAGTATGATAAACAAGGATACAGAGGCCCGGTAAGATGGACTACCCCAGGAAGAGGCTGCTGATGATACCGGGTCCGACGAATGTCCCGGACCGAGTCAACAACGCGATGATAAAGGCGATGGTCAACCACAGGAGCGAGACCTTCACCCACGTCCTCAAGGGAGTGACAGAAAAGTCAAAGGCCCTCTTCCAGACCGACAGCGACCCGCTCATCCTGACGGCATCCGGCACGGGAGGCGTCGAGGCAGCTGTATGGAACATCGTCCGCCCTGGCGACAAGGTAGTGATCCCCATCTGCGGAGAGTTCGGGACGCGCCTGGCCGAGGTCATCGAGCTGGCGGGCGGAGAGACTGTAAGGGTCAACTCAGAAGTGGGCACGGTACCGTCCCTCGAAGCTGTCGAGGACGCAGTCCGCAAGACCCCCGGCGTGAAGGCTGTTTTCGTGGTACACAATGAGACCAGCGGAGGGACGACCCTCCCTTACGTCGAGAGGCTGGCGAAGGTTGCGGCGGACGCCGGCGCCTTCTACGTGGTCGATGCCATCTCGAGCCTCGGAGGCTACTCCCTCCCCGTCGACAGATGGGGCATAGACATCTGCATCACAGGCAGCCAGAAGTGCCTCGCAGCCCCTCCCGGACTAGCGCTGCTTTCCGTCAGCAAGAAGGCGGCAGACTACATCAAGAAGACCCCGCCGCGGGTGAGGTACTTCGACCTCGGCAGGCAGATGGACTTTCTCGCCCATGGCGAGACGCCGTTCACCCCCGCAGTATCGCTCTACTATGCACTGGACGAGGCACTGAGCTGGCTGATCGAGGAAGGGCTGGACAAGAGGGTGGAGAGGCACGGTTGGCACGCAAGGACGCTCTACTCGCTGCTCGGTGCTTTCGGGCTGAAGGGCCTCGCCGACGAGAAGGTCAGGTCCAACACTATCATCGCGGGCCTCTACCCTGCAGGCATAGACGACAAGGTCTTCAGGAAGACCCTGTCCGAAGAGCACGACCTGGTGATCGGCGCTGGCGTCGGCAACCTGAAGGGCAAGGCGTTCAGGATAGGGAGCATGGGCGACGTCAGCTCCGCGCACGTGAACAGGACCGCTTCCGCGATGGCGATGACATTCCAGAAGATGGGCTACCCCGTCGACCTCGGGAAGGTAGCTTCCGTGCTCGCCGCGCCCAGTTAAGCATTTAAAGGAAGACCGAAGCACGGTCGCGCTCCAAGTCAAATGTCGTTCGAGAAAGGCACCCTGATTTACGTGAACTATACGGCCAAGGTGAAGGACACCGGAGAGGCTATTGAGAGTACTGTCGAGTCTGAGGCTAAGAAACTAAACATCTACGACCCTGAAAGGCGCTACGAGGCCAGGCTGGTCTCTATTGGGGAGGAATGGGTGCTCAAGGGGCTTGACGAAGAGATCACAAAGATGGACACCGGCGAGCGCAAGACGGTCGAGCTCATCCCAGAGAAGGCATGGGGCGAGAGAGACCCTACGCTGCTGCGAATGATCCCCGTCAGGAAGTTCGGCGAGAAGGCCGACGAGCTCAGGGTAGGGGATGTCGTCGAGGTCGACAACCGTCTCGGGGTCGTCAGGTTCCTCGGCTCAGGCAGGGCGCAGGTCGATTTCAACCACAGGCTGGCGGGCAAGACGCTTGTCTACGACGTGGAAATCGTCAGCAAGGTCGACACCGACGAGCAGAAGGTTAGGGCCCTCATCAAGAGAAGGTTCCCTGGCGAGATAGGCGACAAGATTGAGTTCAAACACAGTCCAGAGACGGTAACGGTAGACGTCCCGGAGCAGGCATTCATGGCCGAGGGACTGCAGGTCATCAAGCGGGGAGTCTCGAATGACATAGTCCACTTCCTACCCAAGGTGAAGAAGGTCACGTTCGAAGAAGTCTACGCCAGGAAGGACGCGGCCGCTGCAGCCGCGAAGAAGGAAGAGGCGCCAGCCGAAGAGGTCAAGGAAGAGGCGCCGAAGCAGGAAGAAGCCGAGCAGAAAGCCTAGATTACGCCCGTCTCTTCCGCCAGCTCCCTCGCAGACCTCGCATTGAGGTCGAGCTTGGAGAGTATCGTGTACCTGTCGGGTCTCAGAGCAGCCGCCCCGACGAGGGCATCCACAACCTGCTCGTCGGTCACCCCTATCTGCTCAGCCGTGGTCGGCGCCTCCACTTCTTTCAGCGCCTTCCTGACCGTCTGCCAGTCCAGGTCCTGCATTTTTGCCGAGAGTATCGTACCTATCCCGCACTTTTCACCGTGAAGGCCCTTCCCGGGAGCGATGACGTCCAGCGCATGGCTGAAGAGGTGCTCGGAGCCGCTGCACGGCCTGCTCGTCCCGGCGATCCCCGCCGCGACGCCCGTGCTGATCAGTGCCTCCACCAGATCCCTTACGGCAGACCGGTCTCTCCGCCCCATCCTCTTGGAGTTGTCCAGCACCATGTGGGCGCTCATCATGGCGAGGCTGGCGGCATACTCGCCGTAGTACTCGCCCGTCGCGTCATGGCCGAGCTGCCAGTCCCTGACCGCCGTGAGTTTGGCGACCAGGTCCCCGCACCCCGCAGCGAACAGCTTCGGAGGGGCGGCCGCTATGAGGTCCACGTCGGCCAGTATGCCGACGGGGGGCTTCGCCTTGATGGAGTGGTGCCTCCTCGTCCCCTTGATCGAGGCGAAGGGGCTGGCGATGCCGTCGTGAGAGGCGCTCGTCGGGACGGAGAAGAAGGGGATGTTGAGCTTCGAGGCCGCGAGCTTGCCCACGTCTACGCTCTTCCCGCCCCCGACCCCGATGATGCACCGCGTGTCGCGGGAGGCCTTCATGACGGTGCGTACGTTCTTCATGTCTGAGGAGACGACATCGACCCAGCCCACGCGGCCGGTAAGGGACGAGGCCACCATCTCGCGAACCTTCTCCTGCACGTTGGTGCCCGAAGCTATCGTAATCCGTGCGCTCTTCGGCATCTCGATGAAACTTCCGAGCCTGCCGATCACGTCGCCCCCGATGAGGATCCTCCGAGGCAGCTCCATCAGGTGCGAACGGGAGGGCACACTCCGCCGCGCGGAGGTTGGAGATATAAGCATCCTTTCGCTAATTTGGTGCTGTCCGATGAAAAGGTTAATTAAGCGACCTGGCCCCAGATGTTTTGTCCCCACAGGACAAGCTGCCGGATTATAGCGCAAGTGTTGAATAAAATGGAATTGGACCAAAAAATGCAGAGCAAGGCGGAGTACCACGGGACGACTACTGTCGGCCTTGTCTGTTCAGATGGAGTCATTCTGGCGACGGACACAAGGGTCACAGCAGGAGGTTTCATCGCTCACAAGAGGGGGAAGAAGCTGCTCCAGGTCGACGAGAACATCGCCGTCACGATATCGGGAGGGGTGGCCGATGCGCAGAACGTGGTCGACACGCTCAAGTATTATGCGAGGTCCTACAGGATTGAGAAGGGTGTCCTGCTTCCGGTCAAGTCTGCTGCAAGGATACTCTCGAACATACTTTTCTCATCGAGATACTACCCGTTCATAGCATCCGTGCTCGTGGGCGGTTACGACAGGGAGGGGGGCTCGTTATACAACCTCGACTTTTTCGGTTCGGTGCTCCCCTCGAAGGTGACTTCGACTGGCAGCGGCTCTCCCGTGGCGCTGGGAGTGCTAGAGGCAGGGTACCAGGAGGGCATGAGCGTCGCAAAGGCAACCCCGGTGGCAGCGAATGCGATCATCGCAGCCATGAGGAGAAACGTATTCACTGGCGATCATTTCGACATCGCCATCATTGACAAGTCCGGGTTCAGAGAAGTCACAGAGCAGGACAAAGAGAAGCTCCTGGCTCAGTTTTCGGGTCGCAGTTAGTCTTTGGCGCAAAAGGCAAGTCAAGTCAGTCTGATGAGCACGATACTGAAAAGCATCCCAGCGGAGGCTCAGATCACAAGGATCGAGTACGAGGGGCCCAGGATCGCGCTCTACACCAAGAACCCGCGCTACCTCCACCAGAACAACTACATTATCTCCGAGATAGTCAACACGGTAAAGAAGAGGGTTGTCACCCGCACCGAGAAGTCGATAAGGAAACAGGAGCAGGACGTCAGGGGCATACTCGACAAGCTCCTCCCGGTCGAGGCCGGAGCGTCCAACTACTTCTTTGACGACGCCACGGGGGAGATCACCGTCGAGGCGAACGTCCCCAGGCTGCTCGCCTCCGAGAACGGTTTCGATATAGCCGGGCTGATGGAGCAGACGGGCTGGAAGGTCAAGGTCAGGAAGGGCCCGCACATCGCCTCGAGCGCCATCCAGAGCATCTACTATGCCCTGAAGACAGGCGCGGACGAGAGGGAGCGCTTCTACAGGTCGCTGGGTGAGACGATATTCAGGCCGAGGTTCACTACGGCGGAGCAGATCACGATCAAGACTCTTGGCGCCGGACAGGAGGTAGGAAGGTCCTGCCTGCTCGTCGAGACCTCGGAGAGCAAGGTCCTTCTGGACGCGGGTATCCATCCCGGGTCGAAGAACAGCTGGGACGCCTACCCCAGGCTAGACTGGGCGGACGTGCAGCTGAACGAGCTCGACGCCGTGATAATCAGCCACGCGCACCTCGACCACATGGGGTTCCTGCCAGCATTGTTCAAGTTCGGCTACGAAGGGCCCGTCTACTGCACCGAGCCCACGCTGCCTCTGATGACCCTGCTCCAGAGCGACTACATCAAGATCGCCCAGATCGAGGGCGGCAGGATACTCTACGACCAGAAGGACATCAGGGACATGATCCAGCACACTGTGACCCTCCAGTACGGGACTGTCACGGACGTCAGCCCCGACATCAAGCTTGTCTTCAACAACGCCGGCCACATACTGGGCTCGGCGACGGTGCACCTCCACATTGGCGAGGGAGTGCACAACATCGTCTACACAGGCGACTACAAGTACGGACGCACCCAGCTCTTCGACTCGGCGAGCTGGAACTATCCGAGGGTCGAGACTCTGATCACTGAGGGTACCTACGGTAACAAGGAGGACATCATGCCACCGCGCGAGGAGGTAGAGATGAACTTCGTGAACGCCATCAACAGGACGCTCGCGGAGGGAGGGAAGGTCCTCATCCCGATCCCGGCAGTGGGAAGGGCGCAGGAGATCATCCTCGTCCTCGACCACTACATGCGGAACAAGATACTGACGGAGGCCCCGGTCTTCCTCGAAGGGATGATCTCGGAGGCAACCGCCATCCACGTATCGTACGCAGACTACCTGTCGAGGGAGCTCAGGAGCAAGATACTCGACCAGGGCATAAACCCGTTCGTCTCGGAATACTTCACCTCGATAGAGCACCCCTCCAACAGGGACGAGGCGCTGAGAGAGGGCCCGGCTGTCATCATGGCGACCTCGGGCATGCTCGAGGGCGGCCCGGTGCTCAAGTACTTCGAGCACATCGCGCCTTCAGACAGGAACAAGATACTCTTCGTGTCGTACCAGGTCCAGGGGACCATGGGCAGGAGGGTGCTCGACGGGGCGCACCAGGCCAGTCTGCTGGGCGACAACGGGAAGATCAAGATCGTCGACGTCAACTGCCAGGTGCAGAAGGTAGACGGGTTCAGCGGCCACAGCGACTACAACCAGATAATCAGGTTCATCGGGAAGATGAGGCCGAAGCTCCAGCAGGTGATGGTCGTGCACGGCGACAAGAGGAAGCTGGAGAACCTGGCATATGTCATACAGAGGATATACCGCGTGCCGACCCTCAGGCCGGCCGTCCAGGAAGCTACAAGAGTCTACTAGGTCTCGGAGAGCGCGCCTCTCCAGATTCTTACTCCGGGAGGCGTTATCACGACCCGCTCTTCGCCCAGCCTTGCGATGTCGCCGCCTATCGAGGTCGTGAACTCGTATAGCTGCTCCACCGCGCCCTTGAGCTCCTCTATGTTCTTCTGAGCGAGCGGGGTCACCCTAAGTATCACTATCACGCGCTTTGCAACGTCAGCCTGAATCCTCGGGATATCGTCCATGCTCTTCAGCTGGAGTGCCTTCAGGAGGATGTCGCTCCCCGTTTCCTGGGAGTCCGTCTCTTCGTTCATGCCTGATTCCAACTACTTGTTACGCTAGCGTCGAAACGTTTTCCCCCTTTTAAACATAGATGAATAAATCGTCTATACGATTGGGAGGTCATTGAATCTGTTGTCACGCTCAGATCTTCTTGTACGATTCCCAGACACGGTCTCCCGCGTGATGGAGGTTCTTGACGCAGTTGCCCTTGCTCAGCCCCATCATCTCTGAACTGGGCACCAGGGACCTCCCTATCGCCAGTCCCCGCTCCGCACCGTCCCTTATCACGACGAGCTTCTCCTTCTCTCCCCAGTCGTCGAACTTGGATATCCCCGGCCTCATTACGTCGGCGCCCTTGAGGATGTACTTCACCGCCCCGTCGTCGATGTGGATCGAGGGAAGCAGACCGGTCAGCGGCTTCGACCCGACGAACGGCAGAATCGACTCCCCCAGCTCTACGAACGTGAACCTGCCGTCCACGACTAGGAACCTGATGCCCTCGTCGGGCTCGATTATCTCAACCTGGGCGGACTTTGACACGTCCAGGGTCAGCCCGCACGACGCCTGGACCTTGTCTATGTAGTCCCGCGAGTCGTGCTTCGACGCAAAATGTCTTTTCAATCGCGCGTTAACACACCCATCAGTTTAATAAAGCCACGCTCACATGCTCGTCAAACACCAGTGATTCATGATGTCCGTCGACATGGCAATCAAGGTACTAGACCAGAGCCTCGGGAAGATAGTCCTCATCAAGCTCAAGGGGAGCAAGGTGATACGCGGCTCGCTTCAGGGCTTCGACCAACACATGAACCTCTCGCTCGAGAACGCTGAAGAGGTCTCCGAAGACGGCAAGTCGACGAGCCTGGGTACACTTATCGTGAGGGGAGACAACATCATAATGATCTCTCCGCCACCGAACTGAGCTCTCCTAAACTTATAAGCCGACCCGGCCTAGATTGATAGCGCCGGTAGCATTGTCATTCGACCCGACCACGATAGCACTTGGAGTCGCGGGAGGTGCCGTCGTAGGCGTAGGTGTTTCATATTTTGTGTTCTTCAACCGGGCAGGCAGGACCAAGGTGCAGGTGGTGCAGAGGGACTCCTCGGGCCAGCTCCGCAAGAAGACCATCACGACAGACGAGCTTGATGCGTCCAAGAGAGAGATGAGGACGCTCATCCTGGAGAGGGACCTCCTGCAGTCTGCGCTCACGAAGGTCTACGAGGCAGAGAGCGACGGCCAGATAACCAGGGAGGAGAGGGAGATGATAGCCCGGAGGTACAGTTCGCAGATCAGGGACTTCGAATCCAAGCTCAGGGACAAGGAGCTGATCGTGGAGGTGGGCGAACTCGAAAGGCTCAGGGACGAGCTGGTTTCGCTATTCAGGGAGAAGATACAGAACATCGAGTCGCGCCTCGACCAGTCGAGGGAGAGGCTCCAGCCATTGCGTCAAGAGGTCAGGCCCGAGCCGCCCAGGGTCAACCGTAGCGTCGTCACCGCCGCGCCGACGACGGCAGCCACCGTGACGCCGACCGATGACCTGGAGAGGGTGGTCGAGAGGAAGGCCCCGGCCAAGCGCGACGAGACCGACGGCGAGAAGAGGGTCAAGGCGCTCCGGGACGAGGTGATGGACGCGCTGGCCAAGCTCGAGCAGATCGACACCAGGAAAGAGACCGATCAGGCTTGAAGGACGGCAGAACCGCGAGCCTCGAGAAGGTAGGCATCGCGATAGCAGACCGTATGAGGGACGGCTCTCTGGTAGGCCTCGGGAGCGGGACAACAATGGCGAGCATCCTGCCCACGATATCGAAACGCCTGAAGAAGAGGGACGTCAGGGTCAAGTGGGTCCCGACGTCGCTGCAGATATCGCTGGTCGCCCAGGCGATGCGCGAGCAGACATCCATGATCGACAAGCCTGCGCTCGACCTCGCGGTCGACGGCGCGGACCAGGTCGATGAGGACCTGAACCTAATCAAGGGCGGCGGAGGGGCGCTCTTCAGGGAGAAGGTGCTTATCCAGAACGCGAAGAGGACGCTGATAGTCGTGGACGAGAAGAAGCTCTCAGGGAAGCTGTGCGAGCACGACGTTAGGGTACCCGTGGAGGCCCATCCGTTCGCGAGGGTGCCGGTCGCCGAGGCGCTCCAGTCGCTGGGGGGCGAACCGCGCCTGAGGCTTGGCGAGAGAGGCTTCCCGTTCTACACGGAGAACGGTAACCTGGTCTTTGACGTCCTGTTCAAGCCCACATCGAGGCCCGGAACGCTCGAGAAGGAGATAAAGGGCATCGCGGGCGTGATAGAGTCAGGCATCTTCACCCCAGCGCCGGTCGAGGTGTTCGTCCTGAAGGAGGACGGGAGCTATGAATCTCGCAAAAAGTCCTGAGTAATAGGACAAATTTATAACTGGGACGACGAAGGCGAATGCAGAACACTGAATGGTTCATGAAGTCGACTACAAGACTAAGGCCATAGACCCGAACTTCCTGCAGAAGCCGGAGGAGTTCCCTCAGACCGGCGAGCACCTCGGTCACAAGGTCTACGCCGCGGGCAAAGACAGGCTCGACGGGGATGGCAAGCCATACCCGACAAAACACGGAATACACGGGAGCGCGGTCGCAGTGGACTTCGAGGCCTGTATAGCCGACGGCGTGTGCATGGACGTGTGCCCTGTCTTCGTCTTCGAGTGGCTGCTCAACCCCGGACAGTCCGGGACGGGCAAGGAGAAGGGCGTCGCCATAGGGACACCCGAATGGAACGACTACAGGACAGACAAGTCCGACCCGGCGAGGGAATCAGACTGCATATTCTGTATGGCCTGCGAAACTAGCTGCCCCACTCAGAGCATCAAGATCACTCAGCCGTAGAACTATTCGCAGCTAAGCCGATGCGCTGCGTTCGCGGATGAGTTCTGATTCTCTTTTTGCATCGCGGTCATGCGACATAACCGCCAACTGACGAGGACAATCCTAGGAATCGTAATGATTATATACACTAAGCATTAGGCCGCCTAATAGTTAGTGTTTCTAATGATTAAGACCTCTAGCGAAACTCAAGGCGGACCTGCTTCGGACGCGGACCAGCTCGCAGAATCGATACAAGACGTCATCCTGTCCGTCCTCCGCCAGATACAACCTATGGTGGAAGCTGAAGGAATCTCGAAGCCGCAGTTCCTGACCATGCACGTGCTTTCCAGCCTTGAGCCGGCATCCGTCAGCACGGTAGCGAGGCAACTTGCGGTCAAGGCTCCCTCGGCGTGCGTTACGATAGACCAGCTCGAGGCGGCCGGTCTCGTCAAGCGGCAGCGCTCCGAGCGTGACCACCGCACCGTGGAGGTGTCGCTCACTCCGAAGGGCCGCAAAGTGGAAGCCCGTGTCTGGTCCCAGATAGGACAAAGAATGGCCAACGCCGCGAGCGGCCTGCCCCACGAGGACGTCGTCACTACGGTCCGTGTCGTCCGCGAGCTGAACCGCCGTCTCCAGCCTATCGCGGTCTCAAGGAGGACGAGGGCATGAGCTCTCCACCCAAGACCGAGGTGGCGTCACCGATAGCTCCCAGGGTATATGATGCGAAGTACGGGAGGACGGTCCTACTCATCCTCGCCGCGATGGCCCTCATGGTGACGTACGTCGAGACCATGGTGCTCCCGGCCTTCAGCAACTTCGAGTCGTTCTTCCACGTCACCGAGGCCAGTACGATTGCGTGGATACTCTCCGCATACCTGCTCGTCGGAGTGGTGGTCACCCCAATCTTCGGGAAACTCGGGGACATCTACGGGAAGAAGCGCATGCTGCTGATCGCCATGATTGTTTACGCCGTCGCTGTCAGCCTGGCAGGGTTCACGCCGAACATCGGCGCCGCCCTGGGCCTCAGTCGCCCCGACCAGATCTATGGCTTGATCGCGGTCCGGGCCGTACAGGGAGTGGGGATGGCCATGTTCCCGCTCGGCTTCGCTATGTTGCCTGAAGTGTTCCCGCCAGCGCGTGTCGGGCAGGCGCAGGGACTCCTCTCAGGCATGTTCGCCGCGGGCGCTGCGGCCGGGCTCGTCGGTGGAGGATACATCGCCCAGACTTACGGCTGGCAGGTTACCTACCACACGGTAATTCCGCTTGCGATCATCGTCATAGCGCTCGCCTTCGTATACATTCGCGAGTCCAAAGTCCGGCTAGCACGCAAGATCGACTTCCCTGGCGTCCTGAGCCTGGGTGCGGGCCTGACGTTCCTCATGCTCGGGATCACCGAGGGGGCATACTGGGGCTGGACGAACTTCTCCTCAGTCAAGTTCGGAGGGGTCTCCTGGGGAGTGCCTGAGTTCTTCATCCTCGCGCTGGCATCGTTCGCCTTCTTCTTCTACTGGGAACCACGCGCTCCCAGTCCGGTCGTTTCCTTCCAATCGCTGAAGGAGCGCAACATCCTCGTCTCCAACATCAACGGGGTCCTGGTCGGGATGGCCATGTTCCTCCTTTTCACCATCCTGATCATCCTGGGAGAGTATCCGTCCCCTGGCTTCGGACTGAGTGAGCTGAACGCCGGTCTCATACTGGTGCCGGCCGTCATCAGTATGCTCGTCACCGGCCCCTTCCTTGGAAGGGCGATCGGCCGTTACGGGCCGAAGCCTATCATGTTGCTGGGGTTCGTCCTGATAGCCTTCGGTGCCTTCGGGCTCCTGGCCTTCAACCGCTCGACGTTCGAGGTGGGCGCTCTCGCCATCCCCATGATGGTGGGCAACGTCGCCTGCCTGATCTCGATGTCGAACGTCATCGTGCTCTCTGTAGACCCCAAGACAATGGGGATCCAGACGGGGATGAACCAGACGTTCCGTAACCTCGGCTCCGCGCTGGGACCGGTCCTCGTCACGTCGATCCTTGCGAGCTACGTGATCCTGCCGGAGCTCGGAGGGTTCCAGAACTACAGCATCACGGGATACCAAGTGGTGTTCGGGCTGGTCGGGGTCATAGGCCTCATCGGTCTCGCGTGCACCCTCGCACTCCGGAACTTCAGGTTCCTCGCAGACGGGAGCCGTCACGGTCACCCCAGTGGCGCGCCAGTCGCCGAGAAGGAGGCCGCGGCGCCAGTCCCGGTCGCGCGCGCGACAACCCAACCCGATTCCGATAGTGCCGCGTCCAAGAAAGAAGCATAGTTTCGAAGGGACGCGTGAAGTCTCGATTGGGGGACAAACGCAAACAGACTGTGGACGGAAACTGTATCGTCTGCAACAGAAGGACCCGTCACGCTGTCCGGGTAGGGGAGAACGGGAACGAATACTTCGAGTGCAAAAAGTGCGGCAACAAGGTAGACCTCAAGGCCTTCGTCTACGACGACCTGGATGCGCTGGAAACATAGCCTACGACTCCTAGTTTCCCCACAACGCGTCAGAGCCTCCCATAGTGATACCGACCGAGGAGCGTGTCCCTCCCTCGGCGAGCTCGATGCCGCACTCCGGACAGACGGGCTTCTTGAAGAGCCAACCGACTTTCTTCTTGCAGCACCTCTCGCAGTAGAGGTGCCTGCATCGGTGGCACTGCCAGGGGGTGGGATGCCTGAAGCCTCCGACAGCCCTTGTGCACCTGATGCAGTAGCCTCGGATCATCTCCAAGTTACAACGAAAGCGGGTATAAGCGTCCACGTCAGCGAAAGAGCATCTGGTCGAAGAGACCAAGCAGGCCAGAAAGGGATTTAACTGCAAGTCCGAGGCGCTATCTTCAGCCTTGGAAGAGGACTCGGAACTCAGTCGCATAAACGCCAGGAAGATGAGAGAGCTGAAGAGGCGTATCGAGATAGCGACGGCGCCGAAGCCCCCGAAACCGGTCGAGAAGACCAACCAGGAGCTGGTTATGGAGAAGCTGTACGACCGGGGAGACGAGGTCCTCAACACGGCGTACTCTTACTACCCGAAGGAGACGCCCATCGTGGTGGACCACCTCGCGGACTACCTCAAGAAGAATCCCAAGACAGAGAAGATAAGCGGGGGTGAGCTGCTCTCGATATTCAGGACGATCGGGCTCAGGTTCAGCCTGAAGACCTCGATAAAGGTCCAGGAGAAGGGGAAGTTCATCGACCTGGCTGACAAGTTCAAGATCAAACGAGAAGAAGAGCCTTGACCGGAGAGGGCATCATTTCTAAGGCGTTCTTCGAGCCTAATCCGAAGAACCCCGTGCTAGTCTGTGGCATGCCAGGCAGTGGTCATGTCGGCAAGCTAGCCGTGGACCACCTGATCGAGGCCTTCAAGGGAGAGATGTTCGTCGAGGCCTACTCGAACGAGTTCCCTCCTCACGGGGACGTGGGAGAAGACGGCGTCGTGCGCCCGGTCACCGGAGAGTTCTACCTGTGCACGACGGGTCAGGACCAGGACCTGCTCGTCTTCACCGCGGACGCACAGCCCGCGACGACAAAGGGCGAGTACGAGATGTCTGAGTGGGTGCTTCAGCTCGCAAGGAGCCACGGCGCGAAGCTGGTGTTCTCGCTTGCAGCGTACATCACGGGCGCGTTCGCAGAGGAGCAGAGGGTCTTCGGGGCGGCCACGTCGCCCGAGCTCAATGAGAAGATGAAGGCGCAGGGTGTCAGGATAATGAAGGAGGGAGCGATAAGCGGGATGAACGGCATAATCACGGGGATGGCAAAGTTCCACGGGATGGAGGGCGCCTGCCTGCTCGGGGAGACGTCGGGGTACCTCGTGGACCCGGTGGCCTCAGAGGCGGTGCTAGACGCGTTGGCGCGGACACTCAACATGAAAATAGACCTCTCGAGCATAAGGGACAAGGCGAAGGAAGCGAAGCAGGTAATGGGACAGATCCAGAGGATGACGGAACAGGAGAGCGGCATGCACTCGGGTAGCCCGACTGGCCAGCCCGGATATATCGGCTAACCCTTGATGTTGCCTATCGGCCTGAGCGCGGCGACCTTCTTCGATATACCGGCTCTGTCCATCGTGTCGACCACCTCAGAGATGTCCTTGTAGGCCAACCCGGCCTCCTCTGCAAGTCCATCGTAGGTAGCGGCCTTGACGTAGATGCCTCTCTTCTCCATGCTCTTCTGGAGCGCCTCCCCGTTGACCTCCCTCTTCGCGGCGGTCCTCGACATGGTCCTTCCCGAACCGTGTGCAGTAGAGCCGAAGGTCTCCGTCATCGCCTTCTCAGTGCCGAGCAGAAGATAGGAACCAGTCTCCATCGAGCCGCCGATAATCACTGGCTGTCCGATCTCCCTGTAGGGCGCGGGTATGTCATGATGCCCCGGTCCGAAGCTCCTGGTGGCCCCTTTCCTGTGAACTACGAGGTCCTTACTTGAGCCGTCCAGCTCCTGCCTCTCCACCTTCGCGATGTTGTGGCACACGTCGTAGATGATGTGCATATCGAGGGCCTCCGGGTCTTTGTGGAAAACGGTCTTGAACGCCTCTCTGACCCTGTGTACTATGACCTGCCTGTTGGCGAACGCCATGTTGGCAGCGCAGACCATGGCGCCGTAGTAGTCGGTTCCCTCCTTGGATTTGAAAGGGGCGCAGGAAAGCTCCCTGTCCTTCACAGTGATCCCGTACCGCTTCATCGCGCCATCGAAGATGCGGAGATAGTCGGAGCCAATCTGGTGCCCGAAGCCTCTGCTACCGCAATGGATCATGATGACCACCTGGTCGTCGTGGACGAGCCCGAAGTGCTTCCCCATCTTCGGGTCGAAGAACCGATCCGGGTCTATGACCTGAATCTCAAGATAATGGTTCCCGG
>Ga0302326_10010443_pt1 | contig 20125 bp, 15 predicted proteins | sample Palsa_T0_3_FD_202264 | JGI IMG/M metagenome (GOLD analysis project Ga0302326, IMG submission 202264) | Peat permafrost microbial communities from Stordalen Mire near Abisko, Sweden - Palsa_T0_3 | ecosystem: Environmental > Terrestrial > Soil > Palsa > Peat permafrost | place: Sweden: Abisko...
GTTGTAGTAGTCGTCCCCATTCGGCAGCAGCGCCTCGCCAAAGATGTCCAACGCATTATCGCCGAAGAGTCCCTCGAGGAGATTATTGAGCATCGGATCGTGGATTTGTTCGAGGCTCAACTCACGCGAGAGCTGCCAGAATGCGCCTACGGTCCATACGAGCCGGCTCGAGGGATCGTTCGACTCGAGGCGGATTTCCTCGGTGACGCTGCGCTGCTGGTTCAAAACCGTCGCCGGCGAGCGATAGTCCGTAAGGCCAGGCGGCAGATGGATGCCGCTCGTGTCGATGAGCGGATAATCCGCTGGATTCAAGAACGACAGGCCAAATCCGGCCGCCGGCCAGCCGAGGCTTTGAAAATAGCTGAGGTTGTATACGGTACCTTCGTAACCGGTCGTCTCGTCGCGATGATAATAGGACGTGTTGGATACGAGCCGGGCTTTACCTAAATCGGCCTCGATCTTCAACGCGGGCAGGTAGAACTTGTCCGGCACCGCATTCCTGTCGGGATTGGCATTATTGAAGTGGCCGTTCGACGGGTCAGAATACGCAGGCCAGTAGGTCGAATCGTCGTGCTCCTGCCGATTCTGATAAAACATACTTGGTGTGACCGTGAGCGCGCTAATCGGCTTCCAGATCGCGGCAAGGCGTGCCACGACGGTCTCATCGTAATTGGCGTCCTTATCGACCACTGACCCGGTAGTCGGGTCCACCCGATCGATCCAGCCACCGTCTTTGCGATACCAGACGCTGGCGCGATAGCCAAGTACATCATCGATAATCGGCGCGCCATGGGCGACGCCCGCCTCATAGCTCGGGTCTCCGTATTGCGTGTAGGAAAGCTCGCTGCGCACGTAGGTGCTTTCTTTGGTGAGGCTCGGCTGAGTGAGAATGTAGCGCACCGTGCCGCCTTCCGAGCCTGCGCCGAACAGCGTGCCCTGCGGGCCGCGCAGCACCTCGACCCGGTCGAGGTCGAAGGTCTTGGGCAGCGTATCGTCAGGATTGAAGCCCAGGGAGCGCATCTGGATCGGCGTATCGTCGATATAAATGCCGGTCGTACCGGCGCCGCCTGAGGATGAGATGCCGCGAATGGAGATCGCGTTGGTGCCCGTTTGATCGATCGAAACGCCCGGGGTGTAACGGACAAGATCGGTGATGTCCTTGACGCCCTTCTGGTCCATCGTCTCCTGCGTAAAGGCGCTGATGCTGATCGGCACCTTGCTGAGCGATTCCTCGCGTCGGGTGGCGGTCACCGTGATTTCCGGTATTTCCGCTGCGCTCAGCGCCTCGGCGGGCGCGGACGCGGGCGCGGGCTGCGGCGCATCATCCGCACGGGCGACCGATATGGCGGTGACAGCAATTAGGCAACTTAGCCACGCGACGCCGCTGCGCCCATGAGCGTGGATGGGGCGCGACAGATCCGTACAGTTATCGAATGACATTATTATTCACTCCGACAAATTGTCCCTGATTCGGCTGCCTTAACCAGTTTTCTTATTGTACGCACCGACAAATTAGCGGGCGCTCGCAATATAAGCAATGTGTATCGCCAGAGCCACAAGCGTGTGAGCCAGCGCGGCGCCGCGCAAGATCCAATGCAATTGTGCTTGAGGATCCCGACAGGCCGCGAGCGAGGGAGAATGAAAGCACCCTGTCGTGCTGCACACCTCGAATCAACCCCGGGCGCATGGCCTGACGGATGCGATTCTTTGCGAAGAGCCAGCAGCGAAAGCCATGACCGCTGAATCCGGAAGGCTGCTCGTCAGTCGTCGTTGCAGCTGCTGCAGTGGCGTGCGTTCAGGCCGCCGTCGCTTACGATGCAACGTGCGGCCTGCAGCTTTGGAATCAGCACGCTGATCGTGAGCAGAGCCTCCTTGCATGCCCGAGCCTCTGGCGTCGGAACTTCCGAGCGCTCGGCGGAGTTACCCAGTTCATCGGCGAAGAAGGCTGCGAGCGTGCGCAGCTGCGCGATGGACGCCTCGAGTAAAACGTGGGGTTCGGTGGTCATCGAAGAAGCCTGCATCGGTTGGTGAACCTGTATATTCATACAGCTATCATATTGGGCGCAAGAGGCCGGAGGCAACACATTGATCGATAAGCCCTCTGGGCCTGCAACAGCCGCTTCTAGGCCAGCCGCTGTCAGCCGTGATCGATAACGGGCAGGTCGCGTGCGGGCTGCCGCCTGCGCCTTTCATCGGCACGGCTGGCTGGAACATACCGTCGGAATACGCGAATTTTTTTTCGAGAGTCGGCACTCATCTTGAGCGCTACGCGACGCGGCTTAATGCCGTAGAGATTAATTCGTCCTTCTACCGCCCGCATCGACGCGCCACATACGAACGCTGGGCGCAAAGTGTGCCGGCGCATTTTCGTTTCGCCGTCAAAGTTCCCAGGGAAATGACGCATACGCTGCGGCTCATGCCATGCGCAGATCACCTTGACAGCTTCGCGGCGCAGATTGACGGCTTAGGCGCGAAGCTTGGCGTGGTCCTGGCGCAGCTGCCGCCAAGCCTCGCGTTCGAGGCGTCAAGCGCGAGCGGTTTCTTCGAAGGGCTGCGCGCCCGCGTCGACGGACGTAGTGCGCTCGCCTGTGAGCCGCGCCATGAGAGCTGGTTTTCGGCTGCGGCCGACCTCTGCCTCGCAAACCTTAAGGTGGCGCGCGTCGCCGCCGATCCGCCGCGCGCGGTCGAGGACGGCAAGCCCGGGGGCTGGCACGATCTTGCCTATTACCGCTTGCACGGCGCGCCGCGGACTTATTATTCGAACTACGACGCCGACGCGCTGGCAAGAACGCGGCGCAGTCTTGATGAGAATTGCGCCCGCGGCATAAGCACGTGGTGCATCTTTGATAATACCGCCGCATTCGCAGCCCTTGGCAACGCACTCGCCATCGGGGTCGTTAACCCCTGATCAAATGTGTACGATACGATAGGCCGGGTGCCAGCTTCACCCACACCGCAGAACGCGCAGCAGAAACGCTGGGTGCTTACCTGCGCCGTGCTCGCCTCGACCATGGCGTTCGTCGACGAATCGATCGTGAACGTCGCACTGCCGCGCATGGAGGCGGATCTGCACACTTCGCTGTCGGCCATGCAGTGGGTGATCAACGCCTATACGTTGAGCATGTCCGCGCTGCTCCTGATTGGCGGCGCCGCCGGGGATCGCTTCGGGCGGCGCCTGATATTCATGATCGGCGTGAGCGTGTTCACGCTCGCGTCAATCACTTGCGGGCTCGCCCCCAATGTAGTTGCGCTGATTGCTGCACGCGCCCTGCAAGGCGTCGGTGCGGCATTTCTCATCCCCTGCGGCCTGGCACTCATCAGCGCCGTGTATGACGAGAAGGAGCGGGGCGCCGCGATCGGGGTATGGTCCGGTGCATCAGCCGTTGCCGCAGGCGTGGCTCCGATCCTCGGCGGATGGATCGTCGACCAATCATCCTGGCGTGCGATTTTCCTGATCAATCCGATTCTCGCGATACCCACTCTGTGGATCGCGGTTCGCTACCTTACGGAAAGCCGCGAAACCGAAGCACCCGGTGCACTCGACTGGCGGGGTGCACTGGCCATATTTCTCGGCCTCGGCGCCGTCGTTTACGGTCTGATCGCCGCGGCCGCGCATGGCTGGAGCGATCCGTCGGTCGCAGGCCCGGTGGTAGCCGGAACTTTACTGCTCTGCATGTTTGTCTGGATCGAAAAGCACAGTGCCGCACCGATGATGCCGCTCGCACTGTTCGGCTCGCGCCAATTTGCCGGGGTGAACCTCCTGACGTTGCTCCTCTACGGCGCACTCGGAGGTACATTCTTTTTTGTGCCGTTTCTGATCATCCAGGTGCAGGGCTATTCGGCAGCGGCGGCTGGCGCGATTTTCGTGCCGTTTGCGCTGATCCTGGGCGCACTGTCGAAGTGGTCGGGCCACCTGATGGATCGGGTCGGAGCACGCTTACCGCTCATCACCGGGCCGACCATCGCGGGAGTTGCACTGCTGTTGTTTGCGATCTTGAGTTCGGACGGGCGCTACTGGTCGTTCCTGCTGCCCATGGTCGTTCTTGCGCTCGGGATGGCGCTCACAATCTCGCCGTTGACGACCACTGTATTAAACGCCGTACGCGAGGACCAGACAGGTGTCGCCTCCGGCATCAACAATGCGGCAGCTTCGGTTGCAAGCCTGCTGGTCATCGCGGTCATGGGCACAGTCGCGCTGCGCGTGCTCGACCTGGAGCTCGATGTACATCTGCAGCGCGTGCAGCCCAGCGCCGAGGTGCGTCGCGAGGTCGATGCGGCGCGCGGCGGCTTCGTCATGCCGCGCCCGGCGCCGCAGCTCGATGCCGCCGGGCGCGCGAGCCTGCAGCAGATCTCCAAGGATTCGTTCGTGGAAACAATTCACATCGTACTGCTTGTTATGGCTGCGCTTGCCTTCGCAAGCGGGCTCATCGCCGTCTTGATGATCGAATGAACTGTCCGCGCACATCAAGGCTGGACACACGCGCATGAACAAGCTTGCCCTTAATCACGCGCGGCTATGGATCGCCGTTATCATCGGTGGCGTAATTTTTTGCCTTCTGCCGGGCGACTGGTCCCTCATTACTCGCATATTGACGAGTTGGAATTGCGCCATCGCTCTGTTTTTGATCCTGATCTCGATATGGATGACGCGCTTGACCGCGGAGCAGATCTGCTTGAGGTTCATCGATGAGGATGAGACCGCATCGGTCATTCTCGTGGTCTGCATTATGGCCGCCATGCTGAGTCTCGTCTCCATCGTGGCGTTTCTGTCGACCATAAAGCAGACGGCCGGAATGGAACGGGCCGTGCATATCGGACTTGCCGCGCTGACGGTCGCGAACTCCTGGACGTTGGTTCCGACCATGTTCACGCTGCACTACGCCGACATGTTTTACAGCGTGAAGCCCGATAGCCGGCCGCTGCATTTTCCCGAGACCTCGGATCCGGTGTTTTGGGACTTCGCTTATTTTTCGTTCACCATCGCTGCCGCCTGCCAGACTTCCGACGTGGCGACCACCTCCGTCTCAATTCGCAAGGTCGTGATCGCGCAGACGGTCATTTCATTTCTTTTCAATGCGGCGATCTTGGGTTTTGCGATCAACGTTACTGCCGGGCTGATTGGCGGTAACTAGCGCGACCAGTCCGCAAGCTACTCGCGAATCGTCTTTAGCCGAGCGGCAAATGATGCGGCCGCACGAGCATATGCCAGTCCTGGTGCTCCTCGAGGATAAGCGCGATCGCCGCCTCGATGGAAGCCTTGAGCTCGCCCGCAGCGGGTGCGGGCGTGCCTGCCTCGAGTGTCGAGCGAACTTTGTCGATGGCACCCTGCAGCTCATTCACGAGCCGCTCGGAGGTCGCGCCTAATCGATACGCCTCGGATTGCGCAAGTGCGCCGTGCAAACTTGCGCCGAGTGCCGGGAAGAGCGTCGTGAGGAGCGACAGCCACAGCGAGTGCAGGAGCAGATGCATCAGCGCGCCAATTCCCGTCAAACCGAAAAGCCAGTAGTTCAGGCGGTGCACCCGATGTAGCAGTGCGTGCTGTTTGACCGTGACACGATGATGGTAGTGCTTCTGCTGCTCGAGGATCTCGATGGTCCAGAGCGCGTAGCTTGTCAGGAACTGGGGATCGGACCAGGCCTGCGTTAAGAGTTTCCGGGCCAGTGACTCGTTACGCGCGCACAAGGCTGCGACCTCGTCGCCACCATGCACATGCTTGCCCGGATCAAACACACGCGAATACCAATTGGCATCGACATTGGCATGCTCGAAATCGACGAGCGGCGCCACGAGCGGCAGATACCAGGTGAGTTCCGCCGTCGTGCGCGCGCCGAGCCACTGCCCCTGCCAGTCGGAGCGATGGCCGCGCCAGTAGATCGCGCCGACGGTGCCGATGACGCCCACTTCGCCCACTGCCCACAGGCCAACGTACGGGTGCAGCACGTGACGGGCGTCATCCCAGCCGAGCGCAAGCGGCATGACCGCGAACAGCACGGCGACAGCGCTTAGCATGTAGATGGCCCAATAGCCGCTGCGGTAGCGGTGCCCGTAGTCGACGGCCAACGCATCGAAAGCCTGATGTGCCGAAGCGAACGCCTCGATGAGCGGTAACAGTGCCGCGGGCGGTTGCGGTGCGGCCGGCGCTGGCCCGGTATGCAGCCGCACCCCGATGAGGAGCAGGCGCTGAATTCCTTGGTGCAGCGCCATCTTGGGTCTCAGTCGAGGATTTCGTAGGTCGTTGCAAAGATGGCCTGGGTCACGATCCCCAGACTGCCATCGCCGTAATCGATGAGCCAGTCCCCGGCATGGCCGGTCAGACGCGAGACGCCGTCCGCGAGCATGACCTCGAACGGTTCTTCCATCTGCAGGCCAAGGATGTGATTCGGCAGGCTTACGTACGAGCCGGCTTCACCCGCCTGCAGCGGCGGCACCGGCCGGTACTTGCGTGCAAAGTGCGCCTGCGACACGCGCCAATTCTCGCCCGCAATGCCGGTGATGATCGCGTCCCCTGGCTTGGCGTGCACGATGCCTTCCCGCGTCTGCACCGTGCAGGCGGCCGGCGCGAAGCGCACCTGAATCACGCGTTCGAACTTGCGCGCCGCTACGTGACGCGGATTGTCGCTGACGGTGTTTGAGAAACCCTGTTGTCCGCTGGAACGAAACAGGGGCAGCTTTGCAACGCTCACCCAGCGCCTCGATCCGTCGCAGCGTCTGCCACCGCCGCGGCGCGTGCGCGTTGCTCCTGGCGGATAAGATCCCGCCACCAGCGGACGGAGTGCAACTCGCGCATCTCGGGCGGCGCGCGCGCGATCAGCGCCGCAGCTTCGTTCAAGAGGGCGGCACGCCGCGGCTTGTCGCTCAACGCCTGGGCATAGAGCGCGATCGCAAGTTCCACCCGCTGCGACGCATCGTCGTGATTCCGCGCCGCAAGCGCGCGATGCAGTTTGACGACCGGGGCGATGACACCCGCGGCCTCGGCGAGGCGCCCCTGACGGGCAATCGCCATGGCAAGCCAGCTCGACACCTCCGCCTGTTCGCGCCGGTCGCCATTGTTGGCCGTGGGCCAATGTGTGCGCGCATTCAAGCCGTCGCGCAGCGTGCGCTCGGCCGCGGCAAAATCGCCGAGCCGGTATTGTGCCTGGCCGACGATGTCGGATACATAGAAGATACCGGCGTTTCTGTAGAACTCGTCGGTCGGTCCACGCGGAACGGCTGCGACCATGCTTTTGATGGTCTCGCGGCCTAACCTTAGAGCCGTGGCAGGGTCATTATCGACGAGAGCCGCTGCGCCCACGCCGTAGGCGAGGATACTATCGCCGAAAGCGGTCACGATACTGCCGGCCGGCTCAGTTTTTTGCAGGGACGCGACGTCCTGCGTTGAGCGGGCGATCGACGCGCGCAGACCGCCTGTATCCCCCACGTCCGCCTGTCTGATCGCCAGCGACGAGCGGGCGTTCAGACCATCCAGGATAAACGACGCGCCCGCCTGTTCGGCTTTCCGATGAATCTGCATTGCATCAAGGAAATATTTCAGCGCTTCGTGTGTGCGCCCGGCGTTCCAGCTGGCGTCCGAATGCACCCGCAGGTCGACCGCGAGATTAGCAAGCACAATGGTGTCATTAGGGTTCAACTTCGCGAGCGCGCGTGAAGCCGCCTCACCGCGGTCGAAGTAGGTTATCGCGTCCGCCTCGCGCATGTTGTCCATCGCATCGAAGCCGAGAGTGGACGCAATGAGGTTCTGCGCGCGTAAGCCCATGAGGTAGCCAGGCCGCAGCTCAAGAATCTTCGTCGCAACGGCGCTTGCGTCCGCTCCGACACGCCGGGCTTCCTCGCCGCGCCCGAGGGTATTGAGCGCCTCGACCTCCCAGCCGCCCGATTCAGCGTATAGCGCGGCCATGTCGAGGTGACTCAGGTCCTTGGCGCCCAAGGCCTCGGTTAAGTGCAGCACATGTTGCAGCGTCAGGACCGCGGTGGCTTCCTGCTTGGTGCGCATCTGCTCAAAGGCCAGGCGCCCGAGGCCTTCGGCGTAGGCGCGGCGCACGGCGAAGGACGCACTCGGCGCATCAGCGAGCGGCTTTAAGAGATCAACCGCGCGCTGCGAAGTGGGCAGCGCGTCCGGGCTCTGCTTATTGTTGAGGACGACGGTCTGGACCAGCAAACCCTGCGCGAGTGCAATGACCGTGGACTCAGAACTGTCGCCGTTGTCGCGCAGCTTCTGCAAGAGCTGCACGCCTTCGCTCGAGGTGCTGCTCGCCTCCGCGATATTTCCCAATGTGCGCATGGCGCGCGCGTACTGCACCATCGCAAGCGCACCGTTCCTGGTCGTGTCCCGGTCCTTCAACCCTTCGGGCAGAGCCTTGAAGTAATCAAGCTGCCGTTTTGCCAGTTCGGCGACGAGATCGACCCGGCCGAAACTTGCGACCTCGCGGGCGAAATCATCGGTGAGGTAGCCGAGCAGCTGTTCGGCCTGACCGCGTGCCTGATTGGCTTCCGCACGCGTGAGCTCCGCCTGGTGCTCGGCGCGCTGCGCGCGCTGGGTGCTGATGTACGCCACGGCGGCCGCTGCCAATGCTCCTATTGCGAGCACCGTGCAGGCGATCGCGATCTTGCGCGCGCGTACGAGCGCGCGGCGTGCAGAGAGCTCGCGCTCGCGTTGTTCGGCAAGCAGGCGCTCGGTCGCATCGCGCGCCTCGCGTTCCTGGCGCAGATCACGGCTGCTGCGCACGACCCCGCACAACACGTCATGCGTCAGTTCGACCCGGCGGACGTCGAGGCGCTCTTCGATGCGCAGCAAGCGGCGGTTGACGAGCACCGCGAGCGTATCGGGCGTCGCGCCGGCCGCCGTGAAGCTGCTGACCAGGCGCTCTTCGGCGACATTCTCGCGAAAACCCGACGCGGTGAGGAGCTCATCCTCGATGATGCGCCGCACGGCCGGCGGCTGATCGGCGAGCGAGCGTTCGTAGAAGTTGCTGAGGATACTGGCGTGGGAGCCGGCGAGCAGATCAAGCGAGATTTCGCTGCGCCCCTGGGCGATGCGGGTGTCGTTCAACTCGCGGCAAATGAGGCTCAGCAGCGAGGGCTCGACTTCCGCATTGGCGATTTCCGCGCCGCCTGCGACAAAGCGCACGATGGCGGCCGCCACTTCCTCGGACACCAGCTTCTTGCCCGGCCGCGTGACGGCGGCGAGTGCTTGCTGGCCTGTCATCGGCGCGAGCCGCAAGCGGTTCTGCGTAATGCTCGGCATGGAGGCTTTGAGGCCCTCGAGCGGTGCCAGGTAGTCCTCGCGCAGGGCGATCAGCACCCGATAGTCGCTGCGCGCGAAATCAAAGCGCTCCGCTGCCGCATCGTCCTCCTCGAGATTCGCCTCGAGCTCCTTCGGCGGGCGATTCTCCACAAGATCCGCGAGGTCGTCGATGAAGCGCGCGGCGCGCGCACGGCCGAAATCATCGGTCTGCGCAAGCGTGAAGATTTCCTCGAACTGATCGAAGATCAGGAGCGGAATCAGCGTCGCGCCGGATTCGTCGTGCAGCACATCGTCGCGATGGTGCAGGAACTCCCACAGCGATTCGCCCTCGACAGCAACTCCCACCTGAGTCCACTCGCCCGAGCGGCGTGCGGTACGCGCTATCGCCTCTTTGATCTGCTCGGCAGGCGCGGGCGCCTCTTTGGCGTAGGCGATCCGTACATAGATCGGACAGTAGCCCTGCGCACGCAGCCGCGGCACGAGACCGGCGCGCAGGATCGAGGTCTTGCCGAGGCCCGACTGGCCGAAAAGTACCGTCAGTAATTTGCGCTGTACGCGGCGCGCAAGTTCCGCGACCTCTTCCTCGCGTCCATAGAAATACTCGCGCGTCTCTTCCGTGAACGAGGCGAGTCCGAGCCAGGGATTGCGCTCATCGACCGTCGTCGCGGCGACGCCGTGAGCACTGTCGCGGCCGGACACATCGTTCATAGTTGGCGCGCCTTCATGAAGTCAGTGAGGCGCTGCGCAAATTCCGCCGGCACTTCGCCCCCTGGCAGGTGCGTGAAATGCAGCGCCTTGAACTTATCCGGCACCAGCGCATCGGTCGCGTTCGTCGCATCGATCGTGACCGGCAGAATGAATAGCGCGCCGTCGGCCATGTTGCGCACCCGATCGATGGCGTAGCTCCACTCGCGGCGGAAATAGCCCTCGAGTCGTCGTTGCGTCGTCGCCGACACCACGGGAATGAAATACGAGCAGCGTGCGATGTTGCGCTGAATCTTGCGGTCGTAGTCATCGCCGACCTCGAGGCGGTCAAAATCAAACCAGGTGGTGATGCCCGCTGACTCAAGGCCCGCCTTGATGAGCTGCACCGCCGGCAGGTCCTCGCGCGCGTAGCTCAAGAACACCGCGTTGTCGGGCATTTCCCGTGCAGGCGGTAAAAAGCGCGCGGTCGCGCCGATGTGCGCGGCGGGCGCCGGTTTTCGCCGCGCCTGCCAGCGCGCGTGCAGCTCCTCGACAAAGCGATCCGCGCCCACGTAGATGCGCGTGCGCACGCTCACCTGCTGCAGGAAAGCCATGAGCCGGCCGTCCTGGCTCGTATGACCGTCCGCCAATACCTCGCCGACGTCGCGCGGATCCGAGAGGCGCTGACGTTTCGCCATGCGCAGGAACAGGCGCGCGAGCCAGTTGGTGAAATTGCTGCCGATGAAAAGGAGGTGGTTGTGTTCGAGTTCGTGGAAGAGCTTCTCGGGCGCGAGGTGCTCACTCTGCAGCGCACAGATGAACTCCAGCAGATCCTCATCCGAGATCACATAGGTTGGCGAGGCGGAGAGGCGGCCAAATAAATGATAGACCACCGGCCGCTGCAGCCGGTCACGCTCGGTGGGCAGGTCGGTGACGCGGTTTGGCGAGTAGGAGAGCACTTCAGTGGTTGGCGCTCCGCCGAAGCGCTCGGCGTTGATCGCCTGCTCGAGCAGTGAGTCAAAGGTCGTCGAGACGAAAAGATCGAAGTCCGTCATCGCAGCGAGGCGCCGCAGCGCCTCAGGCGGCTCGAAGTTTGCATCTTTGATGATGCTGCGAACACGAACGTAGGCCTCTTCACGCCGGCCGCGTGCCGCGAGGAACCAGCAGACGACATCGTTGAGCGTGTAGGGTTGCGGTAACGCGCTGACATCGACGTTCAACCGGCCCGCGAGCTTTTCGGCAACCCAGTCATACAGGAGCCGCGGACCGCGATCGGTTGCGACCTGCAACAATTCAGGCCCCACAATCGGAATGACGCGGCGCTCTTCGATGAAGCTGAGAAGGTCCTCCCAGGCATCATCATCGAGTGTGGTTATGGGCACCCTAATCGGGGCGACGCTACTCACGCGCGACCTCGCGGGTTGAATCCGGCGGCCGAACGGCAGCGAGTCCGATGCGCGGCTTCCTGGTTGGCAGGCAACAGACCACGGGTGAATTCCATGAATGGCTCATCAAGCGCGAGGCGTTAGGAGAAGCTACGACATGCCGCGCGGTCACGATCGCCTTAATTGTCAGCGGAGCTGGGCGGTCTTTGCCGTGGGCTTGACGTTGCAAGTATGAGGCAGCGTATCAGCCCCGGCAAGGTCGGTGCAAAGCAGACTTCACCCGCGTTGCGACAGCGTGTCGCCGCGCTCCGCCTTGTCAAATTCACAGCCGGCGGGCGGCCGTGCGTGTCGGACAATTGCCATTTAGCACACAGCCGATCGCCGCGTCGTCAAGCCCGCGGGCAGCGCGAACGCGTGCGCGATCGCTCGCTGCGGCGCTCGCCGTGCGCGCTACAGGCCGGCGTTTTTGCCGGCGGTCCGGGCGATGCCCGACCAATCGATGTCCTCGCCTTCTTTGGCAATGGTTTCCAGGAGGTGATCCCGCAACATGCTCAGGAACGGCATCGGCACGCGGCGCGCTTCGGCCGCATCACCCGCGAGCCGCATGTCTTTCAGGCCGAGCGGCGCGGCGAAGCCCGCCGGTCGAAAGCGTTCCTCAACCAGAATGCTGCCGTAAGTGCGCACGACCGGTGCATCGAACAGCGTGCCGGTCAATACCTCGAACAGCTTCGCCTTTGGAACGCCACCCTTCGCGGCGAGAGTCATCGCCTCCGCCATGGTCTCGATGATGGCGAGGATCATGAAATTACCGCACAGCTTCACAAGATTGGCCGCTGACGGCCTCTCGCCGACGTGGAAGACCCGTTGGCTCATGGCCTCGAAGAGCGGCTGTGCGCGGCGCAAATCCGCAGCAGCACCGGCGCTGACCACGAATAACTTCGCCGCAGCGGCTGCCTCCGGCCGACCGAACACGGGCGCGGATACATAGCATTGCCCGCGTTCGGCATGACGGGAAGCGACGTCATCGGCTGTGGCGACGCCGATGGTGCTCATCGAGATATGCAGTGAGCCTGGCTTAAGCCCGGCGAGCAGCCCGTTCTCTCCGGACAGCACGCTGAGCAGCGCCGCATCACCCGCGAGCATGCTAACGACTACGTCCCGGCCGGAAGCCGCCTCCTTGGGGGTTGCGGCAAGCGTCGCGCCGTTCTCGATCATCGACTTGGCCTTGTCGGCCGTCCGGTTCCAGACGGCGACGTCATGTCGAGCCCGCACCAGGTTCGCCGCGATTGCCGCTCCCATTTGCCCAAGTCCAATAAATCCGATTCGCATGGCTCACCCTCATTGCAGGACATCTTTGACTGCGGGCCGCGCACCAGGCAAGCGGGTTGCTGATCCCGCGACGGCCTGCGGCATGCCGATATCTTAGGCCGAATCCTCGTGGCCGCCGAGGCGAACGAGCGAACTCGAACTGTGCCGCCACGGTTAATTCACATCGTGGGCCATCCTGGTCGCGGCACACTCGCCGCTATGCCCGAACCGCATTGACGTCGATGCCCGTGGCGGCTCAATCTAGACGCTCGAATTTCTTGAGGTTTGCGACTGATCCCGTGTCCGCAGCGCTAGCCTGGCGTCCATGCCCGGTGCCGCCACATGGTTGCAGCCGCAATTTGCTTTGCATGCCACGAAGAAAGGCCGCGAGTCCCCGCGACCCGCTAATACCGAAGGCCCATGGAGATACCAATATGAACGCCAACGCCGAAGTGACCGCGCTCAATTCACAAGTGCAAAATTTTATTTCTCAGCCGCGCAAAGTCCTGATCGAAGGGCGCTGGGTGCCCGCTAAGAGCGGCGAGAGTTTCGATGTCTTTAACCCCGCGACCGGCCAACGCATTGCCCGGGCGGCCGCCTGTGTGAAAGCGGACGTGGACGCCGCCGTGGCGGCGGCCCGCAAGGCGTTCGACCATGGCCCATGGCCGCGAATGACCCCATCGGAGCGGGGCAAGATCATCTGGAAGATCGGCGACTTGATCCTGGAGAACCTCGAGGAGCTTGCGCAGCTCGAGGCGCTCGACAACGGCAAGCCCATCGTTGTCGCGCGGGCAGCCGACGTGCCGCTGGCGGCGGACTTGTTCCACTACATGGCCGGCTGGGCGACGAAAATCGAGGGCAACACGATCTCGCTGTCAGTGCCTTATACCCCCGGTGCTGAGTATCACGCCTACACGCGTCGCGAGCCGATCGGCGTCGTTGCGCAGATCATTCCCTGGAATTTCCCGCTCCTGATGGCTGCCTGGAAGGTCGGCCCGGCACTTGCAACCGGTTGCACCATCGTGCTCAAGCTTGCCGAGGAAACGCCGCTTTCGGGCCTGCGTCTGGCGGAGCTGTGCCAGGAGGCGGGACTGCCGGACGGGGTGCTCAATGTCCTCACCGGCTTCGGTGAGCCTTGCGGCGCGCCACTCGCCGCCCATCCGCAAGTCGACAAGGTCGCATTCACAGGTTCCACCGAGGTGGGCAAGCTCATCGTGAAGGCCGCGTCGAACGATCTGAAAAAAGTTACCTTGGAACTCGGCGGCAAATCGCCCAACATCATTCTCGACGACGCGGATCTCGATCTTGCGATTCCCAGCGCCGCGAATGCGATCTTCTTCAACCAGGGCCAGTGCTGCTGCGCCGGTTCGCGCCTGTTTGTGCAGGAGAAGAAGTTCGACCAGGTTGTCGAGGGCATCACGGAATTTGCCAAGGGCATACGGGTCGGCCCCGGCCTCGACACACGAACCCAGATGGGGCCACTGGTCTCGCAGATACAGCTCGAGCGCGTGTCAGGCTATCTGCGCTCCGGCGCCGAGGAAGGCGCGAAAGCCTTGTGCGGCGGTAAACGAGTGGGCGACACCGGCTACTTCGTGGAGCCTACCGTGCTCGTGAATACCTCGAGCGACATGAAGGTGTATCGCGAGGAGATATTTGGCCCCGTTATCACCGCAACGCCCTTTAAAAGTGCCGACGATGATCTGTTGAACCGCGCAAACGACACGATGTATGGGCTCGCCGCGGGCATCTTCACGCGCGACATTGGCAAGGCACATCGCCTGGCAGCGCGCCTGCGCGCCGGAACGGTCTGGATCAATTGCTACAATATCTTCGATGCGGCGCTGCCCTTCGGCGGTTACAAGCAGTCAGGATGGGGACGCGAGATGGGTCACGATGCGCTCAATAACTATCTGGAGACCAAAGCGGTCTGCGCTGCCCTGTAATGAGTGAGTGCCGTGGCTGCTTAACGCGGCCACGGCAGTATCAGAGTGAAGCGCGCGCGCTGCAGACGGGCTGCGACCGCGCGCCACGTCATATACTGATCAAAGAGCAGCGCTGCTGCCGGCATTTGTGGAATGCAAACGGAGGATATGTGGCGAAAATGCGTGCGATGCAGGTATCCCGCGCCAACGGCCCTTTCGAGCTCGTCGAGCGAGAAATCCCGGCACCCGGCGCGCAAACCGTGCGTGTCAAAATCGAGGCCTGCGGGGTGTGCCACAGCGATTCGATGGTCAAGACCGGCGCAATGCCGGGCCTTCGCTATCCGCGTGTTCCCGGACACGAGGTCATCGGCGTTATTGATGCGGTCGGCCCCGGGGTCGTTAACTGGACTGAAGGACTGCGCGTTGGCATCGGCTGGCACGGCGGTTACTGCGGGCACTGCGATCCGTGCCGTCGCGGCGAGTTCTTTGCATGCACGCTGGGCGCAATCACGGGTGTTACCTATGACGGCGGCTACGCCGATTACATGATCGCACACGCAACTGCGCTCGCTCTGCTGCCCGCTGAGCTGGGCGCCGCGGAGGCGGGACCGCTCGTCTGCGCCGGCGTCACGACCTTTAACGCGCTGCGCAACAGCGGCGCGCGGGCGGGCGAGACGGTTGCGATTCTGGGTGTCGGCGGACTCGGGCATCTGGGGCTGCAGTTCGCAGCCAAGATGGGTTTTAAAACGGTTGCCATCGCGCGCGGAACCGACAAGGAGTCACTGGCGCGGAAACTTGGAGCACATCACTATATTGACAGCCAGTCGAAGAATGTCGCCGCCGAACTTCTGAAACTCGGTGGCGCAAAGGTCGTCCTCGCGACCGTGACGAATGCCGAGGCCATGACGGCGACGGTGGGCGGCCTTGGCGTGAACGGCAAGCTCATCGTGGTCGGGGCACCGCATGAGCCGCTCAAGGTCTCGGTGTTTCCACTGATTGGTGGCCGTCTGTCCATCGCCGGATGGTATTCAGGCACCTCGATAGATTCTCAGGATACGCTCGCTTTCAGTTCACTGTCCGGCGTGAAGGCCATGACCGAAGTTTTCCCGCTCGAGCGTGCGGCTGAAGCGTACGAGCGCATGGTGAGCGGCAAGGCCCGCTTTCGTGCGGTGCTCACGATGCGCTAGTAGAAGAGCGGTCGTGCCGTGGCAGCGAGCGCGGTACGGAATCGTATTTATGTAAATCGCGGGGCGGCCGCAGCCGCCCGATGAATTTCTCTCACCTATGCGCGTCGGACTTCTCGCTTGTCGGCCGCGCGCGTGCTTCCTATAGTCTGCCTCGACTGTTTGGCAGGAAGCCCCTCATGTCAATCGACTCGAATCTCATCTTTGGCCGTTTAATCGCAAAGCAGCGCGGCACGCGCTGCTGTCGGGCCGGATGAGCGCGCCGCATCAACACTCAGGAGACCTGTGATGCAATCGAAAAGTTTTGGCTATCTGGCCCTTTTTGCAATCGCCATGGTGGTAGCGGACGCTGCGCGTGCACAAAGCGCGACCGCCGTGGAGCAGGTCATGGTCGGGATATCGACACAGTCGAAGCGGCTCGATATCGCGCTCGCTGAGCTCGATGAAATCCGCAAGGGCCTGCATGGTACGGATCTGGAAAACGCCGACCGGGTCGCAAACGCCGGACGGCAATTCAGTGGCGCCGTTGGTGAAGCTGCGCCCGTGGGACTTCTTCTCAGGCACATGAAGCATAGCGACGACATTCAATTCACTCGCGCGATCCTGGCAATTTCGGCGAGCAAAGCGGTGATCGCCGCCGATGCCGACACCCGGATCATCAACGGGCTGCTGCCGCAAATTAGCGCGCCGGCGGTGGCTGTCGAGTCCGCCAAGATCCGCGATGCGATCCTCCTGACTCGGAACCTCCTGGAAGGGATTGTCGTGACGGTTGCACAAAATGCTCCGTCCCCATCTGAGCCCGACTCGCGTACCGCGGCGGTCGCGCGTTAGTGGAGAGTCGCAACGCGGCGCTCGAGGTTGCAGTGTTTCAGGGCCTCGGCCGCAGGTGCAGTCCCGACGCCCCAAGCCTTTGGCGCGCGCTCTGGTTGAGCGCGCGGCGCCTTCCGAATGTGCTCTTTGCCCGCGTGCCGACGCAATTTTCTTATTTGTATTTCACCGAGCAGCCGTAGGGGCGGGTGATCGGGTCCGCGACCGCAGTGCCTGACATTACGGCGATCAATGCCAGGCGCACATAGTTCTTGGCTGGCGCAATGTCTGCCACGTCGGTCGTCGCCCGGTCATCAATGCCGCCCATGTAGACGAGTGTGCCGGTCTTGTCTATCACAAACATATGCGGTGTGGTGCGAGCGCCGTAGGCGCGACCGATTACGCCGCTCGAATCGAGAATCACGGCGGTCGGCGCTGCGCCTCTGCTGCGCGTGAGCTCATTGGCCTCGGCCGCGGTCACATTACCTTGTTCTCCCGGCGCGCTGGAGAGAACGGTAAGCCACACAACCCCTTTGCTGGTCGCCTCCTTCTGCAATGCCTGCATGTTTCCGGAGCGGTAATGCTTGCCGACGAACGGGCACTGATTGTTCGACCATTCGAGCACCACGATGTGACCGCGCAAGTCCTTGAGCGCGACGCCCTTGCCGTTACTGTCACTGCCGACAAAATCCGGCGCCGGATTGCCGATGCGTGCGCTCTCGCCCTCAACGGCAAATGCGGGCAGTGCAATGCCGGCGAGTGCGGCGGTCACGATGAGAATCGCGCCGGCGCGCAGCGAGCGGATGTTTGCCACATATTTGAAGCGATTCATCTTGAGACCTCCGATTTGTAGTTGCCGCGGTGTGTGTCTAATTACGAGGGGCGGCTGTGCCGCCGCCCGTTGTTGCGTCGACCTGAAAACCCTGAGCCTGCGAGCGACCGTTTCCCGGCCCGAGGATCAAAATGCCCGTGAGCCTGTCGAGCGGCGCCGCACGCAGATCGCCGCGCGTCAGCGTCAATAAGATATCCGCGCCCGATCTTTGCACCTGCTGCGCCGCCGCATTGTCGATCTGACCCCAGGTTAGCGGCAGAAAATGCAAATCGGATTCGGACGGCAAATCATGTGCGAGTCCATAAAGAGTGACCACTACTTTCTTCGGACTGACCACGAGCGATGAGCGCCAGGGAGAGGACTTCGGCAGTCGTTCGCGCGTTCGCTGAAAGAGCGCTTTGGCCGGCGACGCAGTCCCCGCCGGGGGTGCGCCTGCCTGCCGCACGCTGACTTGGGCTCGGGCTTGTCCCGGGATGCAGATGTCCTGGCATTCGAGCCAGCGCGCCTCGACGGATAGCGTCGCGGACTTCGAGGTCACGGATACCGGCGTGTGAACATCCTGCAGCAGAGCTACCGTTCCCTCGTACCCATAGCTCACGATCGGTCCGGAACGAAAGACTTCTGCAACGGGCCACTGCACATCGTCTATCCGGTAACCCGCCGGCAGGCTCCAGTTGAGTTTGGTCGCCTGTCCGGCGTCGCCCGGGTTGATCCAATAGGTGTGCCAGCCCGGTTTGATGTGTTGAACGACGGCAACTTGAAATGTCTCGCCGGGTCCAACGTCGGCGTGATCGACAAGGGCCTCGATCGTCACATGCGGTGACTCGTCTGCCGGGCCGTTCTCTGCGGTGCTGGCGTGCACCGCGGTGCAGACAACGGATCCCAGGCTGATCGCGAGTGCCGTAGCGGCAGTTCTGGGTGCGCGTCGATTGGAAGCCATGCCTTAATCTCCGGCGGGGTGCAAGCCTGCGGCGTTCGTCCTACTGTAGGGCCGCGGATTGGTCCGCTAAGTTCCATTTCGCGCAGCTCCAAAGCAGGCGCCGCTGGCGCGCGAACTCGGAAAACTTGCGATCGCGCGGTTTTTGGTGCAGCGCTCGATCAGGCGTCGTCCGCCGCCACCGCCGCGGCCAGCGCGCCGATGACCTGAATATTCTTCAACAGGTCTGGCGGGAAGTGGTGCCTTGCCTGCAGGTATTCAGGCTCGTTGTAACCGACCCAGGTGTGGCCGTCCGCGTCTACCCAGGCGAGGAGCTTGAGCGGCAGGTCAATCGCCGCGGTGGGCGTTGCGACCATGAGCGGCGTGCCTCCCTTCGGGTTGCCTAAAATTACAAGGCCCGTGGGTCGCATCGCAAGTCCGGCACGCGAAGCATCGCCGCTGAAATCGATGCGCGCGAATACCGTAATTCCCCGCGCCTGCGTGAGGGAGTCAATCCGCTGCAGGATTTCCGCGACACTGTGACGCGTGGGCAGAATCCGCAGGCCATCAACTGTGGTCTCAGGTTGCATGACGTTTTCCGAAGTATGAGTGGACGCGTTCGACGTGTCTGGATCGCCCGACGCGCTCGCTGGCGCCAACGCGAAAGGCACGGCGCCATTATCCGGCTGGCGCAGATTTCCCCAAAGCTCTCTTTTCGGTGCCGCGCGACGCAGCCGCGTGGAGCCTCGCTAGGGCGGCGGCGCAGCCGCCGTTTGTACTTGCACCGTGGCGCCCAAGCGATCGGCAGTCCCCGTCGCAATCACGAGATACCGTCTCGCAGCGAGAGGCGCGTCTCGAACTAATTGGCGAATGGGGCCAATCGCGTTAACGATCGCCGATCCCGCCGGATTCGTCGTGAATGCAGCCAGAGACTGCAGCGGGCCACCGCCGTCGACACGATTCGAGAGCGCCAATACGTACGGCTGCTGGGGCTCAAGGCCCGTGGGGGCGGCTTGCAGCACCTGCACGAGCCCCTGATCGAAGAGACTGACGCTGGTTGGTGCGGGACCCTCCGTTCCCGCCGGCGCCAGGGTCACACTTGCAACCCGCCCGGCGACGCCGAGCTGCTGCAGGTTCGCTAAGCCCGAGCCATCGGGGACCGCGTCCGGTATGTAGACGACAGCCTGCGGTGCCTGCCCGATCGGCACGTTGCCGATCACCTGGTTCGTCAGCGTGTCGATCACTGCAAGGACATCGTCCAGTTCCAGGCCGACATACACGCGCGCGCCGTCGCCCGAAGGCCAGATACCGTGGGGCAGCTTGCCGACCGCGATAGTCGCCACTTTCGAGAAGTTCTCGGTCTGAAATACCTGAACTTCATTGCGGCCGCCGACCGTCACGTAAGCAAACTGACCGTGCGCGTTGCGCACGAAGTTGACATGGTTCGTGATGGGGCCCGTATTGAGGGTCTTAAGAACCGCGAAGGGCGGGCGGGCATCGAAGGCCATCGTCTTGCCGGTGTCCTTGAGCGTAATCCAAACCTGTTTGCCGTCCGGCGAGGCTGCGATATTGGGGCAGAAGGGACTCGGCTGCGGCACATGCGCTACGACCGTGTGATCAGCGACCGTGACGACGTCGATCTCGGGATTGAACGACGAGCAGACGTACCCGTAGCGCCCGTCGGGAGAGAAGATCGTCATGCCAGGGCCCGCCGGAGTCGTGATGCGGGCCGTCTCTTTGAAGCTCGTCGTGTCGATGACTGACAGGTAATTCTCGCCACGCACCGTCACCCACAACTCCTTGCCGTCGCGGGTAAAAAACGCCTCATGCGGCGAGCGTCCGACGT